>Ga0134126_10001100_pt1 | contig 34274 bp, 23 predicted proteins | sample KB31752_FD_96881 | JGI IMG/M metagenome (GOLD analysis project Ga0134126, IMG submission 96881) | Terrestrial soil microbial communities with excess Nitrogen fertilizer from Kellogg Biological Station, Michigan, USA - KB3-175-2 | ecosystem: Environmental > Terrestrial > Soil > Unclassified ...
CGTGTCGTCGCCGGTCGTCCCGCCAACGACCAGGTCGTTGCCCTGCAAGGCGGCCGTCGTCACCCTGACCGACAGGGTGCCCGGCTGCTTGCTCTGCTGGCCGTCCTTGTCCGTGGCCCAGACCTGCACCGTGTAGTTGCCGGCGGCGGTGAAGACGTGGCTGAGCGAAATGCTGGCCGCTCCGCTCATCGTGGTCGTCGATTGATCGCCCCAGTCGATGCTGTAGGTGAAGCCGGCCGCCTGATCGACCGGCGAATCGTCCTGGGCCGTGAAGGTGAAGTTCTGCGCTTGCCCCTGGACGCTGGCGGTCGGGCCGGACACCGCGGCGGTGGGGGGCATGTTGTTGACGATCACCGTCGTCTGGTAGTCGGTGTAGCCGCCGTCCTTATCGAAGATGCGGCCATAGACGATGGGCGTGGCCGGACCGTCGGAGAAGGTGAACTCCTTCGAGGGGCCGTCGGTGGCCGTATCATAACTGGTCGCCAGCTGCGAGGGGTCGGTGACGATGCTGTAGTGGAAGCCGGCCTTCGTATCGGCCGCGGACGGATCGGACGGGTTGGTGAAACTCACGGTCATGGGGCTGTTTTCGTTCACCGGGCCGTTGTTGGACAGCGTGGCCGTCGGAGCCAAGTTGGTGATGGTGATGGTGGCCTCGGCGAAGCTGCTGAGGCCGTTGGCGTCGGTGACTTTGAGGTGGACGACGTAGGAGCCGGGTCCGTCGAGACCGGCGGCGGAGAAGGTCGGAGAGATGCCGGCCTCGTCGCCGCGCGAGGCGGCGCCGGCCTCGCCGTAGATGCCGTCGTTGTTGAGGTCCCAGGTGTAGTTGAGCGTGGAGGGATCCTGGGCCGGGTCGGTGGTGCCGGAGGCGTCCAGCTGAACCGTGCCGCCCTCGGAGACCGTGTACGGCCCGCCCGCATCGGCCGTGGGGGGAGGGCCGTCGGTTTCGGTCACACTCAGGCTGTCGGAGGCCGTCATCTGTTGAGTGTCGTAGCGAACGATTTGCATGCTGGTGTAGTAGCCGGAGATGGTGTCCAGCTTGCCGTCCGCTTGCAGGTCCATCCCCCAGATGCTCTCGAAGGTGGCCGGCGGCGTCGTGGTCAACTCGCCGGTGCCGTTGAATGTCGTGTCGAGCGTGCCGTCGGGGTTGTAGCGGGCCAGGGCCAGGACGTAACCCGTGTTGGGGACGAGGATCCGTCCGCCGACCAGGATCTTGCCGTCGGACTGCACGACGACGTCGCGCGCCTGGTTGTCGCCGCTGGCGAAGCTGAGCGTGGTCAGGCCGTTGCCGTGGAAGCTGGTGTCCGGGCTGCCATTCGGGTTGAGGCGGGCGACGACAAAGTCGTCGTAATTGCTGTTCGTCCGGTTGGCATAGCCGACGGCGACAATCTTGCCGTCGCTCTGGAGGGCCAGCGCGTCGCCCTGGATGCTGGCGTAGGAGCCGAAGGCCGAGGTTGGGAGGAGTTCCACGCCGCCGTTGCCGAAGGTGGTGTCCGGCGTGCCGTTGGCGTTGAAGCGGACGACCGGCAGCGAGTTGTAATTGGCGATGCCGGTCATCAGGATCTTGCCGTCGGGCTGGACGATCATCGCCTGGCCGGTGGTGTTGTACCAGCTGTGGGTGGGGTCGGGGTTGATGCCGGCGTAGCCGCCGGAGCCGAAGGTGGTGTCGAGGTGGCCGGTGCTGGTCAGGCGGGCAACGGCGAAGCCGGCGGGGTCCTGCCTCATGCCGCCGACGAGGATGTCACCGTTGGACAGGACCGCCGCGTCGTACGCCCAGCCAGCCTCCATGTTAAACGGGAGCGTGACGAGACCGCCGCTGCCGAAGGTCGTGTCCAGGGTGCCATCGGTGTTGTAGCGAGCGATGCCCCAGGCGCTGTAGTTGCTCGTCGTGAGGTTCACCGTGCCAACGACGATGATCTTGCCGTCGGGCTGAAAGGCGATGCCGTTGGCGTAGCCGCCGGTCGAGTTGGCGAAGGTGGTGGTGACGGTGCCGCCATTGCCGAAGGAGGTGTCGGGTGTGCCGTCGGCGTTGGTGCGGCTGACGGCCCAGGTGGCGCCGGCCGTCGGGGAGGCGGCCACGGCCACGATCTTGCCGTCGGACTGCACCTTGATGTCGGGGAAATTGGCCGAGCTGCTGACCTCCAGAGGGACGCTGGCGAGGCCGCCGTTGCCGAAGGTCGGGTCCAGCTTTGCCGGGCTGGGCGCCGTCGCCGTGATCGTCACCGTCTGCGTGGGGTAGATGACGTGGTCATCGACGGCGTCCACGTTGAAGGTGGCGGAGGCGGCCCCGGCGGCGATGATCACGCTGGTGGGCACGGCCGCCTGGTTGGGGTTGCTGCTCGTCAGATTGACCGTCAGCGCCTGCGAGTTGTCCATGTTGTTGCGCGTGACGGTGCCGGTCGTGGCCGCGGCCCCGGTGTTCTCGGCGATGCTGTGCGAGGCCAGCACCAGCGTCAGCGAGGGGTCGGCCGACAGCAGCGTCCGGCTTTCGAGGATCTCGAGGGTGAGGCGAGTCGTTGGAGGGGCTTTGCGCGTTTTGAGGCGGCGCGAAAGATCCCCGAGGCGAGCGAGCCAGGGCATGAGAGGTTCTCCAGAGGATAGTACGAACGCTACCGGGTCAGCCTGGCACGACCTTGGCCGTGCCGGGGTGCGTGCGCGGCGAGTATCCGCGTTTCAGGTGAGGACAGAATCGGAGCCTTGTCTGTGGAAGGAGGACGGAAGCTCTCTGCACGTCGTCGTGCCCGTCGTTCGGGGCCGGCCAATAAGGTTTGCGAGGGACCCCGGCCGACGGCGTGTTGTCCGCCGTCTGGCCATCAGCCGTCCACGGGGCGTCCGGCGATCCGTCGGGGTGGGCGGGCCGGCACTTGGGCTGGCGGCGAGACGAAACACAGCGGATTGTCTCCGACACCAAGTCGAGTTGGAGTTTATCCTTGAGAAAAGATAAAAGCAACTATTTTTCCGGACATTCGCCGGCTCGGACTTGATCGGCGAGTCATGGACGGCGAGTTGCTGTAACCGCGCTAATGGCCTGTGAAACCTCGGCCAGGCTCCGTTCGACGCGGTCACGGCGACGGTCCAGGCCCACTATTCACATCAGACTACGCCTTCGCTGCTCCCCAGGGCGTGAACCATTACACCACCTCTGCCAAGGCCCGTTGGGCCTTGGCAAACGACTGCTGCACGCCCAGCAGGCAGACCATGCGGCGGGCAGCAGCCGTGACATAGCCGTCCAGACCGAGGATGGCATCGACGCCAAAATCGCCTCGACCGCGCGAAGGGCAGCGGAAATAACGGCGTTGGACGTTGATACGACCCACGGCGGTCACGGTTGTGCGGCCATGCCGCCCCTTGGACAAGCCAGCGGAGCCGCACGCGCAGCTTCCGTGGCGTGCTAGCCCTTTTTTTGCTCGGCGTCGGCAATGCGTGCCTGCACAGCGTTAGCCAAGGTGCTGCGGAGCAAGGTGCGTCCGTCGTGGAGTGCGACTTTCTCACAGGCGTCCAAGACGGTGCCGTTGGGCGCGGTTTGGGCAACGTGGCGTATTTGAGCCACGAAGGCGATGGCCTGTTCGAGTGCCAGTCGTTCGGCGTCATCGCGGTATTCAATCGTCAAGACAGGCATCGGATTCCCTCCCTAAAAACCCCAAGTTTCTCAGCCGACGGTTCTACCAATCTGCCAGTCCAAAATCGAGAGGGACACCCTCTTCGTTCCCTTGCGGTTGCATGGCGTGCGGATTTTACGATAATGGAATATGGAGAGAACGGCATTGTAATGTAACTCAACCCGCCCTACTGGGGCTTGGCAACGCGGAGCGGAGTATGCCGACAGTTGAGCAAGACGTTCCCTTTTTGACCCGCGAGGAGGTCGAGAAGCGCGCCGCCGACATTCTCCGAGAGCATGGGTTGGAATCGATCCCCATCAATCCCGTCGTGCTGGCGAACCGACTGGGAATGGCTGTCTACAACGCCACGTTTTACGACGACAATATCGTCGGCACCATCGCCAAGCAAGGCGACCAAGTCACCCTTCTGATTAATCAGTTCGCTCCCCCTTTCGTAAGCGCTTCACCATCGCTCACGAACTTGGCCATTACTTCCTGCACCTTGTTGGCGACGGCACGTTCGTAGATGGCGAGGCCAACCTATTCCGCCAACTCCAAGAGGACCAACGGAACCTCACTCCCGACCGCTGGCGTGAGATCCAGGCGAATCTGTTCGCTTCTGCCCTTCTCATGCCGGAAGATGCTGTCCGCTCAGAATGGAAGAAGCGACGGTCCATCGATGCGCTGGCTCGTCAATTCAACGTTTCCGAGGCGGCGATGGGTCTTCGCATCGCTCAGCTTGGGCTGGACTGATGGCGAAAGCGATTCCTCGCTCAGTTGAACCAGAAGCCGAAACCGATGAAATTCAAGGGACCACCGAACGCCTTGTTGAGCCGCTGTCCCACGCGTGGATCGGCCAACTTCGTCAGCGTTCCCTTTTCCAAGTAGGGCGTGGCCGCCGTCCCCTGCACCCACTCGATCGGATCGAACGTCCGCGGTTGGGTGAAAACGGCCCGCAGGTTCACGCCGCGCTCACCGCTTTTGCCACGCCAGAACGGGATCAGTTTCTTGCCCTGCAACACCTGCTCCGCCTCGTCCAGCGTCTCCCGCCAGGCATCGACGATCTCTTGGGTGACAGGGACGCCGAGTACGCCCGTCTGCTTGGGGTTCGGAATCCATTCGTTGTCGTCATCCTTCTCCGCCAAAATGAACTTCCACATCTCCTTGGCCTGGGCGACCCCTGCCTCAAGGTGTTTCAGGGCCGACTTGGTCCGGGCGGGTTCCTTGACGGGCAAGCGCGTCAGCTGGTGGAAGAAGGACACTACGTCCGACCACAAGGGCACATCGGTTCGCCCGGCTTCATCGAAGGCGAGGCGATTTTCCAGCAGGAAGGTGTGCGGCGTCTCCACCTTCTCGAACAACAGATGGGCACCGCATTCAAAGGCATTCTGTCCATCCACCGCCAGCAGCAGTTCCGTCCAAGCCGCCAGGAGATGACAATAGCCGCGCAGCCAACTCACATCGCCACGATCGAAGCCGATCACGAGCTTCTCGGCCTGCTGGTGTGCGCCGGCCGGGGAAGCCGCGACGCGACCAAACAAGAAGGCCGCGCTGATGGGTTTGTCCTGCCCGAACGGATCGATGCGGATGCGTCCGACGTGGAGCGGCAGCTTGACGGCGGGATCTTTCACCTCCGCCAGGGTAGCCTCGGCCTTGACCAAATCATCGAGAAAAGTCTGGACTATCCGGCGGGCGGCCGTGTAGGTCAGTTTGTCGGGGTGGGGATTCTGCGGCAGAAATTCCTTGATCGGGGGCGGTGGTCGAAGAAAGGACTTCTCCGTGCGCAGGCCGTATTTATACAGATTGCCGCCCAGGTGTTCAAAGGTTTGCAGGAATTGCAGCACGCCCAAGCCAAAGCGAGCTTGGTCATCCTTGGGTTCCTCCTTGAGCCGGCCTTGCAGAGCCTTCGCGCCCTCGGCCAACTTGCCATCGAGCAGATATTTCTCGGCCAAGGGCGCGGTTGCGGCAGCGCGGCAGTCCGGCAGGGGCATCACCATCGCGCAGGCCAAGACCAGAATGCGGTAATTGCAGAATCGTCTCATCGTCCTCTCCTATCTGAAGGGAGCGCGAAACGTATACGGAAAGAACCTTTTTCACGGCTTGGGCGCTTCGACGCCTTGCAGCTTCAACGTGGTCACCGCCTTCGTCGCCAGGTCGATCACCTGAATACGATGGGCGTTGGTGTCGGCGACATACAATTTGTCGTTGGCGTAACTGATGCCGCCCGGCTCGCTGAACAATTTCGCTTTCTTGTCGCGGCCCGCGAACGTCGTGCAAGCGTGTGTCCGTGGATCGATCATCTTGATCTTGCTGTTGTAGGTGTCGGCGACATACAGCTTACCCTCGACAAAAACGATGCCCAGCGCGTGTTGCAATTGCGCCTTGGTGCCGACGCCGTCTTTGTCCCCGAAGTCGAACAGGCCGGTACCAACCAGCGTGGACACGTCGCCCTTGCCGTCGAGCGGCACCGCCCGGACGGCGCTGACCTCGCTGTCGGCCACGAACAGCGTGACGCCATCCGTGGTCAAACCGCTCGGCTGGGCGAACGAACTGACCAGCGGAGAGCCATCGACGAGATTCTCGAAGCCATTGCCCGCGAAGGGAATGAGCGTGCGCTTGGCCAGATCCATCACCCAGATTTGATGGTGGCCGGCCATGGCGATGTAGAGATAACCGCGATGCAACAGCAGACCCCACGGGCTGTTCAGGCCAGTGAACAGGGCCGCGCCGCCGCGGCGGATGTCCATGCCCTGATGACCCAGGCCGGCGATGGTGCGAACCGTGTGCTTTTTCAAGTCGAGGGCGCGGATCATGTGATTTTTACGATCCGCCACGTAGAGTGTATCGCCATCCAGAGCTAATCCCTGCGGATCGTTGAACGACGCCCGCTCGAAGGCACCGTCGGCATGGCCGGCCTTGCCGGTGCCGGCGATCGACTGTTTTTTGCCGTCGAGGTCGGTAATGACAATGCGATGGTGCGTGCTGTCCGAGATGAACAGCCGTTTGCCGGCACCGTCGGCCAGCACCTTGCCGGGAAACCACAAGGCACTGCTCGACGCCTTCTCCGCTTGCTCTTTCGTGAAGTAAATCGGCTTCTCGTTGAGCGTGCGATTGGCCCGATGCGTGCGGATGAGTTTGTCGATGACCGGCACGGCATCGCGGAAAATATGTTCGGACTTCGAGCCGGCGACGATGTAACCCTCCGGATCGATGACGGCCACCGTCGGCCAGGAATCAACGCCGTAGGCCATCCAGATTTTGCGGTCGGCGTCGTTGATGACCGGATGATTCAGTTCGTAACGGAGCATGGCCTTCTTGATGCTCTCCGACTCGCGTTCGTTCTTGAACTTCGGCGAGTGGATGCCTAGGACGACCACTTTGTTGGGATACTTCTTCTCCAACCTGACCAGGTCGGGGAAGAGGTGCAGGCAATTAATTCAGCACAGGGTCCAGAAATCGAGGATGACGATTTTGCCGCGCAGATCCTTGAGCTTGATCGGTTTGTCGGAGCCGAGATAGTCGGTGGCACCATCGAACTCGGGAGCCTTGATGCGGGTGGGCGCCTGGGCGTTGGTTCGCGGCATTATCGAGGACGGCATGCCGGCGAGAAGCAGCCCCATGCAAACGGGCAGCGCGACAGCGAGGATGCGACGACGCATCCGATTGGGCGAGAGCAGACGGATGGACATGAACGCTCTCCTTCGAGGATGGACGAAGATCATTCAAGCTTCTTTCACTGTACCCTGAATGCGCCGTCGCTGCAATTTTGCGCGAAGGAAGACCGGGTTTGATCCCAAAGGCTCACGCGGATGGGGGATTCCCTTCCGGCTTCGGCGCATCGCCGGACGATTCTGGGTTAGCGAGGTCGCCGAGCTTGTCGTGGTATTTCTCAAGGACCAACTCCAAACCTTCGCGGATCAACTCGGACCTACTTCGACCAAGGCGTTGCGCGGCTTTGTTCACTTGATCGAGCTTTTCGCGCTCGATCGAATAGCTGTCGAGAACTCTCCGCAACTCAAGCCGTTCTTGAGGAGACAGTTGGCGGGGGGGCGACGGAGGATCGTTCCAACCGTCAACGATGATATCAATGGTGTCAAGGCTATCGGAAGTGGGCGCTTCGGAAAGGTGTCGTGGCTGAGACGTATTCATGATTCTTCCTTTCTAGTAAATACCTGAAGCGTTCGCTGGGCGATCATTTCTCCATCCGCCAGTAAAGTAACTTGATAACGTCCCTCCACAGGGAACGCTGTTACTACCCGAAAATCAGCCCGAAATTCCTGGAGTGGGTGAGAGAATTTCACCGTGGCTTCCTGGATCGAGATTTCGTCAAGCGTATCGAGACGTGTCAACTGCAAACGGAGTCTGCTTTCACCGTGGCCATCGGTGAGACGCGCATGAACAACGAGGCGATGGGGTTCTGACGGAATCTCCCGTACTCGCAAGCGCGTCAAACAATTGACGAGAGTGATATTGTGTGTCTTCTCTTCTACGATCACCTGCTCGCACACGGTCAGGTTGATGGCTATGGGCAGTTTAACCATGCGTGACTCCAAACAACCGAATGGATGCGATTCTCTGTCCGTTCCCTCAATATCTCCATTGTAACAAACTACTCCGCCGGTCGCCTTCTCCCGTCACTCCGTCGACACAAGCAAAACGCGGAAGCCGCCGCGGTCGTTACGATGTTCCGTGGGCTTGTTCGCGCAGCGATAAGCACAGCGGCATTCGTGAGCCTCACTGTTCCACGAACCGCCGCGCAAAACGCGCTCGCTACCGTGATGCGGACCATGCGGATCAATGAGATCGACTTTATCGTAAAACTTCGCATCGTAGTAATCGCTACACCATTCGAGCAGATTGCCGTGCATGTCGTACAGACCCCAGCGATTGGGTTTGCGTTGACCGACCCGATGCGCCTTCTCGCCGGAATTGCCGCGATACCAGGCGTACTCACTCAGCTTTTTCGCATCGGGTCCGTAGGAATAGGCGGAGGTGGAACCGGCCCGGCAAGCGTACTCCCACTCGGCCTCTGTCGGTAAGCGATACGTGCGGCTCTCCTTTTTGCTCAGCCAGTCGCAAAACGCCTTGGCGTCGTTCCAACTCAGGCAGGCAACCGGATAGTCGTCGCTCTGCTCCCAACCAGGCTTGAGCCAGTAGTGACCGGGACGGGTATCGCCGGCTTTTTCCGCTTCGGTTCGGTAATTCGTCGCCTTGACGAAGGCGCGGAAATTGCCGACCGTGACCAGATTAGCGCCCAGGTAGAACGGCTCGGTGATCGTCACCTGATGCGAGGGGGCTTCGTTTGGCCGATGATGCGGTTCCCGCTTCTCCGACCCGATGAAGAACTCGCCGACCGGGATGCGCACCAGTTTCATGCCAAGAGAGTTTCTAAGGATCTCTTTGGGAGATGAAGCAGTGGGGCCAACATCTTGCCGGTTCTGGACAGCCGGCGCGCGAAACAGATGCACGAGCCAGCCAATCAGCAAGGGCGAGAGGATGACGGCGATCGCGATCCACAGCTTGCTCCGTCGAGACGGCGACTTTCGGCGGGACGCCTGTCCTCCCGGCGAAACGGACGGCACGGCAGAGGCGATGGGGATAGCCAAAGGAGGCGGTGATGGGCGAACTACCTGCCCCGCCGGTACCGTCGCCTGGGCAACCGGCGGGGTCAGAGCGGCCAGGTCCAGAACTAACTCAGCGGGCGTCTGATAACGCTCGTCGGGACGCTTGGCCATGAGCTTGCCGACAATCGCCAGCACGCGGGCCGGCACCTCTGGACGCAGTTGCTCAACGGCAACAGCCTCGTCGCACTGATGGGCGAGCAACTTGGCCATCGGCTCATCGAGAGGAAAGGGCACCCGCGCGGTCAGCAGGAAGTAAAACGTACAGCCGAGACTGTACAGGTCCGAGCGAATGTCGGCACGATGCGAGTTCAACGCCTGCTCCGGGGCGATGTAGTCGATCGTGCCCATGACGACGCCCAGGCGCGTGAGCTTGGTGGCCGGTGCCTCATCCGCATCATCGTCCAGCAGGCGAGCCAGGCCCATGTCGAGGATCTTGATGACCTCGCCGTGCGTGGCCCGGATCAGATTGGCCGGTTTGATGTCGCGATGGACCATGCCGTGTTCGTGGATATGCTGCAAGCCGAGCGCCGCTTGACGGATGTACTCGCACGCCTGCGGCACCGGCAGGGAGCCGGACTGTTTGATGAGACGCGACAGGTCGATGCCGGCGATGTATTCCATCGCGAAGATATGGGCGTCGCCGACCTGCTCGGCGTCGTAGGCGTGAACGACGTTGGGATGCGATAGACGCGCGGCGGCCTGGATTTCCTGATGAAAGCGCCGGATGAGGTCTGGCTTGACGAGTTCCTTGCGAAGAATCTTCAGGGCGACGATGCGGCCGAGGCGCTGCTCGCGTGCCTTGAAGACCTGCCCCATGCCACCCTCACCGAGGCGTTCGAGCAACACGTAATGCCCAAGGACCAGATCGGCGGCGCGGCCCTGGAAAAGTTGATTAATCTGATAAGGCGTCAGCCAGCCGCGTTGGAGCAGTTCGCGGGCCAGAGACAGCGGATCGGCGGGGCGTGCTGGCAGCGTGCGAATCAGTTCGGCAAGTTGATCCGGTTCGAGCAGCTTTCCGCGGCTGAGGATTTCGACCAGGCTGCGGGCGGATGCGATGGTCATCGGGGCTTCCGGCGAGCGAAGTTCGAGCGATAGGCGAGGCACTCGCTCCGCGAGTACCTGTCCCCTCGCGGAGCGAGGGGACTACAGTGCAAACCGATAATAGCCCGGCGCGAAAGACACTGCAAGCGGAGCGTCATCCAACGATCCCGCTTCTCCCCTGTTTTTCCCGCCGTTCTCGGTTATCTTGAGGACATGAGCCGAACCAAACCAACGCCGATTCCACTTTGTGAACTGACCCCCGGCCAGCAAGCCGACTTTTTCGCACTCTTGGCCGAGAAGACCAAGGGCACGACGCGCGAGGGCAAACCCTACTACGCCTGCCGTTTCCGCGATGCTCGCCGCAGCGCCTCCTTCATGGTCTGGCAAGACAGCCCGCGCTACGAAGAATGCGAGCGCGATTGGCAAGTCGGCCAATTCTACAAGCTGCGCGCCGTCTACGGCGAACACGAACGCTACGGCCCCCAGTTGACCGAAGTGCAGGCCATTCGTCCCGTCAACGACGCCGACCACACGGACGGTTTCGATCCTTTGCAATTCGTCGAGCATTCGCGCTACGACGCCGCGACGATGTTCGCCGAGTTGAAGACGCTGGCGACGACGCACATTACCGACGAAGCGCTGCGTCGCCTGGTGTTGACGCTGCTCGATCGCCACGGCGAGGCGTTCCAGCGTTTGCCGGCCACGCGCGATCGCTTCTACCCATTTGCCGGAGGACTGCTCGAACATACGCTATCGGTGACGCGCTCGTGTCTGCAACTGGTGGAGCGCTACACACTCCATTACACCGAACTGCGTCCGCCGCTGAACCGCGATCTAGTGGTGGCAGCGGCCATGCTGCACGACCTCGGCCGAGTGCTGGAGTTCGGTCAGGCGGTGCCCGGTGTCAGTCCAGCGTATACGGTAGCGGGGCGCATGGTAGGCCATCTTATCCTCGGCCGCGATCTGGTGCGCGACACGGCCCGCGAATTGGGCGACGTGAACCCGGAGTTGGTGCAGATGCTCGAACACATTATCCTGAGTCATCTGGTGCTGCCGGAGTGGGGATCGCCGCGTTTGCCGCTGGTGCCGGAGTGTCTCATCCTCCATCACGCCGACGATCTCGACGCCAAGCTGGAGATGTACGCGCGCTGTCTGAGCCGCGATCGAACCGAGGGACCGTTCACCGAGCGCGATCCGGTGCTGAATCGCCATCTGTTCAAGGGCCGAAGCGTGTGAAGCGAGGGATAAATCAAAATAAGACAACGTCACATAAACGCTCCGCTGCGCGTCGCGGCTACACATTAGAACAGCACGCCGGTCTCGAACCAGCCATCGCCGCAGCGCTGGACGCGGACGCAGTGGCCGGACAGGATGATCGGCTCGCCGCGCGCGGGCGTTCGCAGTTCCAATTCGATCTGCGATCCAGCAGGGGCACGCGGCAGATACAGGCCCATGCCACCCAAGGAGATATCTTTGCCCCTGCCTTCAAGGCTTTCGCCCGGCTTGCCGTCGGTGAGGAGAAACGTGGCTCGCACCGGATGAGGCCACCCCACACGTTCCTGGTTGCGTCGTTCTGGGTACGCTTCCAGCTGCGAGCGCAGACTGTCGAGCAACAGCGGCCCCAGTTCCTTGATGAGCGAGTCATCGGGCTTGATCTTCTTGTCGGAGCAGCGGACACGCACCGACACCTCCGGCAAGGTCGAACTGCCTGGTCGCGGCCTCGTCCAGCGGATCTCGACGAGCAAACCCGGCGCTCCGCCGAGCCAACGCTGCCAAAAACGGCCCGGCAACGCGACCTGCAAGACCAGTGAATTGTCCGTTTCGCGGACAAGCTGGGCGTTCCACTGGCGACGGAACGTCTCGAAACTCGCGCGTGCATTGTTGGGCACGAGCCGAGCCGGGAAACGCCCCTGGAGGATGCCGACGCTTGAGGACGCCCATTTTTCCGCCTCGGTCGCCGGCAGCGCCCCGCGTGCCTCGACAATCAATTCGGCGACGATGGCACTGGCGCCGGGCCGGATGTCACTGCCCGTGCCTGGCTCTCCGGTTGTCGCCGATCGATCTCCCTCCAGAGCGGCGATGAGTTCCGTGCAGGTGGCGAATCGCTGGCCGGAATCGATGTCGAGCGCCCGCGCGAGGACAGCGCGATCACTCGCCGACAACGCCTCCAGGTTGGGCAATCCCGAACGTCGGCCGCGCCAAGGCGTCGTGCCGGTCAACATCTCCTGAAAGATGACGGCCAAGCTGTAGGAATCACAGGCGGGACCGATCTGCTGCTCCAGCAATTCCGGTGCGGTATAACGTGCTTGCAGCTGTCCTTGCAACTGGCCGACCGGCTGCCACACCAGCGGCAGCAAACCAAAATCCGCGATGCGCATCTGGTCGCCATCGAACAATAAATTTCGCGGATGCAGGCCGAGATGTTGCAGGTCATAATGATTAGCCAACTCATCGAGGGACTCAGCCGCCCGCCGCAGCCAGTCCAGCAGTTGGCGGCGTGGGATGCCACGCTCCTTACGGTTGCGACATTCCTGAAAGCGATCGCGTAGGCTCACCGAGAGGAGGTCGGTATCCACAAGCAGGCACCCCGGCCCCGCGGAAATAATCCGCAGCTCCGGCAGGGCAGGATGACGCAAGGACTGTAGATGGGCGATGGCTTCCTGTTCGCGGGCGGCGTCGGTCCAGGTGACGCCGAATAGCACTTTCACGAGCCGGCGCTTGCCCTCCGGCGTGCGTGTCTCCCAGGCTTCGCTGAAAGGCGTGCGGCCCAGGCAACGCAGAAATTGATAATCGGGCAAATAGCGAGCCTGCGCGGGGCCTCGCTCCAATACCACGCTGGCCAGGGGCGTGGTGGCTCCGCCCCGACTGGTGTCCGCGGAAGGTTGCGAATCGCCGCCGACCTTCTCATTCCCTTCCAGTGCCTGGATAAAGGCCATGCAGGTGGGAAAACGCTGTTCGGGGTCTTTGGACAAGGCGCGCGCCACTGCGGCCCGATCGCCTTGGGGCACTGCCTGTAAGTCGGGTTCGGCCGTGCTGTGCTGCATGAGCAGCTGACGCATATTTTTGCCGTTGAAAGGCCGGCTGCCCGTGAGCAGTTCCTGATAGACGACCGCCAAACTGTATTGATCGCAAGATGAACTGATGGCATTGTCGAACATCTCGGGAGCGGCGTAGAGAGCCGTCATACCCCCCGAAGGCGAAGCGCGTTCCGTCGGAGCGGCCCCATCGGACAGGCTGCGAACGAGACCGAAGTCGGCCACTTTAACGTGATTGCTGACCAAAAAGAGATTGGCCGGCTTGATGTCCAGATGCTGCAACCCGTGACGCAGATTCATCAGATCCAGCACGTCCGCCGCTTCATGCAGGTATCCCAACAGTTCGTCGCGCGAGATACCCGCCGCGCCCTTCGCTCGATATTCGTTGAACACATCGGCGAGGCTCTTATCCGCCAATTCCATGACGATCACCAGTTCGCCGTCGATCAACTCGACGCGCTCCATCGACAGCAGGAACGGATGACGGAGCGACTTGATGTGCTGAATGGCCTTGAGTTCTTCGACGGCGGCCGAAGCGCCGGGCAGCGGTCCCTGTTCGCCGGCCACGAACTTGATGGCCTTGAAAAGACCGCCGGGCGCCTCGCACTTCCACACTTCGCCGAACCCGCCACGCCCCAACGGCTCGATCAGGCGATAGCCGGGGATTGGCTCGCGCTTGCGTTTCCTGGTTTGCAGCATCCGTAGGATCCTGGAAGGGGGTGATCCGGACACACTCCACCGCAAGAGAAGCCTAGATTGCGGTATACACGGATGCAAACGAGAGAGGAACGATTTTCGGCGGTTTCCCGTTCGGCCGCTTGCGGCTTAGCGTGTGGAGACGCTAAGCCGCAAGCGGCCGAACCGCTCAGCCATGGAGATCGGCGTCCGGTCCCATGAGGACGACGCCGCGCAGCGGCGCCTCCACGGTGGCCAGACGTTGTTGGGCGGCGTGGACGATCGGCAGATGGCTAACACCACTGCGCACGGCCAGCAACACGCTATTGACATGGGTACATAGAAGCAACGCATCGGCGACCGGCAGAACGGGACAGGCATCGATGACGATGAAATCGAATTGTTCTTTGAGGCGAGTGAAGAGACCGCCCGCGCCGTCCTGGGCGAGTGCCTGGATAGCGTGCGCATCCCAGTGGCCGGCCGGGATCATCCATAAGCGGCTCAACTCGGTCGGCTGAATGATCTCGGACACGTCCGCCTCGCCGCGCAGCACTTCGCTCAGGCCGGGTTCCAGCGGCATATCGAACAGCGTGTGCGCCTCCGGCTTGCGTAGATCGGCATCAATGAACAGCGTCTTGCGCCAGGCCCGCGCCAGGCTGGCGGCGAGCCGAACGGCCAGTGCCGTCTTGCCTTCTCGACCAATCGCGCTGGTGACGAGCAACAAACGCGGCCCATTGCCGCTATCGCGCAGCAGCACGGTGCGCAAGGCATCGACCGCCTCGCTGATACTGCCTTGCTCTTCGAGATCCTTCAGCGTCGTCTTTCGTCCACTCCGCACATTTGGGATATTCCCGACAACCGGCAGACCTAGACCGCCGATGATGTCGCTGCCCGATGTGATGCGGCGAAGGCGAAGTTCCTGCCATGACAGAGCCAGCACGAACAAGGCACAGCTGCCGGCACCGCCCAATCCCGCCAGCTGCCAACGTCGTTGGGGATTTTTCGGCTGCACCGCCGGCATTTCTCCCGACGCGCTAACTACAGAGGGAATCGTGGCCGGGTTCTCCGCGCGAGCAATCTCGACGGTGAGTTTACGCAGCGTCTCGTTGTCCGTGGCGATCTCCTCGCGCAGCGTTCGCGACTCCTCCCCAGCGGCCGCGCCGCCTAGCTTCTGGACTTCCTCTTCCAGAGACTTCACCAGGCCTTCGTAGAAGGCGGCTCGCTCACGGAGTTGGTTTACCCGCGTCTGATATTCCTCGCTCGCTCGCATACGCATCTGTTGCTCGACGATGGGCACGACTTCCTTACGACGCCTCTCCTGTTTCTGTTTGGCCTCCTCGCGCACGCGCTGGAATTCGAGCAGACGAGGATCGCCTTCCTTGAGAACCGAGACGCGGATCAATTGCTTGATCTGCTCCTCGGCTGCCGTCAATTCCTTGGATAACTTCTGGTTGAGGGCGTCCTCTTTCAAATAGGCCAGCACGGCCGCATCCTTGACCGTGACGCGATCCACCTCGGTTCGCCGTCGTTCCTGGGCTGCCAACTGCGCCCGCGCGACGCGCAGATCAAAGCGTGCCTGCTGGCACTCCTTCTCGGCCGCGCCTAGCCGCGTATTCTCCAGCTGCGCCAACCGCTGGCGTTTTTGCCGTAAGGTTTCCTCCGTCTTGCCACGAGCTTCCTTCAGACGCCGCAAGGACGCCTCACGCTGACCAGCCACCTCACGGACGTAAACTTCGACGATGGCGCGGGCCAGCACGGCCGTCTCGTCGGCGTTCGCACTCGTGACGCGAATGGACAAGATGCCCGGAAGAGAACCGCCTTCAACCGTGAGGTGATTTTCCAGCCAGGCCAGCGGATCACGCTCTCTTTGAACGGTGGGCAGTTCCGCCACCTCCGGCTGCCGCAACACGGCTTCAAGCACGGTCGAGGACTGGATCAACGCTGCCTGCGCCCGCTGGAAACGAGCAATCTCTTCCTCACTCGTGCTGCCCCCCGCGGAGGCACGATCGGGAGCGGGAATGCGCAGACGGACTTCGGCGCTGTACTGCTCCGGCAGCAGCGACCACAAAAGCGCTCCCACGAATCCGCCGACCAGCAATCCCAGAGTCGAGGCGAGCAACCAGCGTCGCCGAAACGCCTTGAACAGGGCGGACGATACCGAGGGGGAAACCATACGCGGAGGAAGCGATGGTGTTTTTCTTCCGTTGGAAGCGACGCCATCTGAAGCAGAGATTGGTGGGGCCGATACGGCCGGCCCATTGATTGGTCTGGAACTTTCATGCGCCATGGTAGCATCCCCCACGACAGACTCTCCACCCCGAAAATTGGCCCCGGCCATCATCTGAAGATTTATACGTCACAAATGAACCCTTGCCAAACGTCGCCCCCCTCCTTGGCACAATTCGCGCGTCGCCGATACTCTCACTGAAAAAATGGAGCTTGAGCATCGTATGTACTTGTCTCGGGGGATCGCTGCCGCGCCCGACACCGGCCCTCACAGAGAAGGAGGACAACATTATGATGGCTCAAGTAGAATCCGTCGCGGATATGCCGGAAGAAGGCGAGAGCCTGATCGACCGGGCACGGGCCGGGGATCGAACCGCCTACGGCGAGTTGGTGCGGCGTTTCCGTCCGGCGATTTACAGCGTGCTGCTGACCTGGCTGCGCGATCCGGCCGAGGCCGACGACGTGGCCCAGGATGTCTTCCTACATAGCATGCGCAAGATCGGCCAACTCCGCGACTCGCGCTGCTTCTCTTCCTGGCTGCGGCAGATCGCCGTGCGTCTAGCGCTCAATCGTCTCAACCGTCGTCGTCTCGTGAGCCGTCTTAATCCCACGCGGCAGGCGTTCTTGCCCGGCAGCGACGCCGACCCGCTCGATGAGATCGTGCGGGCCGAGGAGCAAGGCAAGGTTCACGAGGGACTGAGCCATTTGAAACCGCTCGATCGCGCCATGCTGGAGGCGTTCTATCTGCGCAGCCGTTCCCTGCGTGAGATGAGCGCCGAGTTCGATGTCCCACTCGGCACAATTAAACGCCGTCTGCACACGGCGAGACAGCGTTTGCGACAAATCCTGGAGTTGGGCGAACGGCCCATGTAAGCCCACTATTGTTTACGTTTCGCGCACCTCCGCGAAACGTAAACGGGATTGTTCGCCGGCCTCTTGCTCTGAGAGCCGAGCTATGGTCCAATGGCGGGCGGTGGGGAGACTCCCAAAAGGTGGTCTCGCCAGGCAACACGATGGGCAAGGGAGTAGCCGACAATGGGATGCGATATGTTGGTGGCCCTGTCTCGGACAACGCGGGACGGCGGAACATTCTTCGCTCACAACTGCAACCGGCCCGGCAATGAGAACCTCACGCTGCTGCGCGTGGCGGGCAGGATCTTCTCTCCGGGCGAACGTGTGCAGACCAGCACCCTCCTCTTGCCGCAGGCACGGCAGACATGGACGGTGCTGGCAAGCCGCTGCCTCGGTCAATGGGGCTATCCGCATGGACTCAACGAACACGGCGTATCGATTGGTCTGACCTCGATCCGCACTCGACGGCGTGAAGCGGGGCTTGGCCTGACGGGACCGGATCTGGTTCGATTGGGTCTGGAGCGCGCGACCAGCGCCCGGCAAGCCGTCGATATGGTGACGGACCTCGCGAGTCGTCATGGTCAAGGCTGCACCGACGCCGACAGCGATCCCGCCTTCCTCATCGCCGATGGCCGCGAAGCGTTCGTCATCGAGATGTTCGGCCCACACTGGGCGGTGCAGCACGTCAACGAGGTGCGGGCGGTCAGCGACATTTGCCATCTTCGACGGGATTGGGATCGTCTCTCCCACGGTTTGGCGGACTTGGCCATCGCGCAAGGATGGTGGCCGGCCGACGGCAGCAAACTCGACTTCGCCGGTGTGGTGGCCCCGGAAGGCGGCGACAATGCTCCGTCGTTGCGACGTTGGGGGCGAGCGATGCTGCTGCTGGAACAATGCAACGGGCAGATCGATCTCGCCGCGCTGCGCCGCGTGCTGAGCGATCACTTCGAGGGCTGTCTCGACGCCGTCGATTCAAGCAAGCCGTTTCGGATGGTCGGCCGTGAAGAGAGGGTGACGACATTGTGTCGCCATGCGGCGACTTCCTCGGCGTCGCGGACGGCGGCCAGCCTCATCACGCAATGCGGGCCGGATCGTTCGCCGCCGATCGCTTGGTACTGTTTTGGTCCGCCCTGCGCCAGTGTGTACTTCCCTCTCTTTCTTGTCGGGGAGTTGCCTGCGAGCTTCCAGACACCGAGACAAGCGAACAGCACTCGTGAGTCGGCACGCTACGCCGTGCCGTGTGCCGTGCTGACCGACTTGCAGGAGCGTTTCGATCGGGAGACGCAGGAGTTCGTCGCCGCGGCGAGGGAACTGCGTCAGCGCGGCGAGAGCGATCGTGTGCCGCGACTGGCGGAGTTGTTCATGCAGCACAATGTGGAGTGCTGGGAGAACGCCTGCCTGGATTTCATGCCGGCTCCCTCGCGTGCCGGCCGTACCGCCGCCGGGAGCGAATTTCATTCCTCTGGGGTGTGGAGTTGAGTACCTGCTTGTGGCAAGGGACTACGTCGTGATCCTTCGCACCTATCTGCAACGCTGGTGGCCCGCCCGTCGTCCTCAAGGGGAAACCTCGACGCCTTACGAAGTGCCGTGTTTCTGTGGTCGTTCGTTGCGCGGCCAGCGGCAGCGTTCCGCGCAGGTCGTGACCTGTCCGAGTTGCCGGCGGAAGCGTTTCCTTTTGCCAAGCAGCCCGTGGCCAGGGCACGCTACGTCCGCTGTTCTCGCCTCGCAGGCCCCCATCTCGCCTAGGAATCTGGGGCGGCTGGTTCTAGTCATCGTTGTAGGCGGTGCCGTGGCGATGGGACTACTCTTCCTGGCGGTCAAACCGTATCTGCGTCGTTCTCCTTCGCCACCGGAAACGACGCCGGGTGTGAATATCCGCGCTCACATTGAGGCTGGGCGACACGCTTTGCGTGAAGAGGCTTTTCGTCTCGCCCTGAAAGAATTGAATGCGGCCAGCGAGCAATGCGATCATACCCCCGATGCTCTTAGTCGGGAAGAGCATCGCCAATTGAATCAACTGCGCCGGCAGAGCGATCTGCTGGCCCATCTACTCGACCGCTCGCTGGAAGAAATCCTTCAACAAGCCATGCAGCATCGCAGTGAAGACGAATGGCGCGAGAAGTTCAAAGACTATCGCGGTCGCACGGTCCTGTTCGACGATGTCCTCCGGTTGGATTCCATGCACCGGCCGATCCTAGGCTCCTACGTGGTGCGAGTGGGGGAGGTGGAAGCGCGCGTGGCCCTGGACAATCTGCCCTTGCTGAGGCAACTGCCGCTCGATCCGCCGCAACGCTGGCTGTTTGGCGCGCGGTTGGCGAGTTGCCGGCGCGAAGACGGCGGCGTGTGGGTCGTTCGCTTTGAACCAGAGAGTGTAGTCCTTCTCACGGATGAAGGCGCCACGGCGGCTTGCTATCCTGGCTCGATGAATGCGGAACTGCGTGCCGTGTTGCAACGACAAGACGACTGGTTGGGACGTTGAGAATGGCCAGCATAATCCCTCCTCCCGTTTACGTTTTGCGGAGGTCGCGCGAAACGTAAACAGGAATGGACGTAAGCCGACCGTTCGCCTCCGAGCCACCGAGTGAGGCACTAGCCGGGATACGGGGTCGTCGTCTGAACCAGGAAGTCATGGAGCAGATGGCGAACCATCGCTCCGGCCGTCAAGCCACGCTGATGAGCTACCGTCTCCAGGACCGAAACCTGCCAGCCGGGCAAGAGGAGCGGAATTTCCACCACATCCCCTTCCAACAGCGGCGACCGAGCTTCCTCGACGCAATACTGTGTCCGTGGGTCGTTACACATGGCCATCGAATCCTGGCAAGAGAGCAAAGAAGCAACTTTCGTTTTTCTTGCAAACGCAATGCCACTCGTCTTTTTCTAAGGATGCCTGGCGCAAGTCATTCTGAATCTGACAGTTCCGTAATGAGCCAAACGGAGAGCGTCTTGTCGCCGATGGGCAATGCTTGTTCTTTCTACAAACATTGCGCGTTTGAAGGGCGATAGAATAGAAACACCAACCCGTCGTTGGCGCTGCGAGCCGGTAAGAGGAGGGTGAAGGCATGGCGAAGAAAAAGAAAGTGCGCGTGGACATGCGCAAGAATCGGTCCAAACCGCCGCGTCCGCGTCAGTGGACGCGCGATTTTCAGGACCACGGATTCACCGAAGAAGCGACGACCGGGCAGGAGCGCGTGCGTGCCAAGGGAGACCTCTCGCGGCGACGGACCATCATTCAGGATGAGAAGGGAACGGTGGCGGAGGCGGGACAGGAGCCGGCGGAGATGCCGTCGGTCGATGAATTGACCTCCCTACCGGGGCGCGTGCTGCGTGTGCATCGCTTGTTCAGCGTGGTCCAGACCGCGGATGGCCAGCAGTATCGCTGCGCCGTGCGTCGCCTGCTGCGTACCCTTGCCACGCACGAACGCAACATCGTAACGACGGGCGATCGCGTGTGGATTCGCCCGGACCGCTGTCCGCTATCCGCTATCTGCTATCCGCCAGACGCAACTCCAGACAGCGGACAGCGGACAGCGGACAGCGGAGCGCTGGAAGGATGGATCGAGCGCATCGAACCGCGGCATGGTCTGCTGACCCGCGCGTCGCGCGGTCGAGAGCATGTGCAGGTGGCCAATGTCGATCAGGTCGTGTTCGTGATGTCGCTGGTCGAGCCGGAACTGAAGCCGCACCTCATCGATCGTTATCTCGCCAGCGCCGCCCAGGGCGGCATTCGACCGATTTTGTGTCTGAACAAGGCCGACCTGATTGAGCCGGCGCGCTATCAACCGCTGATTGGCATGTACCATCAACTCGGCATTCTAACACTGTTGACCAGCGCCGCCGATGGGACCGGGATTGCCAGGCTGCGCGAACATCTGCACGATCGGGAAACAGTGTTTACAGGACAAAGCGGAGTCGGTAAATCGTCTTTGCTCAACGCCATTCAGCCGGGGCTTGGTTTGCGTGTATCCGAGGTGAGCGATGTCAATCAAAAGGGCCGCCATACGACGACGGCGGCCGAGTTGATCGAACTCGATTTCGGCGGCTGGGTGGTCGATACGCCGGGCGTGCGACAATTCCAACTGTGGGATTTGCTGCCGGAAGAAATCGAGGGCTTTTTCGTCGAATTTCGTCCCTTTGTGCCGCTGTGCGGCTACCCTGACTGCACGCACACGCACGAAGATCGCTGCGCCGTCAAGCGCGCGGTCGCGCGGCGTCAAATCAGCATTTCCCGTTACACCAGCTACCTTGGCATGTTCGCGGGCGAGGGAGGATAGAGCTATCGGATAGCACTTTTTCCGCCAGTTCGCTGCGGCAGCAAGGGAATTTTGTGCGGGTAAGCTAGAGCGGGACGCCCTGAAACTTGGCTACGCGCTCCAGTTCCGTCACCAACTCGCCCGCCGTCTGATAGCGGTCCTCTGGACGCTTGGCCAACATTCGCAGCACAGGTCCCTCAATCAAGCCGGGCAACGCCATCTGGAACTTCCGCGGCGGTTCGGGGTCCACTTTGCGGATCTTCGTGATTGTCTCCACCAACGATAGATCCGCAAACGGCGGCCGGCCGGCCAGCAGGGCATATACCGTCGCCCCCAGACTATAGATGTCCGACCGGCCATCCACGTCCGCTGTGCCGCGCGTTCGTTCCGGTGACATGTAGTTGATGTCGCCCAGCAACTCGCCCGGCCGAGTGACCTGCCGAGCCAGGGTTCCCTCGAGCGCCTTGGCCAACATCAGGTCGCCGAGCTTGGCCACCTTGTCGGCGGCGCGGACGAGAATGTTCGGCGGGGCAATGTTGCGGTGAATGATGTTTTGTCCGTGCGCGTATTCCAGCGCCCGCGCGACGTGGACGGCCAGGCGGAGCGTCTGCCGCCAGTCGAGCATGCCGGCGACGCCGATGCGCTGGATCATCTGCGTGACGCTCTCGCCCTCGACGTGTTCCATGGCCACCCAGCAATGCGGCCCCGTTTTGCCCGCCGCCAGGAGGGTGACGAGGTTGGCGTGCCGCAGCGGCAGCATGGTCTTCATGGCGCGGACGAAGCGCTGCATTTCCTCATCGTTCTCGGCGAACTCCGGCTGAAGCACCTTCAAGGCAACAGCGCGGCCGTCCTTGGTATCGGTGGCGTGGAAAACGATGCCGGAATTGCCGGTACCGAGGATCTCCCCGATGGCGTAGTGCGACAAGGTCTGGCCCTTGAGCGATTCGAGCCTCGTCGCGGAGGTGGCGGCCGGTGCCGCTGCCATCGCACCTGGGGCAAGCGTCGAGGCATCGTTAGGCGGCTGATCGCCGACTTGCAGCCGAAGTTGCGTATCGCCGACCCGGATCACATCGCCAGGCTTGAGGATCTGCCGTTGAACCTTGTGGCCATTGACGAATGTGCCGCCGCTGCCGCCGGCGCAGACGAGGGTGACGACATCGCCATCCTTGAGGATCTGACAATGGCTGCGTGAGGCACGCGGATCGTTGATCTGGTAGTGGGCCTGGACACTGCGGCCGAGCATGAGGTCGGGGCCATCGTGCAGCGGCAGGGCTTTGCCCTTGTCGAGACCAGCTAGGACGAGGAGCTGCAAGCTCATGAGCGAGGGACTCCCAGGGGCGAAGGACGAAGTCAGTTTGATAATATCACCGGCAGAATGAGGAAATCTTAACATGCCGGAAGGCCGAGTGAAAGAGGCAGCTTCACGGTCCGCAGATGCCCCCTGCGACATCGTGCGGCGTGTCATGCTCAATATCCTCCGCATTCCCCAACTTGCTCGTCCATTTCCCCACCGTGCGCGGAAACGGAGCCGACCGCGGCGCTGTAGCCGCGCCTCAGGTAAGGGGAGCTTACGAGTAGCGAATTGAGATGTGTCCGGCATTCGCGGTGCGCGCCGGGCGTCCGACACAGCCGGGCATCTATTCGGACAGGCTACTATCACTCAAAAAGGTTCCTGGGACGGCGGCAACACCCCACGCCTTCTGTTCTCTCTATTGTTTTCCGGGCGGTGATCTCTTGTTGAGGACTTTCACGAGTTCCATGCTGATGTCCATGCTTGGATTCCTCCAGTACACGGGCATAAGGGCGGTTTCGTTTAGCTTTCTCGCAATGTTCTTGGTGCTAATGAAATCCTCCTTGGTGATGGCGTCGTTGTAGTGCAGAAGCAGATCGAAATCGTGAGCGATGGCATAGTGCTGAGCGGCTTCAATCACATCAAAGTAGCAAATTCGCATTTGTTCTTCGCTCCTCTTCGCGATCTTTTCCTTGGCCTGGTTGCCGCTTTCCTCAGCGATTCCTTTGATCTCTTCTTCGTATTTCTTGTACTTGTCGTAGTGCTTGAGGACATAGGTGAGGTTCAGAATCGCAATTCGGGTGCGCGGGCACGGATTGGTTCGTGTTTGCTCTTTGTCCTCAGCCCAGACACGCCCGAAATAAGCTAATCCAACTGCGGCAACCACGATTGCTATCGAAAGCAGTGTACGCATGATCCTTCTCCTTGGATGGAAGCACCTCAAGGACGAGCAAGAAACTCAGGAGCCAAACCAGTGTCGAAATCGACTCTTGGCGCTTTTCCCTGTTCCCCTTCGCCGAACGAAGAGCGGTCTATCCGCCGTGCCATTGGGCCAAAAACCGTGTCCGCGCCGTCAACGGCACGGCGGATAGACCGTTGTTGGACGGAACCGCAGGCCACGCTACCACAAGCCTTTGGACTTTCGATCCTTGCCGGCCCGCAAACGCTCCGCGATTCTACGAGCGAACACCCCCGCCACGCAAGCACCAAATGCCCCCGTTCGCCTCTCTACGCTCTGATTAGGGCGAAAGGACCATCCACCTCGCAGCGGTTTAGTTCAACAAGTTATTCTCGTGGGCCGCGCACACTGATATACCGCAACTTGGCCACCTCCGCTTCCTTCTTGGTGGTGAGTTTGCTGCCTGCCGCCTGTTTTTATTAACGAATGACCTTCCCCTTGATGTCCAACACCACGGCCGCCGCCAGGCCGTTGCCCAGTGCCTTGAAGTTCTTGAACGTCCACACTACTTTTTTGTCGCGCGTCACCTCGAACAATTGGGGATTGCTCGGCCCAGCGTGACAGTTCCCGACGATCAGATTGCCGTTGGGCAATAGCTGGAGCGTCGTCACCCAGGCCAGGCGAATGCCCGGCAATTCGTCGTGGCGGATGCTCCAGACGATTTCACCCTTGGGTGTGACTTCGAGTACCCGATTGTTGTTGCCGCCGGCGATGAGCGTGTTGCCGCTGGGCAGACGGATGGCGCCGAATACCTCGGTTCCGTGGCCTTCGGGACCGTGGCCGTCGCTGCGCGGCCGGCCGCCGAGATCGAGCCGATAGCTCCAAACAACCTTGCCTTCGGCGTCGTATTCGCGGACGACGCCGTCCATTTCGTGACAAACCAAATAATGGCCGTTGTCCAGCTTGCGGACCATGCGCGTGTCGCGGTGCGCGTTCGGCTTCTCGACCGTCAACGCTATCTCCTTGACGATCCGGCCGTCTTTGTCCACTTCGATAATCCGCCGGTTGCCCGACTCGGCGATCATCGTTCCGCCATCGGCGAGCCGCTGGAACGAGTGGACCTCGACACGTCCCTTATAGCCCTTCTTCGGTTTGGACTCGTAACGCCAGACGATCTTTTTGTCCGGGTTCACCTCGACGATGGTCGCGGGGCCGGTCGATAGCAACACATTGCCGTTGGGCAACCGCGTCAGATCGTGACATTCCGCCTTGTTGACGTACTCCCACTCGACTTGGCCCTTGGCGTTGATGAGGACGACATGCCCTTTGTCAGCGGCCAAAACGCGATGGGTCGGCTTTTCCTCCGCTGGCGCGGACGCTGTCACGATCGAGCCGATAAGCAAGACCACGGGTGAAACTTGGTAGATGCGCATAACAGACCTCAAAAGATAATAACGATCTCGAATAGATTCAAAATCACAAGCGGTTGAACCTCAGCGAAGCGGCCGGCCTGCTAGCGCTTTGCCGTTGGTGTCGAGAATCTGGAAATGATGGATGCCGGATTTCTTGTCGTCGGTGTAGGTCCAGACGATTTTCTTGTCGCGCGTCACTTCCAGCAATTTGACCTGTTTCGCCGTGGCGTGATGGCTGGTGATAACGGTATTGCCGTTGGGCAAACGCTGCGCGCCGCAGGCGTCATTGATGGGTTTGCCCGGCAAATCGTCGTTGCTCAACTTCCATACCGTCTCGCCCTTGGGATTGACCTCGATGGCGAGATTGCCAAGCGTGCAGTTGATGAGGGTGTTGCCGTTATCAAGCCGAATGGCGGTGAACGGCCAGTGCGGCGTCTTCACTTCCCAAACAATTTTGCCTTTCGGGGTATACTCGCGCACCACTTTATCGAGCAGTTGAGGAACCAGATAGTTGCCGTTGGCCAGCTTGCGAGCCATGCGCGTTTGCAGGTGATGATCTTTCGTCTGAGCCTGAAGCGCTACTTCGACGACGATCTTGCCTTCGCGGTTCACTTCCAACAAACGCGGTTTGGCGCCGGCCTCGGTCAGCAGGATGTTGCCATTGTCGAGAGGTTGCACGGTGTTGACCTCCGATTGGCTGCCCTTGAACGCGAATACCGTTTTGCCCTCGCGCGTGACCTCGACGGCCGCCCCACCCGGATATTCCCGGTTCTTGGTGAGAGCCAGAAGGATGTGACCGTCGGCTAACACCCAGCCGTCGCGCGAACCGTGCGGATAACGCCAGGTAACTTTGCCCGCGTCATCGACGAGGACCGTCTCGACGCCGGTCGCCAGAAACGAATGCGTGATCTTCTCAGCGGCAGTCGCGGCATTCCCGGCACAGACGCCGAACAACAAACCGACCATCGCAACACAGCGACTTATTCCGTGCATGGTATTCGACCTCTTTCAGGAGAGGAAAAGGAGTTCACCGATCTTGGGCGCAATCCATCCGCCGACGAAAAGGCGAGACCCGTTCGCCCGTCACGGAAGTTGTATCAATTCCGCCTAGATGGTTACAATGGCTCAGAGTCAGAGACAACGCACGGTGGCGACGGTGCAGTTATCGCTGCCGCCGCCGCGATTAGCCAGCTTGACAAGATGATTCGCCAAAGCGACCGCCGATAGGTTCCCCTTGCCAATGGCGTTTTGAAGTGCGTGATCCTCGACGTGGGCTTGCAGGCCGTCGCAGCAGGCTATCAGCCAGTCGCCTGCTTTCAGTGCTAGCTCATAACGGGCTGGGTCGATGAGGGGAAACTTGCCGACCGCTTGCGAAACTTCGTTCCGTCGGGGATGCGTGGCCGCCTCTTCCGGCGTCAGTTGACCCAATTCGACCATGCGCGCCACCAGCGTTTGATCGCGCGTCACCTGCGTCAGCCGGCCGGCCCGCCAATGGTAGACGCGACAATCCCCCACCAAGCTGATGCAAGCCTGACCGTCCCAGACCAGCAACGCCACGGCCGTCGAACCCATGCCTTTGTAGGCCGCGTTATTCTTCGCCGCCTCGCGGATGACGTGGTTGGCATCGCGCAAGCCGGTATCCAGCGTATCTCCCAGGGTCGCGGACGTTGGCTGTGGCGATTGTCCACCCATCGCCTCGGTTAGAAGAGACGGTAGCACGTTACTCATGGTGCGAATGACCAAGTTGCTGGCACGGTCGCCGGCCTGGTGGCCGCCCATGCCGTCGGCGACGACGATCAACGCGATGTTGTGCCGCTCATCAAGGTTATACCAGGTGCATTGCTGGACGATGAGACTGTCCTCGTTGCGCTTGCGGACTCGGCCTGTCGTGGTGGCCGTGCCGATGATCAGCTGACACGAGACGCTCTCCTCCGGTTCCGGGATGAACTCCGTCATCGGCTCCGATTCGGTGATTCCCTCCAATTCGTCCAGGATCTTCTTCGCGGCATCCTCCCCAACCCGTTCAACGTCCACCGCTCCCAGGACCGCGTTTTCGTCCAGTGTCAGAAACGCTTGCTCTTCCTTCTCGGCGGCGCGCACGTCGTCGAGCCAGTCGGGTGACTTGGATCGCGGAGGCGGAGTCTTGTCGGCCTGGCGCACATCGTTAAGCCAATCCGGGGCATTCTTCGGCGGCGTGGCCGGGGTTGTGAAATCGATGGCAGATTGAGCTTCGACCGCTTGACCGCGATCGCGTCCCTCCGGCCAAATGAGGTCGGCGGGAATTAACTGCCCAGCTATCGCCAACTGACGAAGCTGCGCCGCCGTCACCGGACCGCGCGTTTGGCCGGCGTGCGTGTAATACCAGCGATCGATCATGTTCTCTCCCCGGAGAGCAGGCTCTCACTTCTCGGGGCCAGGTTTCACGAATGCCGATTTTAGCTCAATCGGCGCGGAGTTACAGTGAATCATCACGGCATGTTTGCCGCCCAGATCGAGGGCGCGGGCCTCATCGAAGAGAACCTTGCCGTCGAGCCAGACCTTCATGCCGGCCGACGTTATTTGCCAGCGAACCGTGAACCAACGGTTGGCCGGCAGCGTGACCGACTTCTCGACAGCCTGAGTGCCGAAGGATCCTTCGGCCCCATCCGGCCAGAAGAGTTGCAGATGGTCGCCGTTCTTGTTGAAGTTCTGACCGATGACCAGCCGACCACCTGCGCCAATGTCAATGTGCAGATCGGTCGCCCCCGACCGGGCCACCACCGTGATGTCAAGCGCTCCCCGGTAGTATTGCCGAGTCGTGATCTTGCGGGCCTGCGAAATACGGAGTTGGCCGGTCATCGGGTCGGGCGTAACGCCCGGAGAGAAAACGAACTGCCACCACGGGTTTTGCAATTCGGGCACCATCTTCGCCAACGCCGCCATCGACTTTTTCGCGCTCTCCAGCTTCATTCCCTTGGGCAACTGGGCGACCGCCTGTTGGTACCAATACTGCGCCCGCTTCTGGCAAGCGGTCTTCAACGCCTTCGCATTCACCAGGCCGGACTGTTTGCGCCAGGCGTCGCCGAGGGCGGCTTGCTCGGCGGCATCGGTGGGGGTGGCCAGATCCTTCTGCGCCAGTGCTTTCAAAGCCGGATCGCTGCCGCGTGCCAGCAGCGGCAGGCCATCCTCCCAGTCACCCCGCGCCACGCAATGGAACTTGCCCACGGCCAGGTTCGCCTTGGCATCATCGGGATCGGCCTCCAGTGTGCGGAGAACGGGTTGGAGCTTTTGGTGTTCTTGCTTGACGTCTTCCGCATGCTTCAACACGACTTCCGGCATCAGACGTTTCGCATCGTAAGGGGTGAGTTTCACGGAGCCAATGCGGATGGCCTTCACCAACCGCGGGATCGCATCATAATTCCCCTCGCCGATGGCCTGCTCCACGAGGGGCAGGCCCATTTCGATAAATTGCGAAGGCTGTGTACGTCCGGACCGTATCGACTTTTCCAGGGCAACGCATTTCATCTCCAGCAGATTAACATCGAAGAACTGGGCCATGAACTGGGCCTGACTCAACCCGCTGAACAGATTCCGTTCGGCGGCGCTATCGCGAAGTTCACGCAGCACGGCGAACCGCCGCGGAGGATCGTTGTTCGACCTATTGAGTTCATTAATCAACGCCCTCTGCAACTCGTTGTACTCGCCGTCGTATTTCTCCTTGAGGGTGCTATGGAGATCCTTCACGGCTGCATCCACCTTAGCCGCATCGGGCACGGGCGGTTTCCGTGAGCGTCGCCTCGTCGGTTGCGTTTGCGGCGGCTTGACGACGACGGTTTCGCCGGACGTGAGCCATTTGTCGATGCGAACCATTTCGCCCTGACCGTGTTTGAACTCGAACTGATCGAAGGTCGCGGTGAAGGAGTTTTGGATTGTGGCAGCAATGACGCCGATTTTAACCTTGTCGGGCAAGGGCATTTCAATGGGGTTCAACTCGACCCACTTGTTACCGTCTTCGCTATACGCTGCCAGGAGCTTGTTACCACGGCGTTGCAGGCGTAGATGAGTGTGCGTGCCGGTCAAGTTCAGGCCGGCGGCAGGATGTTGATGGGGCCTACCATCTTTATGCGACGACCAGAGGACGCGAAGTTTATCCCTCGCCGCCAACCCGCGCTCTAATTCAAGATAGTTGTTCTCGTCTATCCAGACAATCAAGCCTGCTGCTAGCGAGAAAAATGGCTCGCCTTTGCCATCATCGCGATATGCGCCACCGACTCGTACCTGCGCGGTGAAGTCGCCGGCAACATTCCCCAGCAGGCGCGGGGCCGCTATTCCATGCCTCGGCGAGAGATTATAGTTTCCATGCGGGATGGTCACGGTCAGTTTGCCGGCGGCTTCCTGAAACTTGCACTTCCCCTTTGGATCCGTTGGTTTATCCCAGGTAAGCGTTCCCTTCGTGCCGCCTTCCGGCGGCATGAGCCATTTGTCGATCCGAACCCATTCGCCCTGGCCCTGTTTGAGCTTGAACTGATCGAAGGTTGATGCAAACACGCCTGCGGTGTTTGAACCGGCCAGGACGCCGATTTTGATCTTCGAGGGCAACGCGATGTCCAGCGATGTCACTTTGCTCCAGTTCTGGCCGTCCTCGCTGTAGGAGGCGAGGATTCGTTTGCCCTGTCGCTCCAACCGCAGATTCGTCTCGGCCGCGCTCAGTTTGACGTTGTGCTTCGGACCCCTCACCTTGCCATTCTCACGCACTTCCCAGTTGACATACGACGGCCAATCTGGCCGCCCAGCCCATTTTGCGCGCTCGAGACGGAGGAAGGTGTTTTCATCGACCCACAGAAGTAGTCCCGCTCCGATCCAAGAATAATTCCCACCATCGGACGTGGTAGCCGCCAACGTGAAGTCGCCCCCGATCCGCACCTGAACAGTGAAGTCGCCCTCCAAATCGGACAAGAGACGCGGCGAGTTCTTATTGTTGCCCTCAACGGAAAGGAGGCGAGGTTTGGCCGGAACCGTGATGGTCAGCTTCCCCTCGTTCTCCTGAAACTTGCAGTCACCATCGGGATCGACGGGTTTATCCCAGGCAAGCGTTCCCTTCGCACCGGGATTGGCGACGCCGGCTTCCGCCGGCATGAGCCATTTATCGAGGCGAACCATTTCGCCTTGTCCCTGTTTGAGCTGGAACTGATCGAAGGACGGCGAAAAAGGCAGCGCGATTGCGCCGGCGACGATCCCCAGCTTAACGGTCCTGGGTAGCTTCATCTCGATGGCTTTTAGGTTGGTCCACGATTTACCGTCCTCGCTGTAGGAACCCAGGACGGTGTCGCCGCGCCGTTCCAACCGAAGGAAGGTCACTGCCCCAGGCAGTGGTGGAAAACCACTCGACTTGGGCAATCGTTTGCCGTCCTCCCGTAGTTCCCAATTGATGTGAGGGGTTCGTCCTCCTCCTGCGGCTCGTTGCAGTTGGAGTTGCGTTTTTTCATTGACCCACAGGACGAATCCTCCCCCGATCCAGGTAAACCGTCCGCCCTGCTGGGGGGCACGAAAGTCGCCGCTAACACGCACTTGAGCGGTAAAGTCGCCTTCAATGTCGCGCAAGATACGCGGCGCGTTCAGCCGCCCCGACTCTGCGGCAAGTACGTGATCCTTCCCCGGAAGCGCGATCGTCAGCTTACCCTCCGGTGTTTCCTCGAACTTGCAGTCACCGTCCGGATCGATGGGTTTATCCCAGGCAAGCGCTCCCTTCGCGGCGGGATTGGCGACGATGGCTTCCGACGGCATGAGCCATTTGTCGATGCGAACCATTTCGCCCGGCCCCTGCTTGAGCTGAAACTGATCGAAGGTTGGCGTGAAGGGTTCGGAGATGGAGATGGCGGCTACGCCGATTTTGAGCTTGCGAGGTAGCTCAACCGTGTAGGGCGTCAGTTTCGTCCACTTTTGACCATCCCTGCTGTGAGAACCAATGAGGTTGTCGCCCTGGCGTTCCAGGCGCAGGTAAACCTCTGTCCCGGAAATGGTCGGAAAATTACCCGGCCCTGGCATCGGCACTCTCTTGCCGTCCTGGCGCACCTCCCAGAAGCCGAGTTCGGCCATTCCGATGTTGGCGCGTTCCAGCCGGATATAGTTTTTTTCGTCGGCCATCAGGAACAGTCCGGCGCCTTTGATATTTTTCCCCGCGAAATCGCCGGCAACGTGTACCTGAGCCGTGAAGTCGCCTTCGACATCGCGGAGCATACGAGGTCCGGTCATCCGCCGATTTTCCACCGAAAGATCGTGTCCCTTGCCCTCCAAAGTGATTGTCAGCTTCCCGTCCGCTTCGCTGAACTTGCAGTCACGTTGAGGATTGATCGGCGGATCCCATCCAAGGGCCGGGCGCGGATCGGAATTAGCTGGGTTGCCGGCGAACTTTGTGGGCAGCGGTAGCGACTGGGCAAAGGAAAGATCGTCCTTGCGATAAGCGAACGTCACGCGCTGACTGTCCGCCGTGAATGTGGCGGAAACACGCTGCTGGTCCACGTCGCGTCCGCCCATCACGGTGATCGGCTGCGGTCCAACGCCCAGAATACGATAGCCATTGCCGAATTCCATGAGCAGGAAACGACTATCGGGCGAGAACACCACTCCCTGGACGGAAAGGTTTCCCCTGGGCCTATGCCACAAGAGTTTGCCGGAATCCAACTCCCACAACGCGACGTCGCCTTCGTGGCCGGAGGCGATGTATTTGCCGTCCGGTGAGACGACGAGGGAACGGACGGGCGCGGTAAGGCCCTTGTAGGTAACGGTGAAGCCGCCTGGTTTGAGCGGCCAACGCAGCATCACTTGCTCGGTATTCTTGTCGTTTTGGTCGTAGCCGCTGATCAAGTACTGACTGTCTGGCGAGAAACTCACACAGGAAACCTCATGGGCATGGCTATACCCTCCGCCTTTTTTGTTCTCGAAGTCCCATACGTTAACCTGCTTTCCGCCATTGGCAGAGGCAGCGCGTTTGCCATCGGGAGTCAGGGCGATGCTACAGACATGGTCGCTGAACGAGGGACACGAGTTGATCGTTTGCCCCGTTTGCACATCCCATAACCGCAGCGTCTTTTCCTCGCCCGCCGTGAGGGCGAGTTTGCCATCGGGTGAGAAGGCGACAGCCACGATGGCCCCGGTATGTCCGCGGAACTCGCGGATCATCTGCTTCGTGCACGGCTCGACAAGTCGCCACACCGTCTCGCCCTCGCTGGAGATAGCCAACATATCTCCGGCCGGCGAAAGCTGGAAGATCCGCCGTGGTGTCTCGCGCTTCGCAACGGGCATCGGATTGATGTTCGGCGGAGGCGGGGTTACGTTATTGTCATCAGGATTGGGATCGTCCGGCTTTGGCGGCTTGGGTTTCGGTTTCGGGGGCTTCACATCAATGTGCTGCGCGATCGGCGTTCCTTCCGTGTCGGCCGGTCCTTTCCGCATTCCCAGGCCAACGCCCAGGCCAATGCCGACGAGCAACAGGGCCGCCGCACCGCCGATCGCGCCCCAGCCCCACATCGGCATTCCGCGTGATACCCGGCGTTTCTTAACGACCGTGTCACCGGACTCCTCTTCGTTGAAGTCCCAGTCCGGCCCCTGCGCCGCAGCTGGTTGTTTGGCGATCGCCGCCGCGGAAGCTGCCGAAGCCGTCGTCACCTTGCCGGCCGGCTTTTCTTCCGGCATCAAGTCCGTCAACAGCGGCACCTTGGCCAGCGGTCCCTGGCAGGCGCGATACAGTTCCTTCACCAGCATTTGCGCTTGCGCATCGCCGATGGCCAATAGCTCTTTGAACAGCGGCGATTCAGCGGGTGCCTGGAAGTCGGTCTGCCGAAACAGCAAATTGTCGCCGTTGTCGTAGCGCTCCCATAGCGAACGGCCGCCGACCGTCAGGCAACGCAACGCCGCAGCGATGGCCAGGAGAGAAAAGCGATCCACTTCCTGGTCATAAGCGCCCGTGCGCAAGCGTTCGGGATGTTGATAGGCGGGATGACCCACTTCGCCGGATTGCGTGCCGACCAACGACGGAACACACATGCCATCGTAATCGATCAGCTTGACCGCCAGCGACTTGGCTGTGCTGCCGGGTACGAACATGACGTTGCCGTGCTGCAAATCGCAGTGGGCAATGTACGACTCGCGCAAACGTCTCGCCATACGCAGCCAGATTTGCCCCAGCCCCTGCAAGATCGGCTTTTTGTCCAGATTATCGCGGACAAACTCATTGAGGACGAAGCCTTCGACCCATTGCATTTTGAGGATGGGATACCATTTACCGCGTACGCGGATGCCCTGTTCCTGATACTGGAAATCGACCATGAAGGGCAGTTTGGCCAGGTGCAGATACTTGCCAATCTCGGCATAGCGCTCGCGCAAACCAAACACCTCGCGTGTGAAGCATTTGACGGCCCAGCGTGAGCCGGACGGGCAGCGTACTTCATACACATCGGCGAAGTTGCCCGAACGCGGCATGGGAATGCCCAGCGCATTGGTGACGGCCTCACCGGTTTTCAGTTCGGCATCGCCGAAGCTGTTGGCCGGATCTTGAATGACTTCGTTGTAATCTTGCGAAAGTGGCCAACTCATGGAACAACTCCCTGGGCATGAGATCAATACCAAGTAAGGTTATATCCTCCACGGTGGAGGTCGCGTCGCTTGGAACCGGACGGCGGTTGCGATGGCTGAGGCGAAAGAGACCAGCCGCCTCATGCACTCGGCACGGCGGCTTCACGAGGTTTGCGGCGACCATAGACACCGCACTTCGTCCAGAGTGGCCGCCGTTTCGAGGGCTTTGAGGATAGCCCGCAACGTCTCTTCTTCGTGAATCGCGTGGATCTCAGGCATCAACTTAAGCCCCTCGTCGCCGAAGCGCACCCGCAACAGCGATTCGATGCCCTCACGCAGCCCCATGCGGTGCCCAACACGTTCAATACTCGTAACGTATGGCATGCGTTTCTCCTCCTGAACTCTGTTCAGTTCTTGCCAGAAAACATCCTGCAAAGGAGGCGGCAGTTCCATCAGCCAGTCGATGAGGCGGAACAATTCGCGCACATCCTTCGGACGGAAGCCACGCTCGTACAGATTGCGTACCAGACGGACCTTCCAGGCATGGCGGCCGGCCGGGTTGCCATGCGTCTGCCGCGCCTTCAGGTGGGCCAGTACCACTTGCGCGAACGGGTTGGTACTCGCCTCCAGCATGGCTTCGTGCGCCGCCAAGTCCAGCAGTTTCACCGCCGGGAAACGGATGCCGGCCTCGCAGCCGAACACAGTAGATCCAAGTTGCAGCTGATGAGACAAGACAAACGCATGTTCCCTCCAGAGAATAACTTCTGTCACGATTTCATTCCTGGAGGGAAGCATGCGCAACCACCACTATACCATCACCTCAC
>Ga0134126_10001101_pt1 | contig 34267 bp, 43 predicted proteins | sample KB31752_FD_96881 | JGI IMG/M metagenome (GOLD analysis project Ga0134126, IMG submission 96881) | Terrestrial soil microbial communities with excess Nitrogen fertilizer from Kellogg Biological Station, Michigan, USA - KB3-175-2 | ecosystem: Environmental > Terrestrial > Soil > Unclassified ...
AGCCCGATATGCGCCACGGTCATGCCGACGAGGCTCGCCGAGAGTGTCAGGCGCCGTCGAAGCCGATCGATGGGGTCCACCAGCGAGGACAACACGATCCAGATGCCCAGCACCGCGCCGACCGGCGCGAGCGAGAACGGATGGCCATAGACGGCCAGGGCCAGCGGCAGTCCGATCACCAACGCACAGATGAGTGTCGTGAAGATGACGCGCTTGGCGTGCGAGAGCCCGCCGCGCTTCCAGCGTGCGTGAATGCCGACCGACAGTAGCGCCAGCAGCGGCAGCACCGGCACCATGAAGCTTGGCGCGAAGTATGGCGCCCCCACCGAGAGGGTACCCAGATGCAAGGCCCCGGCAATATCCGGGGCAAGCGTGCCGGCCAGTACCACCGCGGCAGCGATCACCAGCAGAATGTTGTTGAACAGCAGGAAAGACTCGCGCGAGACCAGGTCGAAGCCGGCGTTCGACGCCATGCGCGGCGCGCGCAGCGTGTAGAGCAGCAGTGCCCCGCCGACCACGACGATCAGGAAGCCGAGGATGAAGATGCCACGCGCCGGGTCCGCGGCGAAGGAATGCACGGAGATCAGCAGGCCAGCACGCACGATGAATGTGCCCAGCAGGCTCAGCGAGAAGGCCGCCAGTGCCAGCAGCAGCGTCCAGCTTTTGAACAGGCCGCGCTTTTCGGTGACGATCAGCGAATGCAGCAGCGCCGTGCCCACCAGCCAGGGCATGAATGAGACGTTCTCGACCGGATCCCAGGACCAGTAGCCGCCCCAACCGAGCTCGTAGTAGGCCCACCAGCTGCCGAGCGCAATCCCGCAGGCGAGGAATGCCCAGGCCATCACCGTCCAGGGCCGCATCCAACGCGCCCAGAGCTGATCGCGTCGACCCTCGATCATGGCGGCGCAGGCGAAGGCGAAGCTGACGCTGAAGCCGACGTAGCCGGTATAGAGCACGGGCGGATGCACGGCGAAGGCCGGATCCTGCAGCAGCGGATTGAGACTGGCGCCATCCGCCGGAGTTGGGAACAGGCGCGTGAAAGGACTGGAGGTCGCCAGCGTGAAGAGCAGGAAACCGAAGCTCAGCACGCCCAGTACGCCCAGTACGCGCGCGCCGAACTCGGTCGGCAGGTAGCGCAGACGTGCCACCACCGCCATGGTCCACACCGACAGCACGAAGATCCACAGCAGGATCGAGCCTTCGTGCGCGCCCCACATCGCGGTAACGCGATAGAACAGCGGCAGCGCGGAGTTGGAATTATCCGCGACATAGGCCACGGAGAAGTCGTTGCTGATGAAGGCATGGATCAGCACGCCGACCGCCAGCGCCGTGAATACGAACTGCCCACAGGCTGCGGACGGCGCAGCGGCAATCCAGCGCTCACGCCCGAGCGCGGGACCTGCGAGTCCAAAGACCGCCTGGGCTGCGCAGAGCAGCATCGCGAGGATCAGGGCGTAATGACCGAGTTCGACGACCATAGTGGGTTCTCAGTGGCTGTTCGGCGCGACGGTCGATGCCTGCTGCAGACTCTTGGCGACGGGCGGCGGCACGTAGTTCTCATCGTGCTTGGCGAGCACCTCATCGGCAATGAAGGTCCCATGGGAATCCAGGTGGCCGTGGGCGATGACGCCGGAGTTCTCGCGGAACAGATCCGGCAGCACCTGATCGTAAGTGACCGGGACGCTGTGCCGTAGATCGGTGACCACGAAATGCACCTCGAGCGTCCCGGGTACGTGCACCACACTGCCCTTCTGCACCAGACCGCCCAGCCGGAAGCTCTCGCCCGGTTTCACCTGCCCTGCGGCGATCTTGCTGGGGTCGAAATAGAACGAGACATTCTGCTGGAATGCCCGCAGCGCCAGTGCGCTGGCGAGACCCACGCCGGCGAGGATGCCGATCACCCAGAACAGTCGACGACGACGCGCAATCATACGGCCTCCCGGCGACCCATCACGAGCCGGCGGCGCGCCTCGCGCTGCGCACCCGCGAGCGAGCGGCGCGCCCAGACGATGTTCAGAGCGAGCACGGCGACGGCCAGTGCCACCGAAGGCCAGACATACACCGCATAGCCGCCCATCAGTAGAAATTGCGTCATTGGCTCAGATCCTCGCGTGTCCGGCGTGGCCGGCGGAGCCCACAGGACCGTTGGAGCCGGTCGCGCCCTGGAAGGCGCCGGTGAGGCTGCCGGAGCCACTTGATCCCGTGCCGGCACCCGGGGCTGAGAGCTCCTCGGCGATCCACTGGGCATTGCGCTCGCGCCGTAGGATCTCGCCGCGGGCTCTGACCAGCAGCAGCGCGGCGAAGTAACAGTAGAAACCGACGATCATGAGCAGCAGCGGGATCAACATGGGCTCCGCAATGGCCGGGCCGCCAGCGCGGATGATGCTCGAGCCCTGATGTAGCGAATTCCACCAGTCCACCGAGTATTTGACGATCGGCACATCCACGACACCGACGATGGCGAGCACGGCGCTGGCACGGTCGGCACGCGCGGTGTCGTCGAAGCCGCTGCGCAGCCCGATATATCCTAGATACAAAAACAGCAGCAGGAGTTCCGAGGTGAGGCGCGGATCCCAGGCCCAGTAAGTACCCCACATGGGCTTGCCCCAGAGCATGCCCGTACCCAGCGCGACCACCGTGAAGGAGGTGCCGACGGTCGCGCAGCTGGCGGCCACGGCATGCGCGACCTTGATGCGCCAGATCAGTCCGATCGCCGCGGATAGCGCCATCACGACGAACACCTGCAAGGATAGCCAGGCGGCCGGCACGTGCACGTAGATGATGCGAAAGCCGTAGCCCTGGTGCGCCTCGGGCGGCGTGAAGGCCAAGCCCCAGACCAGACCCGCCAGGCACAGCACGAGCGCCGGCCAGGCAAACCACGGCGTCAACCGCCGCGCGACGCGGTAGAAGTACGGCGGAGAGCCGAAGCGATGAAACCAGACCCAGGCCATAGTTACTCCAGGCGGCTCACTCCAGGCCGATTCGCACCGCGGCGGCCACCGCGAAGGGCGCGAGCGTCACCGCAAGCACGGCCATCGCGCCAAGCAGATACAGCGGCGCGGCTACCGCCTCACCACTGATCGCGAACGCCGTCGCGCGCGCCCCAAAGATGAGCACCGGCACGACCAGCGGCAGCACCAGTATGGCCAGCAGCGAGCCATTGCGCCGCATGCCCATGGTCAGTCCTGCCCCCACCGCCCCGATCAGGCTCAACGTCACACTGCCCAGTACCAGGGCTGCCAGCACCGCCGGCACCGCCGCCGGGGGCACCGCCAGCGCCAGGGCGGCCAGCGGGGCCACCAGCACCAGCGGCAAGCCCGTCAGCAGCCAGTGCACGGCCGTTTTGGCAAGCACCAGGCTGGCGAGCGGCTGCCCACAGAGTGCCAGCTGCTCGAGGGTGCCGTCCTGAGCATCCTCACGAAAAAGCAAGTCCAGCGCCAGTAGCGAGGCGAGCAAGGCGCCGACCCACAGGGCCGCGGGCGCTATGTCGCGAAGCAGCGACGCTTCGGGCTGCAAAGCCAGCGGAAACAGCGTCGTGACGATCACGAAGAAGCCCAAGGGCTGCAGCGTATCGCCCGAGCGGCGCAGTGCCACGCGCAAATCGCGCCGCACCAGCGCCACGACCGCACGCCCGAGTCCACTTCCCTCAATCTGGGGCTCGGCGGCCGTCATTTCCACCTGGTCCTGCCGCGCGTTCATTGTAACGCCATCGCCACGAGCTGGGGGGCGACCAGCCCCAGGGGCTGATGCGTGGCAACGATGGCCATGCCGCCTCGCGCGACGTGCGCAGCCAGCAGCTCGGTGACCAGCGATTGGCCACGCGGATCGAGGTTCGAAGCCGGCTCATCGAGCACCCACAGCGGCGCCTCGGTGAGCAGAATGCGCGCCAGGGCCACGCGCCGGCGCTGGCCGGCCGACAGGCGCCGCAGCAGCAGCCCGCTGCACTCGGGCACGCCAGTGCGCTCCAGCGCCGCAGCAACCTCCGCCGCGGCCGCACGGCGGCGCAGCTGCGTGGCGAAGCGCAGATTCTCGAGCGCGGTCAGGTCGGGCTTGAGGCCGTTGTCGTGCCCCAGATAGCCGAGCGCGGTGTGAAAGCTGTGCGGGGAGCGTGAGACGATCTCGCCCCGCCAGCGAACCTCGCCTTCTTCCAGGGGCACGAGGCCGCACAGGGCCCGCAGGAGCGTAGTCTTACCCGAGCCGTTGGCGCCCATGATCTGCAGACACTGGCCACGCGAGAGCGCAAAACCGATGCCGCGAAGCACGTGCTGCTCTCCGCGCCAGAGGTGCAGATTCTCGGCGACCAGCTCGCTCATGCTTTCATGTCTTCACGCTCGGACGGGTACCGGGGGAGAGTATGCCACCCTCCGATCGAACAGCATTTTAAAAGTAAATTCAATGACGTACGTTACATTTGGGCAGTCGTGCGGACGGCGGGACTCGAACCCACACTCCCTTTTGAGGAAGCAGATTTTAAGTCTGCTGCGTCTACCGGTTTCGCCACGTCCGCAATCCGCGCCCGAAAACCGGGCCTGCACTGGCCCAGTGGTGGGTGATCCTTGCAGGTTCGCTGTTATTTCCCAGGAGAACGATGATGATGATGGACTGGAACGAATACCGCAAACAGGTGGGCGCCGCCGTTGCCGACATAGCGAAGATCAGCCCCGACACGGTGCGTGGCTATAGCCAGATCGGCGGCGCGGCTGGCAAGGGCGGGCACCTGGATGCCAAGACGCGCGAGATGATTGCGTTGGCCGTCGCTGTCACGCGCCAGTGCGATGGTTGCATCGCCGTGCACGTGGATGCCGCCGTGAAAGCCGGTGCCACGCGCGAGGAGATCACCGATGCGCTGAGCGTGGCGGTGGCCATCAACGCGGGCGCGGCGCTGATCTATTCGGCCCGAGTGCTCGACGCCTTTGCAGCGCGAACCGCTGCCCCCGCAGGATGAGCGCACCGCTGCGCCGCTACCCGGCGGCCATGATGGTGCTGCACTGGGTCACGGTCGTCGTGATTCTGGTGGCATATTTTCTGAGCGCGGGAGAGCACCGGGTGCGCTTGCATCCGGCGCTGTGGCATTTTGCCTTCGGTCTCAGTGTGCTGGTGCTGGTCGCGGCGCGCCTGGTGGCTCGCGCAGCCGGCGCAGCGCCACCACTGCAACTGCAGAACCGCTCGCTGCTCGGGGCCGCGAAGCTCGGTCACCTGGTGCTGTATCTGCTGCTGATCGCCGTGCCCCTCAGCGGCTGGTTTGCAGCCTCGCGGCTGGGAATTCACGCGTGGTTTTTCGGCCTGGTCCTGCCGCCGCTGACCACCGTGGTGGCCACCCACGCCGGGCTCATCGGCAAGCTGCATCAGCTTGGCGGTAATCTCATCCTGATTCTGGCTGGACTGCATGCGGCCATTGCGCTCTGGCACCAGTTCGTGTGGCGCGACGGGACGCTGCAACGGATGCTGCCCTACTGAGAGGCGTGCCCTGTGTCTGTCCTAATACCCGCGCCACGCCTGTAGAGCCCGCGTCACGGCACCGATCTGACCCTGCAGCTGTTTGGCCTTTGCAAACGCCGCGGTGGCTTCGTCCAGCTTGCCGTCGTCTCTGAGCCGGTTAGCTTGCAGCCGCAATACTTCGCACCGCCGCTCGGCAGTGCTGAGGGTCGCGTGGACCCGTTGGATATCCACTGGTTTTCCCCTGGATCGTTATTTTGGTGTTTAACACCAATCCCCGGCCCGGATAGTAACCGCTGAATCTGCTGCGGGGGCGGCCAATTAACCTTTGAGTCATTTTACTTGTCGATCTGGATGCATCGACCGAGCGATAGGACGGGTATGCGCGGCGCAGCATGCCTGCCGCTTCAGCGCGGAGCGATCGTGGGCGGCTGCAAAGCGCCTAGCACTTGCGGCGGCGGTACGACCGACAGGCGAATCCATCGACCCTCTCGCTTCACCATGAAATAGCCGTTTATGTATCCCCGCGCGGCGTCCTCTGAGGCACGCAGCCGCTCGCTCTCTGCAGCCTGCTCTGCAGCACGTTGGCGCATTATAGGGGTCGTCGGTCCGGGCGGCGGCAACCTCTGCACCCGCAGAGGTTGAATCAAACCTTGCGATGTCTTGTCCTCATCGCCGGGCTGATAGTCAGAAATAATGATTCCCGCTCGATCACTGAGCGCAATCCACTGACTGGCGGAAATACCGACAGGCCGATCGGTACCTTTCTGACCCAGGGCATATGAGCAGACGCTCGCGGCCAAAACCAGCGTGATGGCTGCAATGGAGAGTTTCATCGTTACCCCCTTCTCTCGGGCTGGCTGTTAGCGCCCGAACTGCGTATTACTGATACTGAGCCGCCTGTCAGGGACAGTCCACTGGTAGATCCATGCGCAGGTAATCACGGCTTACGGAAAGAAAAGTCCCGCCGCGGAGACTAAGGGACATGGCAAGAGGAACGATGCGCTTGGACAGTGTGGACGACTGTAGAACGGCCGGCCCGGCGCTCACCTCTGCTTATGAGAAGTCAACTTTTGAGCGGATCGTTCGCGAGCATGGCCCGATGATCAAGCGGATTGCGGCAAGCTATGAGGCGGATTCGCATCTCGCGGAGGAATTGGGACAGGAAATATTGCTCGCGCTTTGGAATGCGCTGCCGACGTTCCGAGGCGATGGGTCAATCGGGGGCTTCATCGCCCGGATCGCGACCAATCGGGCGGTCAGTCATGTGAGAAAAGCAATTCGGTACGAGCAGCCCGGGGAGCTTTCCGAGCAAATGGCGTCACCCGGGATCACGCCAGAGGCGGAAGTGGCGGCGCTCGATGAGCGGGCGCGGCTGATCGCCGCGGTGCGCTCGCTGCCGCTCGCGTACCGCCAGGCAGTCCTGCTGACGCTGGAGGGGCTGAGCGGCGAAGAGGTGGCCGGTGTGCTCGGCATCTCAAGCAACGCCGTTGCCATACGAATCTCCCGCGCCAAGGAGTTGCTCCGTACTGTTATGCGAGGATGAATATGCCGATATCAAATGATGCCTATTGGGACGAGCTGGGGATCGCCTGGCGCGCCACCAATCCAGATCTCAATGTGATCACACCGAAACTCATGACGCGGCTGCGCTGGCAGCGCATCGTGATGCTCGGCATGATGGCTGCCGGCATTGCGCTGAGCATCGCCGGTCTGATCCTCGGGATTTACACGTTGGTCGCGGCATTCTCGGCCCATATCTGGAACTTCGTGACCCGGGGTCTAGCGATCATCGTCATCTCTTTGCTATTCGCGCTGGCCTCGTGGTCGGTACGCGAAGGCCTGCGGACCCACACAAGATCACTGATGGAGATGATCGACGCTTCGATCTCGCGGGCCGAGGGGCTCAGCCGTGCGGTGCAGATGGGATACTGGGTATGCGCCGTAGCTGCCGTGTTCGGCCTCGTGGGAGAGGCCATTCGCGCGCGGCTCTATCATCCGGCTGCGATGTCGCCGATCGGGTCTCTCATACTTCTCGCTGTGTCGTGCGCGGCACTGTTTTTCTACCATCGTCACGTCAGGAGCGATCTGGCACGGTTTAGATACTTGCGGGGTGCCTTGAGGAGTGATGATCGAGCGACAGCCTAATTGTGGCGCGCTCCTTCCTCGGGGACTTCTGCGGGCCACGGGACCTCACGCAGCAGCCGCACCGGCAGCTTCGGCAGCAGGCCGCGCTCGCGCGAAGCCCTCCCCCGTCCATTCTGGATTATCAGGGTGCAGCCGCTCGGGGCTTACGCACCCCTGCTCGGCGCTGTACCTCCACCGCCGCGAAGCTGGGTCCAAACTGGTTGAGGCTAGGGTCGGAATCGAACCGGCGTCCACGGCTTTGCAGGCCGCTGCATGACCACTCTGCCACCTAGCCAACGGGTCGGTACACCGCTCGGCATCGCATCCGACAGGGCTTGCGATAGTCTGGAGCGGGAGAAGAGGCTTAACTGCGCGCCCCACTTCTTTGATTCCACGAGGTAACCAGTTCCCGGTGGTCTCAGGCTCCGGGGAATTCTGTACTAGTTCGGCGTGACTGACAATGGACCTCGGCAGCGCAACACCGCTGCCCGATACCTCGGGAAGTCGGCGCGGTCGTTGAGCGAAACAACGGACCTTAGGCCATTAAAAAGCTGTATATTCATACAGGCGCAAGGCTTATGCTACCGCCCCCATCCTCCCGCGCGTATCCACAGTGGAGGCGCCACATATGGCCAGGATTCGCAAGAACGCGCTGCCAAAGTACGTCGAACTCAATGTGCGGAATCAGACGTATTACTACGACAATCCGACGATTCACAGGGAGATCGTGCTCGGCAAGATCGAACGGGAAGCCGTCCGACTCGCCTCCCAACTGAATGCCTTCCATCTAATTCAAAGCCAGCAGGCCGCCGCGCGTTTGGAATCGGTTAGTTTGGGCGGCGTCAGATTTTCAGAGGCATTCAGCGCATTTACGGAAAAGTACATTGCAGACTACAGCTTGAAGGCGAGCACGGCACGGCTCCTCCATCAGCGATGCCACCGCCTCGCCGCCGCCCTCGGGAAGATTTACGTACCCATGATCGATACGCAGGTGCTTCGGGAGGCGATCTCGGTGGGCAGCCAGTTCGAGCAAAGCAAGCTCAAGACTCTTCTACTGCGGTTCTTCCGTTACGCGAAATCCACCGGCATGTATCCCTCGCATCTGGGCAACCCAGTCGATGATCTGTTCGTTGACCCTCTGCCTCGCAAGCGACGCCAGCGAATGACGCTTGAGCAGTTCGAAGCCGTCTTTTCGGTCGCGCCGCAATGGCTGCGATGGTTAATGACACTGGCCTTTCACTTAGCCCTGAGACGCGTCGATCTTGTCAATCTCCGCTTTGATGACGTGGCAGACGACAGGATTATCAGTCCGATCCGCAAGACCGACTCGGAAGCTCGCGACATGGAAGCGACCAGCGTCGACTTTCCGATCCATCCGGACATACGCAATGTCTTGGCGGAAGCTCGCCGTTCAAGCCTTCGAGTCGGCCGGTGTCCCTTTATCGTGCACCGCGAACCGGATCGGCGAACCGGGCATGCCGCTGCAGCGCTGGAGGCAGGCCGCATGGAGCATCCCGCGCAAGTGCTTCCTGATTACGCATCAAAGGCGTTCTGCAGAGCCCGCGATCTGGCCCGTAATCGGAGCTGCCTTTTTGAAGGCATGACTGCGCGACAAATGCCGACCCTGCACGAAATCCCGGCGTTATCTTCACATCTCTACGCGACTGCGGGGTACGAAGTGGCCGCCGTTCAAGAGCTGATGGCGCATACGGACCCGGATATGACGCGGGCGTATCAAAAGGGTCACTCCCGCAAGGTGCTGCATGTTGAGATGATGCTTCCGTACCGCGTACCGCAGCGCGAGCACTGTGTCAGAGAGAAGGGCTCCACCTATCGCGTGACTGCATCACCGCGTGGTCAGGGAAAATTCCCTGAGAATTCCCTGACGGAAAAACGGCTTGCCGCGTAAGTTATTGCCTAGAAAGGAATTCTGGAGCGGGAAACGAGGCTCGAACTCGCGACCTCAACCTTGGCAAGACCCGGTGAGTCCTGATTCGTCAATGACATAGGACGACAGATCGTGCCAAAGCGCGCCAATCGGAACAACAACTTACCAGCGAGCGCGTGGCAAGTGCGTGGCAGGTGGGGATACGCGGCAGCGCCGCAGTTATCATGGATACGCGCCGGACGAAGCGGCATGCGCGCCATAAGAACGAGATTTTCAACCGGGAGGATTTTATGAGGCTGATAGCAGCAGCGGCGATCGCCGCGTTCGCGCTGGCAGGAACTGCCGCCGCAGCAGACGGAGCTTGCACGCCGAAATTCGACTTCGAAGGCCTGCACATCGGCGATCAGGGTAACGACCACACTGACAGATGCGCCGCATACGGCGATGCGGTCAACGAGATCGTCAGGTGCGTCAAGACGATCTGGTCAGGAAGCACCCGCATCGAGACTGAGGCCTATTATATCGACGACAAGCTCGCTGGCCTGAAGGTGAATTACTCGTCGGGCGACTTCGATGCGGTCATCGCGGCCTATACGCAGAAGTTCGGCTGCGCACCTTCATTGCGACATCTGCCGGCGACCAACGGCTTCGGTGGCGCGCTGGATCAGCAGCTGGCCACCTGGCACACGACGGACGGGGATTTCTCGCTGGCGAAGTACCAGCCCGGAGTGGCGGGAGAAGGCAGCGGCTTCCTGTTCGGCCCGGCGTTGGACGCGAAACTTCACGGCTTAGGGCAGCAGGCAGCAGGCGCGCTGGCTGGCAAGCTCTGATCTGGAGCGGTCTGTCTGCGAGCGGTGAACGCCTTCCCCCGGCAGCGCGACCTCGCGTCGGCGATCCAGCCGCTGTGCTTCTCGTGCGCGCACCAGCGCTGGGCATAGCCGCCGCGCGCGGCGACCCAGAAGCAGCCGTCGCAGATCACTTGCGAGGCCTCACGCTATGCTGCCTTCGTCCCTGCCCGAGCGCCGGCAGCGCCTGGTAGCCCCCATGCAGGCGCCATAGCCCGAAGCGCGTCCAGATCCAGAGCTTTACGGGGCTGTGACTTTGACCCATGGCGTAACCGTATGGGTATAGCCATCCGCTCCCCTCGCCAAGAGCCATGCTGCGTAGACGGCTCCGCTGGTCAGCCCCGTGAGCGTGTAGCTCGTGGCCGAGGCGGGTATGCCGTCGATGAAGCTCACGTCGTAGGCGTCTATCCGTTCGTACACCATGACGTAGTGGTCTACGGTGAAGGGCGCGCCGTAATCATCGATCGTGGGGGTGTCCCAGGTGATCGTGAGCTGGCCGGGAATCGCTGTGCATGCATTACAGGCCGCCAGCGGGCCGAAGGGGATGATGGGGTGAGCGGTCCACTGTCCCGCGCGCGCCAGCGGCGCCAGCGCGAGCAGGAGCGGCCAGAGCGCCTTCATGCGGCCTTACTGATCGCCCGCATCGCATCGACCAGGTCGGGCTCGGACTGCCCGAACGGCGTCTTACCGGTACGCTCGACCCAGTCGCGGTCGATGATCCCGTAGACCTCGTCGACGTACTTGGCGAAGAACCGGTACGTCATGGTGTACTCGTAGCCCCACGAGATCACGATGAAGCGCTGCAGCTGATCGTCGTAGCCCACCAGGATGACCGCGTGGCCACCGACGATATCGGCAGTCCCGGGCTGCACGTCCCAGTCCGAATTCGGCGCCGTGAGCCCGTTCATCAGGAAGGACGGCACGTTGAAGCCGATATAGGCCACGCCGCAGTCCGCGATGGTGCGTTTCACGTCATCGAGGTGGCGCGGGTCGACCTCCACGAATGCGTCGATCTTGTGCCTGCCGCCCTGCCCAACCGGCGCGCCACGATTCAGCAGGTAGGTCAGCACATCCTGCTCGATGCCGCCCTGGTCGGTCGGATTCTCGCCGTTGACCAGCGGCGCATGCGGGTTGTAACCGCAGGCCTCGATGTACAGCATCATGACGTTGCTGTCCGGCTCGGTCTGCATGGGCGGGTTGGCGTTGGCCGTCCAGACCTGCAGGGAGTGGTAGACCGCTGCGCATGTGCAGCAGCCGAGCTGATTGTTCAGCATGGCGCCCAGCGGTTGGCTGGCGATCGCGCGGCTGTAGTTGACGCTGGGAGGCAGCGGCGGGAGTTCCCGGCCAGCGAGAATGGACGATAGGTGCGGAACGCCGACGCGGCGGACGCGCGCGCGGCGGCCGAGCTTGAGGCTAATCGTCATCGTTGAAGGACTCCCATACTTTCCCGCCGATCGCCCGGGCTAGCATCGCCAGGCCGTCGGGGGTTACTTGCTGAGGGGGAATGCCGATATCGCTCATGCGACCGCACTTCTGCAGCGCCTCGGCCTGAAGCGCCGAGCAGAACCACATGCCGTCATCCGCCGGCTGCGTTCCGAGGATGAAGGACAGGATCCCGCGCGAGTCGTACGGCCGGCCGATCTGGGATCGCAGGTAGCGCTCCCACGCAGCGTCCTGGGCAGCCGACGAGGGAATGTCGATTACCTGCCAACGCAGCCACTTTTCGTAACCGTCCGGGCGGATGCGCACGCCCGGAGGTTGGCCTCCGACATGGTCGTAGCGAGCGTCAAGGAGCTCGCCTGACGGCAGCACTGCTGCTGCATGGGAATAACCCCCGAAGCCGTTGCCCCACCAGCACAGGGCTTTGGAGGTCAGCCCTGTGCCTGCTACGACCTTGACGCGCATCAGCTGGCGGGCGCGCTGATGTACGCGTTCGCTGCCGCGGCCATTCCAGCGGCCGTGTCCTTCAGCGCCGTGAAGACGTCGCTGCCGATCAGCGGCGCGGCGGCCAGAAGCTGACCCTCGGAGGCCAGGAAGGGTGCGCCGATGGCCCAGGCCTGGTTCACCAGGAGCACGAGCCCGGGGTCAGAGGTCTTCACGATCAGCGCCTGGAACTGCTGGGCGGCTGCGACAATGTCGCCGTTGCCGGCTGTCGCGAAGATGCTGGAGACGGCCAGCGCCGCCTGCGCACGAGCGACCTTCGTCGGCTGATCCTTCGCGCCGAAGTCGATCGCGGCCACCGTGAGCGCAGTGGCGCCCTGCTGTGCAAATGGAATCATTTTGAAACGCTCCCCGGATTTTCCGGATGTGGTGAAGGTTGCGTAGGGACTGCCTGCCTGAGCTCCGCGACGACTGCGCGCACGACGGCCGCAAGCTGGCTATTCGTAACCGCCGGCGGCGATGCCGCGGCCAGCAGCTCGAAATGGTGATAGACCCCGAAGGCGATGGTCGCGAGCGTTGCCGCCAGCGTCGCGTACTGCTCGGGCGTCAGGTGCACATCGAGCTTCGCGAGCTGCGGGGCGATGATCGCCGCGAGCAGCGCCGCCATCACACGGTTGACGATCTGCATTGCGGTGAGCTGTTGCATGGCTATCCCTCGCGCGGCGCGGTGATCGCGTCGCGAATGATGGTCAGCTGGTGGATATCGTTTTCGCTCAGCATGAGCAGCTCGCGCAGCCGTTCGAATGCCTCGCGACTGTTCTGGACGGCTGGCTCGACCTGGTGCGTGCAGCCATCGCCAGCACCATCGAGCATTGGCTCGCCCGACAGGCCGACCGCGATGCAGCCCTGTAGCTCGCGCGCGAAGTTCGCGCAGTGGATCTCTATCTCGGTCCTGACGCCCTCGGGCGCGAGCGTCCTGCCCCAGACGCCGAGTGCCGGGTTATGCAGGCGCCAGGTCTGACCGTGCTTGGGCGAGAGGTACGGCAGGAGTTCGTAGTCGCCCGCAGGCACGCAGGATCGACCGGCCAGGTTGTCTCGCCAGGGCAGCTCGATCGTGCTGAGCGTCAGATTGCCGGCGGCGAGCGTGCCGACCTGGGCGATGTCGCCGCGCGAGCTCGTCGAACGAAGCGTCAGGTTCATTTGTGCCCCGTTCTGACAATCCAGTGCACGATCTCCGCGATCGCGGCGCCAAGGCCGCCAGCGGCCGTCAACATGGCGGTCAAGGTCGCTTTCCCGCCGCGCTGGCGATTGACCCATGAGACGACATGCGCGAGGTCCTCTTCGATTCTTTCCAGCCGCACGCCGATCTGTTCCTGCACGCCCTCCAGCCGACCGATCGCCCGATCGGAGTTGCTCTCGACAGGCGCGGTCATTCCAGCTCTGCCGTGATCTCGGTGCCGGAGGCAACGCCGTCGAGAATGCTGCTGCCGTTCCACTGCCACCGGGCTTCGCCGCCGAAGTCGCCGACGACGAAGGTGTAATCGGCGGCGCTCGTGGCCAGCGTTCCGCGGCTCCCCAGATCGAGTGTCGTGAAGGCGCTCTGCCCTGGGTTCCCTGACGGACAATTAATAACCAGGGTCGTGAAATCGGTGGGCGAGCTCGCGCTGTTGAATTGCGTGTGCAGCTCTGTGATCGTCCCGAACGGACAAGAGCGGCTCTCGATGGTCCCGAAGCTGCCGTCCGTCACGCCGTAGAGCGTCTGGACGAAGAAAGGCGGATCGCTCCCATCGGCCTGGCCGAGAAGGAACTTGATCGACCCGAGGGCGGGAGGCGCGCAAGCGATCGAGACGCTGCAGTCTGGGTGCGCCACCTGGCCGAACTCATCCGTGACGGTGCACCGGAGCGTGCCGCTATAGGTCGTCCCGGGCCTCATGCCGACGCCGGTGACGGTGGTCGCCTGGCTCGACGGCGAGACGATCGACAGGCCAGCGCCGCCGCTCGCCCAGGCCCAGCTGAACGTGTAAGGCGCCGAGCCGCCGCTCGGCATCGCGGTCGTGCCCCCGGTCGTCTGCGTCGTGGCAGAGCTGCCCGCCAAAGAGAGGCTCGTGGGCGAGCAGGTCGCTGTCAGGGTCGTCTCGCAGGCGATCTCGACGCTAACGTTGATCAGGGTCGTCTGGCCGAGCGCGTCCGTCACCGTGCACTGAGCGACGCCCGAATAGGCGTTGCCCTGGGTCATTCCGGAGCCGGTGAACGAGGTCGAGGCGGCTGATGCGTTGCCGATCGAGAGATTCGCGCCGCCTGTCAGCCACACCCAGGCGTACGTGTAGGCAGGCGTGCCGCCGTGCGGCGTGACGGTGACCGCAGGCGTCGTCTGCGTGGAACCCGGGCCGCCGGTCGTGACGCTGGACTTATCGACGGCCGCCGAGAGCACGCCAGGGGTGATGGCCGCGGCCGCCAGCCCACTGCCGGTCGGGAACTCTTCGGAAAAGTTTCCCTGCAGGTCCCGCACTCGCACCCAGTAATAGCGCGTGGTCGAGTCCGACTTATTCAGGACGAAATAGCTGATCGCCCCTTCCTGAATCTTCGTCGCGCCAGAGAATGGCGAAGAGCTCGTCGACTCGTACAGCTCCACGACGCTGCCGGGCGTGAGCGTCCCGACGGCCACCGTCAGCACGATCTGGCCAGGGTACGAGCTTGCCGTCAGCCCTGTCGGCGCGTCTGGGATCTTCAGGCCGATCGAGGGATAACTATTGCCGGCTAGGACTTCATATTCCTCTACGGCCATGTCGGCGTAAGCGTCGGCATTCTCGATGGTGCCGGTGATCGAGACCAGCCCGGATGCGCCGAGGAACTTCCAGCTCGAGCAGCGGAAGATCTGCTCCGACCAGCCATATTCCGGGATCGTCACGAAGAACGTGTCCCACAGCCCGATCTTCATCGCCTTGGGCGATAGGCCGTTGAACGTGATGCTGGTTTTGTTCCTCGACAGCTGCAGCAGCACGTTTGCCAGACGCTGTGCGCGGAAGCTCGAGCGCGTCAGCGGCAGAGCAATCGTCCGGGTGTATTGCCCGTTGTCGTCGTCCTGATAGGTGGCATTCTGGCGCGTCGGGAAGGACGACTGCTGCCAGCCACGCGTCTCATCGAAGAAGGTCCCGGCCACCGCGTTATAGACGTCCTCGCCCTGTGGATGCGTCTGCACCGCGACCGAGTCGAGCACATCGTCTGCGGTGATCTCGATCAGCGGCGTCGAGTAGGCGCCCGCATGGATCCGGTACTTGCCAGCCGCCCACGACACCTTTCCATTCATGGCCGCGAGCATGTTATTGAGCGTGTCGGCGAAGGTATCCGCGCAGCTGACCTGGCCATCGATCGTGAAGCGCGCCTGCGTCGTCGAGGTGGCGCCGGTCGTGCCGAATTGCCCGACAGCGCCGCTCACTGTGACGCCGGAAAACGCGGGGAATACGGCGGCCGTAAAGTCATCCGTGACGGACGTGACCTCGTGCATGGCACCGTCCGGGTCCATCACGAAATCGCCCACGACGAGCTCGCGCAGGAAGGACGTCGCCAGGCCCTTGAGCGCGATGCTGCCATTGGTCCATGTGAGCGAGCCCGATAGGATCGGCAGGGGCACCGTCACAGGCTCATCACAGGCATTCGCGGCGTCGATCGAGTAGCTGTCATCGATCTGGGAGTCGGAGATGCCAATCCCCAGCCGGTTATCGGCGACCTGCACGTCATACGTGCGCGAGCCGCCGGTCAGGTAGTCGCGCGCACACAGCGCTGCATTGTTAGACCATGCCCAGCTAGTCGGGTCGCTCGCTCGCTGCGCGCCGCTGCCGCCGTTGATAGAGTCCTGGCGCGGGTCGTAGACCCTGCGGCCTTTCACGACCGAGAAGAATGCCTGCGGCGCGCCGTCCGGATAGACGTCGGCGTTGTGCTCCATCCGGAACACGCGGTAGGCGATGCCGTTGCCGCGGTGGTTGGTGTCCAGGTTCCATACCGGAATGTTCGCAGCAAGCTCCGAGTCGATCGCCTGATCTGAGCTCCCAAGGTGCGTCGTGATCTTGAGATAGCCGTTGAAGCCGACCAGGTTGCCCAGATCGTCCTTTAGCCCATTGGCGACGATGCCAGTCGAAGGATCGATGTCGCTGGCCCGGACGTAGCGCGTGTCGAGCGCCGCATCGGACATCGACTCGCACTGGTGCGTCGCATAGACGACCACGAAGTAGAGAAATTTCCCGCCGTCGCCGCCCAGCTCGAAGAAGGCGAGATACCCGCCGGTGAGCGACTCGCCATAGAGCATCTGCCGCGGCGCGATCGTGCCGGTAATGGTGACGTTGGGCGATGGCGCCGAGTTGGGCGGCTTTTTCCCACCAGTCAGCAGCCGCCCGGCAATCGCCGTCGAGAAAGAGATCGCGAGTGTGCCGATTATCTCAGTCGCTACGAACGCGACCTCGGCCAGCGTCTCCGCGGCGCCGCCGGCGACGAGCGCTTCGAAGACTGCACCCGCCACATACGCAATCGCCGGAGGCATTTAGCCGACGCCCCAGGCTTGTCCGATGACCTGCCGCGGGTAGTAACGCAGGCCCTGCAGGCTGACAAACGCGGCGCGCGGACCGACGATCACGCCGATCCCGAGCGGCTGCCGGCGGCGCCGGCCTATGTATCCCACCGCAATGTCGCCCAGGCGCGCCAGCGCGCGATTCTGCATCGCAGGACCCAGCACGGATGAGATTCGCTGCTGGATCTGCAGATCGTCGCCTGAGAGATCCAGCGAATAGCTCTGCGAGCCGACCGCGGCAAGCATCGCATCGGCGTGCTCGTCCCCGCATAGAGCAATGACCGCAGCCGCTCCAAAGTGAGCGCAGTTCCACGTCTTCTCGTCGAATGGCCGGCTGAGCGACTGCCGGATCATGACGTCGAAGCGTGCGCGCCAGTCCGCGACGCGATGCAGCTCAATTGCCACTGCGAGCCCTGTCGCCTGCGCCGGCGCGGATCTGCGCATTGCCCCAGGTCACGCTCTTCGCTGCGATCGCATTGACCTGGTCGAAAAAGTTGTCCGTCGCGTCGAAAAGACGCTGATGCTCCTGGGTGTAAAGCCAGTTCGGCGCCTGCTGCCAGCGCACGAGCGGGTTCTGACAAACCAGCGAGACCGCCGAGCCGTTCTTGGTGGAATTGAGCGTCATCACGTCCATGACGCCCTGCCAAAGGATTTCGGGGTCGTCGATCAGGTCTTCGTTTTGATCGAGGTAACCCACCAGCAATGTGGCGTTCTTACCGTGATACTTTTCCGCGAGCGTCGGCTCGATCAGCGCGTTATCGACGCCGGACAGCGTGAATGTGATCGACCGGCTCGAGAGGTCCGTGCCTTCCTGGATATCGCTGATGCCACCGAAAAGCCCGAGTGCTTGATAGACATGACCTAGCGCCGTGTAGCTTCGAGCACCAGAGCAGCAATAGACGGAGCCGCTCGGGAAGTCGAATTCGACGAAGAGCACGTAAGGGATCAGAACCTTATCGACAGCGTTCTGGTTTACGTCGGACGCCAGCCTGCTCATTCGATATCTCGGCTCGGCGCCTCTCCGGCGACAACCCTTCCCTGCTCGTCCTGGACCTGCCAGCCGACGTGCTGCAGGTGGCGGGCGCGCGTTTTTGCCCTACCGGCCGCGACCGGCGCCCAGCGGAATGCCTTGCTCCAAAGCACGTCGCGCGGGTGCACTTTGCAGGCCCAGCGGCTCATAGGACCGCGGAAATAGACCGTCGCGACGAAGCTCACTGATCTAGCGCCTCTTCGAGTTCCAGCGTGACATCGCTGAATGCGCCAGGCGTATCTGTCCAGCCGTTCTGGTTAGAGGTCGCCACGAAGCGGCCGCAGGGATTGCTGATGATCAGCGGATCAGAGTCCGCGGGTGAGCTGCGAAAAGGCCGGTAGAGCTGCAGGTAGCCGGTGCCGCTCCCATCTGAATCGAGCGCGGCGGCCACCATGTTCAGCTCAGAGCCGAGCTGCACCAGGTCGCCTGGCAACAGCAGCGCGCTGCTTGAGGCCGGCAGGGACTTCAATTGCAACGTGAGCCCGGTCTGGCCGGCACCGTGGATCTGCGCACACCGCGCAAGCGAGACCCATGGCATGTCGAAGTAATCGCCACTGGCGACGCCCGACGTCGAGGCATCGTAGATCTGGATCTGGGCGCTGACCGGGATTGCGGAGCCGCCGTCGGCCGTCACAGTCGATGAATCAGCCGTGATGCTGGACGAATCCGCGGTGGCCCCGGAGCCGCCGGTGGCGATACCGCAGAGCACGCGATAGCCCTGACCTGCCGTACCGGCAAGCGTGTACGCGGCGCCTGCCGTGAGACTCATCGCGATGGACTGCGAGCCGCCGACATTCAGATTGGCGCCCACGAAGCTGCGCAGCGCGTACGCGCCGCCTGAGACCACGATCGCCGAGGCCTGCGCGCCCGAGGATGCGCCCGCAGCGGTGCGCTTCGCCCTGAGCACACGGTCGTTGCAGGAAAGCGTGGCCGAATTCAGTGCCGTCCAGGGCCCGATTGCCCGCTGAAAGGTCGAATCGAGCAGCTCGGCGGACGGAAAGCTGCCGCGAGGCTGGTAGGACTTGTCGTAGAAATACGCTCGGTTCGCCTGGCCGCGCAGCCGCGCGAGGAAAGCCCGCAGCGTGGCCCGCTCCGGATTGCTCTGATACTTGCCGTCCGCGGCGCTGTTGAGCGTCAGACTGACCTTCAGATGGTCGCCCGAGCGCGCGAGCGTGCGCGTGGCGCTGGTGAAGATCGACTGCGATACGGCGGTATTGGCGACGGCGGTCCATTGCGCCTGTGCGATGCGCAGCCAAGGTGGCAGAAAGAGGTCGCTCATCCCAACGGTCCCGCAGCGAGAACTCCCCGCCTCTTCAACTGAAGGACTTGCGCGAGGGCCATCTGCACGGCCTTGTTCGTCATGCTCGGCAGCAGCTTCACGGCGTCTGGCGTCGAGCCGCGCATGTCGATGCTGATAGGAATGTTGATGCCGCCCGCAGTTCCAAGCCCGCTGTTCGGCGTTATGGTGCCGGCCGTCGACGGCGTGAAGAGCTCTGCGCCCTTCTCACCCACGAGGTACGGCATGCCCGCGGAGACAGGGCCGCCGCTGGCGCGCGCGCCGGCGATAAGGCTGAACGTTTTATCGAAAAGGCTTCCCAGTGCACCGCTGGTACCGTTGGCACCGAATAGCTCGAGCGTGGTCCATTTCGCGAGCATCTGATCGACCGCCGCGAGGAAATCCTTGGCCAGGCCCTTGATTCCGACGCTGACAGGATCGGCGAAGAACTGCTCAAAGCTGTTCGCCATGCTCTGCGAGGCCTGGCTGGTCAGGTTCGACATGGCCGCCCAGGTCTGCTGCTGGACGGTCAGCATTTTCTGGGCTTTGACTACGACAGGCTGAAGGCTATCGATCCCCAGGGCGTTATCGTTGTCGTACTCGGCGAGGCGCCTATTCGCCTCGTCCTGCTTCATTCCATTCGCGACGAGGTTCTCCAGCTCGCTCTGGTAGTGGTCCCGGGCTGCGAACTGCTTTTCGAGGCCGGTCATCGTGTCCGCGTTCTCCTGATCGAGGAAAGCGCGATTGGCCCTGACCATCTGATCGATGCTGGCGTTCTGCTGGTCATTGAGCTGCTGGTAGAGCCTCGACGAGGCCTCCAGCGCCTGATTGGAGGAAGCGTACAGATTTTCGACGTTCGGAAGCGGAGCGCCGGTATATGCGACGAACTTCGGGTTACCTACAACGCCCGCCGGAAGAGCGCTCTTCTTCCCATTCAGCGCATCGATCTGCGCCTGCACCTGGGCAATGTTCGCCTTGATCGCCGCCGTCCCACTGGCGGTACCAGGGATGAGCAGCGCCTCCTGCAGCTTCTCAAGCTGAGCCTGCAGGCGCTCGATGCCGGTGCCACTGCCGATCATCAGGCGGATCTCATTCGAGAACAGCGAAATCGCCGGCGCAATCTTTGCCACCAGGGAATCGCCGAGCCCGGTCACCGACTGATGCAGGTCGTCGATCGCGCTCTTGGCATCGTGCAACGCGGCGGCCGTAGCTCCGTCCAGCGCGGCATTCAAATCCTCTGATTTCTTGCGCAGCTTCTCGATGCCCTCTGCGCCTTGGTTGAGCAGCGGCAGGAGCTCTGCGCCCGCGCGGCCGAATATCGCAATGGCGTCCGACGCACGCTCAGCCGGATCCGGTATTTGGCTGATCGCCTCGGCGACGGCCTCGAACTGCTGGTCGGGCGAGAGCTCCTTGAGCTTATCGACATTGATCCCGAGTTCACCGAATACCGCAGATCCCTTGACGACGTTCTGCTGCATCTTCGCGAACGCCGTGGTGAGCGCATCGGCATTCACGCCGCTGGACTGAGCCGCGTAGCTGAGCTCGGAGAGCGCCTGCACGGCGACGCCGGTCTGCTGCGACATGGTGTAAAGCGTGTCGCCGGCTTTGAGGGCAGACCCGATGAAATCGGTGAGCGCAGCTGCGGAAAACGCGACGCCCAGTGCACCCGAGACGTCCTTTACGACGGTCTTGAGCTGCTTGAACTCGCCCTCGACTCGCTTCATCGAGGATTCGAAGCCCGCCGTCTTCGCGGCGATGTCGAATAGGACGTTGAACAGAGCCATGGCTTAGCCCTGCTTCGTCAGCTGGCCATTGACGGCCTTTCCGAGCTCTTGGAAGAAGGTCGCACTGATGGTCTGCTGAAGCCGCGCCCAGGTGTTTTCGACGAAGCGCGTAGCCGGGACCAGGTGCTGCGGCTTGGGATTGGTCGCGTGCGACGGCCGCGTTTTGTGTCCGCGGTCTACGAAGGCCCAGTAGAAGGCGTTCTTCTTGTCGTCACGCTTCCCGCTGGTGTTCACCACGACGTCGACGGCGATCGCGCCTTGCCTGGAGGTGGCGCGAAGCGCGATGTTCGTCTGCAGCCGGCCGGTGCGCCGGGGTGCGGCAGTGCGCAGCATGGCCAGAGCCTGGGCGCTGGCCAGGCGCAGCGCGGAGCGCACGAACGTGCGCGCAACCTTGTCCTCGAAGGACTTGAGCGCGGAAGCGACGTCGTCCTCGTTCCAGGTGATTGCGTCAGGCATCGCGAGGCCTCCCGAAGATTGCCCGCAGCTGCGCTTCGGCCGCCGCGGGATCCGACTCAGGGCCACCGCCGGCCCGCTCGAGCTCGTAGAACGCAAGCCACTCGCCGAGCTCGGCGCTGCTGGTCTCGCTAAGGAGCTGCTGTAGGGTTTTGCCCAGCGCGCGCGCCAACATGAAATAGAATCGCCGGCGCGGCTGGGCTTTCAGTTTTTTGACGCTTCCTCGATCGAGGCGTCCGTGAGCAGCGAGAGCTTGGCGGCGACCGTGGCAACGCGTTCGAGCGCAACGCCGCTCTTGGCGCTCAGGCGGTCCAGGTCCGCCTCCTTGAAGAGCGGCTCGCCAGACTCATCGCAGCAGCTGTAGGCCACCAGGAGCGCCCGCATCGCGGGCTCTGTCGGATTGGCCACGCGGCGGTCGCGCACCGCCTGCTCGAACTGCTCGCGCTGGCAGCCGGTCATCGACCGCACGCGCACGCTGCCGCCCCATTCCGGCACGTTCACTTCCTCTGTGCGCAGGTCGTCGGCGCCCAGGATGTCCCCCCGGCCGAGCATCAAGCGAACCAGGGCGGCGCGTTGGTCACGCGCAGAGTGACGCTTCCGGACACCGCGCCGTCCGGCTGCACGCCTTCGAAGCTGAACTGCTTCACGAGCGCTATGAAGGCTGAGATCGATCCGTCTGACAGCTGCAGGGTGAATGCCGTAGGCGCCTGGGTGCGCTGGATCGTGCGCAGCTGCGCCTGGCCGGCGTCGCCGTTAGTCAGCAGCACCTTGATGGTCACCTGACCAAAGTCCTGCAGTCCCAGCAGGAATTCCTTTGCGGTGCTCGAGAGGCTCGTCACGTCGATCTCGGCGGCCTGACCGTCGAAGCCGCCGATGGACTGCACGGTGGCGATCGCAGCCATCGTCTGCTTCTGGAACGAGCCGCCGCTAACGTAGACCGAGTCGTTGGTCGAGTCCTCGCCCTTGAGGGTGAACTGCGTGCCGCTGGGCGCCGTCACGACGAAGGCGCGATTGTTGAGCTGCGTCATCCCGACGATTCCGGACGACGTGACGACATCGCCGGCCGAGTACGTGTTCGTTGCGGTGACGACTGCGGGATTCGCCTTCGTGATCGCCGTCGCGCTGACTGCCGTTCCGCTCACCGCGGTTGCGACGCTCAGAACTGCGCCTGAACCCTTAGTTGCCATGATGTCTGTTCCTCACGTCCATATTTGCCACTGCTGGGAGACGCGAAACGTTCGCGTCGGGTTGTCGTAGTCCTCGGTTTCCTGTTGCATCAGGATCTGCTGCGCCTGCAGGCAGGTCCGCGCCGCCGCTCCGAGCGCCTTGGTGCTGGTGAAGTCGACGCCATAGGAATCGATCAGTACGGCCGACAGGTCCAGGCCCGCCCAGCCATCTAGCGCATTGACGGGCTGCGTCTGTAGCGGCTGCAACACGATATAGGGCGCCGGTGCACCTTCCGGCGCGGTCAGGAAATAGACCCGGCTTGCGCCCACCAGCGGCCGCACGCCCGCGTCGGCGAGCAGCAGCGCGCGCAGCGCCGTCAGGTCCATCAGTGCGGCGCCTTCAGGCAGAGCAGCTCGAGCGCCTGGCGGTAGCCGAGCTCCGCCACTTCGATGATGTTGAAGTCCTCTCCCTGGTAGCGGACGCGATCCTTCGAGTCGATATCGCGGCGGAATCGGATCAGGAAGATCGTCTGCAGTTCGTTCTGCTCCTGGGCCGCGCCGTAGTAGTCGCGCCCGACCCATGGCATGACCTTGGACCAGACCTCCTGAAGCGGCTCGAAGGTCTCGATCGCCTCGCCGGCGCCGTTCGGCCGCACCGAGCGCTTCAGCAGCGTCAGGCGCCACTTCAGTTCCCCGGCCCGCGGTACCGGAATGTTGTGGCCGCCGCTCATATCAGGCCGGTGGCCTGCTCGCTGGAGATCAGCGCCTGCACGCCGAAGGGAACCTCGGTCAGGATTCCGGCGGCGGCCTCGCGGGTCGCAAACCAGTGCGCGGCGAGCATCATGATTGCCGTGCGCAGCTTCGCCGGAACGAGCGCAGCGTCCGTCCAGCCGGCGACCCAGGTCACGGTGACAGCATCGGGTTGGCAGCGTGTCGCCGGCCAGCCTGTGACGCCGTAGGCCGGCGCCAGATAGGAAACGTACGGTTCCTGCACGAGCTGATACTGAGAGGGATCGAGCGTCAGCTCGGCGCCGGTCGGATCGATGTACTGAACCGACGTGATCGACTGCAGCGGCGGCTTTGGCAGGTACATGCGCTGCGAGCGCCGCTCCCAGTAATGCCCGGGCCAGCTACTGTCCCAGGTCTTCTTCCATGCCTGCGTGAGCAGCGCGCGGCCGGTGGCCGCCTCGACGTGCTCCCTGGCCGCCTGCAGATAGACGCCCAGGACGACGTCGGATGCGGCGTCCTCGATGCGCGCGTGCGCCTTGAGCTCGGACAGCGAGACAGGCTCGACGGTCGGCGGCGTGACGAGCTGCAGCGACGACATGCTCAGGCCTTCTTGAGGCTCTCAGCGTAGGCGACTGCGTCCGGATGTGGGTCGATATCGCCCGCTGCGGCGTGCGCGTCCGCCATGTCCGCGGGAAGCGTCACGAGGTCGTTCGGCGCGTGGCGCTGGCCGGCAATGTGCACATGCCGCAGCACGCGCGCCTTGACGTCGCCGCGCTCTTCCTTTTTTGCCATGTTCGTTCCTCAATCTGGGAGAGAAAACAGGCCCCGGAGCTTTCGCCCCGAGGCCCGAGTTACAACGCGATTCCTTCCGGGGGGATCAGGTCGCGCTGTTCGCGTAGTAGTAGACCGCCTTCGCGTCCACCAGGTTGCCGCCCGATCGCATCCAGGCCAGGAAGCCGACCTGCGCCTTGCTGGCATAGGCAGAATCCGTAAACCGGAAGAGCATCATCTCCAGCGTGTCCCGGATCTTGTAGAACGAGAAGTCGCCGAAGAGGACCGACTTCGCGTTCGCCGCCATGGCGGCGACGTCCTGGTTGATCTGGATCGGATAGCCCATGAGCTCGTTCGGAGCGCTCGCGCCGACGATGCCGGCCGAGTAGGCAGGCAGGAACAGAGGGCGGCCGGCGGTATCCTTCAGCTTGCGGATGACCTTCAGTGAGCTGTCCGCCATCATCCACTTGCAGTTGCCCAGCGCACGATAGGCCGGGTCCACCGAATGCTCGAGATCGACCAGATCATCGTAGATGATCGTGAGCGTCTGACCAGTCGTGCCGGTCTTACCCAGCGTCGCAGCAGTCACGACGCCATTCGGCTCGCTCGAACTATCGCCCGCGCCGACCGTGTACTTCGTGTTCTGGATGCGGCCGATGCGCTGGCCAATGCGCTTTCTGATCAAGCCCTCGATGTCGATCACCGTGTCCTGCAGCAATTCGAACGGGACGGTGATGATCTTCGAGCCGAACTTGTAGACGTTCAGGCTCACCGATCCGAAGCTCGGATCCAGCGCGTTCGCCGCGGTATTCTGCGCGATGATCTCGCCTACCTCGGCAGTGCCGTCCGTCGTCGGGTACTGCATCGTGCGACCGTCGGCCGTGGCGAACTGATCCGCCACCGCTCGCATGCCGCCGAATGCCTTCAGCTCATCGATGAACTGAGGGACGATGGTCACAGGGACCGTGTAGCCGCCCTGCGAGTTGGTCGTGGTGCTCAGTGTGTTGCTAATCTCCCGCAGCGCACGAATCTGCTCCGAAGAGAGCGCCTCGAGGCCGCCGCGCACCAGCGCGCTGAAGGCGCTTTCCTGCAGCGCTTCCTGCACGGAAAGCTGGACCTGATTGGCACGGTTGAGGACGCGCGCGTGAGCTTCGCTCAGCTTGCGCCGTGCGGCGGGCTCGCGCTCTACCTGCTGAACCGCGTCCTGAAAGCGCTCTTCGGCGTTCAGATCGAGGACGCGCTCTTCGCGTTTGATCTCTCCGTCGATGCGCTCGATGTCGGACATGTGCGCGTCATACTGCGCCTGGTGCTCCGGCTTCCAGTCCTTGCCGGGGAACTTGTAATTCAGGGCGCGGACTTCCTTTGCGAGCGCGTCACGCTGCTCCCGCAAGGCTTTGAGCTTGCTAACCATGGTGTCTCTACCTCAAGTTGTATAAAAAAACCGCCCGGGTGGGCGGCTGGTTTTCACGTTGCGGGAGCGCCGCTGCGTGTTCAGATAAGGGCGAGTTCCCGGCGGCGCTGATCGGCCGCGGCCTCGAAGCCCTCGTTATCGTCTTGCGCCTGGGCTGCTACCGGCGGCGCTTTCGCTGCCGCGCGAGCCGGCGGGCGTTTCAGGTATGCGGTCAAGTCCCAGTTCGCCGCCGCGCTGGCCGGGTCGATGCCGTCCCCGTCATCGTCGTCATCGCTCTGGCCATCTTCGTCGTCGTCATCGTCGGTATCGCCCGCGATGCGATCTGCAAAACCATTCGCGAGCGCCTCATCGGCCGTGAACCACGTCTCGGCGTTCATCCAGTCGGTGACCTGCTCTAGCGAATTGCCGGTCTGGGCGACATAGTCCGCCGCCAGCGAGCCGTCGATCTTCTCGAGCAGCGCGGCGGTCTCCTGCAGATCCTCGGCGTTGCCGAAGGCCAGCGTCCACGCGCGGTGGATCATCAGGAAGCTGCCTGGCGCCATCTCGACCTCGTCGGCTGCCATGGCGACGGTCGAGGCGGCAGAAGCCGCCAGACCATCGATGTGCGCCACGACGTTGGACGGATGGGCGGCAATCGCCGAGGCGATGGCCCGCCCGTCGAACACGTCGCCCCCTGGCGAGTTGATGTGCAGATCGATACGCGGCGCGCTGATCGCATTCAGGTCCTTCACAAACTGATCGGCGCCGATCCCGAAGTCCGGGTCGATCATGTCGTACAGGTAGACCGTCGCGGATTCACTGCCCGCCTGGTGACGGACCTCGTAGCGGCGCGGCCGGCTCCGGTTTCGGGCGACCAGCTGGCTCAGCCGGTTCATCGGGCGCATTGCTCGCATCGGACGTCCCTCCTGCGGGGGTAAACAGCGACGTGCCGCCATCGATGGGCGGTAGACCGACGCGCTGGCGCACGTCGTTCGAGGTCATGAAGCCCGGGCCGGCAGAACCGCCGAGCGCCGCGCGGAACCAGGTGCCGAGCGACTGCATATCGCCGCGCTCGAGCGCTTCCTCGTCAAAATCCACCGCATATCGGTCGATTCCGAAGAGCTTCCGGTTAATTTCCTGCTCAAAGGCGTTCGTGTGCGGCCTCAGCGTGTAGCGCACGAAGCCCTTAGACATCTGCTCGATGCCGCTGCCCCAACTGGTCGTGTTTGCGGTTTCACCGATCATGAAACCTGGCACGCGGAACGCCCGAGCGATCTCCACGACCTGATAGGCGCGCGTCTCCAGCAGCTGTGCTTCCTCGGCCGTAGCCGATATCTTGTCGGCCTTGGTGCCATTGGCGAGCACCAGCGGCATGTGCGCATTCCCGGCGCCGCCATATCGCTCCACCCACATGCGTCGCAGCTGCTCGATCTGCTCGTCCTTCATCGTGTTTGGGTGGCTCAACACGATCTTCGGCATTCCGCCGTTGGTGAAGAACCTGCCGCAGTATTCTTCGATCGCGAGCGAGATCCCGATCGCCTGGCGCGCGCCGTCCAGGATGGCGGATTGCATCGTTCCGCCGCTGACCGTGATCGCGTAGCGGGTCGGGTCGTCGAGCGGCTTCTCGCCCTCGAAATGCAGCATGTCGTCCGGAGAGACGCCGAAGAAATTGCCGGCGACGTTCACCAGGTAGCGCACGATCCGATACATACGCCAGGTCGGGTCCCACGCCCTCTCGATCATGACGTCGCGGTTGTGCTGAAACACCAGGCCCAGCACTTCGTTCGACTTCGGGCGCCGGATGATGCGCGCGAAGCTCTCGCCGAAGAGCAGCTTGTGAAGCGTCAGGCGAGTCCAGAGCTGCGCGGCGGTGCTGTCAGGGCCCGCCTGCTCATTGAACATCCACCAGTAAGGGTGATCATCGATCGGCCTGAGCAGGAGTCTGCCGCCCTCATAGGAGCGCTTATTCACGCGCAGCGGCATGCAGATCACCCCGCCGGCGATAAGCGTCGTGCACGCCTGCACGGCAATCGCCTGCATCGCCGTCTCGGGCGACACGGTGCGGCCGGCGAAAGTGCCTGCGAGCCCCAGGAACTCTGCAAACTGCATCGGCGTCATGCCGGCGGTGTCGTTCCGAACTTCCAGGCCGACCAAGCGCCTGAGTGCGTCGTACCAGGCCATCAGAGCGCCACGAAGGACTGCTGCGCCGGCTGGTTATGCACCACAGCGCGAGCCAGGGCCATGAGCATGGCGCACATGCCGTCGATCTTGTCGGCGGAACGCTTCCGATCTGGTGCCATGTTCATGTTCGCGTCCCTCCGCGGCACCAGGTTGGCGGCATTCCATGCAAGCACGGGATTGCCGCCGTGGTGCAGCTTGCGCGCGATGTAGGCCTCCTCGAGGTACTTCATCGCGGGGTTATATGACCGGGCGCCCTGGGCAAACTCGACCATCGTCTGTCCCTCATTCGCGAGGTTGTTGACGATCTGGTTGGCATTCCAGCGATCAAAAGCGATCTCCTGAACCTGGAATCGCCGGCAGTCCTCGAGCACGCGCTGCTGTACCAGGTCGTAGTCGGTCGTTTCACCGCTCGTAACCTCGATATGCCCGGCAGCGACCCACGGCGCGTATGCGACGCCGCCGCGCTCGCCGCGGCTTGCCACCGCAGACTCGGGCACGAAGTAGCGGCCCCACGCATAGACGTGTCCCTCGAGCAGCCACACGAGCCACCAGGCCGTCATGTCCGTCGTTGAGGCCAGATCCATGCCGGCCCAGCAGGGCTGCCCGACGAGCTCGTCGAGCGGGACAGCGCCGCCGCAGCGCCGCCATTTCAGAAGATTGACCCAGGCATCGCCCGCCGCCGCGGGCCTATTCAGGCGCTTGATCCGGAACTCGGCCAGCGCTCCGGGCAGCTCGCGCGCTTCCTTCGCCAGTTCGCGCATCTTCGTGATGCTCGGCGTGATCCCCATCAGGGGATTCGCCTTGTACCAGGCGCGTTCGTCGAAGTCGTCGTCGTCGACGGCGTAATACAGCGCCAGCAAGTGATCAGCCTCAACCGTGCCCTCGAGCACCAGCTGCGCGAACTTGCGCACTTCCTGCCACGGTCCGGGGTTTAGATATCCCTCGGTCGTCGTGTACAGAAACAGTGGATTCTTCCTCGCGCCGGCCGCCGAGCGCAGCACGTCGAAGAGGTCACGCGTCTTGTGCGCGTGGAGCTCGTCGAAACATAACGCCGAGGGATTCAGGCCGTCCTGCGTCGAGGCCTTCGCGTTGATCGGCTTGAACGTGCCCCCGATATCGAAGCGCGAGATGACATTTGCGAATGCCTCCACGCCGAACGCCTCGCGAAGATCCGTGCACCGCTCCACCATGCGGCGCGCAACGCCCCAGACGATGCGCGCCTGGTCGCCAGTCGTCGCCGCGCTGATGATCTGCGGGCCAAGCTCCGGCTCGTCGCAGAAGCAGTACAACATGATCGCAGCGGCGAGCGTCGACTTCGCATTTTTGCGCGCGACCGCAAGCAGGGCCGTCGTGAACCGTCGAGTACCGTCGAAATTCCTGAATCCGAACAGCTGAACAATGAAGAAAACCTGCGCCGGTTCGAGCTTAATGGTCGAGGTCGACCATGAGCCCTCGACGTGCGGCAGCAGCTGGATAAATTCGCAGGCTCGGTTCGCCCTTGCCGGACTCCACAGGAACGGCGGCCGACGCTTGCGCTGCGCGCGGCGCAGGTCGGCCATGAATCGCTTCGCTGCGAGCCGGATCCACTTCCCGAACCGTTCGCCCTTCCTGTCCTCGATCGCCGTCTCGGCGTAGGCGAGCGCGATCCCGACGAAATCAGCCGGCCGGGTCCGACGGCGTGAGGTTGCCGAACTTGTTGCCGCCCGGTTTCCCAACTTTCGCTCCCAGCGCAGCTCGCGCCTTGACGCCCATGCCGAGTTCGGCCAGCCACGTCTGCAGGCGACGGTCGAGCGCCGCGTAGACATCAATCATGATCGGATTGATCTTTCGCAGCATGGCGAGGGCTCGCGCCGCCTGCTCGAGCGCGATCTCTTCCGAGCTCGATAGCGCCGGCAGCGGGCAGCGCTCGTAGATGTATCGCCAGGCCGCGATCTCTTCGCCTGTCAGCGTGGGTGGCGGCTCCGTGGCCATCGGACCGGCACCAGGCAGATCGGCGCGCGCGCGATCGGGGTTCTTATCGAACGCGCCCTTCATCTGCAGGATCGTCGCGGATTCTCTCGGCCTGGCCATCGTATTAGTTAGTACCTCGAACGAATTACGCCAGCCATCAGACAGGGCTCACTTCCACAAAACGATGATTTCATTAACTTATTTTGTGGATGTGAAAATTTGGCTAGACGCCCGACATGGAAGCCATCGCTCCAAAGTTTTTGGCACCCGGGGGCCGGCGCTTGCATTACCAACGTCCGCCTTCGCGCGCCGTCTTGCGTGAATGGCACGCGTGACAGAGCGACTGCAGGTTGCCGTCATCGAACGGATCGCCGCCGGCAGCGATCGGCGTCTTGTGGTCGACCTCGCTTGCCAGCGCACGGCTGCAATGTTCGCACATCGGATCGCGCGCGAGCTTGGCAGCACGACAACGACGCCACGCCGTCGTCGAATAGAACGCCATGCGTTCCCGACGCACCGGATCAGACCGTCTGGCGCGCGTCTGCTCGCGCTGTGCGCGCAGCTCGTGCGCGCGACAGTAACCAGATGACACCAGCGCCGGACAGCCGTGCCGCTTGCACGGTCGCAGCGCCTTACTCGGCAACGCGTACCATCAGCTTGAGCGCTGCGATCAGGCTTTCACCGTCGGAGAGCGTCACGGTGCATACGGCTGCTAGATCAATCGCTTCAGTGATCGCGCCAGCGTCGAGCGTGATCTGGGCAAGCTGGCCCGCGAACACCGCACCGGCTGCCGTCAGCGCGGCTGGCACGGTCCATTCAACGCCAGCGACGGTCGCGATCAGACTGACGTGGCCTGGGCGGCTTGCGACAGGGATGCGCTCGCTTCTAGGGTGCGTACTGTCCGCGAAGCCCTCGCCCAGGAGAAGCAGCCATGAGTGCAAAGCACCAGGCATTCGAGTACGGATCGCTGCACGCCACCGTGGCGCTGGCAAATAGCATCGTCGATGACGACTGCGTGAATCTCGACGTTCTTCAGCGTGCGCTAGAAGCTGCGTGGCTGGCGGGTTATCGAAATATCGAAAATAAAGATATCTCGGACGAGGACAAGGTATGACCGCCTCAAATTCGCTGTGCGATTTTTGCGGGCTGTCGATCAACCCAGCCAAGCCTGGGGCGCACTCGTGCCACGACTCGCAACGGAAGGAAATCAACCGCCTGCGCGCCCAGGTAGCTAATCTAGAGGCGTCACTGCTCGGCGCCTGCAACGACACCATCGACTGGGCTGACAGCCACGACCACCTTACCGCGCGCTGCGAGAAGCTGGAGGCGCGCATCCGAGAGCTCGATTATAGCAACACGGTTGCAGGGGTCGTTGCGTCTAAACGTACCGCTGACGAGCCGACACAGCAGCGACTGTGCTCCAAGTGCGGTCGCAACTGGATCAGCGGCAGCGAGCAGTGCGATTGTGATCCGGAGGAACCGAAAGCTGCGCATGTCTGCGGTGCGCAGGGCTTTGGGCGCGGTCAGGGGTCGGAGGACGATGTTTGCCCGGCCTGTGCAGCGGAGGAAACGATGCCGCAACGGATTGGAGATAAGGCCCATGAGTAGCAAGGAATTTTGGCTGACGATTGTCGCCATTTTCGCCGGCCTGATCTTTACCGCCGAATTTGTCGGTTGCCAGTGGCATGCAGACAACCTGGAGCACGGCTGCGCCACGAATGCGTGGTCGTGCGCGAATGCACATAAGTGAGCGAGGAAGTGCAACGTGGCTAGTATCCCATACGAAAACACAACCGCTGGCGATCAGGCGCTGGTGGCGGCGCAGAAGATCCTGTCGACGTTTGGTTGTCAAGCGTTCGGCACCATGATCGACAACGAGCGCGGCTGCACCATCGTTCAGTTCAAATGGCGCGGCCGTCAGATCAGCTTGGAGGCAAGCTGGCGTGGCTATGCCAATGCATGGCTCAAGGCGCATCCATATTCTGAGCGCTGGAATGGACCCACGAAGCAGCGATGGGACCAGAAGGCACTAGGCATCGCTCAGACGGCCGTGTGCTCGGTGCTACGCGATTGGATCAAGGGCCAAGTGACAGCCATCGAATGCGGCGTAATGAGCTTCGATGCGGTGTTCATGCCCCACATTCTGCTGCCGACCGGCGAGCGCGTGATCGACAAGGCGAAGGCGCTGCTGCCGCCACCGGCCGAGGATAAGGTCGTGGCGCTGCCCAGTAACCGCTGAGGGAAAGGGGGAGCAATGAAACCGCCGCCCTACTTCTGGTCCGAGCACTTCGGTCTATGGATAGCGCGCCGCCACGTCGCGGGATATCCGATGTGGCTGAAGCCGGGCGCGCCGGTGTTCGCAGCCGCTCAGTCCCGGGAGGACGAAGGCTGCTCATGATGGAGACCCTTCCCCGCCTGTACACCGCCCGCCAGGTCGCCGAATACCTCGGCGTGAGCGTGCGGACCGTGATGCGGCTGATCGCATCGCGTAAGCTGACGGCCAAACGATACGGTCGGGCTGTCCGGGTGATCGAGGCCGACCTGCAGAAATTCGCAGCGGAGGGGACATGCCAGTCGAGCTCGACCGCGCCGGCCGATTCTTCCTTAAGGCCAGGGGGAAGCGCCGAACGCTCTACATCTGCTGGTACGACCCGCAGACTCGACAGACAGCTGGTGTATCGACTGGCACAGCAGACCTCGAAGAGGCACGGCGCGCGCTCCTCGAGCACGCCCTCCGCGCCGACCGCGCGCCGGTCACCGCTGACGCCCAGCTAGCCGGCGTCATGCAGGCCTATTATGTGAACTACGCGCGCGAGCTGCCCAGTGTGCATGCACACCTCGCCGCCCAACGCGACGCGCTGGAGATCTGGGGCGATCCAGACATCTGTGAGCTCGATCGAAGGAAGCAGCTCGAGCTGGTCGACAAGCTGCGCGAACGAGGCCTCTCAGACTGGACGATTCAGAGCCGCCTCAATCGCATCTGGGCGGCGATGAACTGGCACCGTCGCGACAATCCCGAGCTCGTCGTGCCCGAGCAGATCACCGCCGCGGACTGGAAGCCGGTCCTGCGAGACCGCGAGCACACCTTCACGGTCGAGGACCTGGCCGCGCTGTTCAACGCCGCGGCCGCGCCCAGGGCCGAAGGCCAGCACACGCGCGAGCACTGGTGGCGCTTCCTGGTCCTGGCGGTCGGCACCGCATCGCGCGAGGCCGCGCTGCGCGAGCTCACCTGGGGCCAGGTCGATCTGCGACTGGGCCGGATCCGGCTCAATCCGGATGGCAGGCGTCAGACGAAGAAGCGCAGGCCGACGGTGCCGATCGCTCCGACGGTGGCCGCCGAACTCGCGAGCTGGGAGCGCGCCGGCAACCAGGTCATCACGTATTACGGAAAGCGCCTGGCGACGCGTGAATTCTTCGATCTGCTGGCCGAGGAAGCCGGCGTCACCGGCGGCCCGAACGTCATCCGGCATACCGTGCGCACGTGGCTCGCCGAGTACGGCGTGCCAGACTCCGAGGCCGACGTGTTCATGGGTCACAAGGCGGAAGGATCGGCGACCGGCAAACGCTACATCCACCGCCGGCCAGAGTACCTGCGAAGCGTCGTCGACGCCGTCGAGGCGCTGTTCGACGAGCTGGCCGCGCGCGTCACGCGCGCCTTCTGCGGACGGGAGATCGTCGATCAGCCCGGGCCCGAGGATCCGGTCGCCAGGGCGATGCGTGGCAAGTGCGTGGCAACCCTGGAGGCGAGGTCCGCTATGTGCCTGAATTTGGAGCGGGAAACGAGGCTCGAACTCGCGACCTCAACCTTGGCAAGGTTGCGCTCTACCAACTGAGCTATTCCCGCGCCGTCTCAGACGAGAAGCGGAATGGTGAGGTTAGCGCCTTTCCAAGTCAAGGCAGTCCCACGACTTTTGGACAGGATCAGTGGCAAGATGGGTGCTGATTAATCAGGTTTTTTTTAGGCCTATGAGCACTTCGCTGCAGAGACTGCTGCCGCTTTTCGACAGCGAGCGCACGCACGCGCAGTCCATGGTACTGGCTACCGTGTTGCATACCGCCGGCCCCACCTACACCAAGCCGGGTGCGCAGATGCTCATCGCATCCAGCGGTGAATATGCCGGGCTGCTGTCCGGCGGCTGCCTCGAGGGCGACCTCAGTGAGCGCGCCCGACGCGTATTCGACAGCGGCCACAGCGAGATCGTGCGCTACGACATGCGCGGACCGGAGGATCTATTGTTCGGGCTCGGCTCCGGCTGCGAGGGGGCGATGGAAATTCTGCTGCAGCGTCTGGAGGTGTCCCGACAATGGCAGCCTCTGCAAAGGCTCGCGGCAGCCTGGCGAGCGCGTCGAGCCGAGCGACTGCTGATGCTCATCCGCTCAACTTCGCACACCGTGGCCGCCGGCACGCCAGCCGCGCAGGCTGATTGGGCGGCCGGAAGCGGCATTTTCATTCCCGACGGAGAGGCTTTCGGAATGGCGCCGCCCGCCTGCGCTGAGGCATTGCGAAGAGTGGCGGTGAACTTACCGGCGACCTCGGGCTCCCGCCTGCTGTCGCACGCCCTGCCGGGAGCCGAATTGTTGCTGCTAGAACAATCAGCCCCTCCCCGGCTCCTGCTGTTGGGCGCCGGAGCCGATGCCCTGCCGGTAGCCACGTTGATTACCTTCCTCGGGTGGAGCGTCACGGTGGTGGATCACCGTCCCCACTACGCTCGTTCCGAGCGCTTTCCGGGCGCTGATGCCGTGTTATCCGGCGGCCCAACCGTTGTACCGGAATTAATCGCGAAAGTCCGGGCAGCCGA
>Ga0134126_10001103_pt1 | contig 34236 bp, 32 predicted proteins | sample KB31752_FD_96881 | JGI IMG/M metagenome (GOLD analysis project Ga0134126, IMG submission 96881) | Terrestrial soil microbial communities with excess Nitrogen fertilizer from Kellogg Biological Station, Michigan, USA - KB3-175-2 | ecosystem: Environmental > Terrestrial > Soil > Unclassified ...
AGCACAGCGGCGACGGGGACGGGGACGGCCCGGCGGCCATCGAGGAGCCCGAGCCCGAAGCGGTGGACCCGACGAAGCTGGGCGAGCTGGCGGCGTTGCAGGGCGTGGTGAAATTCCCGGTCCGCATCAAGTGCGCCACTCTCAGCTGGAACGCCCTGGCCCAGGGCCTCGAAGAGGTGGCCGCTCCGGCGTAGGCGCCCAGGCGCCACGGCGCCACACTCCGACGTCTTCGCCGTCAATCGCCAAGACGGCCCGCGTCGATTGGTCGATGGGACGCCGGACGTCCGTCTCGGGAATTTGCGTGGTTTCAACCCCGGGAGAATGACGCCGTTCCAGCCCCCGGAGAACCGCCGCGACCAGGGCCGACACAGCCTCCTCCGGCGAATCTTCACCCCGTTGACCAGGCGGTTCGCCAATTCTCCGGTAGTTGAACCAGCACAAACGGCCAAGGTCCCTACCCGCCTGGCCCGTCGGGGCGGCCCTCAGGGGTTGCAGGGGGTGGGGTCGTACGACGGCGTCGGCGTGGTCGTCTCGGTGGTCGACGGCGGGGCCGTGGTGGTGGTGCTCTTGCTCGGCGGGGCCGTGGTGGTCGTGGTGGTGGTCACCGCCGGCGGTGGCGACGGCGCCAGTGTGAAGTCCGGCGGCGGCGACGTGGGGTTGGTGAGCTCTGTGCCGAACACCGACACCAACATCTGCTGGGTTGTGGGCTGCTTGACGAACAGCACGTCGCCCCACGGTGTGACGAACCCGTTTGTGTCGGTGGGGAGGGTCAGGGTGTTGATGCCTGTGGGGTTGATGCCGTGGAAGGCCTCGGCGAGGCCGATCATGTCGTTCAGGGAGAGGGCGTCGTCGATGGTGATGCCCTGGGGGATGGACCCCAGGAAGGCGTTGAGCTGCAGCGGGTTGTAGCTCGACTTGGCCTTGTCGATGAGGCCCCGCAGGAAGCCGTCCTGGCGCTTGATCCGGCCGTAGTCACCGGTCGGGTCGGAGTGCCACGCGCCGCCCTCGTAGTACTGATAGTGGCGGCTCCGGGCCACCGCCAGCGCCTTGGTGCCTGTCAGGAGCTGGCAACCGGTCTTTGTGATGTTGAGCCCGGTCTCGTTGGTCGGCCCGTGTGTCGCTGTTGTCTCGTTCATTGTCCGGGCCGGGTAGTTGAAGTTCAGGTAGATGCCGCCGAGGGCGTCGACGGCGCCGCGGAACCCGGCGAAGTCGACCTGCATGACGTGGCTGATGGGGATGCCGAAGTTGGCCTCGATGGTCTGGACCAGCAGTGTCGGGCCGCTGTTGTACGCCGAGTTGATCCGGTTGAACTGGCCGAATGTTGTGACGTTCTTCCCGACCTGCGACACCAGGGTGTCCCGGGGGATGGAGATGACGGTGATCTGCTTGGTCGTCGGGTCGACGTGCCAGATCATCATCACGTCGCTGCGCTGGCCGCCGACCAGCGTGGATGTGCCGTAGGACGATGTCCCCTTCTTGTCGCCCACCCGCGAATCGGAGCCGATGACCAGCATGTTGAACGGCTTCCCTGTGACCTGCTGCTGCTCGCTGGCCACGTGGACCTTGGGGATCTGGTCGTAGCGGTACCGGGTGTACCCGTAGAGGCCGCCGATGATCAGCAGGACCAGGACGACGAGGGCGATGATCGGGGTGAGGATCTTCCGCCGGGTGCTCCAGCGACGCCGACCCCGGCCGCCCGAGCCGCGGCGGCCACCGCCGCCACCGCTCCCACGACCTCCACCCCCGCCTCCCCCACGGCCACCACTCGACCCGCGCCCGGTGCCACCGGCGTTCGCCGCGTTGATCTGGTCGCCGAGGGAGCGCAACCGCTGCTCGTTGGCGATCGGCCCGGCGTCGGGCGCGCCGCCGTCGATCTGCGAACCGAGGGAGCGCAACCCGTCCTCGTAGGTGGGGCTGCCCCGCCGCCGACGGTTCGCGGGACCGGACGCGTCGCCGGGGGGACGACTGCTGACCATGGCGTTCTACCCTACCCGCCAGGCGCCAATTGCTAGTGTCACCAGGGATGATCCGTCAGGCGGCCGTAAGGTTGGCGCTGACGGCGCCGGCGGGCGCGGGTGGCGCGACGGCCGCCCGATCAGGCGGCGCCGTAGGGGGCGTAGCCGGTCTGTTCCAGCTGCTGGGCCAGCTCCGGGCCGCCGGAGGCGGCGATGCGGCCGCCGACGAGCACGTGGATGACGTCGGCCCGCAGCTCCACGAGGAGGCGGTGGAAGTGCGTGACCGCCAGCACCCCCAATCCCCACTGCGTGGTGGCCTCCTCGACCCGACGGGCCACGGCGCCCAGGGCGTCCACGTCGAGGCCGGAGTCGATCTCGTCGAGGACGCAGAACCGCGGCCGGAGCACCCCCAGCTGGACGACCTCGTTCCGCTTCCGCTCCCCGCCGGACAGGTCGACGTTGAGGGGCCGGTCCAGGAACCGCCGGTCGAAACCGATGGCCGCCGCCTCGGCCGCCAGGCGGTCGTCGAGGCCGGCCGGATCAGCACCGGCCGGATCGACGCCACCCGCACCCCCGGAGGACCCGGCGTCCCGGCCGGCGAGGGCCTCCGCCATGGTGGCGGCCAGGCGGACGCCGGGGACCTCGATGGGCTGCTGCAGGGCCAGGAACAGGCCGGCCCGGGCCCGCTGCCACGCCGGCAGGCCGACGAGCTCGACGCCGTCGAGCCGGATGCTGCCGTCGGTGATGGTGGTGCCGGGCCGTCCCATGAGGGCGTGGGCCAGGGTGCTCTTGCCGGACCCGTTCGGTCCCATGACCACGTGGACCTCGCCGCCCCGGACGGTGAGGTCGACGCCGCGGACTACCTCCCGGCCGGCGACCTCGGCATGCAGGTTCTCGATCTCCAGCACGTGGCCGCCTTTCGCTGCGTCACCAACCATCGCCGAGCCGGTCACGGCGGTCACGGCAGCACCACCGCCACGTCGTCGCCGGACAGCTCAACCTCGTAGACCGGTACCGGCTTGGTGGCCGGCAGCGAACAGGGCTCGCCGGTGCGGAGGTCGAAGGTGCTGCCGTGGCGGGCGCACTCGAGCTCGCACTCGTCCGCCCAGACCTCCCCGTCGGCCAACGAGAAGTCCTCGTGGCTGCACCGGTCGCCGATGGCGTAGAAGTCGTCGCCGATCCGGACCAGGGCGATCCGGTGGGCGTCGACGTCGAACCGGCGGGCCTGGCCGGACGCGAGGTCGTCGCGGCGGCACAGCACGACCCTGTCACCCATCCGTCGTCGTCCCTTCCGCAGCACCGGAGCCGTCCGCAGCACCGGGGCCGATGGCGAGGGCGTCGGCCAGGCGGAGGCCGACCTCCCGGCGGAGGCGGCCGACCACCTCGGGGACCGGTGACCGGTCGACGATGTCGTCGAAGAACCCGAGGACGATGAGCCGCTCGGCCCGGTCGGGCGGGATGCCGCGGGACTCGAGGTAGTAGAGCTGGTCCTCGTCCACCGGCCCGACGGTGGAGGCGTGGCTACAGCGGACGTCGTTCTCCTCGATGTCGAGGTTGGGCACCGAGTCGGCGTGGGCCCGCTCGTCGAGGACCAGGTTGTGGTTGGTCTGGAAGGCCTGGGTCCGGACGGCGCCGTGTCGCACCCGGATGAGGCCGCTGTACACCGACCGGGAGGTGCCGGCGACGGCGCCCTTGCAGAGGAGGTCGCTGGTGGTGTGGGCGGCCTCGTGGTCCTGGAGGGTCCGGACGTCGTGGACCTGCTCTCCGGTGCCGAGGTAGGCCGACCGCAGCTCGGTGGCCGCCCCCGGGTCGGCCGCCGCGGCGTCGGTCCGGGAGCGGTCGTAGGCGCCGCCGAGACCGACGGTGAAGGTGCGGAGGGTGGCGTCGCGGCCGGCCCGGCCGGCCACCCGGGCGATGTGCCACGCCCCGGTGCCGAGGACCTGCAGGCCGACGTAGGCCAGGTGGCCTCCCTCGCCGACCGACAGCTCGGTCACCGGGACCACCAGGGCCCGCTGGTCGCCCGGGGCACCGGCGACCACCTCGACCAGGCCGGCCTGGGCTCCACGGCCGACGGTGACGGCCAGCCGGGGGAACGACGCCGGCGCCGGGGCGGCTCCGTCGGCTCCTTCAGCGGCGCCGGCGGGGCCGGTGCCGTCGCACCAGTGCACGACGACGACCGGGGCCGGGACGACCACACCGGCCGGGACGTCGAGGGAGAGGACCGTCGGGCAGAAGGCGTCGTTCAGCCGCACCAGGGCGTCACCACCGGACAGCACCTCGCCGGGCCGGCCCGGCCCTGGCTGGGCGGATTGCCCGGTTTGGCCGGACTGGTCTCCGTCGTCGGCCGCCGGACCGAGGGTGACGGTGTCGGGGAGGGCCGACCGGTCGACGACGACGGGGACCCCGTTGTGGACGACCACCAGGGCGCTGCGGTTGGCGATGTCGGCGGCGACGCCGTCGACGAAGGCGGTGGCCAACGGGTCGGCGAGCCCGGTCCCGGCCCGGTGTCCGGTTCCCGGGGCCGGCAGGGTGGCCGGCTGGTAGGCGTCGAGGTCGAGGCGGTCGATCGGCGAGTACCGCCACACCTCTTCCTTCTCGGACGGCAGCGGCGTGGCCAGGAAGTCGTCGAACGCCCCGGCCCGGCGTTGGCGGAGCCACTGCGGACCGGGAAGATCGGCGACGCCGTCGGCGGTGAAGGTGTGCAGGACTCCAACCTTTCTTCTGCCTTGCCGCCCGGCCCACCGATCCGGCGGACGGCGGGCCTCTCACCGGAGCCGGCGATGCGGGCCCGGACAGGCAACGGAGCCCTCACGGGCCCCGACCGCCATCCTACCTGGCTCGGGGCCCGACCCCCACCTGGTGTCGCCGGGTAACGTCGCCGGTGGTGACCCTGCACTCCGACGTCCTGGCGGTGGAACGGGACGGCCAGGTGGCGACGCTGTGGCTGGACCGGCCCGAGGCCCGCAACGCCATGGGTCCGGACCTCTGGGCGGACCTGCCCCGCGCCATGGCGGAGCTGTCCGCCGACCCGGAGGTGCGGGCGGTGGTGGTGGCCGCCCGGGGTCCGCACTTCTCGGTGGGACTCGACCTGAAGTCGATGGGGGCTCTGGTGTCCGGGGCCGGGGCCGGGGCCGGAGGCGGGGGCGACGGCGACGGATCCACCGCCGGCGACAGTTCGCCGTCCCAGGCGGGCCAGGCGGGCCAGGTGGGCCAGGCAGGCCAGACGTCCCAAGCGGCCCGGGCCCGGGCGACCAGGGCGACGGTGCTGCGGCTGCAGGCGGCGGTGACGTCGGTGGCCCAGTGCCCGAAGCCGGTGGTGGCGGCGGTCCACGGGTACTGCATCGGCGGCGGGGTGGACCTGATCGCCGCCTGCGACATCCGGCTGGCGTCGGCCGACGCGGTGTTCTCGGTCCGGGAGGCGAAGGTGGCCATCGTGGCCGACCTGGGCAGCCTGCAGCGGCTGCCGCAGATCGTCGGCGCCGGACACCTGGCCGAGCTGGCGTTCACCGGCAAGGACATCGACGCCGACCGGGCGTTGCGGATCGGGCTGGTCAACGACGTCTACGACGACCACGACGCCGTGGTGGCCGCCGCCCGGTCGTTGGCGGCGGAGATCGCGGCCAACTCACCGGTGGCCGTGCAAGGGACGAAGGCGGTGCTGGCGGCCAACGACGGCCGGACGGTGGCGGAGGGGCTGGACTACGTGGCGACCTGGAACGCCGGGATGCTGTCGTCGGACGACCTGGTGGAGGCCATGACGGCCTTCATGGAGAAGCGACCACCCCATTTCGAGGGGTGCTAGCTCACCGGAGACTGACCACGGGCCCGCCCGGAGACTGACCGGCGACTACCGGCGGCGGCGCCACCACTTCCGGCCGCCGCCCTGGTCCCGCTGGCGCTTGGCGTCCTCCGCCCGGGCCTCGGCCAGGGCGCCGGCGGCGACGGCGTTGACGATGTCCTCGGCGTTGTCCAAGAGGGCGGCCACCTGGTCGCCGGGGACGTTCGGCTCCTCTTCGATGGCCGGCTCGACGAGGCTGCCGTGGACCCAGCCGGCGTCGGCGAGCCGTGGCTCGAAGGCCGGGCAGTCGGCCGGGCAGCGCCACGGGGCCTCCGGCGCCAGGTCGAGGACGCAGAAGCGGGCCACTTCCCCGGACGCGTAGGTGCGGCTCTGGAAGTGCTTGCACCCCTCCCGCATCGGCATCCCACCATCCTACGGCGGGGCTCCACCTCAGCTACCCCGGGCGGGGCCCCAGCCCCGGGCCGGCGGTGGTGGCCGCAGCGCCGGGTCAGCCGACGGAGCCCTCCATCTGCAGCTCGATCAGGCGGCTCCACTCGACGGCGTACTCCATGGGCAGGGTCCGGGTGACCGGCTCGATGAAGCCGTTGACGATCATCCCCATGGCCTGGCTCTCGGAGAGGCCACGGCTCATCAGGTAGAAGAGCTGGTCGTCGCCGACCTTGGAGACGGTGGCCTCGTGGCCGATGCGGGCGTCGCGCTCGCCGACCTCCATGTAGGGCTTGGTCTCGGAGACGGAGTCGTCGTCGAGGAGGAGGGCGTCGCAACGGACGAACGACTTGGCCCCCTTGGCGCCCTCGTCGACGTGGACGAGGCCCCGGTAGGTGGTCTGACCGCCGTCCTTGGAGATGGACTTGGACACGATGGTGGAGGTGGTCTCGGGGGCGGCGTGGACCATCTTGGCCCCGGCGTCCTGGTGCTGGCCGGGGCCGGCGTAGGCCACCGACAGGACCTCACCGGAGGCCTTGGGACCCATCAGGTAGACCGACGGGTACTTCATGGTCAGCCGGGAGCCGATGTTGCCGTCGATCCACTCCACGTGCGCCTCTTCGTAGGCCATGGCCCGCTTGGTGACCAGGTTGTAGACGTTGTTGGACCAGTTCTGGATGGTGGTGTAGGTGATGCGGCTGCCGGGCAGGGCGACCAGCTCCACCACGGCCGAGTGCAGGGAGTCGGTGCTGTACACCGGGGCGGAGCAGCCCTCGACGTAGTGCACCTGGGAACCCTCGTCGGCGATGATCAGCGTCCGCTCGAACTGGCCCATGTTCTCGGCGTTGATCCGGAAGTAGGCCTGCAGCGGCATGTCCACCTTGACCCCGGGCGGCACGTAGATGAACGAGCCACCGGACCAGACGGCGGAGTTGAGGGCGGCGAACTTGTTGTCGTTCGGCGGGATGATCTTGCCGAACCACTTGCGGACGATGTCCGGGTACTCCCGGATGGCGGTGTCCATGTCGCAGAACAGGACCCCTTGGGCTTCCAGGTCCTCGCGGTTCCGGTGGAACACCACCTCGGACTCGTACTGGGCGGTGACCCCGGCCAGGTACTTGCGCTCGGCCTGGGGGATGCCCAGCTTCTCGTAGGTGTTCTTGATGGAGTCCGGCAGCTCGTCCCAGTCCTTGACCTGCTCGCCGGTGGGCTTGATGTAGTAGTAGATGTCGTCGAAGTCGAGGTCGGGCATGTTGACGGCGAACCACTCGGCCATGGGCTTGCGGTCGAACCGGGCCAGCGACTTCAGCCGGAAGGACTTCATCCAGTCCGGCTCCTTCTTCATGGCCGACATCTCCCGGACGATGTCCTCGTTCAGGCCCTTCTTGGGCTTGAAGACGTAGTCCTCTTCGTCACTCCAACCGAGCTGGTATCGGCCCAGATCGAGATCGGTGGTGGCCATTTCGTTGCTCCTCGACCGCACCGCCGGGGCTCTTCGCCCCACCGGACGGTCCATCCACGGCGGCCGAAATGCCGCCTACCTGGGGAAACTCCTGCCGGGTGGTATTTCCCCTATCTCGATAGTAACAACTCGACGGGCCCCATGAAACGGTCTGCCAGCTGGAGCCGACGGTCAGCCGCCGCGCTGGGAACGGCTCCGTTCGAGGAGGGCGATGCGGCGGGCCTCGATGGCCACCGGGTCGATGCCATCACCGAGGAACCGCCCGGCCGCCGCGACCTCGGCTCGCTCGGCTTCGGGGCCGCCGCCGGCGAAGGTGGCGTAGGCGGCCCTGATGGCCCTGGTGGCGGGCTGGTCGGCGGAGGCGACGTCGGCGGCCAGGGCGACGGCGGTCGGCAACAGGTCGTCGTGGGGCACCACCCGGTTGACCAGCCCCCATTGCAGCGCCAGGTCGGCGGGGATGAAGTTGCCGGTGAGGCTCATCTCCCGGGCCCGGCGGAGGCCGACGGCCTGAGGCAGGCGGGCGGACAGCCCCCAGAACGGGACGAGGCCGACCCGGGTGTGGGTGTCGGCGAACCGGGCCCGGTCGGAGGCCACCAAGAAGTCGCAGGCCAGGGCCAGCTCCAGCCCGCCGGTGACCGCCGGGCCGTTGACCGCCCCGATGACCGGCTTGGTCAGGACGGGCCACGGCGGCCCGTCGGCCGGCCCGAGGGTGAGGCCGCTGGCGGCCATCTCGGCCAGGTCGAGACCGGCGCAGAACGCCGGGTCGGCCCCGGTCAACACCACCACGTCGACGGAGGGGTCGGCGTCGACGGCGCGCATCCGGTCCCACAGGGCGGCCCGCAACGCCGAGTCGAGGGCGTTCCGCTGGTCGGGCCGGTTGAGGGTGATCAGCGCCACGGGGCCGTGGCGTTCGACGAGCACCAGGTCGGGCACGCTGTTGGCCATGCGGGCGACCATAGGCTGAGCCGGTGCCCGACGACCAGGTCCCCGTTCCGATCCCACCCACCCCGCCGATCCCGGAACGGCGCCCGGTGGTGTTGGTGGCCCACGGCGACGAACGGGTGGACGACTGGTACTGGTTGGCCGACCGCGACGACCCGGCGGTGGTCGACCACCTGAAGGCCGAGAACGCCTACACCGACCAGGTGCTGGCGGCCACCGAGCCGCTCCGGGAGACCTTGTACCAGGAGATGGTGGCCCGGATCGCCGAGACCGACCTGTCGGTGCCGGTGCGCCGCGGTCCGTGGTGGTACTACCAGCGGACCGAGGAGGGGAAGAGCTACGGCATCCACTGCCGTCGGCCGAGGACCGGCGACGACCCGCCGATGGCCGCCCCGTCCCCGGCTGCCGCCACCGCCGACGACGAACAGGTGCTGCTGGACGAGAACCAACTGGCCGAAGGGCTGGAGTTCTTCGAGGTGGCCAACCTGGCGGTGAGCCCCGACCACCGGTGGCTGGCGTACGCCACCGACACCACCGGCGGGGAGATCTTCGACCTGACGTTCCGCTGCCTCGACCCCGGGGACCCCGGGATCGCGGGCGGCGGGACGCCGGAGACGGTGCCGGACACCTACTACGGGCTGGCGTGGGCGGCCGACAACGCCACGGTGTTCTACACCCGGGTCGACGAGGCCCAACGGCCGTACCAGCTGTGGCGGCACCGCCTCGGTGCCGCCCCGGCGACCGACGTGCTGGTGATCGAGGAACCGGACGAGCGGTTCACGCTGTCGGTCGGCCGGACGAAAGACGCCGCCTACGTGGTGGTGGTGCTGCAGTCGAACACCACCAGCGAGGTGTGGGTGGTCCCGGCCGACGACCCGACGGCCGCCCCGCAGCTGATCGACGGCCGGCGCCAGGGGGTGGAGTACGCGGTCGAGCACCACCGCGACGGCGACGGCCACGGCCGGTTCGTGGTGCTGACCAACGACGGCGCCGTGGACTTCCGGGTGCTGGTGGCCCCGGCGGACCGGCCGGACCGGGCGAACTGGCGGGAGGTGGTGCCCCACCGGCCGGGGACCCGGGTGGACGACGTCGACGTCTTCGACCGGTGGCTGGTGGTGTCGGAGCGGCTGGACTCCGAGCCCCGGTTGCGGGTGGTCCCGCTGGACGGGGGGACACCGTTCACCGGGGACCTGCTGGCCCGGAGCCGGCTGGTGCCGTCGGCCGAGCACCCGGCGGTGACCTGGGAAGGGCCGAACCCGGAGCCGGAGGCGACGACGCTGCGGTACGAGCAGACGTCGATGGTGACCCCCCGGACGGTGGTCGACGCCGACCTGGCCGGCGGGGAGGCGGTGGTCCGCAAGCAGCAGCCGGTCCTCGGCGGGTACGACCCCGACCGGTACCGCACCTACCGGGTGTGGGTGGACACGGCCGACGGCACCCGGGTGCCGCTGTCGGTGGTCCACCGGGCGGACCTGTTGGTCGACCCCGACGCCACACCGGCCGCCGTCGACCGGCCGCTGAAGGCTCCGGCGCCGTGCCTGTTGTACGGGTACGGGGCCTACGAGCACTCGGTGGACCCGGCGTTCTCGTCGCTGCGGCTGTCGCTGCTGGACCGGGGGGTGGTGTTCGCCATCGCCCACGTCCGCGGCGGCGGGGAGATGGGGCGGCGGTGGTACGAGGACGGCAAGCTGGCGGCCAAGCCGCACACGTTCTCCGACTTCGTGGCCTGCGCCCGCCACCTGGTGGCCGCCGGGTTCACCGTCCCGGAACGACTGGCCGCCCGTGGCGGGTCGGCCGGCGGCCTGTTGATGGGGACGGTGCTCAACCAGGCGCCGGAGCTGTTCTGCGCCGTGGTGGCCGAGGTGCCGTTCGTGGACTGCCTCACCACCATGATGGACGAGACCCTGCCGCTGACCGTCGGGGAGTGGGAGGAGTGGGGGAACCCGGTCACCGACGCCGACGCCTACGCGGTGATGCGGTCGTACTCCCCCTACGACAACGTCCGGCCGGCGCCGGACGGTCGGGGCCCTCGGGTCCTGGCCACCACCGGCCTCCACGACGCCCGGGTGGGGTACTGGGAACCGGCGAAGTGGGTGGCCAAGCTCCGCGACGTCGGTGCGGTGAGCCAGGCCCTCCTGCGGACCGAGCTGGTCGCCGGCCACGGCGGGCCGTCGGGGCGGTACGACGCCTGGCGGGACGAGGCCCTGGTCTACGCCTTCGTCCTCGACGCCGTCGGCGCCGCCTGAACGGCCGGCCGGCCAGGGGCCGCCAGCCGGCCCTCGCCTATGTGTGAGCCCCGGCGGTAGTCGTCGTGGTGGTGGTCGCGCCGGCCACCGTGGAGGCCGAGGTTGTGGGTGCCGGCTGCAGGGTCATACGGAACGGCGTCTGGTACCCGGCGGGGAGCACCACCGGCTTGCGGTCGATGGTGACGGTGAGGGCGCTGGGGGCCCCGATCTCGATGGTGTTGACGCCGGTCAGGGGCAGCGACTTGCTCTGCCCGGGGGTGAGGGTCTGAGTGAACACCGTTGTGCCACCGGCCGACTGCACTGTCAGCCAGCAGTCGCCGTTGGCGGCGGTGAGGACCACGGTGTAGGACGCGGCCGGCGGGACGTAGGTACCGGTGGTCGACGTGTAGGTGGTGGCGGTGAACGACGACGGCACCGTGGTGGACGTCGTGGTCGTGGTCGGCGGCGGCCTGGTGGTAGTGGTGGCGTGGGCGCCGGCGGCACCCCCCCTCACCGTCGTGGTGGGGTGGGACCGGGGTCCAGTGGTGGTGGTGGTCGACGATTTCGGGTGGTGGGCGTGGGCGCCCACCAGGATGATGGCCACCAGGACCGCCAGCACGACGGCGGCGACCAGGATGGGCGCCCCCAGCCGACGTGGTCGGCGGTTCATGGCCGAGATGGCCCGGTCCGGCCGACGGCCGCCGCCGGACGGTGTCGGTCCGACGGACGCCGGTGGGCGGGTGGCCGGATCCTCGAACACCAGGCCCCGACCCTGACCGGTACCCGGTCGAGGGAAGCCACCGCCGGTCGCTGGGCCGGTCGATGGGCCGGTCGATGGCCCGGTCGCCTGACCAGGTCCGGGATCGGCTGGAGCCGCCGGATCGTCGGTCTGGCCGAGCACCCGGACGGTCCCCGACGACGAACGCGAACGGATCCCCCCGAGGGTGTCCAGGGTGTGGCGGTAGCCCTCGACCGAGTGGTCGTCGTCGCCGCCGCTCCGGCGGACCAGCCAGGCGGCGCCGGTCACGACGACCAGGACGACCACGATCACGACGACGATCACCATCGGCCCTATTCAACAAGACCGGGGGCCGCCCGCGAGACCGGGGGCCGAGAATGGTTAGTCCTCACGCAAACTAGCCGAACGGTTGCTACGATATCCGGTGTTGGCTGGCGCGGCGGGCGCCCGGGGGTTGCGGGACCCCCCTATTGCCGACAACTAATTAACAGGGTCCCGCGCGCTGGCAGACGTGTTGTCGGCACTTGGCGGAGGGAGACCGGTGGTGATGGAGGCCAGCAAGATCGACGGCCGGCGGGCCCGGGGCATACGAACCAGGGACGCCATCGTGAACGCGCTGATGGACCTGATCGCGGGGGGTGACATCGCCCCGACGGCCCAGCGGATCGCCGACCGGGCCGGCGTCTCCGTCCGGTCGGTGTACCAGCACTTCACCGACGTAGAGGGCCTCTACGCCGATGCGGCCAACCGGAGCTTCGAGTGGGTCCGGTCCGCTTCCCCCGACATCGACCCCGGCTGGCCGCTGGAGCGGCGGGTGGACGAGTTCACCGACGCCCGGGCGAACACCCTGGAGATGCTCACCCCGTTCAGCCGGGCCGCCCGCATCATCGAGCCCACCTCCACCACCATCAGCGAGAACCGCCAGGCCATGCAGAAGTGGGGCCGCGACCGGGTGGCCAAGGTGTTCGGGCCGGAGCTCAGCCGGGTGGAAGGGGCCGACCGGGCCTGCCTGCTCGGTGCCCTCGACACCATCAGCAGCGCCGAAGCCTGGGAGCACCTCCGGACCAGCGGGCACAGCGTCAAGTCGGCCCGCCAGGTCATGCGGGCCGGCATCATCGCCCTGCTGGCCAGCGTCGACCGCTGATCCACCCGGGACGTCCCGGGGGAATCGGCCACCAGGGGCACCCCGGGCACCCGGACGTTTCCGCCCGGGACCGCCCAGGACGTTTCCGCGGAAACGTCCGGCGATGACCGGTCCGGCGGGCGGGGCCGGTCAGGTTCGCAGGCCGAACCTGGGCCGCACCGCCGCCGGCAGGTCGCCCCGCCGCGGGTTGGCCTGGTCGCGGGCGGACAGCACCGGCGACGCCACCCCCCAGTCGGCCCCCACGTCGGGGTCGTCCCACGCCAGGCCGAGCTCGTCGGCCGGGTTGTAGTAGCCGTCGACCAGGTACCACAGCAGCAGGTCGGTGAGGGCGGCGAAGCCGTGGGCGACCCCCGGCGGGATGAACAGCCCCCGGTCCTCGTCGCCGGACAGGTCCAGCACCTGGGTGGCTCCGTCCGTCGGCGACCCTTCCCGCAGGTCGTGGAGGACCACCCGGGCCCGGCCACGGAGCATGTACCAATAGTCGGCCTGGTGGAGGTGGTAGTGGAGGCCGACCACCGCCCCGGCCTCCTTCTCGGACCGGTTGGCCTGCACCATCTCCCGGCCCAGCGGCAACCACTGCCGGCGGTAGGTCTCCACGAACCGGCCTCGCTGGTCGCCGTGGACGTCGGGCTCCACCACGATGACGTCCTGGATGGTCGCTGACGGCGTGATGTTCGGCACGGGCAGCGAGGGTATCAGCGGGTGAGCCGGCCGAAGCCGCCGCGGTAGAAGAGGAGGGGTCCGCCGTCACCGACCCCGAGGTGGAGCACCCGGCCGGTCACCAACTCGTGGTCGCCGGCGTCGTGGATGATGCCCAGCTCGCACTCCACCCAGGCCAGCGAACCGTCGAGGATGGGGGTGCCGGCCGCCCCGAGGTGCCAGGCGATCCCGGCGAACTTGTCGCCACCGGACACGGCGAAGTCCCGGCACAGGGCCTCCTGGTGGTCCGCGAGGATGTTGACGGCGAACGCACCGGCCTTGGCGATGCGGGGCCAGCTGGTCGACGACTTGGCCGGGGCCAGGGCCACCAACGGCGGGTCCAACGACAGGGACGTGAACGACTGGCAGGTGAACCCCACCGGCGCCCCGTCCTCCATGGCGGTGACCACGGTGATCCCGGTGGCGAAGTGGCCGAGGACCTCCCGGAAACGGGCCTGGTCGAACGAGGAGGCCCCGATCTCCTCCAGGTCGTCGTCTCCGGGCACTGGCTCGGACGTGGTCATTCGATGCTCCTCCCTCGATGGCGACAGCCGTGGTCGCCCGCCGACATGCTGGCAGAGTCGGCGGTGGGTCCGGAAGTTCAGGACCGGCCGAGGCCGACGGTCATGCCCTCGGCGGCGACCGACACGTCGTCGAGGCGACTGGCGTCGGCCAGCCGGCGGGCCAGGCCGAGGAGGCGGTCGACGTCCTGGTCGGCATGGGCCGGGTCGTGGTGGAACAGCAGCAGCCGCTTCGCCCCGGCCTCGGCGGCCACCCGGACGGCGTAGGCCACCGTGGAGTGCCCCCAGTCGGACTTCTCGACGAACTCCTCGTCGGTGTACTGGGCGTCGTGGACCACCAGGTCGGCCCCGTCGCAGAGCTCCAGCACGGGGTCGGCCACGTGCCGGCGGTCGAGGGGGGCCTGGTGGTCGGGGATGTACGCCAACGAGTGCCCGTCGGCGTCGATCCTGAAGCCCAGGGTGTTCCCTCGATGGACGACGGTGCGGGCTCGGATCTTGGCCGACCCGAGGGCGAAGTCCTCGTCGCCGGTGTCGGTGAACCGGACCTCGCCACGGAAATCGGTCATGTGCACCGGGAAGAACGGCGGCTGCACCGCCCCCGGCAGGGTGTCCTCGAGGGTGCCGTCGTCCTGGTGTGGCCCGTACACGTGGAGCACCGCGCCGGGGTCGTGGAGGGGGCCGAAGAACGGGAGGCCCAGGATGTGGTCGAAGTGCAGGTGGGTCAGCAGGGCGTTGGCCTGCAGCGGCCGGCCCTCGGCACGCAGGGCCGGGCCGATGGCGTCGCCGAGGGCCCGGAGGCCGGTCCCGAGGTCCAAGATGAGTGGCGGGTCGTCGTCGACGGCGACGAGGACGCAGGCGGTGTTGCCACCCACCCGGCGGTACCGGTCACCGGAACACGGGCACGAGCCCCGGACACCGTAAAACGTGACCTCCACCCCCTCACCGTATCCCCGGCACCGCCGACCGACGCCTCGGCCCCCTGGTGCCGGGTGCCGGGTGCCGGGAACCGGGAACCGAAGTACCGTTTTCCCATGAGCCCATCTCCCGGGGACCCGGCCCCGATGCCCGGCCCGACGGATCTGCAGTCGGTGGAAGCCAACGGCCTGCGGTTCGCCTACCTCGACGCCGGCCCCCCCGACGGGCCGCTGGCCTTGTGCCTCCACGGGTTCCCCGACACCGCCCACACCTGGCGGCACCTCCTTCCGGCCCTGGGCGACGCCGGGTACCACGCCGTGGCCCCCTTCCTCCGCGGCTACGCCCCCACCGACCTCCCGGCCGACGGGCAGTACCAGACCGGCGCCCTATCCCGGGACGTCAACACGCTGCACGACGTCCTGGGTGGCGACGGCGACGCCGTGGTCATCGGCCACGACTGGGGGGCGCTGGCCACCTACGGTGCGGTGGCCCACCAGCCGGACCGGTGGCGACGGGTGGTCACGGCGGCGGTGCCGCCCACCCAGGCGGTGATGTCGTCGTTCTTCTCCTACGACCAGCTCCGCCGGAGCTGGTACACCTTCTTCTTCCAGTCCCCCCTGGCCGACATGGCGGTGCCGCTCGACGACTACGTCTTCATCGACCGGCTCTGGGCCGACTGGTCCCCCGGCTACGACGGCGGCTGGGACGTCGCCCGGGTGAAGGCGGCCATCGGCACCCCCGAACGGACGGCCGCCGCCATCGGGTACTACCGGGCGCTGTACGACGGCAGCGGCCACGACCCGGCGTTGGCCGACGAACAGGCCGCCGGGCTGGCCCCGACCCCGAAGCCGACGCTGTACCTCCACGGCGCCGACGACGGGTGCTTCGCCTTCGACGTCATCGACGACCCCCTGCAGTTCCTGGCCGACGGTTCCGAGGTGGTCCTGGTCCCCGACGCCGGTCACTTCCTCCAGCTGGAGCAGCCGGAGCTGGTGAACCAGCACATCTTGCGGTTCCTCGCCGGCTGACGGCCGGCATGGGGCTGGGCAGGTGGCTGGCCCTCCTCAGGCGAGGTGGAGATCGCCGTCCACCCAGGTGGCCAATCCGTCGGCGACCAGCGTGTCGGCGACCCGGGCCGCCCGGGCCGGGTCATCCGGCCATCCGGCGGCGTCGGCCAACCCGTCCGACGGCAGTGGTCGGCGGCGCAGGGCAGCCACCAGGCGGCCGCGGCCCTGCCGATCGGACCCGTCGAAGCGGGACTGCGGTCGTGACGTCGCCGCCGAGCCCACCGCCGGATCGGGGGGCGCCCACCCGGTGGCCGCCCAGGCGCAACGACGGCGGAGGGGGCAACCGGTGCAGTCCGGGCGCCGAGACCGGCAGTGCCGGGCGCCGAGGTCGAACAGGGACTGGTTGACGTCCCACGACCGGCCGGCCGGCACCAACCGGTCGGCCAGCCCTTGGGCCTCCGCCGGCCGTAGCGGCCGGCCGGCCACCGCCCTGGCCAGCAGCCGGGCGACGTTGGTGTCGACCACCCCGACGTCGGCTTCGAAGGCGAACACCAGCACCGCCCGGGCGGTGTAGGCCCCGATGCCGGGGAGGGCCAGCAGGGCGTCGAGGTCGGCCGGGAGGCGGCCGCCGTACCGGTCGACGACGGCCGAGGCGGTCCGGTGGAGGAACACCGCCCGCCGGTTGTAGCCGAGACCGGCCCACGCCCGGACCACATCGGCCGTCGGCGCGGCGGCACAGGCCGCCGGCGTGGGGAACCGGTCGACGAACCGCCGGTAGGGCTCCACCACCCGGTCGGCCTGGGTCTGCTGCAGCATCACTTCGCTGACCAGCACCAGCCAGGGGTCCCGGGTGGTCCGCCACGGCAGGTCCCGGCGGTGGGCGGCTCCCCACCGCAAGATGGTGCGGGCGAAGCCGGCCAGTTCCCGGGCGTCCGGACCGCCGGTGCTGGCCGGCTCGGCCGGGGTGGCGGCCGCGGGGGCGATCACGCCGGGAGCAGCCGGTGGCCGGTCAGGCGTCCCAGACGTCGTCGGCATACGGCCGGCGGCGGGCCGGGGCGGCGGCGGCCTTCCAGACCATCACCTTGCGGCGGAAGTAGCAGACCTCCTCGCCGCGCTGGTTGAACGCCTTGGTCTCCACGGTGACGACCCCCCGGTCGTCGCGTGACTTCGACGGCACCTTGTCGAGCACCCGGGTCTCGGCGTAGATGGTGTCGCCATGGAACGTCGGGAACCGGTGGACGAGGGACTCGACCTCGAGGTTGGCGATGGCCGCCCCGCTGACGTCGGGGACGCTCATGCCGAGGACCAGCGAGTACACCAGGTTGCCGACCACCACGTTCTTGCCGTGGACGGTCTCCTGCTCGGCGAACCAGGCGTTGGTGTGCAACGGATGGTGGTTCATGGTGATCATGCAGAACAGGTGGTCGTCGGCCTCGGTGATGGTCTTGCCCGGCCAGTGCCGGTAGACGTCGCCGGGGACGAAGTCCTCGAAGTACCGGCCGAACGGGCGGTCGTAGGTGGTCATGGTTGGTGTGTAGTACCACCTGCGCCGCCACGTCCAGCGGACAGGGCGGGGACCGGCGGTCCGGAGGCCGCCTGCGGCCCGGGCGGCGGGTCCGACGTCCGGAGGTCCCCCAGCGGGGCCACCACCTGGCCCACCGCCACCACCGCCCAGGTGGCGACGATCCACCAGACGGCGAGCTCCGGAAAGAACACGGTGCGGTTGATGGAGGTGAGCAGCCAGAGCTGGATGTTGAGGGTTCCGGTGACGTAGGTGGCGAGGAGGATGCCGGTGCCGGCGACGAAGGCCGCCCAGCTCCACCCGTCGTTGCCGACGCCGGCCGCCCGCCGGGTGCGGCGGAGGAACACCCCGCCGACCACCGCCAGGGCGACGGCGAGGGGGACGTCGTGGAGGTACGGGACCATGGCGTCGTAGGTCGCCCGGAACCGGAACCAACCGCCCTGCCCCGAACCGGTGGTCGGCAACGCCGGCGCCGACCCCAGAACCCGCATCAGTACCGGCCAGGCGCCGAGCGCCAGGACCCCCAGGCCGCCGGCAGCCAGCGGCTTCCACGGCACCGACCGCCACGGCCACCGGCCCGGCCCGGCCAGCGCGGTCGGCGTGGTCGACCGCCAGGCCGACCAGGCTCGACGGAGGGTGATCAGCACGGCGATGGCCATCCCGATGGCGATGCCCTCGTCCTTGGTCAGCCCGGCCACCGCCAGGAGGAGCACGGCCATCCCGAGGTCGCGGCCACGACCGGGGAGGACAAGCCCGAAGGCGATGGCCCCGGTGGCCGCCGCCGACCACAGCAGGTCGGCGAGGCCGTTGGTGCCGAAGCGCCCGGCCACGCCGAAGGCGGCCAGCACCAGTGCCCCGGCGGCCACCACCCCGGCCACCGCCGGGACCACCGTCCGGTGGCCGGCCCAATGGGTTGCCCCGCCGGCCACCGCGGCGACGCGGCGGCCCACCTCTACCGTGGCGAGTGCGGCCGTGGCCACCGCGGCGCTGTTCAGTAGGGCGACCACCACCTGGCCCAGCCGGTACCCGTGGTCCCCGGTGACCATCCACACCACGGCCACCGAACCGGACGGGAGCGGCGGATAGGTGTCGTGGGAGTACGGCACCGCCGGGTTCCGTAGGGCGCCGAGGGCGACCTGGTGGCCGGCGGCCAACCAGTCGGCGTGCAGCAGCCAGATGGCCCGGGCGTCGAAACCGATCGACGGCGCCCGGAGGGCGGTCAGCATCCAGGCCGAGGCGGCCACGACGGTGATCAGCCCGACCGGACCGGCCCAGCCGGCCGGCAGTGCCCGGGGCTCGGTTGCCGGCCGTGGCCCGGTCGCCGGCCGGGACCCGAGCTTCGGCCGGGACCCGGCCGGGTGGGCCCGCCACCACCCGACGGCGGACACCGCCGCGGCGACGGCGGACAGGAGGACGAACCAGAAGAGGACGGTGCCGCCGACCGCCAGGCAGCCGGCCGACGCCAGGGCGGCCAGGACGGCGCCGGCCAGTGGGGCGGCGGGCACGCTGAGCCAACGGAACCCGGCCAACGCCACCGTCGGAAGGGCCCCGGCGACGGCCAGCACCACCATGGCCACCACCGCATGTGAGACGGTCATGAGGCAGCGCCGTTGGCGGTCATGGGGCAGTCACAGCGGTGTCGACGGCGGCTGCTCGTCGCCGGGAAGCGACCCGCCGGTCCCCTGGCGGACCCGGCCGTCGCGGTAGTAGGCGACCACCACCGAGCCGAGGCAGCTGCCCGGGCCGTGGCGGGGTTGCATGGTGAGCACCGCCACCGCCTGGTTCGGGTAGAGGGTCACCGGGGTCCAGCCGACGACGGCTTTGGACAGGGTGACCCAGTTGGCGACGTTGGCCATCGAGACGTCGACGGTCTGCCCCGGCCGGACCAGGCTCCGGGCCTGGGCGGTCAGGCAGCGGTAGTAGGCGACGTCGAGCCGGGCCGTCTCGACGTTCGGCCGGCCGGCCAGGGTGGCGGCGGAACGGGCACCGGCCGTCGCCCCGACCGCCAGCGCGACGGTGGCGACCAGCGCGACGGTGACCGCCGTCAACCTGAAGAAGAGGGGCTTGCCCCGACCGCCGCGGATGTCCGCCCCGGTGGTCGGGGCCCCGGTCACGGCGTGGGCGGCCTCGGCCGGGTGGTGAACCCGACGGATCCGCCGGGGAGGGACTCGCCGTCGATGACCAGGCGCCAGGCGAACCGGGAACCGGCGGTGAGGGGGATGGGCCCCAGGTTGATGGCGAGGGCCACGTCGTTGGGGGTCCCTTCGGGGACTCCGGGGGGATGGGCGACGGTGAACTCCCCCCGGACCTCCACCGGCTGGGCCCCTTCGGGGGTGTCGACCAGCACCGGGCGGCCGTCGGCGTCCTCCAAGAAGAGCTCCCAATGGTGGGCGGCCTCCGCCTCGTGCCAGTCGACGTCGATCTTCAGAGCCACCGCCGAGGGGACCGGGTCGGGACCGGTCATGGACCAGCCGCCGCCGAGGATGTAGAGCTTCCCGTCGGCCACCTGGGCGGCGTCGCAGAGCAGCATGGTCACGTTCATTGACGGGAGGCTACCGGCCGCGCCCCGCCCCCACGAACCCGTTCGTCTCCGGTCGTCGGAAGCCCCGGCGCCGGGCCGTGGAAGACTGGCGACGTGAGGGCGACGCCGGCGTGACCACCCTGAAGGGGCTGCGGGATGACGTCTACCGGCGACCACTCGCCACCGCCCTCGACCGCCTCGGCATCGGGCCGGGCTGGCGGTGCGTGGACGTCGGCGCCGGCGGCGGCGACGTGTCGGTGGCCCTGGCCGAGGTGGTCGGGTACACCGGCCGGGTGTACGCCGTGGACAGCGACCCGCTGGCCCGCGACGAGGCCGCCCGGGCGGCGGCGGCGCACAGCCAGGTGCTGGCCATCACCCAGGCCGCCGAGGACCTGACCCTCCCCGAGCCGGTCGACCTGGCGTTCTGCCGGTTCCTGCTCCTCCACGTCCTCGACCCGGCCCCCGTGCTGGCCCGCATGGCCGCCGCCGTCCGCCCCGGTGGTTGGGTGGTGGTGCAGGAACCGATCACGTCGGCCGGGCGGGTCGACGGCATGCCGCTGTCGATGCCCGGCGCCCGCCACCCCGACGTCGGCGCCCTGGCCCCAGCGCTGGTGCGGCAGGCCGGGCTCCGGATCGTCGATGCCTGGGCCGAGGCTCCGGCCGGCGTCGGGCCGGGCCCGGTGGCCGACTACCTGTGGTCCCTCACCGAGGTGGACCCGGGGGACGACCCGGTGGTGCTGCCACCGTTGGTCACGGTAGTGGGGCAGAAAAACCCCGAAAGGTAGGGTCCCGTCCATGTCCGACGCCGCCAACCCCGATCCGTCGTCTCTGTCCGCCCCCGACCTGCCCGCCCCTGACCTGGCGGCCCCCGATCTGGCCGCCGCAGCCGAAGCCGTGTCGGCGGCCGAGCGGGTGGTCACGAAGGCCGTGCGCCACCTGGCGGAGAACGGCGGTGTGGACGCCAACCAGGTGGTCGCCTACGACCTGGCCCACGCCGCGGCGGCCACCGCCACCGCCCGGGCCACCCTCGAGTACGGGGCCAAGGGAGACGTCGAGGGCCGGATCGCCTGTGCCTTCGTCGCTGACGCCGTCGCCGACCTGGTGGCCCGCCTGGTGGGTCGGGAGGCGGCCTGGGGGGTCTCGGCCGCCGACCTCGCCGCCGCCGGGCCGTTCGTGAACGCCCACCGGGACCCGAAGGTGCTGGCCGCCCTCTGTGGGGAGCAGGGGCCACGGCACCTCAGCGACGACTTCGAGCTGGCCCGTGACACGTTCCACCGGTTCGCCGAGAACGAGGTGCGACCGCACGCCGAGCACGTCCACCGCACCAACGGCGACATCCCCGAGGCGCTGATCACCGGCCTGGCCGAGCTCGGAGGGTTCGGCCTGTCGGTCCCCGAGGAGTACGGCGGGTTCGCCACCGGCGACGAGAGCGACTACATGGGCATGGTGGTGGCCACCGAAGAGCTCAGCTGGGGGTCCCTCGGCATCGGCGGCTCCCTCATCACCCGCCCCGAGATCCTGACCCGGGCCCTGCTGCACGGCGGCACCGACGACCAGAAGGCGGCGTGGCTGCCGAAGTTGGCGTCCGCCGACATCCTTTCCGCGGTGGCGGTCACCGAGCCGGACTACGGGTCCGACGTGGCCAACATCGTGACGTCGGCCACCCGCACCGACGGCGGCTGGCTGGTCAACGGGGTGAAGACCTGGTGCACGTTCGCCGCCCGGGCCGACGTCCTCATGCTGCTGGCCCGGACCGACCCGGACCGGAGCCGGGCCCACCGGGGCATCTCCATGTTCATCGTCGAGAAGCCCCGCGGCGCCGGCTTGGGGTTCGTGCACACCCAGGCCGCCGGCGACAGTGCCCGCGACGGTGGAGGCGGGGCACCCGGCGGCGGCACCATGGAGGGTCGGCCGATCGACACCCTCGGGTACCGCGGGATGCACTCCTACGAGGTGGCCTTCGACGGCTGGTTCGTCCCCGACGCCAACCTGGTGGGGGGCGAGGACGGATTGGGGAAGGGGTTCTACCTGCAGATGCAGGGGTTCGAGAACGGCCGGCTACAGACCGCCGCCCGGGCCCTCGGCATCATGCAAGCCGCCTACGAGGCCGCGCTGGCCTACGCCACCGACCGCCGGGTGTTCGGGTCGGCCATCGTCGACTACCAGCTCACCCGGGCCAAGCTGGCCAGGATGGCCGTCGTCATCCAGGCCACCCGGCAGTTCTCCTACCAAGTCGCCCGGATGATGGCCAAGGGCGAGGGGGCGCTGGAGGCGTCGATGGTGAAGGCCTACGTCTGCCGGGCCGCCGAGTGGGTCACCCGGGAGGCCATGCAGATCCACGGCGGCATGGGGTACGCCGAGGAGTTCGCGGTGAGCCGGTACTTCGTCGACGCCCGGGTGCTGTCCATCTTCGAGGGCGCCGACGAGACCCTGGCCCTCAAGGTCATCGCCCGTCGCCTCGTCGAGAACGCCTCATAGAGCAAGGACCCGGCGACCGGGGCACAGAGGCCTCGGTTCAGGGCCCTAAGCCGTCGAATCGCTGCACGTCGTCGACGGCCCAAACGGTGATCCGCACCTCGGATCACCAGAAGCTCTTGGGGTCGCCCACGCGAGCCCTCTTCAACCCACACAGGAGGGCGACGCCGATGACGCACAGATCACCAATGCGCCACTCACAAAATTCTTATTTTCCAAACTTTGCATTGACAACGCCAAAACTTAGCGGTAAACATGGATAGTAACGTTCTTAGGCAAGATCGTTCAGCGAGGAGTTGCAATGAAACCAAGTTTTATTTCAGCGAAGGTCGGCAGATGTGCTGCCATGGTGTGTGTAGGATTCGTCGGCACTGGCCTGGCTATGTCGATGAGTAGTGTCGCCGGCGCAACCACCATAACAGCAACGACGTCAAATCACTCGTGCGGTTCCCTAGTGGGAGGGACACCGTCTCCTACATACTATTGCCTCCCGTGGTTTGTTAATTCTTCGGCGACAGGGGCGACAGAAGGCGTATGGGATGCCAGAACTGCTACCTACTATGCGGGGTATTACTTTAACGGCTCATCGTGGATCAGGGGGAGCGGGGGCATTCCGTGGATTCCGGTGGGTAGCGGCTGGGTGCTCATATCTCACGTTGCCTACAATGTTCCTGAGCAGGTCCTCACGTACTATGGACCTGCGAACTTCACACTCTTCTTCTAGCCGACTTGAGCATTCTGGTAGCGATGCGAGGACAGCGAAGGATTCTCTTTACCTTTGTCCTCTTACTGGCGTTTTCTTCTTTCCTAATTGGGCCATCTTCAGCTTCGCCGATAGACCACGTCTCGTACATCATCTCATTGTTTCCAGCTACTGGGGCAGAGTACAATTCTCAACAGTCTTCCTCGTGGAGTACTCTTTATTCACGCTATAGGCTGAACGAGATCGCAGATTGTATGAAGAGCCGTGGGGTTAGGTCGCCTACATTCCGTAATGCGACATTCTTCCCAGGTCCGAATAACATCGAATTTCCCGATATATCCGTACTAGAGGGGGGCTCCTTCAGCCAAACAGTAAGGCCGAAGGCACCGGGTTCGCGGATCCGACCGGCAAGTGAATCCGAGTACCAAACGTGCGAAAAATCCTCGGCAACTCCCTTTCAGGGAGTCGAGACCAGAGTCGAGAAGTACCAACAGATGTGGGGAGCAACCATAGCGGCGGTGGTTAGCGCGCCGGGGGTAACTGAAGCCATGAAGTCATGGCGATCATGCATGAGCCGCTTTGGAGTGCGGACTACGAGCCTGCCATCGTTCTTCAGCGACGTTAATGGAAAGGAGTTGAACCTTCACGTCAACCATCCGACAAAGAGCCCTGTCATTCAGAAACTAGCCAACGAATATGGCCGATGCATCGGCCGCGTCTCGGCTGAGATGGACCGCGTGAGGCTGGCCGATCGGGCGGCACTGATCAAACGGACACATAGACACATCGAATCATTGTTGAAAACAATGAAGCGGGTGGCTCAGATCATGGACGATGCCCTCTCCTCGCTCCATCACTAGTCTCATCGTCGACGGCAACGAATTACCCGGACTGCGGTCAACCGTCTGGATCGATCCCCGCCGTCGATTCGTGATGTGTCGAGGACGTGTGACCGGTTGGCCCCACCGCTATCGAACGTCAAGATCTGAGCGGGGGTCCTCGGAGATGAGCTTCTAGTCAGCCTTTGGCCGGCGACCGGCTGAGGCCGGCCCGCTCGCCCCGGGTGACGAACTTGGTGGCGATCTTCCGGCTGGCCTCGTCGATCATCTCGTCGCCGAACATGACGGCGCCCTTGCGGTCCTCCTCGGTGGCCTGCCGGTAGGCGTCGAGGATGTCGAAGGCCCGGTCGAACTGCTCCTGGGTGGGCGAGTACACCTCGTTCAACACGGCGGCCTGGTCGGGGGTGAGGGCCCACTTGCCGTCGTAGCCGAGCACCCGGGTGCGCTTGGCGTAGTCGGCGAGGCCGTCGGCGTCGCGGACGTAGAGGTACGGCCCGTCGATGACCTGGAGGCCGTTGGCCCGGCCGGCCATGAGGATCTTGGAGAACACGTAGTGGAAGTGGTCGCCGGGGTAGTCGGGGATCTGCACCCCGCCGGTGAGCACCGGCATCTCCATGGAGGCGGCGAAGTCGGCGGGGCCGAAGATGATGGTCTCGAGCCGGGGGGAGGCGGCGCAGATCTCCTCCACGTTGATGAGGCCGCGGGTGGTCTCGATCTGGGCCTCGATGCCGATGTGGCCGACGGGGAGGCCGGCGTTCTTCTCCACCTGGGTGAGCAGCAGGTCGAGGGCGACCACCTCGGCGGCCGACTGCACCTTCGGCAGCATCACCTCGTCGAGCCGCTCGCCGGCGTTGCCGACAACGTCGATGACGTCGCCGTAGGTCCACTCGGTGTCCCAGGCGTTCACCCGGACGCAGAGCACCCGGTCGTCCCAGTCGAGGTTCTTGATGGCGTCGACCACCTTGGCCCGGGCCGCCACCTTCTCCAGGGGGGCCACCGAGTCCTCGAGGTCCAAGAAGGTCATGTCGGCCGGCACGGTGGGGGCCTTCGCCAGGAACTTCTCGGTGGCGCCGGGGGTGGAGAGGCAGGACCGGCGGGGGAGGTCGCGGGAACGTTGGGACATGGGGGCGATGGTAACAAAGGGCCGTCTCCGGGCTCCGAGAGCGCTGCGCCGAGAGCGTTGGCAATGGCCATGGCAGGACCCATCGGCGGCGATCGGCGGACCCGACAGGGGGTGCGAACCCGGTGGTCACCGCCTAAGTCGGCGCCGATATGCGATTGCCTCGAATGCAGTGCCCGACGCACCCGTACAACCGAATCGAAACCGTAGGTGACGTCGTTCACAAACTTTTTACGGTGGGTTGTTACGAGAAAAATCGGTCCTGAGCTGGTCTTTCCTACCTCAAGTGGGATGAATGTCACAGCATTGCAAGGCGTTGATGGTTGCATCGCGGTGATCATTCGGCTAAAAATGTCCGGCATTGTGACAGACGTAGAGCGGCCCTACAGCCACTCGACGCCGCGGTCAGGGCGGAGTTCTCGACGACTCCGGCGGGTGTCGTTGCCTGCGATGACCCTGGTCATAGTGTCTTCGTGCACTGTGCTTCCGTTGGCGCGACCAGCTGGTGCAGACATCTCCACAACAATCTCGTCCGCCAAGGCGAAGGCGGCGCAGATCCAGCAGGAGATCCAGACCACCGGCCAGCAGATCGACGCGCTCGGCCAGCAGTACGACGCCGCGGTGGCGAAGAAGCAGGGCCTGGACGCCCAGATCACCACCACCAAGGGGAAGATCGCCCAGACCCAGCAGACCATCTCCGGTGACCGGGCCGTGCTGCAGAAGGCGGCGGTGCACGCCTACGTCAGCAACGGCGCCGCGGCCACCGAGGACCCGCTCTTCGCCGGAAACCAGAGCTCGGCGGCGGCGGCCAAGGAGTACAACAACGTGGCCGAGGGCAACCTCGGCACCGCGGTGTCCAACCTGAACACGGCCGAGAACCAGCTGAACGCCCAGGAAGCCATCCTGAGCACACAGGACAACCAGGCGCAGCAGGCCGTCACCAGCGCCGAGAACGCCAAGTCCCAGGCGCAGGCCCTGCAGGCCCAACAGACACAGGCCCTCAACCAGGAGAACGGCCAGATCTCCCAGCTGATCGCCAAGCAGCAGCAGGAGCAGGAACAGGCAGCCCAGGCGGCGGCCCAGGCGAAGCTGAAGGCCGCGCAAGCGGCGGCGCAGGCCGCTCAGGAGGCGCAGGCCCACGCGGCGGCCACTCCCCACGCCACCACCGCCGCCTCGACCGGTGGTGGTGGCGGCGGTGGTGGTGGCGCCACCACGGTCAGCAACAACATCCCGCCCCCGCCGTCGAGCGGTGGCGCCGGAGCGGCTGCCGTGGCGGCCGCCGAGAGCTACCTCACAGTCCCCTACCTGTGGGGCGGGGCCAGCCGGTCAGGCGTGGACTGCTCAGGGCTGACCATGCTGGCCTGGGAGGCGGCCGGGGTGTCGCTCCCCCACTACTCCGGCGGCCAGATGTCCGACAGCACCCCGGTGCCACTCGGTGACCTGGAACCAGGCGACCTGCTCTTCTACGGGCCTGGTGGCAGCGAGCATGTGGCCATGTACATCGGTGGCGGTTCGATGATCGAGGCCCCGTACACCGGTGCCCACGTCTGGATCACCGCGGCCCGGACCGGCACAGGCAGCTTCGCCGGCGCCGGTCGCCCCTAACCCCACCGGTCTCACCTAGTCCCGCGGCTGACTCCGGCCGGTCCGGGCATACCGGCCACACCTCCCCGGCCATACTGGACGGGCCCCATGAAGCCCATTCCGGTCGCCTTCCACATCGGCCCGCTGGAGGTCCACACCTACGGCATCGGCCTGGCCATCACCTTCTGGTTCGCTTACCGGTACTTCGACTACCGGCTGAAGAAGGCCGGGTTCCGCACCGACTGGCTGGTGGGGATGTTCCTGTGGGTGATCGTCGCCGCCGTCGTCGGCGCCCGGGCGTTCCATGTGGTCACCAACGTCGGCTACTACACCCACAACCCCGGCGACGTGTTCGCCATCTGGCACGGCGGGCTGTCGTCGTTCGGCGGGATCATCTTCGCCGTCCCCACCGGGATCCTGGTGTCCCGGCGGCGGTGCCCGGAGCTGTCCACCGCCCGGGCCCTGGACCTGGTGGCCCCGGTGTTGATGGCCGCCTGGGCGATGGGGCGGCTGCTCGGCCCGCAGTTGATGGTGGCCGGCGGCGGCCATCCCACCCAGCAGTGGTTCGGGATGTACTACGCCGGACAGGTCGGCCGGCGGCTACCGGTGCCGATCTTCCAGGCCCTCGAGGACTTCGCGGTGTTCCTGGTGCTGCTGTACGTGGAGCACCGCGCCAACCGCTGGCCCGACGGGTCCCGGCGGACCGGGTACCCGCCGGGCGCGGTGCTGGGAACGGGAATGATCCTCTGGGGCATCGAGCGGACCCTGGACGAGCACCTCTGGCTCGGCGAGGACGGCCACCTCGGGTCTCTGCTGGTGCAGGTCGCCGGGGTCGGCCTGGCGGTCGGCGGGGTGGCGTTGCTGCTGGTGACCAGGAACCGGTGGCACGCCTGGTTGGCGGCGGGGGCACCGGGCGGCCACCCGGTCGACGAGGACCCGGTGAGCAGAGGTCGTCCGGGACGGCCCCCCGCAACCGTCCCGGACGACCTCTAGGGCCGCAGAATCAGCTGTTCGGCTTCTCCCCCGACGACGCCGCCTGGCGGTACTCCTCCAGCTTGTCGATCAGTCCCATCCGCTCCTGGCCGACGGTGGAGTCCAGCCGGGCGGCGATCTGCTCGGGGGTCCAACGGCCCTCCGCGTACATCGCCCGGACCTCCACCGGCTGGTTCCAGACGGCGATCTTCGGACCGACCACCGTGTACACCTGCCCGGTGACGTGCTTGGCCTGGTCGCTCAAGAGGTAGACGACCATGGGGGCGACGTCTTCGGCGTCCCCCATCTCGGCCAGCTCCATGGGGACGTTGGCGGACATCCGGGTGCGGGCGACCGGGGCGATGGCGTTGGCGGTGATCCCGTACCGGTAGAGGCCGGCGGCGGCCGAACGCACCAGGGAGACGATGCCGCCCTTGGCCGAGGCGTAGTTGGCCTGGGCGACGCTGCCGGCGAACGCCCCGGAGGTGAACCCGATGAGGGCGCCGCCGCCCTCCTGCTTGCGCATCACTGCGGCGGCGGCCCGGAAGACGGTGAAGTGCCCCTTCAGGTGGGTGGCGACGACGGCGTCCCACTCGTCTTCGGACATGTTGAACAGCATCCGCTCCCGCAGGATGCCGGCGACGGCGACCACCCCGTCGAGGCGGCCGAACCGGTCCACCGCCGTCGACACCAGCCGCTCGCCGGCGGCCATCTGGGAGATGTCGTCGGCCAGGGCGACGGCCTCCCCGCCGGCCTGCTCGATCTCCTTGACGACGGCGTCGGCCACCTCGCTGGTCGGGTCCTCCCCGGCCATGCCGACGCCGTAGTCGGCCACGACCACCTTGGCCCCCTCGGCGGCCGCCGCCAGGCCCACCGCCCGGCCGATGCCACCGCCGCCACCGGTGACCGCCACCACCTTGCCGTCCAGGAACCCTGCCATGCCGCTGTCTGCCTCCATGCCTGCCGGCGATTGACGGAAAGTTAGAACCTGTTACAGTTCTACTCCGAACTGGGCGCCGCCGCCACTCCTTTGATGTGCCGCCGGCCCAATACCGGCCCGACGAGACCGTAGAGCCGCGGACACCGCAGAGGGAGGGACACCATGGGCGATCTCGGATTCTGGGCCCTGGCCCACGACGACCCGGACCACCTGGCCCTGGTGGCCCCGGACGGCGCCGAGCAGTCCGCCGGGGACCTCCTCGGCCGGGCCAACCAGCTGGTCCACGCCCTCCGGGGGTTCGGGCTGGTCCCCGGGGACGTGGTGGCCACCCTCCTGCCGAACTGCGCCGAGATGTTCGAGGTCTACCTGGCCTGCCTACAAGCCGGCTGGTACCTGGTGCCCATCAACCACCACCTGGTGGCCCCCGAGGTGGCGTACATCCTGAAGGACTCCGAGGCCAAGGTGTTCCTGGCCGACGAACGGTTCGCCGACGTCGCCCTCGACGCCGCCGACGACGCCGAGATCCCCGCCTCCACCTGCCTGGCCGTCGGCGACATCACCGGGTTCACCTCCTACGCCCGGGTCCGCGACGCCCAGCCCACCACCGACCCCGACCAACGGACCATCGGCGACGTCATGAACTACACGTCGGGGACCACCGGCAACCCGAAGGGGGTGTACCGGCCGCTCAGCGGGGCCACCCCCGAGCAGGCCGCCCTCGGGCTGTCGGGCATCCTGTTCCTCTTCGGCATCCAGCCCCAGGACGACAACGTCCACATCGTCGGGTCCCCGCTGTACCACACCGCCGTCCTCCGGTTCGCCGGCGCCTCCATCCACCTCGGCCACACCATCGTCCTCATGGACAAGTGGACCCCCGAGGGAATGCTGGAGCTCATCCAGAGGTACCGGGTGACCACCTCGCACATGGTCCCCACCCAGTTCCACCGCCTCCTCAGCCTGCCCGAGGACGTCCGGGCGAAGTACGACGTGTCGTCCCTCCGGCACATGATCCACGCCGCCGCCCCCTGCCCGGTGGACGTCAAGCGGAAGATGATCGACTGGTGGGGGACGTCGGTGGACGAGTACTACGCCGCCTCCGAGGGCGGCGGCACGGCGGTGGGGGCCGAGGAGTGGCTGACCAAGCCCGGCACTGTCGGCAAGGCCTGGCCGATCTCGGAGATCGCCATCTTCGACGACGCCGGCGACCGCATCGACGAGCCCGGGGTGATCGGCACCGTCTACATGGCGATGCAGACCGGTGATTTCACCTACCACAAGGACGACGACAAGACCCAGAAGAACCGCATCGGCAAGTTCTTCACCGTCGGCGACGTCGGGTTCTTGGACGAGGACGGCTTCCTGTTCCTCCGCGACCGCAAGATCGACATGATCATCTCCGGCGGCGCCAACATCTACCCCGCCGAGATCGAGAACGTCCTCCTCGGCCACCCGGCCGTTGCCGACGTCGCCGTCTTCGGCATCCCGCACGACGACTGGGGCGAGGAGGTCAAGGCGGTGGTCGAGGTGCAGGACGGCGTCGACGTCACCCCGGCCCTCACCGACGACCTCCTGGCGTTCTGCGCCGGGAAGCTGGCCAAGTTCAAGACCCCGAAGTCCGTCGACTTCGTCGACGAGCTCCCCCGGGACCCCAACGGCAAGCTGTACAAGCGCAAGCTCCGCGACCCGTACTGGGAAGGCGTACAGCGGGCCGTGTAGTCGGCGGGCTACGTGACCGGTGGCCCGTCGACGCCGAGGAGGCGGGCACCGCGGTCGACCAGCTCCTTCATCTTGGGGTCGACGACCTCGTCGGCCGCCCCGGCGGCGTTGGCGTTGGCGGTGACGACGTCGAGGAACCGCTGGGGGGCCAGCTCGATGAACACCGCTTCGGCCTCGGCGGTGAGGTCGCCCTGGTGGTAGAGGCCACCCCAGGTGAAGATCTTGCGGCCGTCGATCCTGGTCTGCCGGGCCACCAGGTCGAGGTCGGCCTGGAGGGGGGTGGGCCGGCGGTAGCGGATGGTGAGGGTCCCGGTCATCCCGGCCCGACCGGTCGGGATGTTGGCGGCCCCCAGCAGCTCGTCGAAGGTCTCGGCGATGACCCCGCCGTGGACGCAGGTCGGCGGCCCCTCGTAGGCGTAGCCGAACCGGGCCCGCCCACGGAGCTCCGGTTGGCCGTTCTCCCCCTCGACCGCCCAGATGGCCACCGGGGCGGCCAACGGGTTGGCGTACCCCACCACCGGGCTGGTCGGGAAGAAGTCCTGCGGGTGCCCGCGGTGGTCGGGCATTGTCCGGTGGCGCCGCCCCGGACCGGCGGCGGCGGTCAACCGGTCGGCCACCGCCGCCAGATCGGCGACCGCCGCTTCCAGTGCCGCGTCGTCGATCGACCGGCCCACCAGGAGGTCGGCCAGCCGTCGCACCTCCGCCGCCGCCCGGTTCTGGGCCGACTCGGCGGTACTTTTAGGCCCGCCTGGGGCCCCAACCCCAGGCTCCTCCGATGCGTGGGGCCCCTGCCCCACGCCGGCCGTGCTCCTGGGCCAGCCCGGACCGTCTCCGGCAGGACCCGCCGGTGCCGGCCGGTCGGTCACCGCTTCTGGAAGTTGGGCTGCCGCTTCTCGGCGAACGCCCGCGGCCCTTCCTTGGCGTCGTCGCTGGCGAACACCGGCCAGCCGATCTCGAGCTCGCGGGCGAGGCCGTCGACCTCGGACATCCCCTCGGTCTCGAGCACCGACCGCTTGATGGCCTCCACGGCGAGGGGGCCGTTGGCGTTGATGACCTCGGCGACCGCCAGGGCCTCGTCCAGGGCCTGGCCGTCGGGGACGACGCGGCCGATCAACCCGATGCGGAGGGCCTCCTCCGCCGACACCTCCCGGGCGGTCAGCAGCAGGTCCATGGCCACGGTGTAGGGGATCTGCCGGCGGAGCCGGACGGTGGACCCGCCGAGGGGGAACAGCCCCCGCCGGGCCTCGAACACCCCGAACTTGGCCCCGGCGGCGGCCACCCGGATGTCGGTGGCCTGGAGGATCTCGGTGCCACCGGCGACGGCCCAGCCCTCCACCGCGGCGATGAGGGGCTTCTTCAGCTGGTAGTGCCGGAGGAGGGCCTTCCAGTGCAGGTCGGGGTCGTCGGCCATCCGGCTCTGGTACTTCTCGGCGTCGGGACCGCCCATGGCCTTCAGGTCCATGCCGGCGCAGAAGGTGCCGCCGGCCCCGGTGAGGATGGCGCTGCGGATGTCGTCGTTGCGGTCGATCTCCACCCAGGCGTCGGCCATCCCGACCAGCATCGGCAGGCTGAGGGCGTTCTTGGCCTCCGGCCGGTTCATGGTGACGACGGCGGTGTGGCCGATCCGCTCGAAGGTGAGGTTCTCGGTGGAGATCACAGCCGCTCGATGATGGTGCCGGTGGCCAGGGCGCCGCCGCAACACATGGACACCAGGCCGAGGGTGGCGTCGCGGCGCTCCAGCTCGTGCAGGATGGTGGTGATCAGCCGGCTGCCGGTGGCCCCGACCGGGTGGCCGAGGGCGATGGCGCCGCCGTTGACGTTGACCTTGTCCCAGTCGACGTCGTGGGCCCGGCCCCAACTGAGGACGACGGAGGCGAAGGCCTCGTTGACCTCGAACAGGTCGATGTCCCCGACGGTCATGCCGGCCTTCTTCAGGGCCTTGGCGGTGGCGGCGATGGGACCGTCGAGGTGGTAGTAGGGGTCCGACCCGACCAGCACCTGCGACACGATCCGGGCCCGGGGACGGAGGCCGTCGGCCTTGGCCCGGTCCTCCGACATCCACAGCACCGCCGCCGCCCCGTCGGAGATCTGCGACGACGACCCGGCGGTGTGCCGCCCGTCGGGGACCACCGGCTTCAGCTTGGCCAGCCCCTCGGCGGTGGTGTCCCGAGGACCCTGGTCCCTGGTCACGGTCATCCGCTCCCCGGAGTGGTCCCCACGGGGCCCTTCCTCGCCGACCACCGGCGCGTCCACCGGGACGATCTCCCGGGCGAACCGGTCCTCGGCCACGGCGACGGCGGCCTTCTGCTGGGACACCAGCCCGAGCCAGTCGGTGTCCTGCCGGGACACCCCGTACTTGTCGGCGATCCGCTCGGCGGCCAGGAACTGTGTGGGCATGTCGTAGGGGAGGTCCTCCGGGATGGCCTTGCCGACGCCGGCGGCGGCGTTGGCCCCCAGCGGCACCCGGCTCATCGTCTCCACCCCGCAGGCGACGCCGACGTCGATGGCCCCGGCGGCCACCAGGTTGGCGACGAAGTGGTTCGCCTGCTGCGACGATCCGCACTGGCAGTCCACGGTGGTGCCGGCCACCTCGTAGGGCAGCCCCGCCAGCAGCCAGGCGGTCCGGGTGACGTTGAACCCCTGCTCCCCGGCCTGGGTGACCACCCCGCCGACGACCTGCTCCACCGACGCCGGGTCGACGCCGGCCCGCTTGACCACCTCGGCCTGGGCGACGCCGAGGAGGTCGGCCGCCCGGAGGCCCGACAGCCAGCCGTTGCGCTTCCCGATCGGCGTCCGCACCACCTCCACGATTACCGGTTGGGCCATCTGGCACCCCTTTTGTAGAACCTGTTCTAACCGTAGCACCGGGCGTCCTGGTGCCGGAGGGGCACACCCGGTTCCGCCCCTGGTTGTGCCCTGGCCGCCGAGTGGGATAGAAAGGTTAGGCAACCCTAAGTTCTTAGGTAAGCCGAATCAGAGGTGAGTGGGTGCTACCGACGTTGGTCATCGGACTCCGCGAGGGGATGGAGGCGGCCCTGATCGTGGGCATCGTCGCCGCCTTTCTCGGGCAGCAGGGCCGGCGGGACGCCCTCCGCCAGGTCTGGATCGGGGTGGCCGTCGCCGTGGCGATCTGCGTCGCCATCGGGGTGGCCCTGCAGCTGGTCTCCGAGGACCTCCCCCAGCGGCAGCAGGAAGGGCTGGAGACGGTGGTGGGGGCCGTCGCCGTGGTGATGGTCACCTACATGGTGCTGTGGATGCGCCGGCACTCCCGGGACCTCCGCCGGGACCTGGAGGCCGCCGCCGGGTCGGCCCTGGCCCAGGGGTCGGCGAAGGCGTTGGTGGCCATGGCCTTCCTGGCCGTCCTCCGGGAGGGCTTCGAGACCGTGGTGTTCCTGCTGGCCACCTTCCACGCCAGCGGCGACGCCACCGCCAGTTGGGTCGGCGCCGTCCTCGGCGTCCTGTTGGCCGTGGTCCTCGGCTACGGCATCTACAAGGGCGGCGTCCGCATCAACCTGTCCCGGTTCTTCCGGATCACCGGCGTCGTCCTCGTCGTCATCGCCGCCGGCCTGGTGATGACGGCGTTCCACACCGCCAACGAAGCCGGCTGGGTGAACTTCGGGCAGACCCAGGCCGTCGACCTGTCCTGGCTGGTCCGTACAGGGACCCCCCTGTCGTCGTTCGTCACCGGGGTCTTCGGCATCCAGCCCTATCCCACCTGGACCGAGGTCATCGCCTGGCTGGCCTACCTGGTGCCGATGCTCACCATCATGCTGTGGCCGGCCCACCGACCGGCCAGCCCAGCGCCGGAGGCAGGCACCGCCGGAGGTATCCGGGCCGAGGTGGCCACCCAGCTGGACGCCGAAGCGGCCGAGGCCGAGTCGGCGGCCGCCGACCCCGGAGCGGCGGCCTCCACGATCTCTGCCCATCCACTACCGACACGACAAGGAGCGACCCACGGTGGCACCAACCCAACCCGATGACCAGAGACACCGACGCCTGACCCGGTCGGG
>Ga0134126_10001104_pt1 | contig 34236 bp, 32 predicted proteins | sample KB31752_FD_96881 | JGI IMG/M metagenome (GOLD analysis project Ga0134126, IMG submission 96881) | Terrestrial soil microbial communities with excess Nitrogen fertilizer from Kellogg Biological Station, Michigan, USA - KB3-175-2 | ecosystem: Environmental > Terrestrial > Soil > Unclassified ...
ATTCGACCACAGGGATCAGGGATAACGAGGACGAGGACACGACACGGCCTGCGCGTGGGCGCGCGCAAGCCTTCACACGGGGGACGCCGCCATGTTCAAACAAATTCTCGATCCGACCGGCAATCTGTTCATCACCTGGCTGGTCGCCTTGATACCGGTCGCGGCGCTGCTGTTCATGCTCGCCGCGCTACGCTGGTCGGCCTGGGTCGCGACGCTGCTCGGCTCACTGATCACGCTCGCCCTCGGGCTCTGGGTTTGGCGTATGCCACTCGACGATGGCATCCGCGCCTATCTCTACGGCTCCGCGACGGGCGTATGGAATGTCGACTGGATCACGTTCTGGGGCGTGATGTTGTTCAACACGCTGGTCGTCACCGGCACGTTCGAGAAACTGCGACGCTGGCTGATCGCGCAGGGTACGCAGGATGTCCGCGTCCAGACCATCCTGTTCGCCTGGGCGTTCGGCGCGCTGCTCGAAGGCCTGGTCGGCTTCGGCTATCCATGGGCCTTTGTCGCGCCGATCCTGATCGCCCTCGGTATTCCCGATCTTGATGCCATCCGCGTTGCGGCCATTGCCAATAACGCGCCGGTTTCCTACGGAGCGCTCGGCGCGCCGATCATCGCGCTTGCGGCCGTCACCGGTTATCCGTTGCTCGCGCTATCGGGTTCGATCAGCAAGATCGTGGCGATCCTGGCGCTGCTGCCGCCGTGGATCCTGCTCTACCTCGTCTCCGGCAAGAAAGGCATGTGGGAGGCCTGGCCGCTCGCGGTGGTCGGCTCGCTTGCCTATATCGCCGGCCAATTGCCGGTCGGCACGTTCCTCGGTCCCTATCTGCCTGATGTGGCCGGATCGATCGTGTGCTTCATCTGCCTGCTGCTCCTGCTCAAGGTCTGGCAGCCCAGGCAGGTGCGAGGTTACGGCGGCGCCCCGCTCGCGAACACGGCCGCGGCGGAAGGCCATGGCCTTTCCGGCGGTGACATCGTTCAGGCCTGGCTTCCGATCGCGGTCCTGGTCATCGTCGTGATCGCCTGGACCGGACCATGGTCCAAGCTGCCGAGCATCTCGCTGCTGCAGATGCAGGTTTCTGCGGCATCCTCGATCACCGAGGGAGCGACGATCGCGGCGGTCTTCAAGTGGACGCCGTTCGTCGGCGGCTCGGCCATCCTCGCATCATGGATCATCGTCGGACTGCTGCTGCGCGTGAACGGCCAGCAGCTTGCGGAAATCTGGAACAGAACCTGGACGCAGATGTGGGGGGCCTTGCTGGTCGGCGTGTTCATCTTCGGCCTCGCCTATGTCTACAACTTTTCGGGCATGGCCGCTTCGCTGGCGAAGGCATTCTCGTCGATCGGTACCGCGTTCATCATCGTTGCACCGATTCTCGGGTTCATCGGTGTCGCTTTGTCGGGCAGCAACACCTCCACCAACGCGATGTTCGGCAAGTTCCAGGCGCTGGTTGGGCAGATCCTCGGCTTCCCGCCGCTCTTGATGCCGACCATCAACTCGGTCGGTGCGGAGATCGGAAAGCCGATCGCGCCGCAAACCGCGAGCGTCGGTGTTTCGACCACGCGCTTTGTGCGCAATGAAGGCGAGGTCATCAGGCACAATTTCTTCTGGACCCTGTTCATGCTTGCCTATCTGATCGTGATCAGCGTCGCCTGCTATCTGTTCTTCCCGGGCATCGCCAAGATCTGACGCGCCGGTTGCAGACAATCCCCGCGATCGACGGATCGCGGGGATTTTTTTGTCTTGTTTTTGTCTTGCTTTTTTTGCCTTGCTTTTTTTCTTGGCGAACCTGTTCAACGTAGCATTGGTCGAATAGAACGGCGCCGGAGTAACGGCTTCCATCATTCGAGAGGTCTTGATGCGTTCAGTTCATTTTGCGCTGATCCTTTTGGCGTCCGTTGTAGCGGCAGGTGCAGCGAGGGCCGACAGCAGCTTTCCCTTCGGCATGGAAATGACACTGGATGCCCTGCCGCAACAGGGATCGAAGCGGGTGCCGGACCTCGATATCGGCGACAATGGCGAGGTGGTGCTGGAGCTGTGGTGCAAGGGCGGCAAGGGCCAGTTCTCGGTCGCCGGCAACACTGTGATCTTTGTCGCGGGTCAGATGGAAGATCGTTCCTGTCCGGCCGCCAAGGCCCAGGCCGATGATGATCTGCTTGCGGGCCTGACGGAAGCGACCACCTGGAAACGGCAGGGCGATGACGTGACCTTCATCGGCCCGAGGACGCTCAAGTTTCGGCTTAACACGAACTGACTGCGGCGCTGCGTGTCAGGATGGTTTGTAGGCGCGAGGGACAGCATTCCCTAGCAAACCTGAAGAAAAGGAGAACACCCCGGGAGGTTCAGTTAGAAATGCCCGGTCAGGCAGAGTCGGGCTCCGGCGAAAGCCATCTTGCTGTAATCGTTGTTTTTATTCACACTCGCCCTCATAGGTTGCAGGATAGCACTATTCGCGGCGGCCCGCCGATGTGCCTAATCAGGGACGGTCCATGACCGGGGAAGAAGCCTACGAAGCACGCTCCCGAATATTTGGCGGTTTACCGCCGGATATCTTCCGAATTTTTTCTGGCGAGGCGCGCTGGTTCTACGCCGACCTTCTGGAGCACATCGACCGCGATGTTTTCGGAGATATTCCGGGCGTCGTTTCGCGACAGGAAATGACCCAGGCGATTCGGGAATTTATCGACCGTCAGGGGCGCCACGTCCAACTTGACGATGAGGCTCCGTATGCGCCCGCAGCGGAGACCGCAGATGCCAAGGCCCTCGTCGCGTACCGGCGGCTTCTCGACACGGGGTGGCTAACCGAATTTCGGGACCGCTACCGCCGCGTTGCCGACATGAATGCCAACGGACGCCTCATACTGACAACCCTACTCGAAATAAAAGCAGGACGAACGCGCTCCTATGGCGGTGAAGTCTTGCAAGTTCTGTTGCAGCTCGAAGGAGCCGATAAAGATCCCGAGAACAGGTCGGAAGCCGTCCGCAATGCTGAGCGGTCAGCCAAGTCCTTTATGCATCACTTGCGCTCGATCTCAAGCGCAATACGGCAAATTGAAGAAGAGCTGGTCGGCCAGACCGATATGCGGACCCTGTTTCGGAAGTTCTTTGACGATTTCGTCGAGCATTTCCTGATCTCAGATTTCAAGCGGCTGAAGAGCACAACCAATCCGTTCCGGTTCCGACGCAAAATCATCGACACAGCCGAGGCCATCCTTGCCAACGAGATAAGGATGACCGTCCTCTCTGAAGCCTATGTCAAGGAGGGGCGCGGCGAGGGTGTCGAAGACGCGTATGCGCTGATTACTCAGGAATTGCGCAACGTGATCTCGGTATTTGACCGGATCGGGGACTACCTCGAAATAATCGAAGCCACGAACCAGCGGCTTGAACGACGAATTTCCAATACCCTGCGGTTTATGGATCGCATTGCGGAGACGAAGACCGAACGCGTGATCGAGGCGTTAGCCAAGCTCGGCGATCCGGCTGGTCCCGCCCCGCACGAGCTATCGATCCCGCATAACCTTCTCCTCGAACAAGCGGTGATCGGCAGGGAAGACCTCTATCAGCACAAACGTGGGCGGGAAGTCGTAAAACCCCAAAAAATCCGGCGCGAGGCGCCCGATCCTGCGTTTCTTGCGTATCGCTCGGCGCTTGATGCCTACCGGGGCCGTACAGCAATCACGGCCGCCAAGATGGCGACCTATCTCGAAACTGCGTTCGGCGAACGACAAGAGTTACGAGCGGCCGACATGCCTCTTCTGTCTCTCGATGATTTCTTCGTTTTCGAACGGCTCCGCACCTTGCAGCAGATCGGCGACGGCGTTCTGGCGCGGCGCTACGCGATCGAAATCAAGCCCACACAGTTCAGGAATGAATGGATTTCGTGTCCCGACTTCGTTGTTCGGCGCGTGGGAAAGGTAGCGTCTCATGCTGGAGCTTGAGGAACTTCGCGACCTTATCGAAGGGCGGCGGGGCAATCCACCCGTCGAGAAGGTCGATATTGAGGTCGCGATTCAGGCGCTCCTTGCACATCAAATCATTTATCCGGATACAAGTCTCCTTCGCCGAGAAATCTACGACCTTATTCGCCGTCATAGCACGTTCTTCGAGCGGTACTTCAGTGCGATGGGGGTTGGCATTGTGATTGAGCCGCCCACCGGAATGATCGCGCTGGTCCGGGGCCAGAACCGGTACGGCTGGCAATTCTCACGTCTCAAGAAAGACGAGACTCTTGTCTTGCTTGCGCTACGCGTCACCTATGACGAGGGCTTGCGCGCGGGACTTATGGACGAAGCCGGTCGGGTTGAAACCAACACCGACGAGATATTCGACCGGATACGGACGCTTGGAAAGGCCGATCCGCCTATTGAGTCCCGGCTTGAGGAAATCCTGAAGTCGCTGCGGCGGCGGGGGGCTGTTCTGTTGCACGACGCGGACCGTGTCGAGCGGCTTACCCCGGTAACGGTCCTGCCGGGCATAGGGATTCTTGTCGATGATGTCTTTACCGCTTCTGTCGTAAAGTGGGTGGAGCTGGGAGCGCCTGAAGAGTTCCTTGCATGGAGTGCGCGTGAGCGTAACTCAACGGTCGTGCCGGATAATGCTGGACCGTCATCGGAACGCCTCGATCCAGATGAGGCGCCTTCTGATGTATGAACTCACACGCCTTTCGTTCCACAATTGGTATGTCTTCGAGGTTCTCGACCTCGATGTGGGCGGCATGATCGCCGTCATTGGACCGACCGGAGCGGGCAAGAGCGCGATTCTCGACGGCGTTCAGGTGGTCATTACCGGCAACAACGGAAACTTCATCGACCTCAATCCTTCTGCCGGCGAGAAAAGCGACCGCACGGTCTTGAGCTACTGCCTCGGCCAAGTGAGTGATTTTGATCGCGGTGCGCCCAAGCGTGAGCGGTGTGAGACGATTCTAGCCCTTACGTTTCGCGACACGGTGACGGACGAACCGTTGACCATCGGCCTGCTTATGCATGCGGATCATAGCGAACGGGCGGAGGCGTCGCGGGCACTGTTCATCGCGCGAGGCTACGCATTCTCGTTTGGAGATTTTATCGAGCAAGATGAAGATGGCGACGAGTTCGTAGTGTCCCATGACGAAATCATCGAGCGGCTCAAGAAAAAACGCGGCAAGGCGCTTACGCTGCATGCACGATCGACGCAGTTCGTCGCCGAATATCTGGCCGCGATGCGGCCCCGTTCATCGCCGGATGCACGGCTTTTCTTGCGCAGCTTCAACAACGCCGTCCTGGCCCGCGAAATACGCGACCCTACGGATTTTGTGAGGCGGTTCGTTCTTGAAGCGGACCCTCTCAATGTCGAGCGCATACGCTCATCCATCGAGACGTGGCGGTCGATGGAAAAGCGCGCTGAAGAACTTGAAATGGAAATCAGAGATGTGCGCCTCGTCCGAGGTCGCTTTGCGACCTGGGCGAGGCAGACGGTTCAAGCGCAAACGGAAGAGTATATTGCCAGCGCGGCGGAACGCATGAGGCTGGAATTTGAAATCAGAGAGCTAGAGAAGGAAAAAGAACGAGCCGATCATGAGAATGCGTCGGTAAATCGTCTCATTGTCAGCCGCACGGAAGTCGTTGCAGAGAATCGCGACCAGATAATTCGTAAGCGGATCATGATCGCAGATGGCGAAGGCGCATCAAAGATTCGAGCCATTGAGGTCGAAGAACGTGTAGCTAATGACGATAAGGCTCGCGCCATAGCATCATTTGACAGTGCCATGAATGAGTTTCGGCATATCTCTCAGTTTTCTGCGATACGTCAATTCGTGCCGATTGTTCATCACGGTGCGATACAGGCTGCGGCGGACCTTGTCCGTGCTGCTAGCGAACAAACCACGGAACGGCTTGTAGCTGAAAGCGAGTCCTTAGCGGACACGGCGCGGCGCGCGCTGGCGATCCTTGGCGTGCGTGCATCGCTCGCGCAGCAACGCGATATTCGAATTGCGGAACTTGCGGAGGATCGTAAGGAGCTAAACAACCTGGAGATATCGCTTCGCGGTGCGAGTGATGGACGTGGAAACATGCTTTCGCCCCATGTGCGGAAGTTCATGAACGATCTCGCGATGAACAATATTCAAAGCAGCGCTCTTCCGAATGTTGTGGAGATTGCTGACGAATCGTGGGCTCCCGCTTTGGAAATGCTTCTTGGACCGAACCGAGAAGCACTGATCGTGCCGGAGTTACAGCTTGAAAGGGCGTTTGACTACCTGTGGCGGCACCGTTCAAGCTTGCACAGTTGCCGGATCGTCAATACACGCAAGACCAGGCGCGGCTCAAATCGTACCTTGCCCCAACGGTCGATTGCGCACGTGCTACGGACCGACAACATTGACGCGCGCGCCTTCGTCGATACCCAGGTCGGGCGCTACGTCTGCGCCGAAACTGAACAGGAATTACAGGGTTACGATCACGCGGTTATGCGCAACGGCAAAACCACCGCCGCGCTTTCACTGCGCGTATTTAGCGATCTCAGTCCTATTCTCGGAAAGACGGCGCAATCCGCGGCGCTGGCGTCCACGCAAGCAAAATGGGCCCTCCTTCAAAAGCAGATTAGTGAGAAGGACCGGGAACTGAATATGCTCGACAGCGCGGTTACGTACCTCGCCGGACTCGAACGAAAGGATGACATCGTATCGCAGTTGCTGGAGGCCGCGGAAACGGTCAGGGGTGCTGAAGCCCGCCGAATGGCGCTCAAAAAAGAGCGGGAACAGGTCGAAGATCCCGAGAGCCGAGCCCTTCGGCTGGAGATTGAACGCATCGAAAAGGAAACGGCGTATTATGAGGAAGAACTAAAAGGGTTGCGCGAAAAGGAACGGACGAGCAGTACGCGTTCAATTCGCGCCGTCGAGCGGATGACGGAGCGTCAGGACGCCGTCTCGAAGTTATCGATGGCCGCTGAAGCGGTCGAGCGGGAACAAGCTACCGATCGCATCACGAAACTGATCACCTTCGCTGAGGCGGATGCATTTACGATCGGCGAGGCTCGGACAACACTGGGCGTGCAGGTGTTTCAGAAGCGAGGCGAGGAAGGACGATTTCTCGCGGAGCGCCGCGATCAAGCAAGGCAAGCCGCGGACGAATATGCGCGGCTCGCGCGCGACAACGGTACGCGTGCGCTACGCGAATTTGGCGAGTACGTCCGTGAGTACATTCAAGGCCCAAGTCCTCTTCCGGAGGATGCTGGCCATGCTGAGCATTGCTTCTGGTGCGCCGCGCGGGAAACGCGGCTCGAAGAACATGAACTCCGGCCCCACCGTGAGAAGGTCATTCAGGCCCGGCATGAATTTGAGGCAGCCCTTAAGGAAGACTTGCTCGCCAAAATGTCCGACCGCTTCGACAAGATAAAGACGCAGCTCGACATTTTGAACAAGCGGCTCGCCGCCTATTCGTTCGTAGGCCAGAAATACTCGTTCAAAAGATATATTTCTCCGGACTTCAAGCCACTTTACGATCTTGTGAGGCGCATTATCGGAAGCCAGGATGCGTCCTTTGCGGCGCTGGCGGATAGAGCGGGCGCGGCTGATGACGAAATGAAGCGTGCCATGGCGCAAGTGGAAGAGATCGTCACCCGCGATCAGGACACGCGTCGCTTGGAAGATTATCGGAACTATTTCGAGTTCGAGTTATTCCTCGAAAATCAAGCAGGCGAACAACAAGCTTTCTCGAAGCTGGTTGGACTTTTGTCCGGAGGGCAGCGTCAGGCGCCCTATTATGTGGCAATTGCCGCGAGCATGGTGTCCGTTTACTTCCCCAAAGGGGGACGCGAGGGCGGCACCGAAGGCATGGGCTTGGTCGCCTTTGACGAAGCCTTCAACAAGTTGGATATCGGTAACACTCAGAATCTCATCACGCTCTACCGTGATCTCGGGCTCCAACTGGTGATCGCGGCACCCGAGATTCACCGTGCGACATTCCTTGAATCGGTGGATTGCATCATCTCGGTGACGCGCATGAGCGGCACGGATCGCGTTGCCGTGGATGCCGAACGGATTGGACCAAGAGCTCAGGCCGAGATGCAAGCAGCCAATCCGGAGCACCGCGGCGTGGAATGGTTCAGGACAAGGGGCGAGCAAGCAACGCAGAAGGCGGCGGAATGACGTGAGCGCAGGCAGGGCACGCGACATTTTGGGCATTCTTCTCGACCGCGTGGAATGTGTCCCTGACCGGACGCGCCAGCCGGCTGAACGCGCGCCTGCCGACTTTCCTTCCGCAGCGGAACGTGCGGCATTTGACCGTCTGCTTGCGGATGCCGAACGCCACGGAGCGATCAGCGTGGTCAAAGGCCGCGGTGAAGCACGGCATCTGACCGAACGCATCCGGTTGAAAGACGCCGCCCGGCTTTACAAGTTTCTCGGGCGGGTTCCGGCACTTGAACGTGCAAGAGCAGCGGTGTCCCTCCTGCGAGAGTCTTCGGTACCAAAACATGACGATGCAGCAAAGGCGCGAGACAGCATCTTCGAAGGATGGTTGCGGGGAGAGCGGCCGTTCTCGATCGGGCTTGAGCAGACGGATCAGGCGGCAGAGTTTATCACGGCACTGGATGCCGTTCTGGCACGAAATCCCATGGACCGGCGCGATCTTCGAACCTACTCGGGGCAAACAACAGGCAATACAAAGCTGTTGGAACGACACGCGTCGCGCATCGTCGGCTTTCTTAAGCAGATCGGCCAGCTCGACCCCGATCTGTCCGATAATGACGCCATGGTAAGCTTGGGCCTAGAGAAGTTTCCGCAGCCAGTATTGATGGCGGGGCCGGTATGCATCGCGAACACCGATTTCTCGAGCATGGTTTATGTGGGGATTCCACCCGAACAGGCATCGTTGATCGAGCCAGCGGGCGTGATCCGCTCGATCATCACAATCGAGAACCTCGCGAGCTTCAACCGGCATGTACGGGAGGCGCGGCAATCCAGCGACCTGGCTGTCTACACGGGTGGCTTTCCATCCCGGGCCGTGACAACGGCGCTAGCGGCGATTTCGCGATGGCCCGGCGTCACCCGTGTCCATCATTGGGGAGACATAGACGAGGGCGGGTTGCGTATCGCGCTGCATCTCACGTCGCTCCTGCCCATCCCAGTCCTGCCTCATCTCATGAATCCGACCTTGGCGCGTCAACACGGTATACCGGCGAAATCGTCCCGAAAGATCAACTTGCCTTCGGACCATCCGTGGCAGCCTTTAGCTGCTTTCCTAGAAACCGACCAAGCGCGGTTTCTCGAACAGGAAAAGATTGATCCGGAACCCGTCAGTATCATCAAAGCCCGCTCATGATATCTAAGGTATTGTCAGTGGAGTTAGAGCTATCCGGGCAGGCCACGGGTGAGGCGGAGGCCTCGCGAGTCCTTTTCTTATCGAGTTTGCGGATTGAGCATTCGCCCCATACTCTCCTCGCAAGAGCGGGGAGAGGGTGCTCGATAGCGCAGGCGCTACTTCCACACCGAGTTGTCGGCGTCCCAGCGCTGGCCGTTGAGCGCCTTGATCAGCGCCTCGACCGAGCCGGTATCGTCGCGGTCCTCGCCTTCCTCGTCGCCGCCGGTATCGTCGGTAATCGCAAGCTTGGGGCCATTTCCTTCGTCGCTCGTGGTGGTGACGGGCGTTGAGATCCACAGCATGAGCTGATCCGATCCGCCGGGCTTGTCCGGCGAGACCATGCCGTCGACCTCGATGGTGTCCGTGAGGTCGAGCGCCGGATAGACCGGGCTCGGGCGCTTGAAGATCAGCTTCAGCCTGCCGGTGGTCGTGCTCCAGCTCGAGCTGACCGGCTTTGCGCCGAGTGTTTTCGCCAGCACGCCGGAAATCGTGGCCGTCAGCTTGTCGCGATCGATCTTGTCGCCGGAGCGCCACGAGGCGGCGGGAAAGCGGATCGCGCGGTCCATCTCGACGAGCCCCGTGGTCCAGCCGGCGGCAAGCACGCCCGGAGCCGACTTCGCCTTGGCGATCAGGTCGGCGGCGCGGTCCGGATCGACCGATAGAACAAGGCTCTGGTGTCCCGAGCGCAGCGCGTCGCAGGTGACGTCCAGGCTATTGAGCGAAACCTCGACGTCCTGGCCTTTCAGGCTCATGAGGAAATCCGCCGCCGCATCGAGCTTGATGCGCACACCCACGGATTCCGGCGACACCTGTGTGAAATCCTTCGGATTCGGAGTGATGCCGTCATCGACGGTCTGGCTGTCCTGGAATTCCTTCTCGCTGATGTCGGAGTTCTCCGACGATGCCACTTCGGTGGTGGTCTCGCCGATCGTGATCTGGCCGCCGAAGTCGACAGTATCGCCATTCGGCTTGCGCGTAAGCTTGACGGTGACCGGCTTCTTGTCGATCAGGCTCCGTGTCGAGCCGGTCATGGTCTGGCCGTTGACGGCGAGGTCGACGACGAAGCGGTCCTTGCGGTCCGAGGTCTTGTCGGCGGGATAGCAGAGGTCGAGCGCTGCGGCCTTCACCGTCCTGCCCTGTCGCGTCTCCTTCAGGATCACATCGGCATCGCCACCCATCAGCCCGTCGATCGCAGTGAAATACCTGACCTCGACGGCGTTCGGGTCGGGCCTTGTCATCAGCGGGATCTCGGCGGAGGCGAAATCCGGCGTGGCGGCAAGAAGGCCCGCTACCACCAAGACGAGCGCGCGCATGCAAATGTCCTCGAGAGCTGGAATCGACGATCTTGCCTGTAGTAGCAAAGTCGGATGTCATCCGCCAAAAAGAAGGCCGCCCGGAGGCGGCCTTTTTTGCTGATCGGAAAACCGGTTCCCACCCCGCATCGAGTGCGGGGCAGGCTTTTTTCCGGATCAGGCGCTAAAGCGCGATGAGTCAGCATCGCGCTTTAGCTCCTTGTTTGCGCATGATCTTTTCGGAAAACCGCTAAACACTTTTCCGGATCATGCGTTAGAAGCCCATGCCGCCCATTCCACCCATGCCGCCACCAGCGGGCATCGCCGGCGCCGGCTCCTTCGGCAATTCGGCGACCATGGCTTCGGTGGTGACGAGCAGGCCGGCGACCGAAGAGGCGTCCTGCAGCGCCGCGCGGACCACCTTGGCGGGGTCGATGATGCCCTTGGCGACCATGTCGACATAGTCCTCGGTCTGCGCATCGAAGCCGAAGGTTTCGGACTTCTCCTCGAGGATACGGCCGACCACCAGCGAGGCCTCGACGCCGGCATTTTCCGCGATCTGGCGCACCGGAGCTTCGAGCGCTTTCAGCACGATGTTGATGCCGGCCTGGACGTCCGAGTTCTCATTATGGATGCGGCCGACCGCCCTCTTGGCGCGGAGCAGCGCCACGCCGCCGCCCGGCACGATGCCCTCCTGCACGGCTGCGCGCGTGGCGTTCAGCGCGTCCTCGACGCGGTCCTTCTTCTCCTTGACCTCTATCTCCGTCGCGCCGCCGACGCGGATCACCGCGACGCCGCCGGCGAGCTTGGCAAGCCGCTCCTGCAGCTTTTCGCGGTCGTAGTCGGAGGTGGTCTCCTCGATCTGCGCCTTGATCTGGGTGACGCGGGCGTCGATGTCCTTCCTCTTGCCGGCGCCGCCGACGACCGTGGTGTTCTCCTTGTCGATCACCACCTTGCGGGCGCGGCCGAGCATGTTCACGGTGACGCTTTCGAGCTTCATGCCGAGTTCGTCGGAGATGAGCTGACCGCCGGTCAGGATCGCGATGTCCTCCAGCATCGCCTTGCGACGGTCGCCGAAGCCCGGCGCCTTCACGGCAGCGACCTTCAAGCCGCCGCGCAGGCGGTTCACGACGAGCGTCGCCAGCGCCTCGCCCTCGACATCCTCGGCGATGATAAGCAGCGGACGGCCGGACTGCACCACGGCTTCCAGCACCGGCAGCATGGCCTGCAGTCCCGAGAGCTTCTTCTCGTGCAGCAGCACGTAGGCGTCCTCGAGCTCGGCGGTCATCTTCTCGGCGTTGGTAACGAAGTAGGGCGAGAGATAACCGCGGTCGAACTTCATGCCTTCGACGATATCGACCTCGGTCTCGAGCGACTTGTTCTCCTCGACCGTGATCACGCCCTCATTGCCGACCTTCTGCATCGCCTGGGCGATCATCTTGCCGATCGCGGCATCGCCGTTGGCGGAGATGGTGCCGACCTGCGCGACCTCGGAGGAGGAGGCAACTGGCTTGGCGCGCTTTTCCAGATCCTTCACGACCGCATGGACCGCAATGTCGATGCCGCGCTTCAAATCCATCGGATTCATGCCGGCGGCGACCGACTTGCCGCCCTCGCGCACGATCGCCTGCGCCAGCACGGTCGCGGTGGTGGTGCCGTCACCGGCGGTGTCGTTGGTCTTGGAGGCGACCTCGCGCAGCATCTGTGCGCCCATGTTCTCGAACTTGTCGTCGAGCTCGATCTCCTTGGCGACGGTGACGCCGTCCTTGGTGATGCGGGGCGCGCCAAAGCTCTTCTCGATGACGACGTTGCGTCCCTTCGGGCCGAGCGTCACCTTTACCGCGTTGGCGAGAATATCGACGCCGCGCAGCATGCGCTCGCGGGCGTCTCCGGCAAATTTCACGTCCTTGGCAGCCATTGGAATTACTCCTGGAATTGATTGATTGAAGCCTGCCGCTTTTTCGGTTCGTCATTGCCGGCATGACCCGGCAATCCGTCGTCCCTGCAGGACTCTTTCGAAGATTGATGGATGCCCGGATCAAGTCAGATCAAGTCCGGGCATGACAGCGGAGCGCGCGGCGGCTCCGTGGCGCGGTTTGGCTCAGGCCAGCACGCCCATGATGTCGGACTCCTTCATGATCAGGAGTTCCTCGCCGTCGAGCTTGACCTCGGTGCCCGACCATTTGCCGAACAGCACGCGGTCGCCGACTTTGAGATCGATCGGGATCAGCTTGCCGGTTTCGTCGCGCCCCCCGGGGCCGACCGCGGTCACCTCACCCTGAGACGGCTTTTCCTTTGCCGTGTCGGGAATGATGATGCCGCCTTTGGTCTTCTCTTCGGCGTCGATCCGCTTGACTACGACCCGGTCGTGAAGCGGACGAAATTTGGATTTGGCCATGACGTTCCCTCTCAAGGCTGACTTTTACAGATCGCTCGGCAGGCAAGGGGCGGAACCGGATGCGGCCTGGCTTGACGCCGTAAACGGCGGTAAAACGGCCTGCGTGTTGGCAATCCTGCCCTCTGAGTGCTAATTGTGCGCCCGGAAATATGGCCTGGCGAAGTTCCTGTCAAGCAAAGGTGGTTAAGGCCTTATTGAGGCTGCTATAGGATGCTCGGTGGCGAAACCGGCGCGGGGCCACTGGCTTAGTTGTTGCTCCGACTGTCGCTTTACGCTTGGCTGCTGGTGGGTGCGGCCGTACGAGCTTGTTCGGGGGAATGCCATGTTCAGTTTCGGCTACGCGCGAGCGATTGCCAACTTGTCAATCGCCTCGGCGGTGGCGATTTTACTGGGGGCATGCGGCAGCATGAGCCTTCCGACCTTCTCCTCGTCGCAGCCCACGCCCGCCACGGCTCCCGCGGTCGAGCCCGAGGTGCCCGCAACCATCCGCAGCGAGGAGCTGGTAGGCAAATGGGGCCTGGCCTCGTACCAGAACCCGGCCGACCGCGCCCGTACCGAGAAACAGGCCGCCGCACAATGCAAGCAGCCTTACGTGATCGGCGCCGGCCAAACCGGCGGGGTTGTCATGCACCTTGCCGACCAGGCGACACCGCAGGAACTGCGGATCAAGGGCAGCCGCAGCGGCAAGAACTATATCGGCCCGGCCGGGCCGCCCGGCGGCGATCAGGACCGCGAGATCACCTCCTTCGACGGGCGCGTGCTGATCACCCGCTTCACCGACCCGGATGCCGCCACCCGCTACGGCAACATGGTCTATGTCCGCTGTGGGCCCACGGGCACGACTGCCCGGAGATAGCAGTCATTGCGGGGAGCCAACGGGGCCGCGCGCACGCGCGGCCCGATGACAGGCTCGGCGACGACGTGTCCGCCACAGCTCAAAGAGCGAAGGCGCAAGCAATCCAAACTGTCGCCGGGGATGCATTCTGGATTGCTGCCCTTCGCTCGCAATGATGGCACAAAAAACGCCGGCACCGCGCCGGCGTTCTCGATCGAGCGCTCGGCGGGCAGGCTCAGTCGAACAGGGCGTCGATGTCATCCTGCGAGGCGTGACCGACGTCGCCTTCCAGCTTCGGCCCGTTAAGCAGCCTGGCGTCGCCCTCGCGGGTGTCGACGATCGGCGGCGCGTGCAGGCGGATCGCATCGACGCCGCCCCAGATTTCCATCATTGCATTGATGTGCTGCTCGATAAAACGCATCGTCGCCATCACCTTGGTGATGCGCTGGCCGGTCAAGTCCTGGAAGTTGCACGCCTCGAAGATCGAGATGACGCGTTCCTGGATTTCCTCGCTCAGGATTTTCTGCTGCTCCGGCGAATTCACCTTGGCGTTCGCGCTCGCGGCCTGATCGATCGCCTCGGCGGCTTCGAGGATCTGCTGCGTCGCATGCTCGGTGCCGCCGACGACGGCGCCGAGCTCGCCATTGACCTTGGCCATCTCGTTGCCGTCAAAGCTCTTGCCGTGCAGGACGGCGATCTCGCGCTTGGTGCGGTTGATCGCGTCGTGGATCAGGTCGAGCTCGACCTTGAGCTTTTCGCATTGCTCGATCTGGGCGCGATAGGTTTCGAGCAGCGCGCTTGCCTCTGCGGCCTCGCGCTCGATCAAAACGTCCGGCGCGGATGTCGCGCCGCTCCGGCCGGCCATTGCCATCTGCGTCCGGATCGCACGCAACTCGGCCATGATCTCGCGATGCATAGGACCTGCATCGGCGTCCGCGACGTCCGGCATCTGGAGGTCGCCGCTGATGGTTTCTTCAATACGAAAACGCTTGCGATGTACGGGCATGAGACGATTCCTGCACTCCAACTCCTTCACCTTTTATACGTATGCGATTTAACGCGGGGTTCACGCGAGGAACTGCCGACCTCGCATGACGACGGCGTGCCGCATTACCCGCGATTAACCATGGGCTTCGCGCGTTCATCGAAAATAAACGCTACAGGAGAAATCCGCGCGCAACATGCGACGTGGTGAATCAAGACCGCCGTTTCGTTTACCAAACCGATCAGGTTTTCGTCGTTTATTCACCACGTGCGAAGGGCGCTCCACGCGCGCTTCGAAAGCAGCACCAGACGAAACCAGTACAGAGTACGTCGATGTCCAGACACCTCACCCTTGCGCTGCTTGCCGGCGCCTCTTTCCTCAGCATCGGTGGCGATCGGGCCGCGGCATTCGACGGGGCGGCCCAGCAGCCCGCCGTGATCTACGCCAACGATCCGCAAGTGACTTCGGTGCGCTCGGCCTATGCCGATCGCTCCAACATGGGTGGCGGCTTCATCCAGTTCCTGTTCGGCGAGGGCCCGCAGAGCCGGCGCTACGACCAGCAGCGGCCCATCTATCAGCAGCAGCCGTCCTATTACGTGCCGCAGCCTGCGATGGGGTTGGCCCAGCCGCAGCCGATGCCGCAGGAGCAGGTTGCCGATCCGACACAGCGTCCGTTCGATCCGAAATACGAGAAGCAGGAGGTCGAATATCACGGCAGGGAAGCTGCCGGCACCATCGTGATCGATACGCCGAACAAGTTCCTGTATCTCGTCGAGAGCGGCGGCCGCGCACTGCGCTACGGCATCGGGGTCGGCCGTCCCGGCTTCACCTGGTCGGGCGTCAAGACGATTTCCGCGAAGAAGGAATGGCCGGACTGGACGCCGCCTGCGGAGATGCTGGTGCGCCGTCCCGACCTGCCGCGGCACATGGCGGGCGGTCCGGAAAATCCGCTCGGCGCGCGGGCGATGTATCTCGGCTCCTCGCTCTACCGCATTCACGGCTCGAACGAGCCCTGGACCATCGGCACCAACGTCTCCTCTGGCTGCATCCGCATGCGCAACCAGGACGTGATCGATCTCTATGGCCGCGTCAACGTCGGCACCAGGGTGGTCGTGCTCTGATCAGCGCCATTCGAAAAAAACGGCCGCTCGGGGAGCGGCCGTTTCTGTTTTTGGATGGCGCCTGGTTCACGCGTAGTTGCTGTCGTCGCCGCCGTCGTCGTTGCCGAAATCGTCGGAATCGGGATCCATGGCGTCCTGTTCGTCGTCCTGGTCCTGATCGGCGTCCTGCTGGCGATCGATCGCGGCCTGATCGAACAGCCCGCTCCCCGACGCATTGTCGGAGCGCCCGATATCATCAACGCCGGCGTCGCGCGCGAGCGTGCTGCCCGACTGATCACTCCAGGGGCTGCGGCTGGCGCCCTCGTTGATGACGGTGGTATCGCCGAAGCCCTGGCGAGGACCGCCCATCATCGAGCGGATTCCGTTCATCAGCAGCGAACCGCCGACCATGCCGGCTGCAGCCGCCGCCGCTGTGCCGAGGAACGAGCCACCGCCGCCGAACGCCGGGCCGCCTTGTCCGAATCCACCCTGTCCATATCCGCCTTGGCCATATCCCTGGCCCTGGCCGTAGGGACCCTGATCATAGTGGCCGCCACCCTGGGTTTGCTGCAGCACCTGGCCCGAGTTCCAGACCGGGCGGCTCGGAGGCGGTGGCGGAACATTCGGCACCGAGCTGTGCTGTTCCTTGCCAAAGATCGTGTCGCGCATGGAATCGAGGAAGCCGCCGGATTGGGCCTGTTGAGGCACATGCGCCTGTTCCAGCTCCTCGATGCGGGTAGCGGCGCGCTTCAGCGCCTCGTCCTGCACCAGAACCGTCTGTACCAGGGCATAGATCGCATTGGGCGCCTTGTGCAAACCATCCTGAATGGCGGAAGTCGCATCTCCATCGCGTGGCGCGCTCTCCACCTTGGCAAGCCGGTCGAAAAGATCGTCAACCAATTGGCGTTCTTGCGGTGTCATGGCGTCTCTCCTCGCGTCACCTGGGAACCGCAGAAAAATGTAGGCGCCGTTTGCGTCGCAGGTAGCGTTCCGGCAAGATTAAATTTTGGTATGCGACCAAACGCCCCGCGGCTTGCGCGATGCGTCAATGGCCCAATGTAACTTTGTTCACCGTGAGCAGGCGCGCAAAGCGCTCGCTCGCCAGATAGGCGTGCTCGACCTCGCGCAGTTTGGTAAGCGGGTCGAGGCTTTCGAGCACGTCGTCGACGAAGCCCGGATGGCACATCACGACGCCGCCTTCCGGCAATCCTTCGAGAAATTCGCCCATCAGCGCGCCGAAATCGGGCGGGCGCGAATAGTCATAGGCGCCGGCAAACGCCGGATTGTGGGCGAGGCCCGCGCGCGCGGCGCAGCGCTTGAACTGTGTCGAGAGGTAGTCGAGGAACAGCGCCTTCGGCCTGCCGAGCCGGTGGCTGAGCGGCTTATTGCGCCTGGCCTGGCGCACCCAGGCGTTCGGCGCCTTTTCCTTCACGGCCGCGAGAACGCCATCGCGAACAGTGGGGTAAAGCTGGACATGCTGGTGGCCGTCGACGAAATCAGGCACGGCCGAACAGGTCGCGGAAGGCGGCAAGCTGCATCTCGACTTCGGCGCGGATGATCTCGGGATCGATCCGGCGCAACATTCCGGCGGCGAGGAGCTTCGGGTATGCCAGGAACAGTTCGTCCCTGAGCGGACGGAAATGCATGGTGAGCGGCCGGAACGGCGCGGTCAGCGTCACATGCAGGCCGATCGCGCAGCGTTCGGCTTTTGCGACAACCTCCTGCAACCGCTCGGCCTCGTCGCGCCCGATTGCCGGCGTCACCATCATCACCGAGGTCGCGTTCAGCCGGCCGCGCTCGATCAGCTCGCGAATGGCGCGGTTGACACCGCCGCTGATGCCGTAGTCGTCGGCGCAGAGCCAGATGCGCCTCGGCGAAACGGCATCATTCATTCGGCCGCGGTCCTTTCGCTCGCCTCATGCGCACCCTCCGCATCGCCCTCGCATTGCTTGGTCGAGTGCTCGGCCACGAAATAGATCGGGCGCGCCTTCAGCTCGGACAGGATCTTGCCGATATATTCGCCGACGATGCCGATCATGATGAGCTGCACGCCGCCGATCGTCATCAGGCCGACCACGAGCGAGGGATAGCCGGGCACCTGCTTGCCGGTGGTGAACACCTCCCACAGGATCGACAGCCCGAACAGGAATGCGGCGGAGGCGAGCAGCGCGCCGAGCAGGCTCGCAAAGCGCAAGGGAGCGACCGAGAACGAGGTCAGGCCCTCGATGGAGAGACCAAGCAGCCGCATGACGTTGAAGGTCGTGGCACCGTGCCCGCGCGCCGCAGGCTCATAGTCGACGCGGATCTGGCGGAAGCCGATCCAGCTCGCGAGCCCCTTGAAGAAACGGTTGCGCTCGGGAAGCTGCCGCAGCGCAACGACCGCGCGCGGCGACAGCAGGCGGAAGTCGCCGGCGTCTTCCGGGATCTTTTGCCGCGCGCCCCAATTGATCAGTGCGTAGAAGCCGCGCACGGCAAACCGGCGCAGGATCGATTCATTGTCGCGATTGGCTTTGGCGGTAAAGACCACGTCGTAGCCGCCCTCGATCCAGTGACTGACGAGCCGCTCGACGAACTCCGGCGGATGCTGGCCGTCGCCGTCCATGAACATCACGGCGCCTCGCCTGGCGTGGTCAAGACCCGCCATCAGCGCCGCTTCCTTGCCGAAATTGCGCGACAGCGACACCACCTGGACGTCGAGCACGTCCGCGGTCAGGCCTCGCGCGATTTCGAGCGTGCGGTCGGTCGAGCCGTCGTCGACATAGATGACCTCCGAGCCGAGGCGGAAGCGCTGGCGCAGACGCCTCGCCAGCGCGCCGAGGCGCTCATGCAGCTCACTCAGTCCCGCCGCCTCATTGTAGACGGGGACGACGATCGACAGGCCCTCCGCCGCGGCAATGGCCGACGTCGTCAGGCTCGAAACATCGCTACCGAGTACCATGGATCAGTTTCCCAGCTCGCCCCGATTGGAGAATATGGCAATCGCCATCCCTTGTCGCCACGGCCGGCCGATTAACCAATCGTCATTATTGCCGCAGGAATGCTTCGAGCTTGGCAAAAAGCGGATTCTCGCGATCAAGCACGTAGTCCAGTGACGCCACGGACACGGTTTCCGCGCCCTTCCCGCGCAGGAAGCTGCCGAGTGCGTAGAGCTGCGAGGGTGGGCAGTGCAGCGTAACCATGCCGGACGACGTCGGGCCGCCGAACGGCGACACCACGCCGAAGCGCTCGTGCGCCTCGGCAAGCACCCCCGCATCGCAACCGGCAAAGCGGGTGCGGACCTCGCGGTACTTGTTGGCGCGCGCACGCGCGGCGATGTGGTCGAGGATGATGCGCGCGGTCTCGCGCGCTTCGGGCGACCAGTCGGCATCGCGCGAAGCCACGAGGTTGGCCTGGCTCTTCAGGATCACGCCGTCGTCCAGCACCTTCAGACCGTTGGCGGCGAGGGTCGCACCCGTGGTGGTGATGTCGACGATCATCTCGGCGGTGCCGGTTGCGGGTGCGCCCTCGGTCGCGCCCGCGCTCTCGACAATGCGGTAGTCGACCACGTCATGGGCGGCGAAGAAGGTCCGCGTCAGGTTGATGTATTTGGTGGCGACCCGCATCCGCCGGTTATGCTGCTCGCGAAAGCCGGTGGTGACGTCGTCGAGATCGGCCATGGTGCGGACGTCGATCCAGGCCTGCGGGACTGCGACCACGACATTGGCATGGCCGAAGCCGAGTTGATCGATCAACAGCACGCGCTTGTCGGCGTTGGCGATGGTCTCGCGCACCAGATCCTCGCCGGTGACGCCGAGATGTACCGCGCCGCTTGCAAGCTGTGCGGCGATCTCGCTCGCCGAGAGATAGGCGATTTCGACATTGTCGTAACCCATCATGGTGCCGCGATAATCGCGGGCGCCGCGCGGCTTGGCGAGTGTAAGCCCGGCTCGGGTGAAGAAGGCTTCCGCGTTTTCCTGCAAGCGGCCCTTCGAGGGCACCGCGAGAACAAAGGGCGTCGTCATGCCTTGCTCCCGCGGCCGAGCCTGGTGAGCGCCTCGACCCAGACCGAGAAGCCGACAGCGGCAATCGGCGCAGCCGAGCCGAGCTGCGTCATCAGCGTGTCATAGCGGCCGCCGGCGACCAGCGGCTCGACGCCGTTGCCGCTTCTGTGCAGCTCGAATTCGAAGCCCGTATAGTAGTCGAGCCCGCGGCCGAAGGAGGTGGAGAAGCGAACCTTGCCCACATGGATGCCACGCGCGGCCATGAAGCCGACCCGGCTCTCGAGCTGGTCGATCGCCGCGGTGATGTCGAGCCTGGCGTCGCTCGCGAGGACGCGCAACTGCGCCACCGCGTCGTCCGGATCGCCGTCGATGGCGAGAAAGCGCTTGATGATGGAGGTCGCGTCGCGCGGCAGCGCGCCGGCCTTCAGCGTTGATTGCTCGAGGAAACGGTCGGCAATCTCCGCGACCGTGCGGCCGCCGACATTGGTCGTGCCCGCGATCGACATCAGGTCGGTGACGAGCGCCAGCGCGGCCTTGCGATCGGACCCGGCCAAAGCGGCGAGCACGCCCTCATATTCGTTTCGGCCCGGCGCGGTCTTCAAGGTGAGCTGCTCGATATCGCGGGCAAGATCGATCCTGCGGTTGAAATCCTTGATCAGACGCCGCCGCCATACCGGAAACAGCTGAAGCGCATCGATCAGCGCGTTGAACAACGCGACGTCGCCGGTGCGGATTTCGACGTCGTGGACGCCGAAGGCGGCAGTCGCTTCCAGCGCCAGCGCCAGCATTTCGGCATCTGCCGCGGCGCGGTCCTGCCGGCCGAAGGATTCGATGCCGGCCTGCAGGAACTGGCTGGACTTGCCCCCGCGATAGCGGAACACCGGACCCAGATAGGAAAAGCCCGCGGGCCTTCCCGCGCGCGGGGAGGCGAGATAGTCGCGCGCGACGGGAATGGTGAGGTCGGGGCGCAGGCAAAGCTCTTCACCGCTGGCGTCGGTCGTCAGATACAGGCTCCTGCGGATGTCTTCGCCGGAGAGGTCGAGGAACGGCTCGGCCGGCTGCAGGATCGAGGGCTCGGAGCGCTCGTAGCCGGCCTGCGCGAACGACAATAGCAGCGCGTCCGCCCAATCGGCGGTTCCAACGGTAGAATTGGCTGATGTTGCGGTCATCGCGGGTTCCAGAGGCGCTCGGAAACAGTTTCCCGGTAAGTTGGCGCTGCCCTTAGCACGGCTGGAAACGGGTTTCGACAGGGATCGGGCAAGTCCCTTAATGCCTTCTGTCTTAATGGTTTTTAACGGCTGCCGGCCGCCTGTCGCCAGTCGCCGAGCGCGGCCTGCACCAGCGCCAGAGCCGCCACACCGGCGGTATCGGCGCGCAGGATCCGCGGGCCCAGCGTCAGCCGCAGCGTCTGCTGCTGCCGCAGCAGAAGCGCGCGCTCCTCCTCGGCAAAGCCGCCTTCGGGACCGATCAGGACGTCGACGCCGCCTGATGGCGACGGTGCTGCTCGCAGCGCCTGCAGGGGATCGGCGACCTCGGCAGTCTCATCGCAAAACACCAGAAGGCGCTCTGGATCACGCTTGTCCAGGAAGCGCTCCAGCGGCATGGGATCGACGACGGAGGCGATGCTCAGGATGCCGCACTGCTCGGCGGCCTCGATGACGTTGGCGCGCATCCGCTCGCCATTGACCCGCGATACCTGCGTGAAGCGGGTCAGAACCGGCTGCAACATCGAGGCGCCCATCTCGACTGCCTTCTGCACCATGTAATCGAGGCGTGCATGCTTGAGCGGCGCGAAGACGTAAGCAAGATCAGCCAGGCCGTCCTGCTGCCGGGTCCGGGTTTCAATTGTCAGGCTGTTCGGCCGCTTGCGCCCGGCAATCGCAGCTCGCCACTCCCCATCACGACCGTTGAACACCAGAATGCTGTCGCCTGAAGACAATCGCAGCACATTGCCGAGGTAATTGCTTTGCGCGGGCTCCAGCGCGACCGTTTGGCCCTCGCCAAGCGATGCATCGACAAACAGGCGAGGACTGCGAAAATCCAGTTCCGGCATCCGTGACCTTTCGATTCCGGGTCGCGTTTTAACCCAAAGGTCCCGGATCCGGGGCAAATATTGGCCCACTATGCGACCCCACGCCGCGCTGTTGCCAAATTCGGCGGGTTGTTAAGCACCGGCAGGAATCGTAGATATGCCGGTGCAGGACGCCCGCGGGCCGAACCGACCTTGCCGGAGAAACAGCCTTGATGATCAACCGCTTGATTGTGCCGCTGACGCTGGCCGTGTTTGCAGCAGGGGTCGGGCCGGCGCTGGCGCAGGGCGCGTTCCCCGCACCGCTGCCGGGGCAGGCCGCCGCGCAGCCGACCTACGCGCCGCAGCCCAACGATCCAGCCTTCCCGCCGGTCAACGGCCGGGCGCGTGCCAACGATCCTGCCTTTCCCCCGGTCAACGGCCGGGCGCCGGTTGCGTCCGTCGGGGCACCAATGGCGTCGTTCCCCTCCGGTGGTGCCGCGCCGATCGCAGGTAATCCGACCTCGTTCGCGCCGGCGCCTCCGACTCAGGCCGGCGGCGGTCCGTCTCAGGCCTGCATGAACGCCTTCATTCCGCTGCGCAACGACACCCAGAAGAAAGGCAAGTTGATCGAGGCGGCGGGTAAACGGCATGCGCCGCCCGACGAGGCCTGCAAGCTGATCCGCAACTACAGCGCGGCCGAATTGAAGATGATCAAATATGTCGAGACCAATTCGACAAGATGCGGCATCCCGGGGCAGGTGGCCGACCAGTTGAAGGCCGGCCACAAGAATACCGAAGGCTTGGAACAGCGGGTCTGCAACATGGCGCAGCAGATGAAGACGCGCGGACCCGCGGGCCCGACCCTGAGCGAAGTGCTGGGCTCGGCCACAGCGGCGCCCCAAGCTACCGCCACGCGCAAGGGTGGCAGCACGTTCGATACGCTGAACGGCAACGTCCTGCAGAGGTAAGTCGACATGAGCGACGCGATCAATCGCGTTGCGGATGCGACCGGCAATTGGGTCGATACGATTGCGCCGTCCTGGTCGCGGCCTTATCTGCGGCTCGCCCGCCTTGATCGCCCGATCGGATCCTGGCTGTTGCTGCTGCCCTGCTGGTGGTCGGCGGCGCTTTCAGCCGGCATCTCCCATCACCTCGATCGCCTGCCGCTTGATCTCGCGCTGTTCTTCATCGGCGCGTTTGCCATGCGCGGCGCGGGCTGCACCTGGAACGACATCACCGACCGCGACCTCGACGCACAGGTCGAGCGGACACGCTCGCGACCGATTCCGGCCGGGCAGGTCAGCGTGAAGCAGGCGCTCGCCTTCCTGGTCGCGCAGGCGCTGGTGGGCCTTGCCGTACTGTTGCAGTTCAACCGCTTTGCGGTTTTCACCGGCATTGCCTCGCTCCTGATCGTTGCGGTCTATCCCTTCATGAAGCGGATCACCTGGTGGCCGCAGATCGTGCTGGGGCTCGCCTTCTCCTGGGGCGCTCTGATGGGATTTGCGGCGACGTTCGGCCGCCTCGATGTCACGGCCTTCGTGCTCTACGCCGGCTCGATCGCCTGGGTGATCGCCTACGATACTATCTATGCGCATCAGGACTCCGAGGACGACGCGCTCATTGGCGTCAAGTCGACGGCGCGGCTGTTCGGCGAGCGCACGCATCGGGCGCTGGTGATCTTCTATGGCCTTGCGGTGGTGCTGATCGGCGCAGCGCTTGCGCTTGCGGGCGCCGGGTGGGCTGCATGGATGGGGCTTGCCGTCTTCGCCGCGCATCTTGGCTGGCAGGTGAGGCGGCTCAGGATCGGCGATTCCGCGCTGTGCCTGCGCCTGTTCAAGTCCAACCGCGACGCGGGGCTCTTGCTGTTTGCGGGGCTGCTTGTGGATGCGGTGATGCGCGCGGTTTGAAGCAGCGCGTGTAGGGCGGGTCAGCGACTTGTCCGCCGAAGCTCGAAGAGCGAAGGCGGAAGCGTAACCCACAAATCCCTGGCGACGAAAGAGGTGGGTTACGGCTTCGCCTAACCCACCTTACGAGAGCCAAGAGAGCAAGCTTAATTCCTTGCGATGATCTCGCGCTCGCCGCGGAAGATGTTCGCGGGGTTGAGCAGGGCGCCGATCCGGCGTCGCAGCAAGAATTTCGGCCGTCGGGTGCGAATCGCGTTGCGGCGACGGCGACGGGAGGCCGGATCGCGCGCCTGATCGGCGAGTTGCGGCAGCGAGAACAACTCGCTCCACATCAGCCAGGCGGCCGCGATCTCGTCGTGGTCCTCGCTGACCTGCAGCGGAATGGTGAGCGACGGGTCGCGGTGCAACAGCACCAGCATCTGCGAATCCTTGATACCGCGCAGCGCGACGCCGAGGAAATCGCTGACGCGAACATTGACGGCCATCCGCATGCCCTGAACGGCACGGTGCAGCACGACGCGTTCGCGATGAAGTTCGATCTGCCTGATGCCGCCATCCGCGCGCACGTCGTGCGCGGCAAAGCTCACGGGCAGAGAAAGAGGGTCGAGCCGCTCCGCGCGGCTCGACCCGGCGGGATTGATCCCGCTTGTTGATGTTTGACGCCTCACGGCTTTTTCTCCCCGCCGGGATTATGCTCCCGGTCGACGCGTGAGACTTTGCCACAGCGATTGCCGTTTCGCCTTAAAAAGCCTGGTTAAGGAGGCGCTACTCGCCCGCAATCGGCTTCCATGATTGACAAGACCTTGGCTCGCATGATTGACGAGACCTTGCGGAAGCCTCGCAATTTGCGCCGTTTGGCGTGCCGAAAATGCTTGAAGTCCGCGCCGATCGGGCACATCTGGTTGGTTTATGGACTCGTGCCCGCACCCTTAGAAGCCTGAGGATTTCGTTCGTGAACTCTTCACCATCAGCCGTGTCTGCGCTTTCGAGAGAAAAGACATCCCACGCCGACCTGTTCGACCAGTCCGCGCTGTCGGCGCTAGCCGAGCGTCTGGTGGAAGCCGCCAAGCGAGCGGGCGCGGATGCGGCCGACGCGATCGCGGTGCGCGGCATCTCGCAAGGCGTCGAGGTGCGCGACGGCCGTGTCGAGGCATCCGAGCGCTCCGAAGGCGACGACGTCGGCTTGCGCGTGCTGGTCGGGCGGCGCCAGGCGGTGGTTTCGACCAACGATATCAGCGGTCATGGCGTGGCCGAGCTCGCCGAACGCGCGGTGGCAATGGCGCGGGTTGCGCCCGACGACAAATATGTCGGGCTTGCGGATCCCGGGCTGCTGGCACGCGGCTTTCCGGACCTCGACCTGCTCGACCCCGTCATTCCCGACGTCGCCGAGCTCGAGCGGCGTGCGCAGGAGGCTGAGGCCGCGGGACTTGCGGTCAAGGGCGTCACCAAATCCGGCGGCGCGTCCGCATCAGCCGGCGTCGGCGGCATGGTGCTCGTCACCTCGGCCGGCTTCCACGGCTCCTATCTGCGCTCGAGCCAGGGCATCTCGATGACGGCCATCTCGGGCGAAGGTACCGCCATGGAGAGCGATTATGATTACAGCTCCGCGCCGCACGGTGCCGATCTGGAGGCGCCTGAGCGTGTCGGCCGCAGCGCCGGCGAGCGTACGGTGGCGCGCGCCAATCCGCGCAAGGTCGAAACCTGCCAGGTGCCAGTCGTATTCGCCCCCCGCATTTCCGGCTCGCTGGTCGGCCATCTCATCGGCGCCGTGAACGGCGCTTCCATCGCGCGCAAGACGAGCTTCCTGAAGGACAAGCTCGGCGCACAGCTCTTTGCGAAAAGCATCCGCATCATCGACGATCCCCTGCGCAAGCGCGGCCTGCGTTCGCAATCTTTCGACGCCGAGGGCGTTGCGACGAAGAGGCTCGCCGTCGTCGACGACGGCGTGCTGACCACCTGGCTGCTGGATTCGGCGACTGCACGCGAGCTCGGCATGACCACGACCGGACACGCGCATCGCGGCGTGTCGTCCTCGCCTTCGCCGGGGCCGTACAACCTGCATCTCGAAGCCGGCGAGGCGAGCCCGGCCGAGCTGATGAGCGACATCAAGCAGGGTTTTTACGTCACCGACCTGATCGGCTCCGGCGTCAACGGCGTCACCGGTGATTACAGCCGCGGGGCTTCGGGATTCTGGATCGAGAACGGCAAGCTCACCTATCCCGTCAGCGAGGTGACGATCGCAGGCCATCTGCTCGACGTCTTCAAGTCGATGGCGGTGGCCAACGACCTGGAATTCCGCTACGGCGTTAACGCGCCGACGGTGCGCATCGAGGGACTGACGCTTGGCGGACGCTGACAGCGCGCAAGACGAAGTTCTGGCGCGCGACGTTCAACTCCTGCAGGACACCGTGCGCGAGGCGGGCAACCTCGCGCTCTCGCTGTTCCGCACCGAATTGAAGAACTGGACCAAGGGCGCCTCCTCTCCGGTCTCGGAAGCCGATATCGCGGTCAACGATCTCCTTGAAGCACGGTTGCGCACGGCAACGCCGGACTATGGCTGGCTCTCGGAAGAAAGCGCCGATGACGACGAGCGGCTCGGCAAGCACCTGGTGTGGATCGTCGATCCCATCGACGGCACGCGCGGCTATCTTGCCGGCCGCGAGGATTGGTGCGTGAGCGTGGCGCTGGTCGAGGACACAACTCCCGTGCTTGCCGCCGTGTTCGCGCCGGTCACTGACGAGTTTTTCTTTGCCGCGCGCGGGCAGGGCGCCACCCGCAACGCAGAACCGATCCTCGTGACAGGCGGCACTGCGCTCGATTTCGCGCGCGTCGCCGGTCCCAAGCCGCTGGTCGAGCGGCTTGACCCGACTCGCAAGGACATCATCCTGCATCCGCGTATCGCATCGCTGGCGCTGCGGCTTTGCCGGGTCGCGCAGGGAAATCTTGACGCCGCCTTCGCCGGCGGACAGAGCAGGGATTGGGATCTTGCCGCAGCCAATTTGATCGTGCAGGAAGCGAATGGTAAGATGACGGCCCTTTCCGGGGACGCGATCCTTTACAACAGGCGCGAGGTAGTGCACGGGGTGCTGGTGGCCGCGGGACACGATCGTCATGCGAGCATCGTCTCGCGTTTTCGAAACCGTCCGTCGCCGTGAGCGCTGCTGCTGCGCCGGGATGTGGATGCCGGGCCGATTGTCAGGAAAGGACCATCATGCCGGCCAGTGCCCCGCAGCAATTGCTTCACCTCGTCATCGGCGGCGAGCTGACGGATTTCGAGAACAACACCTTCAAGGATCTGGAACAGGTGGATATCGTCGGCGTGTTTCCCAATTACGCAACCGCCTATGCGGCGTGGAAGGCGAAGGCGCAGGCAACCGTCGATAACGCCCAGATGCGCTATTTCATCGTGCATCTGCACCGGCTGCTCGATCCCGCGCAGGATATCAAACTAGACGCGAAAACGACCCGTTGAAAAGGCTGCTTCGCAATACGCTGCGCAGCAGCTGGTTTCAGCGCGTTGCGGGCTTCTTCGCGGCCGAATGGCTGCGCTTCGTCTGGCGGACCAACCGCTTTACCTTCGAGCCGGGTGGTTTCGAAGCCCTCTACCAACGGGTCGAGGGGCAGTTCCCCGCGATCTTCGCGTTCTGGCATGGCCAGCATTTCCTGACGCCGTTCATCAAGACCAAGCCGACCCATAGGGCCAAGGTGTTGATCTCGTTGCATCGCGACGGCGAGTTCAACGCAGTCGCCGTCGAGCGACTTGGCATCGGCACCATCCGGGGTTCCGGCGATCACGGCTCGGCCTTTCACCGCAAGGGCGGCGTCGGCGCCTTCAAGGAGATGGTGCGCGCGCTCGATGACAACTATAATGTGGCGCTGACCGCCGATGTGCCCAAGCGCTCGCGCGTCGTGGGTCTCGGCATCATCATGCTGGCGCGAGAATCCGGACGGCCGATCATGCCCTTCGCCATGGCCACCAGCCGCTATATCCAGCTCGGGAATTGGGATCGCACCACGATCAATCTGCCGTTCGGGCGAGGCGCAGTCGTGGGCGTCGAGGAAGTCTACGTGCCGTACGATGCCGATGATGCCGTCATGGAGCAATGTCGCCGGAAGCTCGAAAACATCCTGAACCAGGCGACCGACCGCGCCTATGCCTTGGTCGGCCGGCCCGAGGGGGCCCGGCATGGCTAATGCGCTGCCGATGACGCTGCGGTTCTACCGCGGCCTGTCCTCGGCAATTGTGCCGCTGGCGCCTGCGCTGATCAAGCGGCGACTCAAGCTCGGCAAGGAGGATCCGGAGCGAATCGGCGAGCGGCGCGGCATCACCAGCGACACAAGACCGCCGGGACCGATGGTGTGGATTCACGGCGCCAGCGTCGGTGAGGTGCTCGCAGCGGCGGCGCTGATCGAGCGGCTGCGCGCGCTCAACATCCGCATCCTGCTCACCTCGGGCACGGTCACCTCGGCTGCGATCGTCGCCAAGCGATTTCCACCCGACATCATCCATCAATATGTTCCCTATGATTCTCCGCGCTATGTCGCGCGCTTCCTCGCGCACTGGAAGCCGTCACTCGCCTTGTTCATCGAGTCCGATCTGTGGCCGAACCTGATCCTGCAGAGCGCGGCGCGGCGGCTGCCGATGGTGCTGATCAACGGGCGGATGTCGCACCGCTCGTTCCCGCGCTGGCGTCGGGTGCACGGCACGATCTCCACGATCCTGGAAAAATTCGACATCTGCCTCGCGCAATCGGCCACCGACGCCGAACGCTTCGCGACGCTCGGCTGCCGCAACGTCGTCATCACCGGCAACCTGAAGCTCGACGTTCCGGCGCCGCCCGCGGATTCCTTCAGGCTCGAACGGCTGTTGTCGATGACGCGCGGCCGGCCCGTGATCGCGGCGGCCTCGACGCATCCGGGCGAGGAGGAAATCCTGATCGAGACGCACAAGATGCTCGCGAGCTTCTTTCCAGGGCTTCTCACCGTTGTCGTGCCGCGACATCCGGATCGGGGCGCGTCGATCTGGCGACTGGTCGATACCGCAAGGCTCAAGGCGGCGCTGCGCTCACGCGACGAACTGCCGACGGCCGCGACCGATATCTATGTGGCCGACACGATGGGCGAGCTCGGCCTGTTCTATCGCGCAGCTCCCATCGTGTTCATGGGCGGATCGCTGGTTCCGCACGGCGGACAAAATCCGATCGAGGCGATCAAGCTCGGCGCCTCGATCGTGCACGGTCCGCATGTGTTCAACTTCTCCGATGTCTATGAGGCGCTCGACACGTCGGGTGGCGCGCGAAGGGCGGAGACGCAGGAGGCGCTGGTGAAGCAGCTCGGCCAGTTGCTCGCCGACCCTGACGCGCGCGAAACCATGGTCGCGGCATCCACCGGCATCGTGGAGGAGCTGGGCGGCGCGCTCGAACGCACGCTTGCCGCGCTCGAGCCCTATCTGTTGCAATTGCGGTTCGAAATGGGGGCCGCCAATGCGTGAGCCGGCGTTCTGGCACGCGCCGTCGTCATGGAAATCGCACCTGCTCCGGCCGCTTGGCGCGCTCTATGGCGCGATCGCGGCGCAACGGCTGTCGCGCAAGGGATTTGACGCCGGCGTGCCGGTCATCTGCGTCGGCAACTACCACATCGGCGGCGCCGGCAAGACCCCGACGGTGCTGGCGCTGGCCAGGATGCTGCGCGAGCTTGGCGAGACGCCGGTGGTGCTGAGCCGCGGCTATGGCGGGCGCCTGCGCGGCCCGGTCATGGTCGATCCGACCCGCCATGGCGCCGGCGACGTCGGCGACGAGCCGCTGATGATGGCTGCACAAATTCCCGTTGCGGTCTCCGCCGACCGCATCAACGGCGTGGCGCTGGCGCGTTCGCAGCGCGCCAGCGTGATCCTGATGGATGACGGCTTTCAAAATCCGTCGATTGCCAAAGATGCGTCGCTGATCGTGATTGACGGCGAGCGCGGGCTCGGCAACGGATTTGTGTTTCCTGCCGGCCCCTTGCGCGCGCCGCTGTTGCCGCAGTTCGCGCGCACCGACGCTTTGATCGTGGTCGGCGACGGGGCGGCAGGCCGGGCGGTCGCCGCCGACGTCGCTGCGCGCGGCGCTCTGGTGCTGGCCTCGCGCCTCAAGCCGGATGCAGCATCGCTCGAAAGGCTCCAAGGCAGACGCGTGTTCGCCTTTGCCGGCATCGGCGATCCCGCGCGGTTCTATCGCACGTTGCGGACAGCGGGTATCGAGGTGGCGCGGGAGCGCACCTTCGCCGATCATCACCGGTTCTCGAAAGGCGAGATCGAAAGCCTGGTCGCGGATGCGAAGGCCGAACAACTCGCGCTGGTGACGACGGAAAAGGATTTTGCGCGCTTGCGCGGCGCATCCACTGCGATTCCCGACATCGTCGCGTTCGCGGTGACCCTGGAATTTTCCGACGCGGCGCGATTGAAGAAATTTCTGACCGACCGCCTGTTCAAGGCGCGCGAGAAAGGATTTCAAAGGTAGCTGTCGTCCCGGACAAAGCGGACGGAGACGGGCAGGGTCGGCAAAGCGAGGCGGGCCCACCAAGGCGAAACGTGTCCAGCCATGTCGATGCGATTCCTTGCCTGGAAGTGGTGGGCACGGCGCCGACGCCTTCGACCACCCTGCGAAATCAGCTCTGGCTTTTCAGCGCGCCCGGATAATGCCGCTGCAGCACGGCGCTCGGCAGCGCATAGGCTTCCTGAAGGTCGACGCTCCAGTATTTCAGCTCATCGAGCGGGATTCGCGCATCGGTGACCGCGCAGCGCACATAGGTGCCCGGCGAGATCACGCGAAAATCGCCGTCGAGATATTGCACCTGCGCTTCGCCGTGACCCGAGGGGCCGAATTTGTTCAGCACGATCAAGCTCTCCGATTCAACATCGCATCTTTCAATCTAGCATAAATAGGTGATGCTGTCCGCCCGCGAAACCCACCGATTTGTGATGTTTTGCGCAAATTGGCGCGTGTTACCCTTTGGTGGGGATGGACGCGCTGTCCTTGATCGCCATAACGGTCATTTAAGAACCAGATGCGCCTTAAGTCACTCATCGCATTTCTGACGCTTTTCGCCGCGGCTTTTCCCGTGCTGGCCGCGACCGGCGCAGCGCCGCGCGAGGTCGACATTCCCGAAGGCACCATTACGCTGCGCGCGCAGCTCTTCAAGCCGGATGGCGACGGCCCGTTCCCGACCGTGATTGCGCTGCATGCCTGCGGCGGGCTTGTCGGCCGCAGCGAGCCGGTGCTGCCGCGCTATCGCGACTGGGCCGAGCAACTCCTCAAGGATGGCAAGGCGGTGCTGCTGCCGGACAGCTTCTCCTCGCGCGGGCTTGGCCCGCAATGCCGGACCAAGGAGCGCAAGGTCAGCGCGCGCCGCGAGCGGGTCAAGGATATCGCAGCCGCCCGGCAATGGCTGATGCAGCAGAAATGGGTCGCGCATAACCGCATCAGCCTGATCGGATGGGCCCATGGCGCCAGCGCGCTGCTCTGGGCCGTGCGCCCACAACTATGGTGGCGCGGCAAAGAGCCGGATTTTCGTTCCGCGATCGCGTTCTATCCGGATTGCCGGATCTCCGCCGGGCTTGGCTGGAGCGCGCGGGTGCCGACGCTGCTCCTGATCGGAGCCAAGGACGACGTCTCCTCGCCGCCGGCCTGCCGACAGATGATCGAGGGGGCGCGCGGTCGCAGCGCACTTACGCGCATCGTGGTGTATCCCGGCGCCTATCATGATTTCGATCGCGCCAACCTGCCGGTGCATGCCATCGTCGGCGGCGCGGATGGCGGCCTTCCCGAGCACGGCCATCTCGGCAGCGACGCCGCCGCGCGCGCGGATTCGCAGAAGCGCGTCGCCGAGTGGCTGGCGCGCTAAAGAAGCCACTTGCTTCGTTATGGTCGGGCTTGGCGAGACAGCGAGACTCTAAAACAAGCTTCCCTGATCCGCCGGCTTGGCCGTGCGTTTCGGAGCGGCGGGCTTTTGTTCGCGCGTCGCGGGCTTCGGAGCGCCCGATGGCGTAACAGTCGCCACAGGGCGATCCGCATCCGCCGTCGCACCGACGCGGCCGTCGGAGAATTCGATCGACAGGCGCTCGCTCGGCCCGACCTGTTCCGCAGCATGCACGGCGTGCCCGGAATCGTTGCGGACCAGCGCGAAGCCGCGCGCGAGCACGCTGCGATAGGAAAGCGCGGCAAGGAGCTGCCCGCTATGGTTCACGCGCGCCTCGAGCCGCTGCAGCGTGGTCTGGAGCGCGCGGTGGGCGCGATCGGCCAGGCGCGCGGAGCGTTCGCGCTCGCGTGCAATCGCATTGCGCTGCGCTTGCGCATTGGCCAGCCGCGAGCCCTTCAGCCGCGCTTGCAGTCCGGCGAAACGCTCGCGCCGGCTTCGCAGCAGCGAGCGCGTGCAGTGCTGGAGCCGTTCGCCGGACGTGGCGAGATGCTGGCGCGCCTGCGCCACCTGGCCGCGCAGCACTCGTAGCGTCAGTCTGGCGCTGGTCGCCGCAAAGCGGCGGAAATGCGCATGCGTGTTGGCGCGCAGGCCGCGGGGCAGCATGCCGCTTGCAGCATCGAGCCGCTGCCGCGGGACCGCGAGCAACTCGCTGGCCGCCGGCAATGCGCGCGCCGTGGCGCGAAACTCGTTGCGGCGGCTTTCCTGCCCGCGTAGCCAGCAGACGTTCACGCGCCGGGCAAGGTTGTCGACCTCCGCGATCAGGTCGCTTTTGACGGGGACAGCCATTTCGGCGGCCGCGGTCGGCGTCGGCGCGCGCTTGTCGGCGGCGAAATCGATCAGCGTGACGTCGGTCTCGTGGCCGACCGCCGAGATCAGCGGGATCACGCTGTCGGCCACGGCGCGGACCACGATCTCTTCGTTGAACGACCAGAGGTCTTCCAGCGAGCCGCCGCCGCGCGCGACGATCAAAACGTCGGGCCGCGGAATCCGGCCGCCCTCCGGCAGCGCATTGAAACCACGGATCGCGCTTGCAACCTGCTCGGCTGAGCCCTCGCCCTGCACCTTGACGGGCCACACCAATACGCGGCGGGGAAAGCGGTCCTCAAGGCGATGCAGGATGTCGCGGATCACAGCACCGGTCGGCGAGGTGACGACGCCGATCACCTCCGGCAGCCAGGGCAGGAGCTGCTTGCGGGCCTCAGTGAACAGGCCCTCTGCGGCGAGCTTCTTCTTGCGCTCCTCCATCAGGGCCATGAGCGCGCCGATGCCGGCGGGCTCCAACGCCTCGATCACGATCTGGTAGGTGGATTTCCCTGGAAAGGTCGTGAGCCGGCCGGTTGCGATCACTTCCAGCCCTTCCTGCGGCTTGAAGCGCATGCGGGCGTGGGCAAACTTCCAGATCACGGCTTCGATCTTGGCATTCTCGTCCTTGAGGGCGAAGTAGCAATGGCCCGACGAGTGCGGCCCGCGGAAGCCCGAAATCTCGCCGCGCACGCGCACATGGCCGAACCGGTCCTCCACTGTCCGCTTCAGGGCGGAGGACAGTTCGGACACCGTGAATTCGGGCGCGTTGATCAGGCTTTCGGCAGCGGTCATTTCGACTCAGCGAACAAAACGGGTCCGTCCAAGTTAGGGATTTTCCCCGTGAACCGCCAATCCGTAACGGGCTTTTCCTCTTGCTTTTCCATGTACTCTATAGAATAGAGTACTCTGTATCCAATATTTCTGAGGTAAATCATGCCGGCTTCGCTGGTTTCTTGGTTGGTCTGGCTCGGACTCATCGTCAGCGGCCTCTGGATACGCTGGGGCGAATAGTGGCTGAGTTCGACGAGGTCATCCACCAGTCGCTGCGGCTCAGGATCATGGCCGCGCTGAATGCGCTGCCGCCCTCGATCGGCGTGGAATTCTCGAAGCTGAAGCAGCTGACCGGGGCGACCGACGGCAATCTCGGCGCGCACATCGAAACCCTGGCCAGGGCGGGCTATGTTGCGGTCGACAAGGCCTTTGTCGGCAAGAAGCCGCAGACCACGGTGACCGCGACCGCGACAGGCCGCGCCGCCTTCGCCCGCCATGTCGCCACCTTGCAGGAGATCATCGTGGCATCGGAGGGCGATAATAAGTAGCCTTCCATGTCTCTCCACTCGTCATTCCGGGGTATCGCGAAGCGATGAGCCCGGAATCTAGATCCCCCGGCTGTGGTTATGGATTCCGGGCTCGCCACTTCGTGGCGCCCCGGAATGATGGCGTGTGGATATCTAGCGCTTGCAGGAAACAGGGGACTCGTGTCACCGACTTGGCACAAATCCGCTTGTCCCACGGCCCCTCATGCACATTCTCCTGCTCGGTTCCGGCGGCCGCGAACATGCTCTCGCCTGGAAGATCGCGGCGTCTCCGCTGGTGACAAAGCTGTGGTGTGCGCCGGGCAATGCC
>Ga0134126_10001105_pt1 | contig 34235 bp, 40 predicted proteins | sample KB31752_FD_96881 | JGI IMG/M metagenome (GOLD analysis project Ga0134126, IMG submission 96881) | Terrestrial soil microbial communities with excess Nitrogen fertilizer from Kellogg Biological Station, Michigan, USA - KB3-175-2 | ecosystem: Environmental > Terrestrial > Soil > Unclassified ...
ACACGCCGATACGCTTTGCGTATCTCATAGCTGATTGCAAATTTAGAAAGTAATCAGGCCCGCTCTGCAATTGAACTATCTCGTCGCCGCTTCTAGGCGGTTGACTAAAGTGATTATTCGAAAGATAGAACGCGAAAGCTTCAGACCAGTCTTTGCACGTCTCAGCATCGATCGAGGTATCGGTAAAGAGCCCTGAAAAATCGTGCTTTTTGTACGTCTTTATGGGCCACCAATAATAAGGTGTGGGGTATCGACGATCCCATCCAGATGTGCTGCTGACTTGCGCGATCTGCCCACCTGCAAACCATTGAAGTGCATCTTTCCATTGGGCATAGCCGAGATCAACAGCCCAACACAACACGAACGTCACAAAACTACATTGCCAGCTCGCAACAAGGTCCGACCGAGTGAAAGCGCGAAAGACCTTATGCACTCGAGCGGGACTATCCATATATTTCTGCATATACGCGCGATTATCGGCAACTGCGCGATCCCAGTATTCTTTAGGTAACAACCAGGAGGGAACACGATGGGGCGTGACGGCGCCGCACTGGAACAATGCTCTCATTGACCATGCAAAGCTACGCGTTTCGCCCATATAAACGATGCCCGGCAATTTCTGAAGCGACCGTCCGTAAGCATCATTAAGGATCGCAAAGGTGCCTAGCGCCTGCAATTCTTCGAGATAATATGGATCATCTGTCAGTAGATAAGGAAGGTAGGCTGTTCCCGGCGTGTGCGAACAGTCCATTTTGAAGTAACGTGGATCAACGCCGTTACCGGATTTCATTCCAGCCGGCGGTTTGGGAAGAGGTCCCGAATGAATAACAGGATTTCCGTTCGCGGGATTTGATGAAGCAGTGGGATATTCGAAGCAGCTAATATACCGACCGGTATTTTCGTCTCGCCAGTGGATCGGCATAGTACCGGTCGCTTCCGCCTGAGCGAACATCGTCGAAAACGAAGTAGCAGTACGATTAATAATGTAGTCCGCTTGCTGTTCAGTTACGGGGCCAATGTCGTCCCGTCCTCCAACTGTGCCCATCGCGGTAATTAAGCCAGCGGTGCTCATCGGTCCGGAATACGTATGCGCCCGTGAGCCGCGAGGCCGACCATATAACATCGAGCTACCATACTTGGGCAGTAGTTTCGCCTCAACTAACTCATCAATGGCACGCACGACCTTACGTGGTCTCGACTGCCAGCGCCAACGTGCCCAGCGCCAGTGATACGGTACATTGACGAGTGCAATGTGCCGCCCGTCCCTGCGCAGGGTCAGTGTATATGGCTCGGTGATATGGGCGGCCGCCTCATCAGAATCGTGAAGCCGTCCGAGTTCAACGACGATCTCTAGGCGATCCGAATCCACGTCTGGACGGAAAAACACCGTCAATGGCGTGTCCGGACGTCGCACGCAGATACACCTTTGGCGCACAAATGGGCCATTGTAGGATCCCAAATCGATGCCCGCTGCCGCGTCGAAGACGTATTGCCTTCCTGCAAGATCTATTGTAGCGCTAAGTGGTTCTAGCTTTTGCGGCACCATTGTGGTCGTCGCTGAATTCGCCGCTAGGGTGCTATCCTCAGAAGCAAAAATGTCTAGCATAGCGAGTGGAAGCATTGCGCCTCCGAGGAGGAAACTCCTTCGGTCGAACATCGCATTCTCCTCGGTGTGCTATTCCGTCGCGCGACGGAATTGCTCATGAGCCCGAACTAGCTTTGACCGAGCAAGCGTAACCGGCGGGTCCGTCGTTGCGTAAACGCTCGATTCGGCCAACTCGCTTGCGCGGGGGAGACGGCCGACGACGGAGGGATCGGCGTTGATTTCGGTTAGGACGACCCTCCTCGTCGCTGCCGCAACAACTGCGAGAACGTAAAAGCCATCGTACATGCCCAAGGATACGAAGGCGCCTCCTATACAGTAGGCCAGCAAGGACAGCTGAAGCATTCTTCCAAGGCTATTGGCCCATGCAAGCTCTGGAGAATGTGCCGTATATTTGGCCGTCCAGCGTGCGTTTAAAAACGTGACTAGAATCAGACTGACAAAAAGTCCTAAGCCGATGAAGCCGTGGTTCCCGAGCATTTCAAAATATATACTATGCGTAGCGCGTGGGCGCGTTAATGCCGGCAATCCGCTATCAGCCAACTCCGAATTCACGATGGCTGGGTATCGATTCCAATGGAAGCCGCCGCCCACCAACGGTCTATGCTCCGCCATGGCAGTGGCTAAACGCCAAAAATACAATCGGCTCTCTGCTGATTGGTCTTTTTGGTACGTCTGGATCGTACTCATGCGAGCTGACCACTGTTGAGGCGCGAAATTCCAAATGAGAACGGCAGCTACAACCGTTGCAAACGCTATAATTAATTTATGGCGAGATTTCAGCCACAGAATGGCGGCCACGGCGCTGATAGTCAGAAAAGCGCCACGAGAGTACGTAAATATCGTCGATAAAAAAGTCGCAGCGGCCACGCAAAGCATAGCTACACGGAGCCGCCGATCCGCAACTCGCTCAAATCCGTAAATGAGCAGTGGCAAGGCCATATTTAATGCGACTCCGAGCTCATTATTGTCTGCAATCATAGATTCAGGTGGCCCCCAGATGCGGTCACCTCCGCCATGCAAAAGCGTGAAGATGGCCCCACGCAACCCATAAAATCCAATTGAAAGCGCAACTATCCAGACAACTGCCTCCACGCGTACACGTGTCGTCATCATACTATAGGCGAGCAAGGTAAATCCGAGCATCTTGGCCGCGAGCTGCCATCTATCATAAATGTCTGCTCCTGGCGCAAGGCCGAAAACGGACGTGATGGTAATCCAAATTAATAGGCAAAAAAGCAAGACTGTCGTTGTATCGATAGGAGGACGTTTCGCTTCGCGCGATGTGACCCAAGCCAGCAGGGTCACGACACCAATTATCAAAGCGTAAGGAAGCTCAGAGAACAATCCATAGACAATCCGGTGAGGATTCATAATTGACATCCAGAACCACAGTAGAACCCCTACAAATGGCCGCCGAAAGACAAATGGCAGCGCGCCAAAAAAAACTACCCCGAGCATTATGCCGCGCATGTTGGACTCGTTACTCGTTCCAGTCTAAAGAGATGATCTAAAGTTACAGCAGCTGCCTGAAGTTGCCTTGTGCGCATAATTTAAAAGCCCTCGCTTCTGAAACTGCGGCTTCGCATGTAGCGGCCAAATGCGCCTTGCGCAGCTTGAATTGCAAGTGAACCACATAAAGCAACTTATCACAGTTAAGCCCCGACTAAGATCACTCTAGAGAAGCGACATTCGTGTACTGTTGGACCGAAAGCGTTTAACGCAACTGAAATCGATTTTTCGTGCACGGCCCGATGCGGCTATGTGACGCTGCCGGAATTCTTCACAATTAACGTGCATAGTTGCTCGTAGCGAACGCCAAGATTGTTGCATTTTGCGCGATAGCTGTATCTATGTATATATTAGCTACAGTTGGTCTTTGGAGACGCCGGATGAGAAAAACGTGGGCTGTCGCGGTGTTTGCCCACAATGAGGCCGCGCGCATCGGCAGGGCGATCGACGCACTTAACGGGTGTAGCGTTGATACTAAGCTTGAGATTTACGTGCTGGCCAATGGCTGCACGGACAGCACAGCGAGTGTTGCGCGCGCGTGTGCAGGACGCTTTGCTCCAATTCACGTGATCGAAATTGTTGCTGGGGATAAGGCCGGCGCTTGGAATCATTTTATTCACGATGTTCGTCCGAAAGCTGAATTGTTTTTCTTTACCGACGGTGACTGCTGGATTCATCCGAACGCGCTCGCTCTGTTGGCCAGAAGGCTTGAGGTCGATCCAATTGCAAATGCCGCTAGTGGGGCGCCTGGCTGCGGGCTCGACCGTCTGAAACAAGTGGACACGCTTATTTCTTCGCGAGGCCTCATGGGCAATTTGTATGCTTTGCGCGGAGATTTTGTGGAGCGTATGCGAGATGCCAACGTGCGCCTCCCTATAGGATTAATCGGAGAAGACAGCCTGATTGGTGCGCTTGTAAAATGGGACCTAGACGCTAAGACCTGGAGAGATGACAGAATTGCAGTTGAGTCAGCTGCAACATTTTATTTTGGAATGCCTTCGCTTTCCACATACTTGCGGCGGCTTATTCGCTACTCGACGCGGCGCTATCAACTGGAATTGCTCCGTGATGTGATCAAAACGAAAGGCATCCCATTTTTGCCGAGGCACATTGGGGAGCTCTATAGGGAGGAAAAAATCAATGAGCTTAGAGTGCGCTTATTGAACGCACTGCCAGATTTGGTTGCTCGCTATAGATTAAGACGATCTAGATAGGCTTTCTCCGATAAGCTCGGGCCCAGCGCCAACTGGCTCGCTTCTCCAGCAGCACCACCTATACTAATCTGCACGCGAGGCGGCAGTTTCCCGTGTCGGCAGCACAAGGCACACCGGATTATGTCGTAAGCTACGCGCCCGTTCAGAGGGCTTTGCGGCGTAGCCATACCCGCAGGGGCGCTATGCTCACGGAGCGTGCAGGTGGCGCTACACCAATCATGCTTTCGCGTCATCGTCGGCGCCGTGAGACGAGCCCATCTAATGCTGCGCGAGGACGGTGTCACTCCCTGGAGTCACGCGGAACCCTAGGCTGGATAGCCACTCATTCAGTGACGGGACGGAATACAGCCGCCACTGCGGCTCATAGATGATGGTGCGGATCTTGGCGGCTTGTTCGTCGGTAAGCCCGCGCAAGATCATCTCCTCCGCGCCCTCGCAATCGACTTTCAGCAGGTCAACCCGACCACCGACTTTGCCAATTGCATCAGTGAGTGTTGCCCCGGGGACGGTGACAGCAACTCCTGAGACTTGGCTGACTGTGCTGTGGCCGCCATTATTCCGCGGATGGCGGTAAAGGGTAATCGGTCCTGGCTTTACGCCTATCGCGGCGCGAATGGTCGAGACATTAGTGAGCCGGTTACATTCGACGGTACGGAGCAGTTCATTGTAATTGCCCACTTCCGGCTCAAAAGCCACTACTGAAGCGTCTGGGCATAGCTGTTTTGCGCGCAGGACGAAAATCCCCGTGTTCGCGCCGATGTCGATGATGAATTTGGGGAACGCGGCGAACCCGCCGTCATAGACGCCATCAACGAATATCTCGGAGAAAATGTAGAGCGACATGAAAGTCGGTATGCCCACTCGCTTGCCATCCTTCAGCCGCAACTCTAGGCGGCGCGAGAACGGCAGCAACTTGAGCGCGATGGCGCCGTAGAAAGCGAATGGGGACACCACCTGTCGGCGCAAGCGGTCGCGAAATTTGCGGTCAGATAGCTTCGAAATCGCCCACCGGATACGAAAAAGGCTCATTGAGTGCCTCCCGTTTCGCCGCGGAGCCTAGCATGGCGCTGTCTTTCTGTCCCGCCCTAATCGTCAATGGTTAATCCCCGTCCAAGAGGAGCATCATGTGTCTAAATCGAGCGGCTATAGGAAAATCTGATGCTCACATACCGCGCCTCAACGCCCAGATCGAGGATCTGACGCCACCTCGATGACCTGGCCACCTGGCCCGTCGCGCGCCCTATGAAGCATTGCGCCGCTTCCAGTGCGGGAGTCCTGGGACGCGTGTGGCCGGATGTATGATTAGGTAGACGGGCGAGGATGTCGGCGAGCCAGACGAGCGGAGCGATCGTGAGCTTGGCGGCTCGACAGAGAGTGTGGATCGCGGCGGCGCGCTCGTCCTCGGCATCAGAGCCAACCGTTAGAGCGCCCAACAACATTACCACATCATCCGCATAAGGTATTTCCGGCTTGCAACAATCGGCTGTCCAAACGGCACACCGTTAGCGCAGGCGTGTTCCTATTCTGCAGTTTGCCAGCGTTGAAAGTGATTGGAGCAATATGAATTTCAGCCGACCTTTCTTGGATTCACACCAACGTCCAACCGATGTGACCACCAAAAATGTCCCCGCCAGTAAATACATTCGCTGGGGCCACGATGCCGGCGCGGCTATCGGCACGACGGCTAACAGTTGCATGACTGGTCGATGAAATAGATAGAGTGCGAATGTTAGAGAACCGAGCCAACGAATAATGCGCGTAAATGGGAACAGCGTAATTTCAAATCTTCGACTGGCCATCTGAATGCCACAAAGATGAATTGCGAATGCTATGCCGTCAAAATAATCTCCAACTAGGCTTTTTCGCTCGACGAAGGGAAGTGTCAGTAAATAGTGTTGTCGGACGATTGGCGAAGCAGCGAGCAAGCCAGCTCCAATAACGGCTGCGAAAAGCCCGACGATATTGGACGTAGGCATCCGATCTTGAAATCGGTAAAGCATAAAACCCATCAGCCAAACGCCCCAGAGTGCACTGATGCTGGGGCCCGCGGTAACTAGTGCGGCGCCACAAAGGATGTATCGGGTAATACCTTTTGAAAAAAATATGCACCCAGCAATTATATAGTATGTAGCCTCAAAGCTTAAAGACCAGAAAGGCACGTTGATCCCGGGTTCCATCGGATGACCAAAAAACCAGAATTCGTTCGTAAGAGTGAACGTTGCCAGGTAACGAAGAACTGCGCCGTCAGATGGATAGCCCCAGGGCCCATTGAAATAAAAACTCGAATTGATTTGAAGCCCAATTGCGTCGCAGATCGCCGTAAGTACCAGAGCCGGTATAACGATTGAATATAGGCGCGCTAGGCGCGAAGTGGCATAGGAGGAAACAGATTGTTCTCGCTCGGTCAGGACGTGCGCAATAACATAGCCTGACATAACAAAAAAGATCATGACAGCAGTCTGCAAATAGCCGCCAAGCTCCCAGAAAAGGCCGCCTGTAAAGGCGCGACCACCTGCATGACCTAGAAAAACTACAAGTGCTGCACTGAAGCGGATTAGGTCAAGATGCAAGGAAACCCCATTTCTCATGGTACTCATTGAGATATCATCCGTATTGGGCTAAGTTTAGTTCGACGGAGAACAGCTGTTATCCAGCATGGGGTATAATGGAGAAATTGCTCGGGTCGGCTGTCCCATCGGGACACGTCGACGTGGAAGCTGATCTGTTCAAAAGCAAAAAAGGATATGCCGAGCGGCAGTATTATCTTTTCGACCGCAACTTGAAGGTCGCGAGCAGTGCGAAGTTTCCGGTGACGAGCGCGCAGGTGAAGGTCCATGCGAGTTTGTCTCAGCCTTTCGTGCAGGCTCTATCAGTCAGCCGCACGCCCGCCGAAGAGTTGCAGGTGAAGGAGCCAATCAAGAGAGACACAAAACGTATGTTCGACCACGCGCAACAGGCGATTGGGGCGACATGTAGGCGTATGATAGCTGACCCGCCTGGCGCTCGAGTAAGATGAACGCCAAAACGGTGATTGGAAAGAACAGGAACAGAAATTGGGATGAGTTGAATAGCAACTGCAATTCCCCTGGAGTACATCATGGAGGGGCCTCTGCCTCCCTAATTTGGCCAAGTTAGTTAACAAACGGCGAACTCGAGCGGCAATGCAAGCGACATCAGTGCGCGACCCGCAATCGCTTCGAGCGGGATGAACGGGGGCAGGCACATACACACAACGCTCACTGCCGTCGAGAGCGATCTACGTTCGCGACGCGTGATCAACAGGGCGGTGGCCGCGCGGATACAGTCGGATGCGCTCGACTGGAAATTGGCGCGGGACTGCGACGGACGTACGCCCTTTGCTCAGTTTAGAAAGAGAACGAATGGTTCCCTTGACGCACCGGCGAACGCCTCGTTCGTATACCTTGAAGTCGCCTTCAGGCCGCTCGGCTTGCGCGCTTATCCGCGCACCTGCGCGCCCTATGGCCGCGGGTCGCGGTTTCGCAACGGCAGCAAGCCGCGCTCGCCGAAATAGAGCTTGGCTGTTGCCTTGAGGTTATTTGCGACGAGATCGCGCATGGGATCGTAGCTCGCTACGCCGCCGAGGGTGAGCCAGAGGAGCAGTCAGGGTGGCGTCTCTTTGCCGCCGGCTATAACACGCACAAGACAGTGCTGACGGGCCGGCCGGACACGTATGGAGCGATCCGGCCGAGGTAGGCCTATTCGTCGGTGGAGAGATTGATCGGTTTGGCCGGAGCTTCCTTGAACTCGCCCCGATAGCATCAGCACTCAGATTCCAGCTTCTTCAGCCTTGATCATACTCTTGATCGCCTCTCCTAGGACGTGATCTCCGAAGGCGGTTTCGAATCGGTCGTCAATGACGCGCGCGCCGGCTTCCAGCATGGCCGGGGTTATCTTGACTTCGGCGAGGCGAGGGCGACCATTCGCAATGGGCCTTAGATACATCGGACATTTTGCTGACTCAAGGTTATAGTTCCCCTTTGCTAAGGTACCGCAAGCTTCGCCGCCGTGGTTATTTGCGCTAACCAAAGGGCGTTAATAAGCAGCCGAGCGAGAACGACTCCGCAACGATCCTCTAATGGCGCTTCAATTGCTGGTTAACGGGTTCGAGGTAGCCTCATACACGGCGTTTGCGGGTACCTCCGCTTGCTCCCTTCGGCGGGATTGCCCGGCGGGGTCCCGAGCTGCTGCAGCGGGCTGTGTTCGGAAAAACCGGGCAGTCTGTCGAGTTATAGCGTATCGGCTTTGGATCGTAGGAGGCTAGAGTGATTGAGCGAGCAGATCAGCAAAGATCAAACTCTCCGCAGCTCATCGCTGATGTGACTCTCTATCCAAGCTCCGGAGGAGGGCGGAAATCGCCCATCCTTCCGGGTTGGGGTTGCCTATGCTGTGTCTCAGAGCACGAACCTATCGCGGGGTACGGGGGATTTCCGCTGCTCGGCGAAGCGCCCATGCAGCCTGGAGAGCGGCGTCGGGTCGGTTTCGTATTTCTGATGGGCGAAACGGCTGCTCGGATTATTCAGAACGCCCGCAAATTCTCATTGTGGGAAGGCAGCTTTGTCGGAGAGGCGATCGTCGTTCCGTCAACCGAGCTTTAGCTTCCGGCTGCTAACTTTCAGGAGCGCGCCCGAGGCACTCGTGACGCTCGCTTCGCTTATCGCCTGTGCAGCAGTTTTCGTGACTGAATCCGAATAGGACCGCGCAGTGGGCGCGACTGCGATTATGTCCAGCAGCTGCCTCCGACTCCGCTAGTCTAGTTCAAATCCCAGTCCCCAGCCACAGATTACGCTTAGACTTAAGCCGCTTTCGGGCCCTCTTTTCTTTGCCGTAAACGTGTTGCACGCGCTTCCGCGGAAAGCGGCAGATTTGCTCCCACCGGCTCGAAAGCCTTCTGTGCAACACGCGAGCAATACTGATACAATGCAGCGTTCGGCGTACGTTTGGGGGCAGATGTCTCGCGCAGACACCGAACTCATTATCGATGCCATGTCCTACGTGGACGCGGTCCATACGGATTTGGCAGCCGAGAATACCTCACCGGCACCCGGTGTCGCGGGCCGGGTGGTCCGCGCCATCCTCGCCGATCCGTCTCTATCAGATTATGTGAGGACTTGGGCGAGGCAGCGGCGTGCAATGGAGGCGAGTGCCAGGACACCGCCTCGGCCGCCATGGGATGCAAACCATGGACGTGTCTGCGAGCTATTGCGACGCGCGGGCGACACACGCCGATGAGCCGGTATGCGGCTATCTTATCAGTATCTAATCGCGGCGGTGCGATGGCCGCGCGACGCCCGGCCGTGACCTCCGGGTAGTTGGCCGCCGCCACCCTTCCGATATCTAGCGCGACCGCCCAGCGCGGCCGGCGCTTCGCACCTTCTCAGCCGTTCAGCCTCGTTTCCTGACACGCGATCCGCGGCCATCCCCTCCGTCATTTTAGGGCATATATCAATAGGTTAGAGGAATTTTGCCAGCCGGAAACAACGATCTGGCCTACACCGGAACGGGTACGCCTCAGCGGATGATCTCGCCGGCGCGAGCGGTCTCCATTATACTTCCAAAGCTGAGCGGTGCGATCCTAGGAGCCTCTATTCGCCGGACCTCAGCGTTACCACACCGCGCTCGCGAAGCTCGATTTCTGCCGCGCGTTCCTCGAACTCCCGCTCCCACATCTGGAGCTGAGCAACCACCGCGGGAGCGGTGGTCGACCTAAGCAGCTCACGGCACTGCTGGGCCTTACCTCGGAACCATTCGGCGTCCGGCATCGCTCTCCCTAACCACCACCAGCGGCTCGCTTCGGTTCGCACTGCGCGTCGATTTGCCTGAGCACGATCTGGAGCGTCGAGATGAGTTCGGCGAGACGAAAGGGCTTCTTGAGCCATGCATGTCCGGAATTCATGAGCCGGTCATACTGCGCCGGGTCGCCGCTGATGAAGATCACACCCAGCCCGCTCGCGGCCGCGCGCTCCGCCACTGCCCAGCCGTCAAGCCCGCCGCGTAGCGACAGGTCGGTAATCAGTACGTCGAAATCGGTGAAGTCGGCGCGCACGAGTGCCTCTGGTCCGGTGCCCACGACCGCCACGTCGTACCCCTCGATGTCAATTGCTTCGCCGAGGACGGTGCGAATCTGCTCCTCGTCCTCGACCAAGAGAATGCGGCACTGCTTTCTCATGATCCCTCCGTGCTTACCCGATTGTCCCCCTAGCAGTGCTGATCCGCGGGGCCGGGCCAAGTCTATGATTCGGGGGCGCGGCGCAGCAATGGCGCTTCCATCGCGGCGGCCTCCGCGTGAGCGCGTCCTGGAATTGAGACGCACACTCAAATACGCGATTTCGGCGGAAGAGCGATCGCGCGAAGAGATGAAACCGCCGCGCCGTCCAATGCGGAAACGAGACTGCGGCTTGACGGCTTAGCTTGACGGATCAGATTTGAGCAAAAAAGGGCGCCACGGAGGGACGAAGTTGGAGGGGAATGTGCCCGAGTCCTATCGCGTGTTCGTTCTGAGCAAGACCGGCGCGATCCTGGCGCGTCACGATTTCACTGCCGAGTCCGATGATGTGGTCGAGATTGCCAAGACCACGGCGGAGGCGTGCTCGCACCTGTGCGCCCGTGTCGAGGTATGGCAGCGCGAGCGCCTGATCTTCAGCTTGCCGGTCGTAAAGGCGGACGGGCCGTGGGTGGCGAACACGCTGGCGCAAAGAACCCAAATCCACGTAACGATGATGGACGAGCGGTTGCTTCAGAGTAGATAGAGCATCGCGCGCAGCAAGCTGCTCCTCGAACGGACCGCGGTCCTGCTGAAGGGGCCTGGAGCGAGCTGAGAGAAGATTCGCTCGACCGGATCACCAAGGCTCTGACGGCGCGGGCCAATAACCGCTCTAGCTCTGCGATCATCGGCGCGTCCGTGAGAGCAGCAGGCGCTTGTATCGCTCGATGCTCTCCTGAAGCGAGGCGATTTCGTCTTTCACGCCGCCTCGAACATCCAATTGGTTCTCTCGGACACCAAAAGAGGGCCGAAAAGTTTTTAACAGCCATGATATCTTGGGCAGAACGACAAGCGAGGCGCACTCCTCCGTTTGGATGGAGAGCTCCTGGCTTATGGATCACTGCGGCATTGGCGGAGCGTTCGCCGCGGTGAGCGCCCCACAAGCCCCGGCTGGTGCTAGGCGCACCGCAGAACGCCATCTCGGCCACGGCGTGGCCGAGCGCCAGCGGCAGAGTTGCGCGCTCGGGAATCGAGATGCGAAGCTTCTCGAGGAGCGGTTGGCCCACCGCGCGAACCCGGATACCGCTAGAATCGTACTCACGTCGCGCAGCGGAGTAGTGCCAGCTTAATCGCGTCGGCCGCAGATTGGCGCCTGTTAGAACGCCGGTGGCCGACGGAATCGAAACTCCCGTTAGCCCACATTTTGGACACGGGAGAGTGCAATGGCGTGGACACCCGCTGAGGTGTTGTTTCTCGTTGGCATCGGAATCGTGATCGTCGTCCTCGCAGCCACCGATTTAGGCTTACACTCTCGCCGCCGCACCAGGACGCTTCGTGCGAGGCAGCCGGCATCAGACGACGATGACCCGGGCACGGGTTGAACTCTCTGCACGGTTGCAACTACATTTCCGTCGCCATTTGTCGCATTTTGTCGAGGGGCCGATTTATGCGCGCGTTCGTCGTTTTCTTCTCTGTAATTGCTCTGTCGGCGCTCCCCGCCACAGTCGCCTTCGCACAAACCGGGCCTCAGGTGCTTTCTTATGTGGCGCCAAACGGAGCCGACATTCTGAGATTTGATGATCCGCGATCGACGGTGGTAAAAAAGGTGCCTCCAAAAACGGTGCTCTACAGCTTCATGGGCAAGATCGCTGGCACGCCTTACGTCGAGATCGACAGCGCGGACGGTTCGCGGATCGGCTATGCGCTCGCCGCGTCGCTCCGGCCGCTCGGCAAGGTGGCGCTGCCGTACCCGGACGACAACAGCAATAATCCTTGCCGCCACTGCTGAGCCGGCAGCGGGTCATTGCGCTGGGCTTGCCTTGTCGACGGGCTGAGCAGATGAAGCTCTCGCCGATTTTCGACAGCGGCACGGGGTTGAATTCGTCGGTGCCTCCACAGTCATCTCTAATCCGCACTGCGATCGAGCGCGGACCGGAGCTGGCGTCGACCGGACTGATCAGCCCCCTCGCGTCGGAGACAGTGAAACCGCAGGGCCGGGGTCAGTCGAGCGGCACCACGCCAACAAGCAGCGCATCAATTCTTTCCCCGTCACTCGAAAGCGGCAGGATCAAGCCATCGTATTGGTAGTAGCGGCCATCAAACAGCATACGGCGCGTGCTCGCGATCGGGCGGCCGACCGTCACCGCCTCTTCCCAGACCTTTTGCATGTGTTGTCGAAACTCTGCGTCGGGATAGGTCTCGAGTGGCTTGCCGGTCCAGTCGTGCTGTAGCCGTGCCGCAAGCACGCTGCCGAAAAGGCGAAAGCGGAATCGAATCAGGTCATAGCTGACATCGATTATCAGGAGATTCCCGAGCAGGAATTTCAGATCGAACGGATCAATCTGGCGGCGCGCCGGGAGCCTGCCTTCTACGTGGTGGGCGATCCACCATTCAAACAGCTTACGGAGTTGCGGGGCGGTAATCTCGTCTGGAACTTGCATTGACACGGGGCTCTGTATAGTGGCGGTCTGTCCTGAACATCCGACAACTCGCTACATCGGTACTGAGGAAGAGACCGCCGGTCATCGCTAACCGTCTCGGCTGGCAAAACAGGCGCTCGTAATGTTCGATCCCCAGCGGTGTGTCTTGTTTGTGACGGGCCGTCCTCATCCGGAAAGGCACTCACCCGGTGGTCCGGCTGTTTAAGGAGCAGCGAGGTCGGCCGCAGACCCAGCCAGTATCGGCGCAGATGGCGCCGGCCAGCGCTCAAGCGTTCATCATTGCTGCGACCTTTGCCTCTAGATCGCGAGATGAGACAGGCTTGATCAGATACGCACAAATGCCGGCACGTTTCGCTTGGACAATTGATTCCAAGTCCACCGAGCCAGTTAGCATGATGAAGGGAATCTCGCGCTTGCGTGCTTTGAGTTCATTGAAGAGATGCAAGCCCGACATCCCTTCCATGTGCCAGTCGCACAGGATGAGGTTGATTGCAGGAGAGGCGGTTTCGACGTGCCGCAGCGCTGTCTCGCCATCCTCCGCTTCATCGACCGATCTGACGCCCGACCGAAGCAGCAGTCGCCGGACAAGCGCGCGCATGGCGTTGTCATCATCGGCGACGAGACAATTCAAATTCTCGAATCCAGGGCGAACAGCCATTTCGCACCCTACCGCACCAGGCGAGCCAACCTCATGTTTAAGAGGGACAAATTAAAAAGTCTGTAATGTGCTCTGGCGCGCTTGCGGCTGAACACGTGGCCGCGAAAGAGGCTGCGTCGACCTCTGAAGCATCGCATCAACCGCCGCCGCTAGCTCGGCGACGCGAAATGGCTCCTGAGCGAGACGCGGCGTCTATGCTCAAGCTCGAACATCGATTCGTCGTGCCCGTCACCCGCCGGCTTGGCGCCACCACGATTGGGGATTGACACCGCCGGGACCGAAGGCACTCGGATAAGCGTTGATAGCGAGAGCGGGGAGCTTGGCGTCTGGAGAGGCGAAGCATGAAACCCCATGTCCGGCAGCATCGGGGAATTTTTATCACGGTGGGCTTGAGCTTACTGATCGGGCTGTGTGTGACGCCGTCAAGGTCCGCCTTCAGCCAGGAACAGGGGCGGGATCGGCATGAGCAGGCGCGGCCTCCGCAACACCGCGAGGTGCGCCGAGAAGCACTCCGTCGGCGCGAGCCGGAGCGTCGGCCTGATTATGGTTACGACGTGCCGGCCTACGTGCCAAATCCACCCCCCGTCGTCTACTCGCCGCCTCCGCCGCCGCCGGGAATCAGTCTCTTCTTCAATTTCCGATGATGATGGCGTCCCGAATGGAAAGCCTGAAGGAACTCCTCGACCCCTTCCAGCCCCTGGGGCTGAGCCAAGAACAACAGGGTGAGCGCGCGGCCGAGATCAGCGAGCTGGCGGTGCGACTGAACAAGGCGATGTTTGATGAGGTCTTCCCGGCTCTGGGCTCGACGCACGACTCAGGGCAGACTACTCAAGCGGTGATGCTGGCTGCGATGCAGATGTTGATTTATGTGCGGGACCGCCTACCGCCGCATCTGCAGCAACGGTATGTGGGAATGCTTCCGGCGTCGTTCGCCTCGATCTTGGAGCTGAGCATCCGATTGCACGGCGATCAGCGCGAACGGAAATAGCGGCCCTTCACCCTACGTAGTTCGGGCAATGGAATCGAAGGTTCTTGGAAAAATCGAGTGGTCGGCGTCCAAGGAGTCCGCGACAATCGTGCTGCGCGCCGATCCGAAGACGACGCTGGTGCTCCGGCCGATCGAGCATAAGGAAGCCTGGATTCGCGAACTCACCGCCACGCTCGGCCTTGAAGGTGATGTTTCCACCGACAGCGCCGGCGCCGCCCTGCCGCTATATTCTACCATTCAATGGCGCGATGAACCGATGCTTACCGGGCTGACCGCGGTGGAGCTGCGGGGCGAAGCAGACGGCTTGGCGCTCGCGCTGGTGAAGCCCTTGAAGAAACCGGCCAACTCGGATGACCCGGAGGTCGCTGCCGCATTCGAGGAGTTGAGGCGGGCACGCGAAGATATCCTCCGGCCGGCGATGCTGCCGTAGCTGCCGCGGTCGATCCGGGGCTCAGCCTCACCGCGGTGGGGCGTGCATTCCCCTACGTGTCCCGCCCTCGGCCCTCAACGGGGCGCCCGGCCCCGGGCCCGCGACATCTACGCTACGGGTCCGGTCGCCGGACCGCCACCAGGCTGGCTCCGGCGCCGTACTTCAGGACGCTACGTGAAGGATTTTGGAGAGCAGTTCCTGGGCAGTTACCGGCTTGACGATGTAGCCAGGGATACCGGCGTCGCGAGCGGCCAGTATGGATGCTACATCGTCGCGCCCGGTGATCATGAGGACGGGGAGCGCGCGACCCGTTGCCTTCAGGCGGCCAAAAAACTCGAGGCCCGACATTCGAGGCATGTTCCAGTCGCATAGCACGAAGTTCACCTGGTGATCGGTGCGCTCCAGGTGCTCCAGCCCCTGCTGACCGTCCGCGGCGACTGCGATGTGTCGAACACCGGCACGATTCAGCATCCGTGTCAGCAGCGTTCGCATGTCCTCGTCATCATCGATGACGAGTACGTTCAGGTGATTCAGGCTCGAATGAGCCATGGGAGGACGGTCCGGGTTGTCTGGCGGGATAATTTGACCCTGGAGACCTAAGCATTCCTTAAGCCAGAAAGTTCAAAATCGATACATGAGATTGGATGGTCAAAATGACCTGGCGGACCATGGCATGGACCGCTACTCCCTCCTGGCCTGCAGGAAAGGGAGCTGGGAGATCGACGCCATTGTTACCGGCGAGGATAGGGCCGCTGCCGAAGCGGATGCGCTGGTTCGCCGGGATCGGCAGGTATCCGCGGTTCAGATTGTGCAGCTCATAAACTCGAAGGGCGGCATAGAGGAGCGCCCGACGCGCATGGTGTTTCCGCCGCACCCGAAGGCGCCGGCCAAAGCGACATCGCCACGGCAAGCGACGCGCCCTGGGCGACGGCGATACGTCAGCCGCGACAAGCTCATTGTGGCGGCGGCTGTCTGCGCCGCGGCCGCAATCGTTTTATATGGGGCAATCCTTCCGAAACAGCCCTGGCCCTTCGATTTGCCGGAAGCCCGAAGCCCTCATACCGTGCGGGACACGCTGACAGCGGACTAAAGATCAGCCCGCATGCGCGGCTTGCCGAGTAGCCGGGCGGCTCGGCATCGCCACCCCTCTTACCTATGCGGCCGGAAACCCGCGCAACTTGCGCCAGGTTTCTCGTCGCTAACTGGTCTGGAAAGCGGCAGCGCCATGCTGCTGATCCAAAGGAAACGTGCCCGCAGTGACGGTCACTACCGTTCACCCTCGCGTCATGCGCCTTCAGTCAATGCGCCCCTGAGCTCGCGCTCGAATTCGCGGCTGCGTGTCATGATGCGCGCGAGATCGTCATCGTTGCGGCAGGTCGTCTCCTGAAGCTCCTGCACCCGTTGCCTCCACGTCCTGTCGCCTCGGCATCGTGGGCAAAGCCCATTCAAGGCCATTCTCGCGACAAGCTCTTGCGCCGGGTCGAGGCCGCGCAAGAGCTTCAGCACTTCAGGGCTGCGGGGGTCCAGATGATACCACGGATTTGCCATGTCGCGGGTTTATATGGATCGCGCCGATTGTCGCCCCAACCCGAGCCGCCCTTCGTTGGCCGCGGGTGATGGTGCAGCGCTGCTTAAGGGCGTTTATATCTGCGAGGTCGAAGAGCTGCAATCCGGCTTCCTCGACACGCCATGGCATGCGCCGCCCGCGAGGAAATCGAGCGGCCTGTAGAAGATACTTGCACAGAGTCGGCCGTGCCGCGGAAGTCGTCATCATCATTGGTGCCGAGGTCGAGTCGCTATGTCCGAACTGTTTTCTTCTGTTCGCCTTAGTTCCCGCGCTAGGGCCATCGCCAAGGATCTCGTTCTTTCCGGCCGAGTTTGGCCGCTGACGCAGGGGCGTCCGCCGCTCGAGGGTGGGTTTCTACGCCTCGACAGCCCATCCGGAGAGGCGCTTTACTGGTTGTCGCTATCGGGCGATCGGCTCTTCAATGGCCGCGATGTAGTCGAGCGGGAGGAGCTTCAGGCGCCATTCGTAGCGAAGACGGCTCGCCTCGGCGGTGAGCGGCAGCAGCCGGTGCCGGCGGCCGTCGATGTACCAATCACCTCATCGCTGGCGCTGGTGTCTCGCCGGTGCCGGCCTGCGAGTAGTTCGTGATCGTCGAATTCCCTCATTGGCCAGGTGCCGAAGAGGGGGCAAATCGACATGGCGGAACGCTTCGCAGCTGGACACGGCTCTCTAGGGCTAATCACTTCCCAACTGGAAACCGGCGCGCATTCTCAAGTCAGCCGTTGCCTCGGCTTCGATTTCGTCTGCGCGCTCTAAGATCCGCTGAACAGACGGATCACCTCGATTGCCAATTCTAAGCAACGCGGGGCTTTGGTCGAACGCTGCTCGATCACGCCGCCTTGTGCTTGCGCCGACGAAAGAGGCCAAACCCAACGAGACCGCTCGCGAGGAGAGCCAGCGAGGCGGGCTCGGGCACGGGATCGACGACGATGTTGTCGAACGTGGGAAAGTTAAAGTTCCAATCAACTTCGGTCAGGTTGGTCCAAGAACTCGGGAAAGTATCCGTTACCCAGGCGTAATTGCCGGGCGCTGACAACGTCGCCGTCACAGTGCTGCCGTCGGCGCGATGGCCGGTGAAGGTCTGGGTCTGATCGCTTGTGCCCCCAAAGATGCGCAAGTCGATCGAGCTTATATCGAATAGACCGCCATCGGCCAGGGTCAGTCTAAGCGGTGCGCCGAGGTAGTTCGTGCCCTGAATATACTCGCCGGGATTGCCGCCTGAAGATTGGCCGAACATAAACCCGGACAGGACGCTTAGGGTGATGCCATCTTCCGTGTAGCTGCCGCTAAAGAAGCCGGTCGGCGCGCCAGTGAAGGTCATCACATTCGCGCGCGCCGGCGTCGTAGCGGCGCCGGTCCCGAGAGCCAATGCTAACGCCAAGACGCTTGTCGTAAATCTATTCATATGCGTCCCGCCCCCAATGAGGTGCCTAACAGTTGCTCATGCAACTAACGTGCCATCTGGCAAGCCATTGGAAACACGGTGTTGTTAGTTGGGGTCAATCAAAGCTGTAAAATTTGCCGTCACGCGATCAGCAAGAAGCCTGCTGGGGCGAGGCCATACCTCGACATGACGCCGAAGAAAAGCTCCGCCGAAGCGGGGCCAAGTCTCTGATTGTGGTAGACGCAGAGAGCCAACTAGCCTTTTGCTTCACCTCACTGCACGCTTGCCGCCGTTCGGCTTGGCACTTTGCTATCCGCATTATCCGCTCAATGTCATCCGCGGTGCTGGCCCAGAGTCGGTCGAGCGGTTCATTGGGCCAATTGTCATTGGTGCGCTCGACATGCGCGGTACCGTTGGTGGCCTCCTCGTTGATGCCTTCTCTTGATCTGCGAGCATTACACAGGCGGCTTTGCGCAATTCGGCATCGTCGGCAGGACGGGTGAGCCGAAGAAACTGGTTCACCTCGCGGGCAACATCACCACGCGCAGCCCGGAGCTTCGGCAAGCGCGAGTAGTGTTGCCGTGCAGGTCATAACGAGACCTCCAGCACAATTGATTCCGGTTATCGTAATCCTATGTGGCTCTATGTCAAAAACCTGTGGTACTATTATCGATGCCATGAGCCTCACGAACACCGAACAACTGCGAGCAGCGAGATCGATGGCCGGCATTACGCGGGGCCGAACTTGCCGCACAGTCGGGCGTCTCGCTTCCCACGATCAAACGTCTTGAAATCGGCAGCGGGCGGCTCACGATCCGGCTTACTCTGCGTAAGTTGCGCGCGCTTGAGGCGGCGGGGGGCGAGTTCATTCCGGAGAATGGGAGCGGCCCGGGGTAAGACTTGCGAAGCGGAGGGCTAAGCGATGATCCTTGCCGCCATGCTCGGGCATTTTGGCGACAGCCTGCAATATCAGTGGACGCGGCTCCGCATAGTATGGCTAAGCCGCCAGATTTCCATACTGCGAGCGCTCAAACGAAGGCGGGAAGGCTAAGAGCCACGGCAGCCTACTTAATCCCTCTCGCATCGAAGCCGCGCGCCCGCGCCTCCCTGCGCAGCCAGTCGAGCGCTTGTTCGGCGGAGTCCATTTTGGGCGAGAAGGCTTCGGCCTCGTTGGTTTTGCCGGCTGGTAGGACGCGGTAATAGCCGGCGGACTTGCCATCGAGCCTGAGAATCAACCATTCAAGCCGATCGGCCTGATCGTTGATCAACAAGCCTGAGATCATCGGCGATATCCTTTAGAGGAACGGCCCCGCCCGTTGCAGGACGGGGGCGCCTGCCGACTCCGCCGGCGCGAAGGGTGTCACGGCGGATGTTCCGAGAGGTTACCGCCAGTCGGGTTAAGCGCTGATTGAAACGGGCCGCCCTACGTCTTGGGCACAGCAAGCCGGGGCCTGCTGCAGCGTTGCGCCCGCTATTTCGGGAGATGTGCGCTCCCAAGGCGTTAGCCAACTTAGAGTTACGCGCGGTACCCGCGCGTTAGTTGCTTATCAACCAGTACAATTTAACTAAAAGTTTACACATTTGGTACGTGAATGAATGCGCAAGTCACCCTTTATAGAGGTGAGCCGCATGGGAACGCGCTCAATTGCAACACAGGCATTACAACTAGGAACGCCAGAAAGATGGTCCAGCCGCGCCAGCTTCGCGGTGATCATCGCGCTTGCCGTCACGATGTGGGCCGGCGTAATTGCGCTGGCTATCTGGCTGTTCTAATCGCCTAAGGACGCTTCCCTTTACATTCGGCGGCCGTGCTACCGCCTGCTTCTGGTGGGTACCACATATTATCGCAATTTTGCGCTCGTAGGTGCGCCGCGCTACGCTCGGCAGCATGGACACGGACGAAAATATTTTAGACTACGCGCGTCACCTCTATCGGCGTCGCGGTGACGCCGCATTCGAAATGGCGCGCGAGATGGTCGTGCATCTTCAGAGCATCAGGGATTTCGAGCGCGCCGGCGATTGGCGCCGCATCATTGCAGCGATGGAAAAACTTCGCGACGGAACCCAGATCGGCGGGCGCAGGGCAACAGACCAAGTGCCCGAACGTTAACGCTCAACCAAGCGCCGTGAGGCCCGCGATAAGGATCCCGGTTCCTTTGCGGACTGAACAAGGACGAGATTGGATCACATATGCGCAGGCTGCCGATAACGATGTGTTCGGCGCCGTCTGCCCCCGCCTCGGCGCGGATGTGAGAGCGAGACGCTTCTGTGACTCTCAATCCGGCTCCGCGCGAAGCATGGCGCATCTGCGTCACGATAAACATAACCTTGAATTACACTTTGATCGCGGCAAGCTGGATAGGCCTCGGCTGTGTTAGGACACAAGGGGCCGAGCTAAGAGAGCCCGGGCGGCAACCTGACGGGAATGTCACCGCGCAGCACCGCTTGCAACCCAAAGCTTATAAGCTTCAGCAATGGTGGCGCCGACTATGTTCGAGTGCAGCTATGGCTCGTGCTAAGGTTACCGCGTCGCGGCGGTGCGATTGTCGCACGGCCCCGCTTGCGTGACCACGGGGCCACCCGCCGCGCCCCTCTATTGTCGGAGAAGGGAATAGACCCGCTTCATAGCGGGCTGGCGGATGGTGCGATCGGGCTCATGGTTGGCTGATCGGACCTTCCGTTGGCCTCCTTTAGCCCCACCTAGCCTAAACGATTTACTGATGATAGGAGCGACGGCGGTGAGGAGGTCGCACAGTCCACGCTTCGATGAGTTCCTTTCATGCCAACGTGCCGCGGTGCCGCGAAGCTGAAGGGCATCAACGGTGATTGGTAAAGACTGGAGGGCAGGGCGATCGCGACCTCGCTAGTGGTGCTGGTCTAAAGGTCGGCCTGGACCAAGGAGTGTCGAACAAATTTACGACCGACCGGGTTGCTCGCAACGCTCTCGGCTAGCCCATTGATTTGGCGCGGACTCTCAAAAATCATCACACGCGGCACGAATATTGCTGATACTGCGGAGAGCACTTGGCGAGCATTGGCAAGGTTAATGCGCAGCCGCTCTAAATGGAGGATGTAGATGTCCATGACGATGGGCTGGGCTCCGTTTGAAGTGTTTTTCCTGGTCGCGATTGGCTTCGTGATCGCTATCCTTGTGGCCACGGAGGTGGTCTTCGAGGGCCGTCGGAGAGCCGCCGCGCCACAAGGTGGACGCCCGCGAGGGGCTCCCATACCAGCGAATATGAACAGCGGCATTTCGCGGCGGAGACGGCCATTTTAAGCACGGGATGCGCAACACTAGTCGAAGCGCGCACCTCCGCCTCACTCTGCCACCAGCGCTTCGCCTCGGACAAGATTATGGCCCTAGAGTAGCCTGCAAACTAGCACCGGCGGGGTCAAATCGCTCCCGCAAAAAGTTCTCGTAGCTGCGGAACTGTTCTGCCCGGCTGAGGCCTGCGCGAACCGATATGTCGAGCGCCGGGATACCAAGCGAACGCTGGCCAATCCAGCGCACGAGTTGTGCGGCAATTTCCTGCGGCGAGTTGGACACGAACCCGGCTGCGCGCTGCCGAATCATCTGCGCGAGTGTGCCGGTTTCGTACCCCAGAAAAAGCATCGGTCGGAGCGCTCCGATGTATTCGAAGAACTTCGCTGGAATGTTGCCCTCATCCTTTATGTGGTTCCACTGCAGCAACAATAGTATGTCCGATTGCGCCTGCAGAGCGAGGGATTGACGATATGAAACGCGTGGACAGACGACAACTCGATCTTGCACCCCATAGCGCTCCGCAAGAGGGCGAATATCGCTCTCTTCGGGACCGTAAAACCGTACGACGACGTCATTGCGCTGCGGCCCGAGAAGCGAGATCGCCTCGAAGAGAGGCGAGGGATCGCGATAACCCGCATAGATATTGCCAGTGTAAAGAATCGTAAGTGGCCCCGACTTTGGCTGCTCCAACCCATCGGGAGGTAGATCCTCTTCTGCAAAGCCATTCAGGATTGTTAGCACTGGGTGTGGGTATTTCTGTTGCAGCGTGCGCGCCCAAAGGGGTGTCACGGTCGTCAGAGCAGATGCGCGTTTCAGCGTCCAGCGTTCTACAAGGTCGTCTATTCTGCGCCGCCATTCCGGGAAGCCGTAGTACGGGTTGTCGGCCCAGAGATCCCGGAACTCGGCCAGCCAGGGCAGGTCAAATTCCCGACTGAGTCTGCGCGCGACTAAGAGGGTCGTGAAGGGGGGAGCGCTCGCCACCATCACGTCCGGTCTCCATGATTTCAAGACTTCGCGCCCTGCCCGGACAGCGCTTCCCAGCCAGCCGTTTCGGCTGTCCGGCACCTGGACCAGGGCATAGTAATGCCGCTTCAGCCTGCTCTGCAGCAAAAGCTCGGGGTTCTGGAGCGTCGGACTTGCTTGCGGGCCCTCCGTTTCACCGGAAGTTCGTCGCAGGCCAGCTAACCTTGCGGCCCTTCGAACGCTCGAAACCAGAGGATCCAACAGCTCGTCCACTTGCCAGGCAGGCGTCCTGACGACACGATCCTCGGGAAATTCGAGCGGTAATGTATGATCTCCCGCCGTGCGTCCCGACAGCACGCGGACGTCGTGACCAGCTTCGTGCAGGTATTTGGCAAACTTACCTACCCGCAACGCGCCGATCGCGTTGGTCGGTGGAAACCAGAAGGAGACCAAAAGTACTTTCATCGTTGACTAATGAAGGAGGTTCGAACGGATAACCGCTGTCGGGGGAGAGCTCTGGACGCGGATCGTGCCCTAAAATCAGCATTCAAGCAATTGGCGGTCTGCCGCGCCCTTCATAGGCTGGGGTGCCCGAATGACAGCATAGGGCCTATCGCGTGAATCTCGTCGCAGGATCGACCTGACTGGATGCTGCGGACTGCCGGAGGAAGGAGCCGAAGGAAGAGAGCAACCATAGAGGAGCGCTGTGGTCGAAGGCGCCTGATTGGTGCTCGCTCACCAGTCTCAGGACGAAATCCATGTCGAAATAACCGGTGTCGCCCAAACCCGATCCGAGCAACGTTTCACGCAGGCGCCCGCGAAGGGGGCCTCGAAACCAATGGGCAAGCGGCACCGAAAACCCTTGCTTCGGCCGATATAAAATGTCGTCGCTTAGATGGGGCTGCAGCGCCCGTTTGAGGATGGACTTGCCTTCGCCTCTCGTCAGCTTTAGCGCTGATGGCAATCTTGCGGCCCATTCAACAAATGTGTGATCGAGGAGCGGCACCCTAACTTCAAGCGAATTAGCCATACTTGCGCGATCGACTTTCGTTAGAATGTCGCCGGGCAGGTATGTCTTAAAGTCGAGATACTGCACCATCGAAAGCGGATCGTCAGTGGCCGCTCGACGCTGATGCGCCTCGAGCACCTCGATTGCACGATAACCTTGAAGCTCACGCTTGAAACTGGAGCTGAAGAGCTGATCGCGCAGTGGCTCCTTGCAAACCGACACAGAAAGACCGTAAGCCGCGGTCGAGCTGCGGGCTAGTTCGAGAAGCGTCGCCTTGGCTCGAAAGGCTCGGGGGGCCCAGTCGAGCTTCGGGTAGAGGCCACCCAAATACGTGAAGAGCGGTTGCCGGATAGCCGCTGGCAACATCCGCCGCACATATTCTTCGACGGTGTGCCAGCGATAGCGGCGATAGCCGGCAAAATTCTCATCTCCACCATCGCCTGAGAGAGCAACAGTTACCGATTCTCGCGCCACGGCAGAGACACGGAACGTCGGAATTGCAGAGCTGTCCCCGAAGGGCTCATCGTAAATCGAGGGAAGTCGATCAAGCAGGTCAAAGGAGTCGGCGTCGACCCGCCTCGCGTGATGTGTGGTCTTATAACGCCGGGCAACTTGTTGTGCGTACGCGGATTCGTCGAACCCGGCTGTGCCAAACGATATGGAGAATGTTTCAACGGGTTCCGCCTTGAGTCCAGCCATCATGGCGACCACCGCGCTTGAATCGACGCCACCCGACAGAAATGCCCCGAGCGGGACATCCGACACGAGGCGTAATCGGACAGCCTCGCGTAGGCGTGATATCAACTCCTCACAAACCTCTCCAGGTGCGACACCACCGTCTTCCAGAAAGCTGATATCCCAGTAAGGCTTCGGTTCCCCAGGAGTTGCGCCGTACCGCAATTGCAGGCTGTGTGCGGGTGGAAGCTTTCGTATGCCACGAAAAATCGACCGTGGATCCGGGATGTAGCCGAAGCAGAAGAACTCCTCGACAGCCTGCAAGTCGAAGTTAAGCTGCGCACGAGGATGCTCGACTAAGCTCTTCAGCTCTGATGCAAAGACAAACTCGCCGGTCGGGAGATGGCCGTAATAAAGCGGTTTTTCACCCAGCCGATCGCGCGCTAAAAACAAGCTCTGCTGTCGCTCATCCCACAACGCGAAGGCAAACATACCGTTGAAGCGCTTGAGGCAAGCTTCACCCCATTCTTCCCAGGCATGGACGATCACCTCAGTGTCGCAATGAGTCCGAAGGACATGCCCTTTTGCAACGAGATCACGCGCTAGATCTTGAAAATTATAGATCTCTCCATTGAAGACGACGCAGACGCTGCCGTCTTCGTTGTAGAGAGGTTGATCTCCACTGGAGAGATCGATGATCGCAAGTCGTCGGTGTCCCAATCCAATTCCGGGAGAAAAATGGTAGCCGCTGCCGTCGGGCCCGCGGTGCGCTAAGGCATCGGTCATCCTTCTCAGCAGATGCTGATCGATCGCGCGCTTTTCCCGATAATTAAAAATCCCGGCGATGCCGCACATTCAGAACCTCTTTGCCGCTGCGTCAGAGCTCAGTTTTGAGTTTGCGGCCGATACGACGAAAAAAATACTCGAGAGTGAGCACCCGGTTCATTTGTCCGGAATCGGCAATGCGTTCGGGCTTGAAAAACTGCCTCACCAATTCAAGGCCACCGGGAAGAACACGCTCGACGAAACTCTGAGCCAAATATCCTCCATGCGGTGTCGCTTTCGCGCGGCGATGCTTTAGGCGGAACGTGTAGGGACGCAATCTCGGCGGACGGAGATAAGTCGCATAGTTACGCAGTTTGATTGCCCAGGATGGTGGTCGTGAAAAATCATACCCATGGTCCGAGGGGTAAGCCGCAAGTTTGGGATCGATCGCGCGGATGAGGTCTGCCTCGAAGGCTCCATGGTTCTTGTACCTGAGAGGTACTGTGCTCGCCACATCAGTGAGACAGCGCTCCTCGAACGGAAGCACTGTGAATCCGAAGCGGCTGTTAATGCCGTTGACGCGGCCGTCCCACGAACGGCATCGGAAGTTGTGATAAAGCCACTCCACGGTCGGCCGCTCGAGGTGCCGCTGAGCGCCGACCAAGGCGAATATCTTTCCTTCTAGATCCTGATAATAACTTTCAGCCCTGTAAGCGTCGGTGCAGATTGCCGGATCGAAGTGGCTATAGAAGGACCATAGGATTTCTCGCGGCGTGTAACGCCCCGAGGGGAGATAGAAGAAGTTTCTAAGGATCTCGCCGCCGCCGCCATTTATGACCAACCGGCCTCCCATCGCGCGGCGGCTTCGCTCGAGAAGCTCTACGCCGTTATTGAAGAGGCCTCCCCACGGATACCCGTCATTCACGAAATAGCTTTGGCGTACGAGAGCAGGAAAGTCCTCAAGCGCAATCGCGGGGCCAGCAGCCTTGTCGACGACGTCGAGCGGCAAATTTTCGCCCTCAGCAATGTGGCGAGCGATTGATACGTCCCGCTCTTGCGGGCGCCCGTAGACGTAAAGCCCTGGGGTAATGTGGTGTCGCCTCATAAGGGCTAGGAGCAAACGAGAATCGTACCCGCCTGAAAGAGCGGAATAAACGCGGTCACCGAACAAACCTGCTACTGACTCAAAATAGGTATCCAACACGCCCAGCACCTTTGCCCGACACTCGTCCCAAGAACTTCGTGCGAACTGTCTCGGAGCTGTAAGTGGCCTTTGGGCGTCAAGCGTTGTCTGTCTATTGCTCAAAACGAGCGCAGCGCGAGGAGCGAGAACTTGAATCTGATTAAATAGCGTCGCATCCCCTGACACGACACCATTGAAGACATACTCGTAGATGCCGGTCGTCGAAACGGTAAGCTGTGGCGCAAGGTCGACGAGAAACAGCAGGACGGTCGAAATAGCCGCAAAATCCGAAGAGTAATAGACGTGGTAGCCGCCAAAGGAGTCGTTCAGTACATGTGCTTGCCCGTTGCGCATAATCACCATGGAGAAATGTCCAAGGCATTGCTCAACGGCTCTGCGGGGGTCCGGTTCTTGATATATCGCGTCGAGAGCCTCAGCTGCGAGCTTTCCCGAATAGATCAGTGTTCCGCAGCAGAATGCAAAGTCGCCACCAGCATAGGAACGGAAGGCGATGGGCTTGGTCCCACCGATCTTTGGGTAAAAGAACATCCGATGGTCCAGCGTCTCCACCGTCAGCGGTTCCGAAAATCCAATGGCGCGCGCTGTCGCGTGGACTTCCTCCATCGCTTCGGCGGCGTTTAAAAGTCTTTTCTTGTCGACAATTAGGAAGCCGCCCATCTCAGCAGCGTCTCCCCGCACAAACCGATCGAGCACCCCCGTTCCAACCAATATCGGCGGCCGCGAACTTGTCTGTCGACAGGCTCATACGAGCAGCAACCTTTCATAGGCCGCGAACATCGTCTCCTGCCGATAATGCGCCCCAACGTGGTTCTGGTTCAAAGAACCCAGCTGTCGTCGCAGCTCAGAATTCTCAGTGAGGCGCTGCAGTGCCACCGCGAACGCATCCAAGTCATCCCGCGGCACCACGAAATCTTGGTTTTCAGGTGGCAACATAGACTTCACATCGCCCACGTCGACGGCGGCAACTGGAAGACCAGCAGCCATTGCTTCCAGCATGGCATTGGGAATTTGCTCAGTATCCGACGACAATGCGAAGATGTCGAAGGAAGGCAAGGTAGTTTCTGGTTGCGAGACGTGCCCAAGGAAAGTAACGCGACGTTGTATTCCGTACTCAGCGACCATTTTTTCAAGCTTGCCGCGTTCGGCGCCATCGCCAGCGATCACAAGTCGGCGGGCGACCTTCGTATCGAGGCGGGCGAAGGCTTGAAGGAGTCGTCCGACGTTCTTTTCGGGTCTTAAGGGGGCGAGCGTTCCGATGACAATGCCGTCAGTTTGTCTAGCCGCTGCACTGTTCCGTTCTGCAGCGTCGGCATAACGCTTCACATCGATGCCGTCGGGGATGTAGAGGACGCGCTCGTCAGGAAATCGCCATACGGTCGTGGCAATACGTCGCAAAGTATGCGATGGAACCACAATCTGTTCAGAGCGCCGAAGTGCCCAGCGCCGCCCAAAGACGCGACGCCGCAGTTGCTTTGTCGCCTCCTCGGCGCCGAAACCTGCCTCGAAATGAACGTGGCGGCACAACGGCCAAATTCGATTGGCGGCTGCCCATTCGATGGCACCCCAGTTGTACGTAGCTAGAACATCGGGACGGGCGCGTTTGATAAACCGTCGGAATGACAAGAGGTTCTTTAGCGGTTGTCGCTTGTCTACGACCATCGGGACAACCTCGGCACGGACGGCCTGAGGCATCCGCTCGGACGCCGTGACAACTCCGTCCAGCGCCACAATCGTGTGACAACAGCGCGCACCCAAGTGCCCCATGATCCGTATGGTTCTCAATGGGAGCCCGCCAACCCCGAAGCTCGGAAACACATGAAGGACGTGAGGGATATGGTCGTTCTGCGTCACAGGTTGACAGCTAGCTTCTATTCCGACCATTATTTCTGCAATAAAGCATCGCGGTGGAGTGAGTGTCAAGGTTCTCTCGAACAATTAACGAAATCCTGATGAATATCCGGCTTAAAATAAGATCTGCAAAAACTTACGCAGATGGGGCGCAGGGGATTCAGGGGAAGACAGTGATATGCTGAATCCCGATACCTGGTCTGTCGTCCATTGGCCTGAGACACAACCACCCCTGTTGATCGTGGTGGTGGACACCGAAGCAGAATTCGACTGGAGTCAAACCGGGTCGCGCCGAGCTCTTGGCGTCAAGTCGATGCGGCGCCAATCCGCCGCGCACCGGATCTTTAGCCGTTTTGGCATTCGCCCAACCTACGTGCTCGACTACCCGGTCAGCAGCCAGGAGGAAGGTTATCAGCCAATCCGAGAGCTGCTATCAGCGGACCTTTGCGTCATTGGCGCCCACCTGCAACCGTGGGACACGCCGCCGATTCTCGAGGAATTGAATGACGAGCATTCCTACCCCGGCAACTTGCCCGATGGGCTAGAGCGAAGGAAGTTGCTGCAACTCACGCAGACAATTGAGGACAATCTGCATGTTCGGCCTAGGATCTACAAAGCGGGCCGGTATGGTGTTGGACGTGCCACCTCGCGGGTTCTTGTTGAATTGGGCTATGATGTCGACCTAAGCGTGCTCCCGGGAACGGACCTGCGCCGTTTCTCGGGTCCAGATTTTCGTCATTGTGGAGCGCGTCCATACTGGTGTGGGCCTGACCGTCGCCTTTTTGAGATTCCACTTTCGGTTGGCTTCACCGGCGCGCTCGCGCGGTACGCGCCCGTGCTTCACCGTCTCAGTTTGGAATCGCCCTTGGTGGCGTTGCACGCTCCTGGCGTCTTGGCGAGGCTGAGATTATTGGACCGCGTCACTTTGACGCCGGAGGGTGTTACTTTCGCTGAGCTATGTCGACTCACGAAGGCGCTCCTCCGTTCGAAGCATCGCGTTTTCAGTTTTACCTATCACAGCCCCTCCCTTGCGCCTGGCAACACGCCGTATGTGAGGAGCGAAGCCGATTTAAGCGCCTTTCTCGGACGCATGGAGCAGTTCTTCGAATTTTTCATGGGGGAAATCGGCGGCAAGGCGGCGACGCCGTTCGAGGTTCGTGAACTCGCCAGAACCAGTGCGCACCCAGTGCGAAATCCTGTAAGAGACGCAGAGCAGAGAGTGATTAGCGGAGCCGGCCCATGATGGGGGTCAGCAATCCCTTTAGGCCGTTTTCGATGTGAAACCGCATACGTGGTTGCTGTGCGGTTATCCAGTCAAGCGCGTACTCCGTCGTGGCGAAGCTGCGCTTCAGCTGATTCGAGCCGGCCATAAAATCGTAAACGGACTCACCGCGAAGCGCATTGTATCGCATCGCAAGTGCGTGACACACGTAGCCAGGACGCTCGCGGCCGCCTGCCACTGCGAAGCCGCTTTGGTAAGCGTAGATCCTGCCATTATGGCGTAGATTGTAGAGATAGCCGAGAACGCTTTGGCCCGCGGAGATCCGCAACAATTGGATTTCCCTTCGCTGCATTCCCGCTCGAATTAATCGCTGGTGAAACTGCTCAAAAAAAGGATGCATAAACGCGTGCGGCCTCGCTCTGCGTGTCCAGGATGCAATATGCATCAACCTGAGCTCTTGAAAGCAGTTCAGCGCACGTTCAGCTGTCTCCGCCTCTTCGACTAGCAACGGACCGCTCGCCTGGTAGTGACGGAACGCTCGCCGCAGCTGCTGCCGACCATTCCGACTTAGCAGCTCCGCTGGATCGTCACTGCGGGCGAGCGACTTCAAATCGACCGCATACGCCGGCACGCGCGCCGAACGCGTCATCGGACATAGAGCATCGAGCGAAGCCACCGCGGCGACCCCGGGAAGGACGAGCTCGTCAACGTCGATTTGACTGTTTCGAAACCATTGGACGAACGCGGCCCAGAGCTCTTCGGCGTCAGCGCGAGCTTGGAAGCCGTTATGCTCGATTGCAATGCAGTCGAATTCGGGCGATCCGGCAGAGTTGAAGTGAAGCTGTCTTGACCGAATAAGGTAATGGCGCAGCGTGCTCCGCTTCACGAGAACAGCGAGCCCGACGCACTGGTCGCCTCTGGTGGCTCGAAGCAAATGCGGCTTTACGTCGGGAGGAAGAAGCGATAACCAAGTTCCAATCCAGGTCCACGACGTGAAGAACGAGGGAGAGGAGGCTGACTCCGCCCTACGCCACTCTTGCTCAATTGCATCGTGCCGGATGATCGGATCAAGGCTGAAGTTGATCCCAGGCATCGAGCTATGAACCACCGTCCGCGGACGCGGCTCCCGATGACTCCAAAATAGATCGGAAAAGCTTCAGCTGTCCTTCGGTGATGCTAGCCCAATCGAAAGTCCGCGCATATTGGCGAACTTGCTCGCGTTTCGGGCTCTCGTGCGCCATCTCCATGATGCTTTGCGCAAATCCTTTCGCACTCCGTTCCGAAGCGAGGCGCCCCACATGTGACGACGCAACGATCTCGGTCATTCCGGGAATGTCGCTGACCACCACCGGTGTTCCGCAAGCCATCGCCTCAAGAAGAACGTTTGGCCAGCCTTCGTGCCGAGAAGCAAGCACAAGAATATCGGCAGCGGTGTAGAAGGTAGGAAGGCGCTTCTGAGGCACGTTGCCCACGAATGTAACGCGATCAGCAACTCCTTGGCGAACGGCAAGCTCTTGCAGCGCAGTCTTCTGTGGACCTTCGCCTACTATCATAAGGCGCGCCTGCGGAAGGTGACACAAGGCTTCGATCACGAGGTCGTGCCCCTTCAAGGGCACCAGGTTTCCGACCGCAAGAAGTGTGAGGCCGTTTGCCCCAACCTCCCTTCGACACGGATCTCTTGCGCCGGGCCGAAACATTTCGACGTCGACACCGTTGCGCAGGACGGTCACCCGACCCGGCTCCACGCCAAGCTCGATGAGGCGCTGCCGAAGCGCGGCAGAAACGGTAACCAGGCCTGCCGCTCGATCGGCGGCCCACCGAATCATCCGGCGAGGGAGAGGATAATGGGGCAGCACGTTGACATCGCTGCCGCGCGCCGTGATGGTGACCGGACGCCGGAAATATTGCCCGAGCATGACGGCGGCGACACCGTCAGGGTAGAAATAGTGCGCATCAATCAGATCAAATTCGAAGCCCTCCGAAATCATTCGGCGCAATGTGCCACGAGAGGCTCGATACAGAGAGAGAGGAGCGAGCGTCATGCCTAGTTTTGGCAGAAGCGCGTAACGCGGGTGCTCGACTCGAATTCCGCTCCTTATTTCGCTCTTCGGAACGCGAGCGAACTGGGCGTATCGGCCGAAGCCGGCGCCGGAGAAGGGGAACCATGGACAGGGTGCCACGACGCGAATGGAGACATCTGCGTTTTTGGACAGCTCGCACACCCGCTTTTCGACGAAAATGCCATGGCGCGGTCGTATGGAATCGGGATATAGGGTAGTGAAAGTCAGAATCTTGATCACTTCAGCTGAGGATTCCTTTTTCCCTTTGGGTTAGTCGCCCACGACCGCTGGTGTTTGTCGGCCAGAACGAACGCTCGTCAAACGGTCCACCGGCGACATTGGGTTCGATCGGGGTTGTGGCACTTTAATTCGGCGGTTTGCTGAGTGCGAGCGTTATGAGGGTCTACGAAGAGTCAGACTTTGGAAATTTGCCTCCGGGACTCGATTTGCTGTTCAAGAGTGCTGGGGAAGCGAGTTTCTTTCAACAGAAGGCTTGGTACGAGCTCGTGGCGGCCCACGCTCGAGAAGACAATAGCGTGGCCAGAATCTATGTACGCGGGTCAAGCCATGATGCTGCGCTAGTGATGAGGGTGGATGCGCGCTGGCTGAATGGCATGTCAAACGCTTTCACAATGGAGTACGGTCCGCTCATCGCATCGGCGGGAAACCCGGACATCGTGAGGCAGCTCGCCGCGGAAATCGGCCGGCAGCGTCCACCGAAGGATGCCATCAGACTGACCGCACTGGATCCTAAGGACGAAAGCTGGAGCGCGTTAATCGATGGGTTGCGATCAGCGCGGCTCGTCGTAAGACCGTTCTTCGACTCGGGCACTTGGTTTGAAGACACCAGAGGTCTTGATTTCGACCGGTATTATGAGCGCCGTCCTTCCATTCTGAAGAACACGTTTGCTAGAAGGGTCCGAATCGAGAGGCAAGGTCACACCGAGTATCGGTTTTCAGCTCCGAATTGTGACATAGAGCCGTTGATCGCAGACTACGAAGAGGTCTACCGCCGCAGCTGGAAAGAGCCTGAACGTTTCCCTACTTTCATGCCAAATCTGATTCGCCTAGCCCATCGCCTTGGCGCACTACGCATGGGCGTGATTCGTATAGACGGAGCGCCTGCTGCTGCACAATTCTGGATCCTATGGCGAGGCCGTGCAGTCATTTACAAGCTCGCTTACGACGAACGATTTAGCAAGCTGTCACTGGGTACTGTGCTGACGATGCGAATGTTCGAAAGAGTGCTGCAATCTGATAAGCCAAGCGAGATCAACTTCGGACGTGGGGATGATCCCTATAAGCAACTTTGGCTGCCCCAACGCCGCGAAAGATGGGGGTTGCTTGCCGCGAACTTCCGCACTTTTCGTGGTGTCAAGCTCTGCGCCCGGTCGCTTGCAGGCCAGTGGCGAGATCGTCTGCTTAATGTCCGCGGACCTGGTTAGTCAGCCTTCATTTGGTGTGAGCGACGCCCTCGTGGAGCAAAAATGTCTGTGATAGAGAAGACGGCCTACGACAATGCAAATCTCGGCAACGATGAGCGATTGCTGCGCTCGTTACGTGTTCTGCATGTCCTCGATCACTCACTGCCAATGCACAGTGGATATTCCTTCCGTAGCATTGCTCTCTTTAGAGAACAACGGCGTCTCGGGTGGCATACCGTGCATTTGACTACGCCGAAGCACACAGCGCACGGTCCCGAGGTTGAAGAGGTCGATGGCTTCGCCTTTTATCGTACCCCGTCGCTATCCCGATTAGGGCGTCTACCAATCGTCGGCGAGCTCGCGCTCATTCAGGCGGTCGCGCGGCGCATCGAGGAGGTGGCTCTAAGAGAAACGCCCGACATTCTCCACGCGCACTCGCCCGTCCTCACGGCGCTCGCTTGTTTTATGGCTTCCCGACGGCTTCGACTGCCAGTCGTGTACGAGGTTCGCGGTTTCTGGGAGGATGCGGCTGTGAGCCATGGCACCGCAACAGAAGGAGGTCCCCGATACCGTATCACTCGAGCGCTTGAAAGCTTTGCGCTACGAAAAAGTGATGCGGTTGCCACGATCTGCGAAGGATTGCGTTCCGATATGCTCGGTCGTGGTATCGGTGCCGAAGCAATCGCGGTCATACCCAACGGGGTCGACGTAGACGAGTTCCCGTTCGGAGCTGAGGCCGACTTTCAACTTAGAAAGTCCCTTGGCCTTCAGGGAAAAATCGTGCTGGGCTTTCTCGGCTCATTCTATAGCTACGAGGGTCTGGACCTTCTGCTCGCTGCTTTGCCAGAGGTGCTAAAGGAGAGATCGGACGTTGCCGTTCTTCTCGTCGGCGGCGGGCCCGCTGAAGCGGCGCTTCGCGAGCAATGCGGGCAACTTGGGCTTGACCGGGTTGTACGCTTTGTCGGCCGCGTTCCCCACGACCGTATACGGGACTATTACGCGTTGGTTGATGTTTTCGTATATCCGCGTCACTCGATGCGCCTCACCGAAACCGTCACTCCGCTGAAACCGCTTGAAGCCATGGCGCGCGGTGGGATCGTGCTAGCCTCCGATGTTGGCGGCCATCGCGAGTTGGTGCGGGACGGTGAGACAGGCCGCTTCTTTCGCGCGGACGACGCTCATGCCTTATCACAGGCAATTCTGGAACTCGCAGCCAATCCGCGTAGCTGGTCCCTGATGCGCCAGCGTGCTCGCAGTTTCGTTGAAGCGGAGCGCACCTGGGCCCGGAGCGTGTCCGGATATAGAAAAGCCTACGCTCGAGCACTCTCCGGAGCTAAAAGCCGTTACGGCAGATAACCCTGCTCAGTTAGGTCGAACCCAGAGTCCAGCGAGGTGATATCGGGAGAACTGCATGTATGCCAGTTCTCATCGAAGTGCTCGTCCCTACGATAGAGCTGAGCGCTGAGGCCCATGTGCGCAAGGGCAATCAGCAAGGCGAGATTAGGCCGGCAGTGCTCCGCCACGCACCATCGAATCCGATAGTTCACGCGCGCACCAATCATACTCTGGTGGCGCGTTGGTCGATTTTCTCAAATGCTATCAATGCCTTGAGCCAGCTGTCCTGGTGGGGCTTTCGACGTTCGTGATCGTCAGGCCCTGGAGCATCGCGAAGTGTCTTCACTACGGCGTGAATTACGCGCCAATCTTCCGCTCGCGTTGGATCGCCGATTTGTTCTAGATGGGCTATCATATCCCACGCGACACCGACAGCGCGCTCACCGAG
>Ga0134126_10001106_pt1 | contig 34199 bp, 50 predicted proteins | sample KB31752_FD_96881 | JGI IMG/M metagenome (GOLD analysis project Ga0134126, IMG submission 96881) | Terrestrial soil microbial communities with excess Nitrogen fertilizer from Kellogg Biological Station, Michigan, USA - KB3-175-2 | ecosystem: Environmental > Terrestrial > Soil > Unclassified ...
GAGCAGCTAGCGCCGTTCTTCGGCTCGGCAGATTGGCCGCACAAGCACGCGCATCACTGCACGGCCTGCAAAAGCTGCTATTCGTGCGAGTGCCCGCATGACGACGCGATGTACCGCGACTGCCCGACGTGCATCGCGGTCGCAACGCCGCCGACAGCGGCGGATGTGATTCACGCGCATGCGCTCGGCATCGCGCTGGAGTGAGATGCTGCGGCACCGGATTGCGCCCGACCACGAGTTGGCGGCGCTCAGGCGGATGTGCGGCGAGTGGCATCCGGTGTTCGCGGAGCGGCAGGGATTTGGATTCCAGCAGCCCGTGACCACGCGGGAATCCGGCAAGGAAAGCGAGCAAGCGAATGCAGACCGAGCAGCCGAGCCAAGAATTGCGCAGTAGCGCGGAGCGCGTGCACGACAGCGCGCAAGCGGGCGCGAGAATCCGCGCCATCGCGTCGTGGTACGCGCATCACCCCAGCACGCCGACTCCGGCCAGCTGGGAATTGATCTTCGAGCAGCAGCAGTAAGCAGGCCAGCACAATTGCCGCCGGTTGCGCCACTTGCCGGCTACCCATCGCGGAAACGCGACTCGCGCGAAAACGCGCGCACGAATCTGAGCGGAAACGCAAACCAGGATTCGGCGGGTCAGGAAGGCAATCACGTGCCGCGCCGAACATATATCGCACTGGACCCTATAAGGGCTACCTGCGCGCAGCGGAAACACTGGAGGATTGCGGTGGGGAAACTTCGATGAGGAAGTCCGCGAAAGAGAAAGTGGCGAAGCTCCCGGCGGGGTCGAACCAGTATGGCGCGCCGACCCGCGAGCGGGTGACGCCAAATCGCGTCTGCGAGCTGGCGTCGCAAGGCTGCACGAATGATGAGATCGCGGCACGTCTCCAGTGCTCCGCTGATTCGCTGGAGCGCCGATTCGCCGAGGCGTTGCGGCTCGGGCGCGCCGATCTCCACATCGGGTTGCGCGCATCGCAAGTGGATTTGGCGATGAAGTCGCCGCATGAGGTGGCGCGCGGCAACATGCTGATGTGGCTCGGCAAGCAGTACCTCGGGCAGCGGGACCAGCAGGAAGTGCGGACGACGGGCGAGCACGCGGTAGTCCATGCGGTGCTGCAGCTCGATGATGGGGAGCTGCAGCGGGCGCTCCAGACAGCGCGCAAGCGCGAGAGCCTGCCGCCGCTCGCAGTCGAGGTTCTGGCGGCACCCGCTGAGCCGCCAGGGCAAGCAGCGATGCCACAGCCAGGCGCAACTGCAGGATGGCAATCGGGATGGCGTGAGTGCGAGCTAAGTCGTGCTGGCTGCGGGTAAATCGCCCGCTCGTGCAAGTGTTGGGTTGGCAACCCAACGGATGGCGATGAAAAGAAAGAGTTTAACTATGTTTTGTGTCCGCGTAGATGCCCAGGGAACGGCAATCGCGGCGCAAAAGTGGGACCCCTTCGGCGGCGGATGGCCGCGGTGGTGACTGCCCCTCCCATAAATCCCCAAGTCCCCAAGGGGGCCGCCGAACCGGAATCGGCTGAAAAAATAGCGGAATTTTCCGAAGGGGAAATCCCGCTAAGCCGGCGGCGGTCGAAGATCAAGGGCCAGTACCGGAAGGGCTATGTGGCGCGCCAGCTGGCTGGTGGCATCCCGCGTGGCGCGACGCGCGAGATGCTGGAGGCCGAGCTTGCCCGGAGGCTTGCGGGGCGGTCGCTGATGGCGTTCACGCTTGCGACGTTCCCTGGGTACGAACCGGAGCGGTTCCACGAGGAAGTCGCGGAGGCGCTGGACTGGTTCTTGGCCGAGGTGCTGGCGAAGCGCGGGCCGCGCCTCATGATCGCGGCACCGCCGCAGCATGGGAAGTCGGAGCTGGTCAGCAGGCGGTTCCCTCCCTATGCGCTCGGGCGGGCTCCGGCGTTGCGGATCATCGGCACGAGCTATGCGGCCGATTTGGCGGAATCGTTCTCGACTGCGGCGCAGCGCACGATGGAGTCGGCGGCTTACCGGGCGATTTTCCCCGCGACCGTGATTCCGGGCGATTTCGCCCCGTCGGCGACCGAGAAGCGCAGGGCGGATGTTTTTGAGATCGTGGGGACTGGCGGAAGCTACCGGGCGGCGGGCGTCGGCGGCGGCATCACGGGCCAGTCGGCGGATGTCCTGATCGTGGATGATCCGATCAAGGATTTCGCGCAGGCCCACAGCGAGGCGTACCGGAACTCGCTGCGGAACTGGTACGGCTCGACCGCATACACGCGCCTGAGTTCGGGCGGAGGCGTGCTCGTGATGCAGACCCGCTGGCACCAGGATGACCTTGCGGGCCAACTGCTGCGCGAGGAGCTGGAGGGCTCGGGCGACCGCTGGCGGGTGCTGAACTTCCCCGCCGTCGCGGAGCGCGACGGGCCATGGCGGAAGGCCGGCGAGGCGCTCGCGCCGAAGCGGTTCAGCCTGGTGGACCTTGAGCTGCGCCGCAGGACGCTCGGCAGCTACACGTTCGCGGCTCTGTACCAGCAGAGGCCGGCACCAGCCGAAGGCGGCATTTGGAAGCGGGATTGGTGGCGGTTCTGGGGCGGCAAGCCTGGCCAGCGGAAGCTGCCGGACCAGTTCGACCGGATGCTGCAGTCGTGGGATTGCGCGTTCAAGGACACCGATGGGTCGGATTATGTCTGCGGCGGCGTGTGGGCGATGCGGGGCGGCGATGCCTACCTGCTCGCGGCCGCGCACCAGCGGATGGATTTCGTCAAGACCGTCCAGGAGTTGCGGGCGATGGATGGGCGCTGGCCGCTCTGCGGGGCGAAGCTGGTCGAGGACAAGGCGAACGGGCCTGCCGTCATCAGCGCGCTCCGGCACGAGATACCGGGCATCATCGAGGTCAACCCGCAGGGCGGAAAAGAAGCTCGTGCGCACGCGGCGAGCCCGCTGATCGAGGCCGGGAACGTCTACCTGCCGGACCCTGAGCAGAATCCGTGGGTCCACGACCTGATCGAGGAATGCGCCGCGTTCCCGAATGGGGCGCACGACGATTGGGTGGACATGGTGAGCCAGGCGCTGAACTGGTGGCGGGGATCGAGCGGAGGGATTTTCGATTTCTACCGGCAGTTGGCGGCAGCGGCGCAAGCGCCCGCGGCGGCGAAGCAGCCGGCGGCTGGCGGCGTTTGCCCCGCGTGCTCGTCCGCGCAGTTCCGAACGAGCGGGTATGTGCCCGCGACCGGCATGGAGCACCGCGAATGCTGCCAGTGCGGGAAGGTTTATCAGATCGTGAGGGTTGATGGGGCCTAATTTCCTTGGACCGATCGAAGAGTTGACGCTGGCGCTCTGCGGGAAGCCGGCGCGCGACCATTGGCGTCCGACCCCGGAGGGTTTCGAGCGCGCAAGCTGCCAGGAGTGCGCCGCCATCGGGCGCGTCCTGAGCGCGAACCGCCGCCAGCAGCAGCCTGCGGTGCCCGCGCCAATCCCGGCGGCTGCGCCAGCCGCCGGGCAGCCGATCCGGTTGCCGCAGCCGGCGAGGCGGTGATCATGTGGGCCATCCGGACCAAGGGAGCATGCCGCGGGTTCACGACGCCGCTCGCGTTCCTGTGGCGGGTTGACGGCGTGAACCTGCCGGGCCACGGCGCGCCATGCTCTGGATGGCTCGTCGGCTTCCTGCCAGGCCGCCATGGGCCCGCGCGGGAGTTTGTGCGGGAGCACCCGACTGAAGCGCCGATGAACCGGCAGCGGACGAGGCGCGAGGCGCGCGCGATGGCCAGCGCCGTGACGGGCCGCTACGGCGCGCCCAGGCGGCAGCGCCGGAAGGTCGGGCGCTCGATGGCGGCCAATGCGGCCAGGAAGACGCTCGGGAGCAGGAAGAAGTGAGGCGCGCGCGAGCGCTCATGGCCGCCATCTGGCGCGGGCTCGTGATCCGGTTCACTTGGATTCCGGTCCACCAGAAGTGCCCCTACTGCGGCCACTGGCGGGGCGGCATCGTGTTCGACCACGAGGACAAAAAGATCGTCCATCGCTGCCGGACGTGCCATGGCCTGTGGGCCGAAGAGCCGCTGACCAAGCTGTTGCCCGCGAGGACGCCGACCAAGAATGCCTGAAGGCGGGACCAAAAAACCGTTCGATCCTGGGACCGTCGCGCTCGTGGCGAGCGGCCAGGCCGCCGTATGGCGGAACGCCGCCAGGAATTTCATCTCCGGCGTGGACGGTTCCTGGTTCTCGCCGCTCGAACCGCTGAAGCCGACCGCCCCGGACGGAACGCCCCCGCGGCTGCTCGACTACGAGATCGGGTACAACCTCCTGATCCAGCCCCGCGGGACGGGCCAGGAAGGGATAAGTTTCAGGGATTTGCGGGCGCTCGCGGACAGTTTCGGGCTCCTGCGGATGATCATCGAGACCCGCAAGGATCAGCTCTGCCGCATCCCGCTCGACTTCCGCGCGAAGGCGAAGCCGGGAGAGGCCCCGAGCGCGTTGCAGCGCCGGAGCGCCGATGATCCGGCGGTCGCGCGCGTCAGGAATTTCTTCGAGTTCCCGGACCGGGAGCACGATTTCGACACGTGGCTGCGGGAGCTGCTCGAAGACCTGTTTGTCCTCGATGCGCCCTCGATCCTGGTCAACCGGGACCGGGCCGGCAGGGTCTGCAGCCTCGAGGTGATTGACGGCGCGACGATCGTGCCGAAAATTGACGCCCAGGGGCGTCGCCCGCGGCCGCCCGATGTGGCGTTCCAGCAGGTCATCAAGGGGATCCCGTCAGTGGACCTGACGCGGGACCAGTTGATCTACAGGCCCCGAAACGTGCGGTCGCACCGCATCTACGGGTACGGGCCGGTCGAGCAGGCGGTCATGATGATCAACATCGGGCTGCGGCGCGAGCTGGGCCAGCTCGACTTCTTCACCGAGGGCACGATTCCGCTCGGACTCGCGCAGGTGCCCGACACCTGGACGGCGGACCAGATCAAGCAGTTCCAGACGTATTTCGACGCCCGCTACAGCGGCAACCAGCCCCAGCGGTCCAAGCTGATCTTCACGCCGAAGCTCGAAAAGCTGGACTTCCCGAAGCTCGCGGCCCCCAAGGATGAATTCGATGAATGGGTGGCCCGGATATTGTGCTTCTGCTTCTCGATTCCGCCGCTGCCATTCATCCGCCAGATGAACCGCGCGACGGCCAAGACCTCGCAGGAAACCTCGCAGGACGAGGGGACGCTGGCGCTGCTGCGCTGGCTGAGGCCGCTCATCAACTTCCTGGTGCAGGTCGTGCTGGGCGAGACCGAGGTCGAGGCGGCATTCCAGACGGGCCGCAGCTCGGACCCGCTCAAGCAGGCCCAGATTGATGCGTCGGATGTGGCGAACGGCATCATGGCCCCGAACGAGGTCCGCGCCGCGCGCGGCCTTGACCCGGTGCAGCACGGCGACCAGGTCGGGATCAAGACGGCGACCGGGTTCGTCCCCATCGGGGCGGCCCCGGCGCAGCCTCCAGCGCCGGACCATGACGGGGATCGGCCCGCTGCCGAGAAGGCCGCGGCGCTCGCTAAAAAAAAAGCCTTGACGGCGCGGCCTGATCTTGCGGCTGGATCGGCCCCGGATTCCATCGAGCGGATCGCGCGCGCCGTCCACCGGGCGTTCGGCAACTCGGCACCCGTCATCGCGGGCGACCTCGGGAGGATTCTCGGGACCGCCGCGAAAGCGGACGATGACCGCGACCGCAGGCTCGCGGACTTGCTGGCCTACATCGCGGGCCTCGATTTCAGCGACTGGCAGTACTTGGCGCAGCCGGTCGAGGATGCGCTGCTGGCGGAGGCCGACACCGCCGCGCGCGCCGGGGCCGGACTCGCGGGCGCGCAAGAGGGAGCCGCCGAGGCGGCGCGGCAGGATGCTGGCGATTACGCGCATGACCGCGCGGCCGCGATGGTGGGGATGAAGTTCGTTGACGGGGCGCTGGTCCAGAACCCGGATGCCCGGTGGGCCATCACCGATGCCACCCGCGCGGGCCTGCGGTCGCTTGTTGAGGAAGCGGTCGCGGAAGGATGGTCCGGCCAGCAGGTGCAGGAAGCGATTGAGGAATCGTATTGGCTAGGCCCGGACCGCGCGATGACGATTGCGCGGACGGAAGTGGCGGCGGCGCAGTCGGCGGGGACGCTCGCCGGGTGGCGGCGCTCAGGAGTTGTCGCGGCCACGAGATGGCTGCTCGCTCCGGGGCACGGTCGGCTGGATGAGTGCGACGGAAACGCCGCCGCGGGAGCGGTGCCGCTCGGCAAGAAGTTCCCGAGCGGGGACTACCACGTCCCCGCCCATCCGAATTGCGAATGCGCGCAGGTTGCGGTCCTGAAGGAGGCCCAATGAACAAGCATCTGTTTGCCCGGCTGGCGAAAGTGGACGAGGCGAAGCGCGAGATCACCGGCATCCTCGCGTGCGAAGAGCCGGACCGCGACGGCGAGATATTCGACTACGCCTCCAGCGTCCCGTATTTCAAGGCGTGGAACGCGGATTTCGAGAAGGTCACGAACGGCCAGAGCGTGGGGAACGTCCGCGAGATGCATGGCCTGACGGCGGTCGGGAAGTTCATCGCAATGGACTACGACGATGCCGCCAAGCGGATCGGAGTGGTGGCGAAGATCGTGGACGACACCACCTGGAAGAAGGTGCAGGAAGGGGTCCTGACGGGCTTCAGCATCGGCGGCGATTACAAAAAGAAGTGGCTGGACGGCAATTTGAAGCGCTACACCGCCGAGCCGATCGAGGGCAGCGTTGTGGATTATCCCTGCATGCCGGGCGCGATCTTCGAGGCCATCAAGGCCAACGGCGAGGTCGAGATGCGGAAGTTCGCAAAGGAAGCGAAGACCAAACGCGTGGATGGCGAGGATTTGGAGTCATCCGCGTTCGCGTACGTCGGGGACCCGGAGAAAACCGATACGTGGAAACTGCCGATCAGGTTCAGCGACGACGAAAAGACCAAAGCCCACATCCGCAACGCGCTGGCGCGGTTCGGCCAGACCGAAGGCATCCCGGAGGGCGAGAAGGCCGGCGTCAAGGCCAAGATCGAGGCGGCGGCCAAGCAGCACGGCATCGAGGTATCGGATGACGATGCCAAGAAGGCGGCGGCAGCGGCCCTGCGGAAGGGCATGTGCAACGTCGCAGACCTCGCATGGACGCTCGACCAGCTCAACCGGATCAGGCAGCAGGCGGACTGGGAAGCCGAGTTCGAGCAGGATGATTCGCCGCTGGGCGCGCAGCTCAAGGGGGCGGTCGGGTTGGTCGGCAGGGTTCTGCAGGCCATGGTGGCTGAAGAAGTCGCGGAGTTGGCGGGCGATGAGCCCGATTTCACATTGGAGGTTTTTCAGATGAGCACTCAAATCGGCGGCTTGCTGAAGCGCGGCCGCACCCTCAAGGAACACTTGGACAAGGCGAAGGAAGCCCATCAAAAGATGGGCGAGCACCTCGACAACCTTGGCAAGGCTATTGATGGCGGGGACGACCCCGCCGGAAAGGCAGCCGAGCCGGCGACGCTCGCCAAGAGCGCCGAGGACCGCATCGCCGCAATCGAATCCAGCCAAGCCTCGGCGGGCGAGCTGCTGGTCGAGATGGCGAAGATGCTGGCCGCGATTGCGAGCCAGCCCGCCGCGCCTGCCGCCGCGGCCAACGGCGCAGGGACGGTTGCCGTCACCAAGGCGGCGGATGGCCATCCGGCCGAGCCCGCCATTGACCCGAAAGACCCGGACGCGGCCCTCAAGACCGCAAAGGCCGCCCTGTCGAAGCCAATCGCGGTGCGCTAGCCGCCCGCCTCCCCCATCTCCGCAAACCCAGGCGCATTTCCCATCGGGGCGCTGACGCACCCGACTGCCCAGGAGGGCAAAACCGTGGACCCTGCCGTTATTCAACAGACCCTGCAGATGCTGAAGCAGGCCCAGGCGAATCCGCTCCGCAAGGACGCGACGACCCAGGGGTTCAGCACCGGCACCGGCCTCCAGTTCTATTCGCTGGAGCCCGCCGCAAAACTGCTGTACCCCGTCCTGACGCCGCTCCGCAACTTGATCCCCCGCAAGGGACGGATCAACGCGGGCGCAGGCACCGCCGAGCATTGGAAGGCCATCACGGCGGTCAATCCCGGCAACTACTTCGCGGGCGTTTCCGAAGGGAACCGCGGCGCTGTGATTGATGTCACCGAGAAGGACTACACCCGCGCATACGTCGGGATCGGCCTTGAGAATTCGGTCACGTACGAGGCCGAATATGCCGCCGAAGGCTTCGATGACGAGCGGGCGCTTGCATCGCTCTCGCTGCTGCAGGCCCTCATGATCGCCGAGGAAAAGATGATCCTGACCGGCAACGGCAGCTACGCGCTCGGGACCGCCCCGACGCCGACGCTCGCCCAGGTCACGACCGCGGTGACCGGCATCGCGGCCGGCACGACCAACAAGGTCGCGGTCGTGGCACTGACGGAAGCCGGCTATCAGCGCGCAACCGCTACTGGCGTGGTCCCGACGTTCACCAAGACGAACGCCGACGGTTCGACCGATACCGGCATCGCGGGCGGGGTGTCGGCGATCTCGGCCCTCTCCGCTGCCGCCACCACCGACAGCAGCCACACGCAACTGAAGGCGAGCTGCGCCGCCGTCCAGGGCGCGTTCGGGTACGGGTGGTTCTTCACCGAGGATGGCACGCTCGCGCATGCCTATTTCGTCGGGACCACGCGCGTCAACACCATCACGCTCACGACCGACCCGACCAACACCAACCAGGCTGGAACCGCGACCGGGCTCAGCACCGACAATTCGGCCTGCGGGCTTGCGTTCGATGGCCTCCTGACCCAGGCGCTGCAGGGGGGCGGGTATTTCAAATCGCTCGATGCCGCCACCATGACGGCGGACGGCGAGGGCGGCATCGTGGAGTGGAACACGGCCCTGAAGTATTTCTGGGACAACTTCCGCATCAGCCCGTCGCGGATTCGCGTCGGGTCCCAGGTGCTGAAGGACGCCAACACCAAAATCCTCTCCGGCACGACGAATCCGGTCTACCGCATCCAGCTTGAGCAGGGGATGGCGGGGCAGGCCAACGTGCTGGCCGGCTCGATGGTGCGCAGCTACCTCAACCCGTTCGCGCTGGGCGGAGCGAAGGAGCTGCCGATTGACCTGCACCCCAACATGCCGGATGGCGCGGTCTTCTTCGATCTGGAGACGGTGCCATACCCCAATGCCAACGTCCCGATGGCGCGCCGCATCCGCACGCGCCAGGACTACTACCAGGCGGACTGGCCGCGCGTGAAGCGCCAGTACCAGTTCGGCGTGTACGCCGACCTGATGCTGCAGGTGTACGTCCCGTTCGGAATGGGCGTCATCACCAATATCCTGCCTGGATAGTTCGCGTTCGGGTCGCCAGTGCGCCTGCTGGCGGCCCGTTGGCGGGGCGGTCCTTCGGGGCTGCCCCGCAATCATTCCACCGTTCCGCAACGGCATCCCGATGGCGCAAACAACCGACCTGACAACGCTGGCGGCCCTCAAGGCATGGCTCGGCTCATCGGCGACCGCCGATGAGGCCGTGCTGTCGAGCCTCATCTCGGGCGCGAGCGCGGATTTCCTTTCCCGGTGCGACAGGCCGACCCTGCTTTCGCAGACCTATGCAGAGCGCTACGACGGCCAGGGCAACGGCGAATTGGCGCTCCTCAACTTCCCCGTCACGGCGGTTGCGTCCGTCACCGTCGGGACGTTCCTGGTCCCGCCATCGCCCGATTACGTTGTCGCGGGATGGGTGTTCGACAGGTTCAGCATCAAGCTCGTCGGCGGGGCCTACGAGTTCTGCCGCGGCTACCAGAACGTCCTGGTTGCCTACACTGCCGGGTACGCCGCGATTCCGCTCGATGTCGGGCAGGCGGTGTGCGCGATGTGCAGCGCGTGGTTCAAGCGGCGCGGCTGGACCGATCAAGCGTCCAAGAACCTCGCGGGCGAGCTTGTCACATTCCGGCGCGAGGATGTTCCGCCCGAAGTCCAGCGCACCATCGAGCGCTACCGGCGGAGGATCGCCGCTTGAGCACGACGCCGCTCTCGATCACGATTGCGCCGCCCGCCGCGGCCATCAGCGAAGAGAAAGCGGACTCGCTCATCGGCCTGCTCGAAGCGCGCATGTCCGCGCTCCACATTGAACTCCAGCGCCGCATTGTCGAGGGAGCGCTGTCGGGCCAGGTCCTGAACGTCAGGACCGGGGCGCTCCGGCGCTCGATCCAGGAAGCCACCGTGCGGACCGGCGACCGGATTTCCTCGACCGTGTTCACCGGCCTCGTGTACGCCGCGATCCACGAGTACGGCGGCGTCATCACGCCCAAGGCGGCGAAGGCGCTGGTGTTCGAGATTGACGGGCGTAAGATTTTCGCCCAATCGGTCACGATTCCGCCACGCCCCTACATGGGGCCGACCTATGACGCCATGCGGGAAGAGATCATCGCGGGCCTGCAGGCGGCGCTCAATGAGGGGATGGCGGCCTGATGGAGCGCGAGCCGATCTACGCGGCGCTGTTCGCGCTGCTGAGCGGAGCGGCGGGGTTTTCGACGGTCGGGCGGCGGCTGCAGAGCTGGGAAGACACGCCCGCGCAGCCAGCTCTGTTCCAGATTCAGGCTGGCGAGAAGGCATCGGAGAAGTTCCCCGGCGCGCCTCTCCGGTGGCAATTGTCCGTTCGGGCGTGGATTTACTGCCAAAGCGATGCATCGCCGACGAGCGTTCCATCGAGCGTCCTGAATCCGCTGGTGGATGCCGTCGTGGCGGCGCTCTCGCCAACGCCAGCAGGCGAGAAGCAGACCCTCGGGGGGCTCGTCCTCAACGCTTGGGTGGATGGCGAAATCAGGATTTTTGAAGGGGTTCTCGGCCAGCAAGCGGTGGCGATCATTCCGATTTCAATCTTGGCGGCCTAGCAGGCCGGGAGGCAAACCATGTTTACGTTCGGCTCTGGCTTCTTATTCGGCGTCCCGGTTGGCGGCAACCAGGCACCCAACCCAACCCCGGTCCAATTCGGCACCCTCCAGGAAGTGTCGCTCGACATCTCGGCGGACATCAAGGAGCTGTACGGCCAGAACCAGTTTGCCGATGACATTGCGGTCGGGAAGCGGAAGGTAACTGGCAAAGCGAAGCTTGGCCGCATCAACGGCATCCTGCTGAACCAATTGCTTTTCGGCGCAACGTCCACGGTCGGGTCCGTCAAATACGCGCGCGATGAAGCCGGGACCATTCCGGCATCCACGCCCTGGACCGTCACCGCGACCAACTCGGCGACGTTCGGCGAAGACCTCGGCGTCAAATACGCCGCCACCGGAGTCTCGCTGACCAAGGTCGCGAGCGGCCCGACGACCGGCCAATACAGCGTCGCGGCCGGCGTCTACACGTTTGCCGCTGCCGATACCGGGCTCGGCGTTCGCATGAGCTACAGCTACGACCCCGCATCCCAGACGACCGGGACCACCGTGCCGGTGTCGAACCAGCCGATGGGGTATTCGCCCATCGTGGAGGTTCATCTTTACAACAATTACGAGGCCAGCCAGTACGGGCTGCGCCTCTATTCGTGCCGGTTCACGAAGCTCTCGCTTGCGACCAAGCAGGAGGATTTCCTGATCCCGGAGCTTGATTTCTCAGCGAGCGCCAATGCCGCCGGGAATGTCTTCGACCTCCTGCTCTCCGAGTAACATGGCCACAGTCAACCTCTCCATCGCCGGGCGCGAGTACAAGCTTGCGCCCCTCAACCTGAAGCAGATTCGCCAGTACCTGACCGATATCCCGGATGGCGAATCTCCGGGGTCGGCGGCCCAGCGGTCGCTCGGCATGATCGCGGCCAGTCTCGCCAACGCGGATCCATCGCAGCCCACCGCCGCGCAGCTTGAGGAAACGCTGGACCTTGAAGGGTTCGCCGCCATGGTGCGGGCGGTCCTGCAGGTGTCCGGCCTCGCGCAGGCCGCCACGGGGGAACCCCAGCCGGCGGTGGATTCGGGCTCGACCGCATCTACTGCGATTTCGTAGCCGCCACCGGCTGGACCCGCGAAGCAATCGGGCTCCTGACGATGCCGGAGGTGCTTGAGCACTATCGGTACTGGCAGGAGTTTCCGCCGCTCCATCTGCTCGTCCGGGCATTTGTCGGCTTCAAGCCAGCGCCGAGCAAGCGCGAGGGGCTCGCGGACCTCAAGGCCAATGTCGGGCGTGTCCCCGGCGTCAACGCAACCAAGATCAGCGATCTGCCCGATTGGGCGCGAAATCCAAAGCCATGGCCGATGAACGCCAACTGAACGTCACGACCAACTTGGACGCCAGCGGTGTGCGGGCTGGCATGGCGGAAGCCGCGACTGCGGTTCAGCAGGGTTCGGCCCAGATGGCCGAGGCGGTCAAGGCGGCCTCTGCCGCCGTCAAGGCCGCCATCGCGGACCAGAATGCCATTTTTAAGCAGGTCGGCGGCCAGGTCGCGGAGAACAGCGCCGCGTATGGCATGTACCAGGAGGCGACCCAGCGGGTTGCGGCCGCGCAGGCGGAGCTTGCTGCCGCCATGGCGCGCGCGGCCGCGGCAGGCCAAACCGAAGCCGCCGCCATGGGGGAACTCGCGGCATCGCATGCCGCGGCGGCGACTGGCGCGAACGCCCTCGGGAGCGCGGAGGCTTACGCCTCGACCCGCATCGCCGCATCGGCGGCAGGGGTCGGGAGCCTCGGGTACGCGCTCGGGTCGGTCGTGCGCTCATCGGCAACGCTCGGGCCGATCCTGCGAGCCGCGTTCCCGGTGCTGGCCGCCGGCGCGTTCGCGGACATCATCTACCAGATCGCTTCCGCCTTCAAGAAGTGGTACGACAACGCCATCCTGCTGAAGCAGCTCAACCAGGACCTGCTGGCGGCATCGGAATCGTCCGCAAATGCGGCGGCAGCCAAGAACTGGGAGTACGTAGAGAGCGTCGTCGCGCTGCGGCGCGCGCTTGGGGATGAATCGGGAGCGGTCCGGGAGCTGCAGGCCAACATCGCGGCGAAGCCGGTCAAGATCGAGATCGGGAACCTCAAGGACAAGGACCTCCAGCAGACCGAGCAGGTCCTGAGCGGGATCAGCAAGCTTGTCGGCCAGATTCGGGGCAGCAACACGCTTGGATCGGCGGATGCGCTGGTCGGGCCGATTTCGGCGGCGGCCGATGCGGCCAACGCAAAGCTCGCGGAATTGCAGCGCAACCTTGCCGCGCTGCAGAACGCAGCAGCCGTTGCGGGCCCGAACCCCTACAGTCCAGCCCGCCAGGACAACAGCGCCGCCATTGCGAGCACGCAAGCGCAGATTCAGGCCGTGAACCAGACGGCTGCCGCACTCCAGTCGGCGCTCGGCCAGATCGAAAGCTCGCAGGGAACGGCCTTCAACCAGATCGCTGCCCAGACCGCTACGGGAGCGAAGCGCAGCGCGCGCGAGATGGTCGAGGCGTTCGATCCGGCGACTCGCCAGGTCGAGCGGGTCCCGAAGCAGCTTGCCGCCGTGTGGGCGGAAGTCGGGAGAGCGGCGCGCGGTGCCGCCGCCGAAGTGACGGCGTTCGATGCGGACCAGAAGCGCGCACTCGAAAGCGCAACTGCCGCCTACTCGAAATCGAACACCGCCGCGATTGAGCAGCTCAAGGCCAATGAGCACCTGTGGGAACGGATTTCGGCTGGCGCGCGCGCGGCTGCAGACCAGGCGGATCGCTACAACGCCGGGATCGGGCGGATGTACGAGCAACAGGCCGAGAGCCAGATCAGGCAGGAGCTTGCCGACGCCAAGAAGCAGCCGCAGGTTGTCGGGCTTGGCGATGCGCTTGAGAAGAGCTTCTCGGGCGTCGGCAATGCATTCCAGTCCATGATGCGCGGCGTCCTGCAGGGCACCCAAACCCTCAGCCTCGCGTGGCGGCGCATGGGGGCCGACATGCTCGCATCGGTGGTCGGAGGCTTGGTCAAGATCGAGGTCCACAATGCGGCGGTTGAGGCCCGGAGGGTTGCCCAGCATGCCGTTGCGAACGCCGCCAACGTGGCGAGCGACACCAGCGCGGCGGTGGCGTCCGGCACGATAGCGTCAGCCTCCGCATTCCAGCAGGCCCGCAAGTTCGCGGGCCTTGCGGCAACCAAGACCTATGCCGCCATCGCGGGGATCCCGATCATCGGTCCATTCCTGGCACCCGAGGCCGCTGGCGCGGCCTACATCGGGGCGCTCGCGTTCGCATCCGCGGCTGGCGGCCAGTGGCGGGTTCCGGGCGACGGCCAGATGACGATGCTCCACCGGGACGAAATGGTGCTCCCGGCGGCGCACGCCGAGCCGCTGCGCCGGGCTGTCGAGGGCGGCCAATCTGGCGGCGCTGTGCAGTTTCACTTCGCCCCGACCATTCACGCGATGGACGCCGCTGGCGTTGATCGGGTGCTGGCCGCGCACGGCGACCGCTTCGCCAAGGCGATGCATCGCCACTTGCGGGCGAGGAACGCCGTATGAGGGTTCCACGTGGAACCTCGCGGCGAGTGACTCCCGAAGGCGCGGTCAAGCTCGCGGTCCAGGACCTGCTGACCGCTGAGCGCATCTGGTGGTGTCGCCAAAACACCGGCTCCATCGTGCTCGGCCAAGGCAAGAGCCGCCGCTGCTTCACGAGTGGCCGCGCGGGCATGGCGGACATTTTGGCGCTGCCTCGGCTCTGGCGGTGCGACCGCTGCGCCAATCTCCGGCGCGATGGCTCGAGGTGCGCGTGCGGAGGCTATCGGACGGCGGTAGTGATGCCGCTGTGGATCGAGTGCAAGCGCCCGCGCGGCGGCGTCCATTCGCTCGCACAAAAGGAGTTTCAGCGCGAAGTCGAGGCCGAGGGCCACATCTATCTGCTGGTCAGCGATGTGCGGCAAGTCGTTCAGTTCCTCAAGGAGACCATTGGCCGATGATGCGCAAACTACGCGATTCAGGGCCGCTCGTGGCCGCCATCGCCGCAATCCTCATCGCCGCCACCGGCTGGCTCCGGTCCGACGGCAGTCGCAGCCAGCAGCTTGCCGACGTGCAGGCGCAGGTCAGCCAAATCTCGCAGCAGATGCAGCGCCTCCAGCAAGAGATTGACGAGTACCTGCTGCATCACGACGGGCACTAGCCCGAGAAAGGAGACGGGAGAATCCAGAGCGGGGGCGGTCCGCGCCGCCCCAAAATCTCCCGCGCCAAATGAACTTCCTCAACTCCCACGGCCTGGCGCTGATGCTGGGCTACTACGTTTTCTCGGCGGTGGTGTCGGGCATGCCGGAGCCGCCGTCCGATGCAACGCTGGCCTACATCTGGGCCTACCACTCGGCCCATGCACTTGCGGGCGACCTGAGCCATGCATTCGGGAGCCGCATTCAGAAACCCTAACCGCTGGCCTCCAGCAGAATCGAGTTCCCCATGAGCACTTCAGCAGTCACGCCCGCCCCCAGCCAAGGCGGCGGCATCGGCGGGTTCTTCCGCTCCATCGGCCACTTCTTCGCAGCGATTTTCCAGGGTGCCGTCACCCCCAGTGCGATCCTCGGCGGCGAAACGCCGCTGCAGGTCGGCACCAGCATCGCGGCGCTGCTCAACCCGAAAGCCCCGGCGGTGGTGTCGGCAGGCATGGCCGCCCTCGGGCAGGTCACTGCCGCGATTGCTGCGACCGGGCAGGCCGTCGCAGCCAAGGGCCTGAACATCACGTTTGACGAGAACGCCATCGCGGCGATCCTGCCTGGCATCCAGGATGTGCTTGCCGTGTTCGAGGGCAAGACAGTGCCCGCTCCGCCGGCCCCCGCAACGAAATAGGAGTCCCGAATGCACCGCCTGCACGATCTGTCTCTCGCCATCGAGCGTCGGCGCACGCTTCACCGTCGCCGCTCGATGGTCTGGCGCACCGCTGGCCTGCTGGCCGCCATGTTCTTCGCATGGGGGCTTGCGGCGCATGCCCAGGCTCCTGCCCTCACGACCGTTCAAGACAATATCTACCTCGCCAACGGCACGCTGACCATCGTGGCGACGCACGATTTCACGACGCCGGATGGCGTTCCCGTCGCGCAGGGGCAGGAGTGGACCCCGACTGTGACCAATGGCGCGTTCAGCGTCGCGCTGCCGCCCAACATCGGGTCCACGCCGAGCGGCACCAGCTACACGGTCTACTACAACATCACGCCGGGCGGCCAATACACCAGAACGTGGATTGTGCCCCAGAGCGGAACGCCCGTGAACCTGGCCGATGTGCAGTCGGCAGGACCGCCCCCGACCCCTGCCGTGATGTTTCCGCTGGCGCAAATCGTGCCGCTGGCCAACTGCGTCCTGGGGGTCCCGCAGGTCAATTCTGCAGGGACTGGCTGGCAGTGCAGCACGCCGCTCGTGAACCCGATGACGGGCGTGGGGGATTTGCTGGTTGGCGGGGCAAGCGGCGCGGCCAGCAGGCTTCCGGCTGCCGGTTCGGCGGGGCTCGTGCTCACGAGCAACGCGCCTGGAACGGTACCGACATGGCAGGCTGGCGGGGCAGCCGGCGTGGCGAGCTTCGATACCCGCACCGGCGCGGTCACGCTCACGGCTTCGGACGTGGATGCAATCGGAGCCATCACAAACTCCACTTCTGGCAATGCGGGGACTGCGACCGCGCTTGCCACAACTCCGACGCAATGCCCGAGCACCCAGATCGTGACGGGCGTGGCGGCGAACGGCGACGCTAACTGCCAAGACCCGCTTGTGAGCGGTCCGACCGCGATCGGCGCGGCACCGGGCGTCAACAATCCGGTGTTCATGGGCGGCTGGGACGGCACCGATATCCGCGCGTTGCTCACGGACACCAGCGGCCACGCCATCGTGAACATCAACGGAACGGTGCCCGTGTCGGGCACATTCTGGCAGGCAACACAGCCAGTCTCGATCGCTACGCTGCCGGCGCTCGCCGCTGGCGCGGCCACGATTGGCGCGGTGGACCAGGCCGGATCGTGGACCGTTGGCATCACGGGCGCGATTCCCGCCGGGGCCAACACCATTGGCGGGGTGAACATCGAGAATGTTCCCGGCGTGAACATCGCGCAGCTCAACGGTGTTGCGCTCGCCAGCCCGACCGCATACGGCACCGCGCCAACCGGCAACGCGCTCGGCGTCAACGCCGATGTGACCAACACGGTTACCGTCGCGCAGACGACGGGCAGCAACCTCCACGTCAATGTGGACAACCTCCCGAGCACACAGCCCGTGAGCGGCACGGTGACCGCCAACCAAGGCAGCGCTGGCAGCACGCCGTGGCCGGTGACCGCTCAGCCGTCCAGCGCTTCGGCGGCCGCGCTGACGAATTTCACGCCAGCGTTTGTCACGAGCGCCGCGACGATCGACGCGAGCCCCGGCAACTTACTGAGCTTTCAGGTCTGGGACTCGGGCTCGGCGGCTTGCTATCTGGAGTTTTTTAACGCCGCTTCGGGTAGCGTAACGCTCGGCACGACTCCACCCATCTGGGTCGTGGGCCTTTTCCCGACCAGCTCCAATTCCTTCGAGGCCAACTCGCCTGCCGGGTTCGCTCTGAATTTCTCAACCGCCTTGAGCGTGGCTGCAGTCACGACCGAAGGCGGCAGCACAACCTGTCCGAGCAGCACCGCGTTTCTGAACGCAGGCTACAAATAGGAGTCACATGGCCAAACAAGTCATAGTTCTGCAGCGCAGCACGAACGGCACGCAACAGACGATTCAAGCCGCATTTTGGTTTGCAATCACGAGCGGCGCTGCGCCCGTAACCGCCAACTCTGCTTGGGCTGGCGCGAGCGCCGCCGAGAACCAGGCCATCCAAAATGGCAGCGTCCTTGAGGAAGTGCAGGCGCTGACCGTGCCCATCGGGCTGGCCGCAGCGAACATCAAGGCGACCCTGCAGCAGGCATGGACTGAGCGCAACAACCAGCTAGCCGGCATCGGTCCGAATGTTTTCTCCGGCGTGTTTTTCGATTCTGGAACCGGATGGAGCGCATAATGCGACGGCTGCTTGCCATCCTCTGTCTGCTCGCCTGCTCGCTGAGCGCGACTTTCGTCCAGTCGAATCAGGCGACCGCGACGAGCGTCGCATTCACCAGTGCCAACACCGCAGGCAACCTGCTGGTCTGCGGCGTTGAAAACAATTCCTACGTCGCCGGTCCTCTCACCGTGACCGACACGGCGGGCAATACTTGGACGCCGCTTGGCACCGAGACGAACAGCGAAAGCCAGGTTGTGGCGCTGTTCTACACGATCGCCCGCAGCGGGCCGAACACCGTTAGCGTAGCCGGGACCGGCGGGAACTACACCGACATCGCGGTCGAGGAAGACTCGGGCGTGAGCGTGTTCGACGGCTCTGCGGCAGCGTCCGGGAACGGCACGAGCGCGGCGACCGGAAATTTTGCCGTCACGTCGGGCGACCTCGTGGTTGCGATGGGGGTGTTCGGCGCTGGCGGCACGACAGCCGGTTCCGGGTTCACCTCGCGCGGCACCGACACGTTTTCGATGCTCGAAGACCAAATCGCCTCTGGCAGCACCGCCAATGCGACCCTGAGCGGCACCTCGCACCCATGGGCGATGGTCGCGGCGGCATTCAAGCCCGCGAGTACATCGTTCCCGCCCTGCACCCTTGCGACGCTGGGTGCCGGTGGCTGCATCGCGCCAGTGGTCGCTCGCGTAGACCTCAGCGGACTGGGCAGCCTGGTGGTGTCGGGGCAGGTGACCTACGGTGGCGCCGGCCAGGTGTCGTCGCTCGTCGTGCGCAGCGCCCAGTTTGGACCGGAGATCCTCTCGTGGCAGATCGTCATGGAGGATGTCGCCAAGCTGACGTGTACCTCGATGCTGCCGTGCGCACCGATTGGGACCGGTGGCAAGTACCAGGCGCAGCCCGATTGGAGCGGGCGCAGCGGCACGCTTGCGATCGGGCTGCCTGCCGCGACGCTGGAGGCGCTCGGGCTCGGGCCCGGCTTCGGCATCGCGCTGGAACGCTAAATGAGCAGTCTCGTTTTCCCAACGGCGACTTCGGGCCTCGGAATCGGGTGGCCGGTGCGGAAGACGCCGCAATACTCGACCATCGTTCAGACGCCGGTGTCGAGGCGTGGCGAAGTTCGGCTGGCCCAGCAAGTCTACCCCCAATGGTTGTTCGAGCTGGACCTGACGTACCTCAAGGGCGACTTCTCGCAGCCGACTTCCGCGCTTGGCGTCCTGGCCGGGTTCTTCGCCGCCGTCCAAGGGAAGGCGCAGGATTGGCTCTACCAAGACCCCTACGACAACGCCGTCACGGCGGCGCAGTTCGGGACTGGCGACGGCGCAACCACCACATTCCAGCTTTTGCGGCCGCTCGCCACCAGTGCGCCCGACATCGTGCAGAACCTCAACGGCACGCCGACGATTTATGTCGCGGGAACGCCCGTCACGCCCGCCTCGATTGGCGCGACCGGCCTTGTGACGTTCACCACCGCGCCTGCATCCGGCGCAGCCCTGACGTGGACTGGCGGCTTTTATTTCCGCTGCCGGTTCGATGATGACTCGCTTGGGCAGCTCCAGGAGAATTTCTTTCAAATCTGGGATCTGCAAAGCCTGAAGTTCCGATCCGTGATCCTGTGAAGAACATCTCGCCAACCCAAATAGCGTGGCTCGCCGCAAACCCGGACCGCTATCGCGTGGACCTGCTGACGATCACGCTCCCCAACGGGCAAATCATGCGGGCGGTGTGCGGCGGGGCGGCTGACCTCGCCTACGGCGGCAATACCTACTTCGCCACCGCCAATGGCTCGTGGTCGCGCGGGCGCGAGACCTCTGAGGCGATGCGGGGCGAGATCAAATCCCAGAGTGTGGACCTGACCGTGAGCGCAGCGGAGGGCGTCGTTTATCCAGGCACCAGCGTCCCGATGCAGGAGACGTTCGCCCTTGGGGTCTGGGATGCTGCGACGGTGGCGCTCACCTCGATCAGCATGCCAGCAGGCCAATGGGGCACGGTCGAGATCGCGCTGCAGGGGTTCACCGGCATGGTGTCGGAGTGCCGCAAGACCGGGCGCTCCACCGCTACCCTGACCTGCCAAGACTGGCTCTACCTCGCAAATCAGCAGGTCCCGAAGCGCGTCATCCAGCCGGGCTGCTTCAACACCTTCGGGGATTCATCCTGCACGTTCACCCTGATCGGATTCGCCAACACTGTTGGCGCGGGATTCACCGGCGTCATCATCCCGCCCGCATCATCATGGCCAGCTACGGATTCCCGCGGCAACAGCCTTTCGGGGAACTACAGCGGCGCTGGCTATTTCGCCAACGGGAAGGTGAAGTGGACAAGCGGCCAGAACTCCGGGTTCTTCTCCCACATCGCATCCCAGCAGTCCATTACGGGCGCGACCCTTGTCCTTGCCTCCCCGCCCCCATTCCCGATCACGCTCGGGGACGGCTTCACGGCCTACGGGGGTTGCCAGAAGACGCTGGGCGACTGCACCGTCCGCTGGGGCAATGCCGCCCATTTCCTCGGCTTCCCGTTCGTTCCTCCGCCGGAGCACAGCGTATGATGCCAGCAGAGCGCGTCCTTGAGGCAGCGCGCGGATGGCTCGGGACGCCGTTCCTGCCGGGCGCATGCCAGCGCGGGCGCGGATGCGACTGCGGGTCATTCCTCGCTGGCGTGTTCGCCGACGCGGGCGTGATCGAGCCGCTCGCGCTCGGCAAATACGACTACCTTGCGCCAGCGATGCGCGGCGATGCGTTCTACTCCGATCTAGTGTCGCTGCATGCACGCGCCGTCTCAGAGCCGCGCCCCGGCGACATCGTGATGTACCTCATGGGCCGCGCCTACTCGCATGCGGCCCTCGTCGTCGAGTGGCCGCGCGCCGTCATGCATGCCTGCCGGGAGTCCGGCGTCACGATGGCGCGCGGCGACGGCGGACGCCTGCGCGGGCGCGCTCCGCTGTTTTTCCGCATGAACGGACTCATCTGATGCTGTTCTCGCCGCCGCCCAAGGTCTCGCCGATCAACAATGTCCCGGTCACGCAATCCCTCCAGGGGATCCCGGTCCCGATTGTGTTCGGGACCGAGCGCGTGTCCGGCAAGCTGATCTACGACGCCGACCTCCAGGCCCATGCCGAGTCCGCCGCCGGGAAGGCGAAGGGCGGCAAGAGCGGCATGTACGCCTACACGGGCACCTTCATCGCAGTCCTGTGCCAAGGCCCGATCCTCGGCGTCAACGGCATCTGGGACCAGAACGGCCTGCTGCCCGTCACGCCCTACCAGGTCACGTTCGACATTCTGAGCCAGCCTGCCGCAGCGCCGTCGCTCTCATCGGTTGCTGGCGGCTCCCTTGGAGCCCGGACCCTCTACGCGACAGCGACCTATACCGACGCCAATGGCGAGAGCGGCCACAGCGCCGAGGCAACGATCTCGCTTGCGGCTGGGCACCTGCTGTCGTGTGCATCGCCGCCATCCTCCGGTGGCGCAACCGGCTGGAACCTTTATCTTGCAACCTCGTCTGGCGGCGAGCAGCTTGCGACATCGGCCCCGCTTGCGCTAGGCGTGGCCTACAGCGAGCCATCAACCGGGTTTGTCACGGGGACGATTCCTCACCCGCCCCAGCCAGTGGTCGGCCCGACGCCGCCCCCTGGTTCGAGCACTATCGTGACCGACATCGGCGTGACCGGCCCGACCGGCCCGAAAGAGAAATTCCCCGACACCTTCTGAGCCATGGCGTACCCGACCCTAGGGCCTGACCAATACATCTTCGATCCGAACGGCACGCCGCCCAACAATGGCGTTCCGCAGACGACGCCTGGCGTGTACGTCGGGTCCAACTCTGATGGCGGCCAAACCGTCACGGCGAAGCTTACCTACGATCCGCGGTATCTGTTCACCTCGGAGCTTTACGTGGTCCCGGCATCGTCGCCGTACCAGATCGTCGTAAGCCACGGCGGCGAGCAGCAGATCACGAAACCGGGCGGCGCGACGAGCAATTCGGTTGTGTTCCAGCAGGATGCAGGAGTCGCGTATTATCCGGGCGGCTCCGCCTTAACGAACGTTGGCGGCTCGCCGGCGGCAGGCCAATACAGTTGGGCCAACACCTCGGTCGGGGGCGTCGGCGGATTCGGGGTCTACACATTCAATGCCGCCGATGCGGGCAAGGAAATCGTGATCCGGTACATGTACCTGAACCCGGATTACGACATGTTCGCGCTGCAATTCTCCGAGGCGCTCGATTTCGCGGCGGGCGGCTTGGGGCAAGCGCCCAGCGCCTACATGGAGGCATCCCATCCATCGCAGGCGGTGGGGTACTCGCTGACGGCGCTGGTTGAGTCCGACAACGGCTACCTCGGAACCTCCGGCGTGATGCCGAACTACAGCTACGAGGTGATGGGTTTCGGGATCGTGGGCGGCGGAGTGCTGGATGCCGACCCCATCGAGTGCGCCGAGCTTCTGCTGACCGATCAATTCATCGGCATCGGCGTTCCGTCCGGCGTCATTGACGCCGCGACTTGGCGCACGAATGCATCAAGCGCCGCCAACTGGTGCGCCGCTAATCAGTTCTACATCTCGCAGTCAATCGAGAATCCCGCATCGGCCGCATCCATCATCGGCGCTTGGCTTGAAGCATTCAACGTCGCGGCCATCTACAGCGAAGGCGTCATCAAACTGCTGCCGTATGGCGATGAGGCGGTCGGCGTCTACACGCCGAACCTCACGGTTGCGGCGGTCCTGACCGATGATCAATTCCTCGGGCAGGAGAATTCCGACCCGGTCACGATAGAGCGCACGCCGTGGGCCGACGCCTGGAACCGCGTCCAGATCAACTACAAGAACCGCTCCAACAGCTACAACGATGACCTCGTGTACGAGCAGGACGAGGCGAGCGTCGAGCGGTTCGGGCTCCGCATCCGGGGCGCGGATTCGGTGGACTTCATCACGACGTGGCAGCTTGCGTCCGCTGTTGCGAACATGGCGCTGAAGCGCGTCACGCAAGTCCGCAATACCTACGAATTCCGGCTCCCGATCACGTTCGAGTACCTGGAGCCGATGGACCTGGTTTCGTTGACGGATTCGCGGATCGGACTCTCCGCCAACGTGGTCCGCATCACCAAAATAGACCTGGACCCGAAAGAGGGGCTGACCGTCACGTGCGAGGATTGGCCAGGCAACGGCTACGCGATGCCGGTCGCAAACCCGAAGGCCAGCACGCCAGTCCTGCATCCTACGCATGGGGTCGCGGTCGCGGGCGGGACCGAGCTTGTGATCGTGCAGGCCTCGAACGTCACCGCCAACCAGCAGTCGAGCAAGCTCTACATCTGGGCGCGCGGGACCGATTCCGCCAACTGGGCCGGCGCGGCAATCTACTATTCCCTCGATGGGACCAGCTACACCCAGCTTGACGTGGCGAAGCTTGCTGCGCCGGTCTTCACCCTTACGGCGGCGCTCTCGTCCATCGCGGCATCGCCATCGGGTGCGCTCGGGCTGACGCACGATACGACCAACACCATCGAGGTAGCGCCCACCACCACCGGAAACCAGGTCGCCCTCACGGCGGGCCTGCCAGCATGGGACCCGGCGACCTCGTTTTCGCTCGGAGCTGCTGTGGTCTACGATGGCGTGCCGTGGATCGCCATCCAGGCAAATTCCGCCGCCGTCCCGACCGATGCCTCTCCCTACTGGCAGCGCATAGCGTCCGCCAGCGCCGCAGCCGCCGCCCCGCAGGGCATTACGGATGCCGCCGCGTCAACGCTGTTCAACATGGCCGCCGTGATCGCGCAAAGCGGGGGCGTCCCGACGGCGCTGGAGTTCCTCTCGTTCGCGACGGTTGCGCCGGGCTCGCAGCCGAGCACCTATGCCCTCAGCGACCTCTACCGCGGCGCACTCGGGACCGCGCCGACAGCGTTCCCGGCAGGCTCGCAGCTTGTCGAGTTCGCATCCGCGTCCACGAGCTGGGAGATTCCCGCTGGATTGTCGGGCCAGACGGTGTACTTCAAGGCGCTCTCGTGGAACTCGGCTGGCGAGTCGCGGCAATCGCTCGACCGCGTGCCTGCCGTGCAGTTCACGATTGCGGCTCCAGGGTCGGCAGGCGTCTGGGAAGGGCTCGCGGGTCCTGTGGCGGATGTGGTCGGCGTCGGAAGCGGTGGCCATGGGGAGCTGATCGTCAATCCGACGGGCGGCGTCTCCGGCCAACTCCCGTACTCGAACCACAGCCCGATCATCACCGGCGCGATCACCACGAGCAGCAACCTGGCCAGCGGCCAGAAAATCGGCGGTGACAGCGGCGTCACAGCCGATGGTACTGGCGGCAATCTCGGCCTGGGTGGCACACCCGGCCTCGGCCTCGACGTGTTCAGCGTGTACCTGCGCGCGCAATCCGGTGCCAGCGGCGCGAACCTGCTGATCACCGACAACGCGACGGGCGGCGTGGAGGTGCGGCTGCAATCCTTGGCCGGGGTGCTCACCGAATATCGAGCGGGCGGCACGGTGCGCACCAACAACTCGGTTGGCTCGGCGTTCCAGGGCATCGCGTCCACCGACAACTTCGAGTTGTACGGCAACGGCGGAGCGATCCGCTCTTCGCAGCCGTATTTCCGGCTGCACGATACTGGCGGGAGCGAGTTCTACCATCAGTCCGAATCTGGCGCGCTCATCGTCTATGACTCGACCCACGCTTCCACGCGCACTTCGGTCAACGCCAGCGGCCAATATGGCGTCGGCCGCACGGCTAGCACCCAGGTTGTAGAGGCTGCTGGAAGTTTTGCGGCCGATGCGACCTCGCCGTTTTTCATCGCCAACGATGCCGCCGCGGGCGGGCAGTCCGCGCTGCTGTCGAGCAACAGCGGCAACCTGGACTTGGCGCTGAACGGCATCCGGAGTTTGGTCGGCGGGCCGGTCGGCTGGGGCGCGGACCGCATACCATCGAGTTACGAGCTTGAGAGCGCCGGCGACGTGCTAAGCGTCGGTGCCAACCCGGCCGGCCACATCGTGTCCGGGACCGAGGCGGGCGGCGTAGCGGGCTACTTGTCCGAGGTCGGCGGCAACCTCATCGAGGTGCGCAACGGCGGCCTGCGGCGCTACCTCACATCCACAGGCCACGGCTTCGAGGGCGCGAACAGCACTCTGGTAGACATCTTTGGCGGCAACGTGCGAGCCAACGAAAGTGGCGGCCCGGCGTTCGTCATGAACGATACGGCCGCAGGCGGCCGGAGTTTTTACCATCAGAGTGTAACCGGAGACTTGGTGGCGTACGACCAGACAGCCGCGCAGACCCGCATCACGATCAACAGCAGCGGCGGCCTCGGGATCGGCGGTGCGCCCACGTCGGAGCTGCTCTCGATCGAGGGAGCGAGCGTCTACGACAAGCTCCTCGATGGCGCGCTCGCGGGCGCAATTCCGCTTGCCGCCTGCCACGGCTCTGGCACCGGCAAGCTGATCCATTTCGACAACGGAATTTTCGACGGGACGACTTACGTTCGGCCGGCCCACGTCAACGCCGACCACACGTACCACGTCTCGACGGCGTTCAACGCGCAAGGCTCGGTCACGCCCGTCCCGTTCTCTGGCGTGGCGTTCATGGATTACAACACCGGCACCGGCCTGATCGAAGTCAAAGTTGCGTTCGCGGGCACGCTCTACCGCCCCGATGGCAGCACTATTTCGGTTCCGACTTCGACGGCGACCTTTGGCACCTGGGCTGGGCAGGCAGTGGACTATCCGCCGCCGCCCAGCGACACGTCCACCAACACGAGTACATTCACTGCGAATATCTGCTGGGACCCTAACGCCAACGTGCTCGTGATTCAGCAGGTAAAGGCCGACATCTCAAACTCGTCCGGTGTGATCACCAGCCACCCGTCGGCCATGGGTGCTGCGCAGGTCGCGTCATTCGCAATCGCGGACGGCCTATTGCCGGTCATAATCAACGCCGACGTCGCGCTCTCGACGACGGGCGACGGTTCTGGCGGCGGCACGAACGGCGACGGGGGCAGGAGCGGCGACGCTCCCCTGCCGTACCTATGACACCCATCCACGTCATCGCCGCCGATCTGTCGCGCCTTATGCCCCACTGGCAGCGGGGCAGGTGGTCGTGGTTTCGGCGCGGAGGGACAGTGTTTGCGCGCTGCGAGCCCAAGCACCTCAGCGCGCGCGCCGCACTTGCTGCGGACAGCAATTTGCACACGCTTCCTGCCGCCGCCAATCCCACAGTGCTTCCAGCAGCGCTCGCCACCGCGCTTGCCGCCCACGGCGCGACCGCGACCGACACCGCGCGGACGTTGCTCGCCAAGCTGCACGCGGCGGGCGTAGGAATTTTTGATCCCGATCTCTAGGAGGAACGATGCAAACCCGAGTCCATAAAGTTCTGCTGGGCGGCGTGAAGAGCGCCAACCATTTCGCCGCACTCACCGACGCCAAGGGCAAAACGCTTGACCTGAACGTGACGGCACAGGCCGTCAATCCGCGTTGGCCCGGTTACACCGATGTCTGCGCCGAAACGTGGGAACTGTACCCACACGAGGCGGCGGATGGCACTCACCAGTACTGGGTGCTGCGGGCGAACATGCGGTGCTCCTGCGCCGGACCGTGCCATTATCACGCCGACCACGGCGGGGATGCCTACGCGGCGATGCCGTCAGCTCCGGCACTCGCGGCGCAACCTGCGCGGACGAAGCACGGCGCTGCACACGGGCACGCCGAGGCCGTGCTCGTCGCGCGGGAATTGTCGGCGCTCACGGCGCAGGCAAAGGCCGTCGCTGGCGACCCGGCCGCGCGTGCGAAGCACGCAGCCACCATGGCCGCTGACGCGACAGCCCTGGACTTGTCTGCTGGTGATCTGGAGGGCGAGCTTGGCGTTGCGGGGGTGGACGATGACGGGCTGCTCAGCGCGCCGGGCGCGGCTGCCGCGGTGCTCGCCGGATCGAGCGCGGTAGCCAAAGACTACTACGTTGTTTCGGCGCTGCTCAAGCTGCACCGACGCCTGGTTCACCGGGTCCACGATCTCTTGGCATACGATTGGCCCCAGCGCGGCACGGCCAAGCCGATGCGTCTCGCAGCGCCGGTGCAGGGAGGTGCGCAGTGAGCGAGCACACCCCGCTGCCCATTGACCGCGCGCCATCGGGGCCGCGGCTCACGCCGCAAGAACTCGTTGACCTCAACCTTGCGCTGGCCCGCGCTCAGCTGGCCGAGAAAGACGCCGTGATCGCGCAGGCGCATGCGCGGGAGGCGGTGCGGGAGTTCGTCGCGCTTCGCGCTCAGATTTCGGAGGCGCACGGCGTCGCCCTGGGCTCGTCCCATCTGTGGGATCAGCGCACCGGCGAGATCCAGGAGGCGCGCGAGAGCTAATATGTGGCAATACTCTCAATCAACTGGCGACCTCTCGGATGCGAACGGCTTCATCGTAGCAACGTGCTACTCGGGCCACGGCGCGGGTGTCAACAATCCCGCGATGCAACAGTGCGCCGATGTCGGGCCGATCCCGCAAGGGCTGTACTCGCTGGGCGCGCCGGTCAACGATCCCGACAATCCCGCGAGCGCGAACGCGGAATTGGCGCACCTCGGCCCGTTCGCCATCACGCTGATTCCGCACGACGGGAACCAGATGTTCGGCCGCTCCGGCTTCTACATCCACGGCGATGACATCCACGAGCTTGGCCAGCGCGCCGCATCGCTCGGCTGCATCGTGGCTCCCCCGGATGCGCGCCGCCAGCTATGGAACTCGACGGATCACGTGCTCAGCGTGATTCCGTGATGGGCGGCTACTGCTGCGCGAGTTGCAGCAGCAGCCCGTTGGCCGTGCCGTTCGCAATGATATAAAGGTATGGGCCGCTCACGCCCTTGGTCCGAAGTGCCAGCACATCGACCGATGACGTGAACGCCGCTCCGGTCCCGGCCCCAATGCACTCGTTGAGATTCCCCGCCGATGGCGCGCCGTCAACAATGGTAACCGTGTAGATCCCCGCCTGAGTAGTCTGCACCATGGAGCCGGAAATAGCGCAGTTTGTCCGCGTCGCCCCAGTAAAACTGCCGTCCACCGCCATCGTGATCTGGACTGGGCTTTCGTCCAAATCATTCTCGTTCCCGGCATAATCGCCAGAGTTCGGCGGCGCGGCCGAAACCGACGCCAGCGAGAACGTCGCAGAGCCTTGCGGGTCCGACACGGTTCCAGCGATTGCGGTCGCGGGGCTTCCCGTCGCCGATCCTGAGATCGAGAAAACCGGCTCCGTCGCAGTCAGGCTTTGTCCGGGCGGTGCCACGAGCCCCAATGTGCCGCTGACCGCGCCAGCCTGCGAGAACGTCGGCAGCGTCCAAAAGTCGGAAGAATCCGCGAAGATTCCAGCGCCGCCGTCAGGCACATATCCAACCACAGCCGACGGCTGCCCTCCCATGATCGTGTACGTTCCAGCGAAAGCACCGGCGACGCGGACTTCCGTCGCGGCTGAATTGTCCGATAGCGGCGAGCCTCCGCACGATGCCGCGAAGACCGCAGCCAGCACCAGCGCGGGCGCGATAGCTCTCATTGCGTGCCTCCCTTTCCCGGCCATCTGAGCAGCTTACCTCTTTTCATCGCATCGTGCCCTTTTTTTGGTGGCTGCCTGCGCGCACGGCCTCCTTCATGGCTGAACGCACCCAATCCGAGAGGCTGTCGAATCCGGACTGATGGGCAAGCGACTCCATCTGCGCCTTCTCCTCGGGGGAGACGCGGATAGCTATCTGCTTTGTTTTCTTTTTGTTCCAGTTCCTTCCCATGTCTGACTAGAGCCTACCAAAAAAAAGTTGGTTCGGAGTTCCTTTTTCGCTTGACATCGCGCTAGACATGCGTATACCGTATGTCTGACATGAGCACACCACATCAATCAGTGCAGATCGCTTTTCGGGTCACTCCCGCCGAGAAACGCGAATTGGTGCGACTTGCCAGGCGGCGCGGCGAGACGCTTTCGGATTTTTGCCGGAATGCGGCCCGCGAAAAACTGGCGTCCGCTCCATCGCGCAAGGCGGCATAACCGGCATGGCGCTCGACTTCCCAACCACGCTGAAACTCCGCGAGGAAGAGCACCGGGTCGTGCTTGAGCTTGTGGAGCGGGAGCCGCTGTTGTCGCGGGCCGAGGCGGTCATTGGCGTGTTCATCATGGGGGCAAGGATCGCCCGCGAGGGCGACGGCTTCCAAGAGCTTTTGCGGATTCTTCGGCAACGGCGGCAGGGCGGGAACGTGATCGCGGCGCGGAAACCCGCGCAATCCGAGCGCAAGCAGGGCCTGCGCGGCAGTCCGGCCAGCGTGCCGGGGCGGTGCGCATGACCGACCGCGCCTTCGCGCTCTGGCTGGCCGCAATCCTGCTCCTTGGCGCATTGGGCATGGGCATCTGCGCCCACCGGCTCGATGCGCAACTCAACGCCGGGATGGCCGACCCGGCCCCAATGGAGGCGCAATGAGAAGCGCCACACAATTCATCCCGCTGGAAGCTCGTCCCCATCGCCCGCAACACGGCAATGGCCCGATGGTCGGCACCGCTAGTTTCCGCGACGGCAGCGTGCAGGAAATTCATGGGCGCACTGCTGGCGAAATCTCGGACGGAGCCGAAGAGCTTGGCGCTTACCTGCTGCGGCTGCAGGGCGGCATACTCTTCCGTTTTCCGGACGGCGAATGGGCATGGATCAGCTAATGATCGAAGAACCAGAGCCAGAACCGCCCAGCGAATCCGTCGGCGAGCCGGAAGACAATCCCTGGTGGGGCACGCCCGAGTACGAGGCCTTGCACGATGCGTGGAGGGAGCGGTACATGGCGCGCCTCATGCGCGATAGCGATGAGCGGCAGAAGCTCGTGGATGCGGCGATTGCGGATGGCATCTGGCAGCAGGTGGCCGAACGACTGGCCGATGATGCCGCGAGTGATGCCCGACTCGCGCACGTTCAGGCCGAGAGCATGCGGATTCTCCGCGCCGCAATGGAGGCTCCCGATGGCCGATGACTTGGGCGTGAGCCTTCAGGACATCGAAGACCTGCTCGAAAGTCGCGGTCTGCGAGACGGATTCGATGATCCTCCGGATCCCACGCCCGCACCAGCGTCCCCGCTGGAGTTCGAGCCGCCCAAGATTGTCGAGGGGCTGGACGCCGAAACCTACCATGCCGACACCGGGAGCGTGGGCGCAGGGGGCCTTTCGCTGCTGCGCCGCTCTCCGCTCCACCACTGGCATGCTTGCCGCCGCCCAGGTCGCACGCCAGAAGCCCCAACGGATGCGCAGCGGTTCGGGACCGCCGTTCACTGCGCCCTGCTGGAGCCGGACCAATTCGATGCCCGCGTGGCATTCCGGCCCGATTGTGACCGGCGCACGAAAGAGGGCAAAGCTATATGCGCTGAATTCTCGAAGAGCCTCGGCAACCGCCTTGAGTTGAACGCCGGCGCGCGTGACAAGATCGCGGAAATCGTCGCCGCCGTGGCATCGCACCCCGCCGCCGCAATGCTGATGTCTGGCGATGGCCTCCGGGAAGCATCGGTTTACTGGACCGACAGCCTCACCGGCGTCCGGTGCCGTTGCCGCCCCGACTTCGCGCCCAGGGACGGCGAACCACTGCTGGTGGATCTCAAATGCACGGTGGACGCATCGGATCGCGGCATCGGGCGCACGGCCAGCAACCTCGGCTGGCCGATGCGGGCCGCGTGGTATGTGGACGGCTGGAAGGCCGCGACGGGCGAGAAGCGCGAATACGTGTTCGCCTGCTGGGAGTCCGAGCCGCCCCATGCGTTCGCCGCCTACTTTGTCGAGGATGAGCTGCTGCAATACGGGCGCGCCCAATACTGCGCGCTGCTGCAACGCTACGCCAAATGCCTCGCGGAGGATTCGTGGCCGGGATACTTCGAGCAGGTCCAGCCGCTGATCATGCCCGCGTGGTTCAAGGGGGACAAATGAGCGAAGAATTGGAACGGCAAACCACCGTCGCGGCGGTCGCGGAGGCGAAGCGAAGCGGCCTGCTTGACGCGATGGCCGATCACTACGGCCTGAGTCGCAGCGTGCTGGCGGACACGCTCAAGAAAACCATCTTTCCGAGCGGCACAGCAACGAACGAGCAATTGGCGGCGTTCTGCGCGGTGGCTCACCTCTACGACCTGAACCCGTTCCTGAAGGAAATTTATGCATACCCGGCGAAGGGCGGGGGCGTCGTCCCCATCGTCGGCGTGGATGGCTGGTACAAGCTCATCAACCGCCAAGCCGCGTTCGATGGCGTTGAAGTCGTGGAAGTGCGGGAGGCCGGCAACCTGGTCGCGTTCACCTGCACGATCTGGCGCAAGGACCGCTCCCATCCGCTGACGATAACCGAATACGTCGTGGAATGCCGCCGCCAAACAGACCCGTGGAGGCAGCAGCCAGTGCGAATGCTGCGCCACCGCGCCATCGCCCAATGCGCCCGCATCGCGTTTGGGTTCGGGGGCCTCTACGACGAATACGACGGCGCGATGGCAGCTGGCATTCGCGCGCCTGCGAGCCCGTCAATCGAGCGCCTCAACCGGCAAATCGCTGGCGCGCCAATACCGGCGCTGGAAGCCGCGCCGGTTGAAGTGGAGCTTGCCGCGAACCATCAGGATGCCGCGCCCCAATCGGAACTCGGCCAGTACAGCAGCGGCCTCGAACTCGACTTTGACCGCCCATAAGGAACGCCCATGACCATGCAACCTAGCGATGTGGAATCGAAGCCGGTAAAGCGGACCCTTGTACGCCTTTCCCAAGAGCAGCTTGAGGACTTTGTTAGGCGCTGGCAGCGTGATGGGTCAGTCATTACAATCGCCCGCGCGTTTGGGATCAGTCCGGCGTCAGCCGGAAAGAAAGCGAGCGACTTACGCAAGCATGGCGTGCCCTTGAAAGTTCGCCCCGGCGGTCCGTTTGGCGTGACCACAAACTACGCGCAGCTCGCAGCCATCGCAAAGGAACGCCCATGACCATCGAAGAGCACGTCGAATCGCTCCAAGGCTCGATTGACAACACCAAGGGCCTGCTCGAGGATGCCAAGGCGAAGATCGCCGCCGTCGCAATTTTGGAAGCCTACCTTGCCCGCCTTGAGGCCGCGAAACTTGCCTTGGCCGCGCCTCAGACGCCATCGGGCCGGAAGCGGATCGCCGATGGGCAGCGGAAGCGAAAGGGGAAGGAAGCGCCGAAGCAGGTCATTCCGGTTAAGTGCGCCGAATGCCATGAAGTCGGGGGCTCGGCGAGCCACTGCACGGCCCCTGAATGCGACGCTTTCGTGTGCAACGGTTGCTTGGCTCGCCACCAAGACCGCTTCCACTCGGAGCAGGAATGATGCGCGACCGTCGCCTTGAAACCGCACGGCGGAAGCTGCATGAGCGGCTCAAGCTGCTGGCGTGGCATGACCAGGATCATCAGACCCACGCACACAATGGCTACTGCTGCCCAGATGCCTGCAAAGAAGGAACAATGTCCCGCGCCCGCATCCGGATGCTCCGCGAGATCATCCGCGAGTTTGGAGGTCGAGCATGAAGGGGCGCGTAACTTATCGGGCCGGTGACCGCTTCCGCGTGATCCGTGACCATTCGCATGGGGGCGAGATCGTGACTGTGGATTTCGGCGCGTTCGAGGGCGACCCGATCGCTGGATTCGCAATGGTGGGTTTCGAGTGCTTGAAGTGCGGTGGCCTCCACTGCGGGACGTTCGACGGGCCCGATGCCACGCTGGAGCGTGAGCCATGACCGAGCGTGACCTCGATGAGCTGGAGCGGCTGGAGCGTGCGGCAACGCCGGGGCCGTGGTTCGAAGTAAAAATGGGGACGGTATGGCTCAGCGTCCCAATGATGGCCGGAATCCTAGCCGGTAGCGACGCCGCGTTCATCGCCTCTGCCCGCAACGCCCTCCCGGCGCTGATCGCCCGCGTGCGCGAGCTGGAGGTGGCCGCGAAGAAGGCGTCGGAGTTCATGAACATGCGACCCGAGCAGGGATTGCGCGCTTGGCGTGACGCCGATCGAGCGCTCCGCCACGTTCTCAACGGCGACCCGCTGCTACCAGGAGACGATCAGGCCACTGCACCCGCCAACCCCGGTCCGGAGGTGAAGCCATGACGACTTCGCAAAGAACTTATGCCCGGCATGCGCTTGGGCTTCCGAACAAAAAGCTCGCATCGAACCGCAACTACTTCCGCATCGGCGCTGGCGGAAACGGCTACGACGAGTGGGAGCAGATGGTGGCTCAAGGGGACGCCATAAAACGCGCCGGGGCCCCATGGGCTGCCTGGGGCAGCGACGACACGTTCTTCTTGACGCTGCAAGGGGCACTTGCGGCGCTCGATCCGAAGGAGCACATCGGCCAGTGGGAGGTTCCATGAAGCCCATGAGCGCTGAGCGACTGACGGAAATTGCTGCCAACAATGCCGACCCGGCGAATACGCCAGTGGGCCAACTCTTGACCGAAATTGACCGCCTCCGCTCCGAGCGCACCGCGTTCTTGGCGCTGCTGGACGCGGTGGTGGAATATTTCAATTCCGGACGCACCGAACGCTCGCGTGGCGCGCTAATCAGCGAGATGCATAAATGCGGGACGCTCGATGGCAACTAAGCCCACCAAGCGCCAGCGGGAAGTGCTGGAACGGCTCCGGTCTGCCGGGAAGCCGCTGAGCGAGAGAGAGGCCGGATGCCGGATAGACGTGATGGAGCAGCTTTTCATTCACGGCTTGGTCAACATTGACGGTGCGATCAGCCTGATGGACGAGGACACGTGGTCCATCACCCCCGCCGGCCGCGACGCGCTGGAGGGCAAGTGACCGCCCTCCGCCAACTCGCCATCCTGCTCATCGTCGGCCCCGTGGGGTATGCGCTCTACCGCCTGCCGCGCTGCCGACACAAAACGGAATTGCTCTCCGCCGACGCGGGCGGAACGATGGGGCTGAAGTGCGCTTCATGCGGGCGCACTCGGCCCCATCCCTGGGGGAATGCGAAGCGGCAACTGGCCGCCAGTCGGCGAGAGTTGACCGGCATCGAGCGGGAGCTGCGCGAGAGGGCCGAGCAGAGCCGGGAGCGGAAGGTGGTGACGATGAGGGGACCAGGGGGCGGAGCGTGACCGTGCGCGAGCGAGTAAATGATCTGGACCGCCGCCTGTCCATCGCGGAGACGAAGCTGGCTGACCTCTCTGCCACGCTCCAGGATGCGCTCGAAGCGCTCAGGGAGGATGCGGACAAGCTGCGCACGGCGCGAGCGGCGGCGGCGGAAAGGCAGCGCCGATGGAGGGCAGAGCGTAACGTTACTGTCACGTCTACAGTAACGTCACGCGTAACGTTACCTGATGCCGAATGTAGACGTGACAGTAACGTTACTGTAGACGTTACGCCCCCCTCCCCCTCGCCCCTTCCCCCCACACCCCC
>Ga0134126_10001107_pt1 | contig 34190 bp, 31 predicted proteins | sample KB31752_FD_96881 | JGI IMG/M metagenome (GOLD analysis project Ga0134126, IMG submission 96881) | Terrestrial soil microbial communities with excess Nitrogen fertilizer from Kellogg Biological Station, Michigan, USA - KB3-175-2 | ecosystem: Environmental > Terrestrial > Soil > Unclassified ...
GGCGGGTACTACAGGAGTTTTAGCCGCAGCGGTCTGCATGGTTTTCCATTCGGTGCGCGCGTAAGCGATAACATTGGCAACGTCGGCGTCAGTCAGTTCAGAAAAAACAGTCATGTTCGACTGGTTATACTGGTTGTAAATGTCAAGCGCCTTTTTGTCTTTCGACGCGATCAAAGCCTGGTTATTCTGTATCCATTTGGTCAGCCACTTATCATCGGTTTCCGAACTGATCGTTGGGCCTAATGCCGGGCCGATAAGCCTGGTATCGATTTTATGGCAGGTGGTACATTTAGCTTTAAAAATGACTTCGCCTTTGGCCGCATCACCCTGCGCGAAAGCCGGGGATCCCAAAAAAGCAAAACCGGCAATCAGTAAAACCGACCTTGAGAATTGTTTAAAAATTAATGAGAAACTCCCCATAAAGTGTATTTATGCTAAATAATTTTCTATTTTAATGCCTGATAATCACGCAGAGATGTATACTATACCCGAATTTTTCAGCCACAAAAGTAAAATTTATTACAGATTAGCTGACAAATAAATGACTGTAATATCTAATTTATAATTGTTCTAAATAACAAAAAGTGCTTGCGGGAAAATGCCTTATTGCAACGAATTTACAGAATAATTTGATTATTTATAAAACAATCATTTCCACTAAGTTATTAAAATAATGATACTCGTCACATCGCAGGCCGAAGGCTGGACAATGGCATGGAACTTGCGACGTTGGTCCGCGTCTTTAATTGTTACCAATTTCCCCTTGCTAACGTGCAGCGGGGCGGCCCGGGAAATTTTCAAAACTTATCCGCTACTTCAACAGCGCAGTAATAAGACCATCAACTGCCGCCTGGTCAACTTCGTTCAAACATCGCGTTGCGCTTAAATAACTAATGGCTGATACTAATTTGCTGATGTCGTGTTCGGTGCCCAAATTGCCGGTATATGCAGGCAATATCAGGCTCAGCGGCCTTAACTCCCGGCGGTCGCACCAGTTGTCTATCAAGGCATTTAAAATCTCGTTATTAAATTTTGCCGTACCTGTCCGTTTTAGCCCTTCGCTTATGCCCATACGTATCATATCTGCATATTTTCCGGGCTGCAAAAATGAACTGTACCCAGCTGCATCCACATAATATTTTTTTGCCTCGTCAATATTCCCGAGCGTCTCGTACGATTTACCGATATTTAAAAAAAGGGAAGGGTAATGTGCCTTCATATCGTCGTCTTTAATCGCATCGGCACGTTTTAATGCTTCCAAATTCCATTTCAGCACGTCGTTCGGGTCCTGTTGGTTGCGGGCCAGGTAATGCGCCGCCGTAAACGCTTCAAAGTCATTTATGGCAATGTCCCAGGCCTGTTGGAACAGATGATGGGCCTGCACTGTATTGCCTTCCGCTTCGCTTTGCATCCCCTGGGCGCATAGCTTTACCACTTTATTTTCCGGATCAAATTGCATTTTTATCGGGCATTGTTTAGTACATGAATGCTGTAAAACTACGGCCCGGCAACAAACAAAGCATTGATCTATGTCAAAAAAACTTATTTCGACTTTAGCCGGCTAAACGTCTCCTGCGTAACGTCAAGATACGATGCCAAGATTTTGTTAGATAGGCGCTGAACGTAACCGGGACGTTCTTTCATCAAAATAGCATATCGTTCACCGGCCGAAAGCGTAACCAGTTCTTCGATTTTTTTATTCTGATAGAAATATGCAAATTCCAGCAGCTTAATATAGAATTTTTTCCATTCGGGCATGGCATTCACAAGCTTGTAAAAATTGCTGCGCTTGATGTAAAGCAATTCGCTATCCTCCAGCGCATCAACAAATTCGAACGACGGCGACCGGGAAACAAAGCTGCTTAACGAAGTAACGACCGTCCCTTCCAAAGCGATAAACCTGGTTTTTTGATCGCCGTTTTTGCTAATATAATAGGTGCGGATACAGCCCTTGTTTACGAAATACAGCTTGTCGCAAATTTCGCTTTGCGAAAGCAGGAGCCTGTTTTTTTTAACCGTAAGCGGTTTAAAGTGCGTAACGATTTCGTTAAGATCCGTTTCTGAAACCGCGGCATTAAGCCGGATGTATTTTTTTAACTGACTGAACATCGTCATTTTTGCGTCTAAAGCTATAAAATATCCGCCGCCGGTTGCAGCCGAATCTTTCATTCGTAACAATTTGATAACCAATTATCTTCAAGGGTCACCTTTTTTGCATTCCCGGTATAAATAGCAAACAAACCAAAAAATATCATGAAGACAAGATTTTTAATCCCGCTTATGGCGGGGCTGGCGCTTCTTTGTGCCTGCAAAGGGAAAGGCGGCGGCTACGAAGTTGTAAATAATGGCAGCAGCGCCGCCGCTGATACTGCCGCAGCAGACCCATCGAAAATATCGCAGCCAAAACTGGTAAAAACCGCCGGCATATATTTTAAAGTAAAAAATGTGGAACAAACCGCCGGGCGCATATCGGCGCTTACCGCAAGCATTAACGGGATGGTGATGCACCACCAAATGGGTTCAACGGCCGAACGCAGCGAAGACATCCACATCAGCAATGATTCGGTTATGCGGGTAACCTCCTTTAATACCACCGCCGAAATGACCGTTAAAATACCCTCGGCCAAACTGGAAGACTTTATGGACCAGGTTGGGCGCATGGGTATTTATGTGAATGACCGCAACATGGATATTACCGATAAATCGCTTGATTATCTTTCGGCGCAGCTAAAGCTTAAAAGCCGCACCGAATTGGTCAGCCAACAAAAAAACGGAAAGATTATCATAAAAAAACCTGAGTATGTTTTGAACCTGAAAGACGATATGATAGACCAGCAAATAGGCAACCGGCAAATTGACGACGCAGTTAAAAACAGCGTGGTAATGCTGAGCTTTTACCAGAGCAATACCATTAATAAAGAGATCATCGCCAACGACAACCCCTCAGCATATAATTTACCGTTTTTCAGGCGCCTGGCGATAGCGGTTGAAAATGGTTTAGGGCTGTTTGCGGATGTTATTATAGGTATTGCAAATCTGTGGATGTTTATACTGGCCGGGATAGGGGTTTGGCTGGCTATAAAATATTATAAGGGAAAGAAGGCCATTGCACCTGCTAAGATTTGATTGCCGCCTGAACTAAATAATCTAAAGGCCGGCCCTCCCTGCCGAAATTTGACAGGGAGGGAGGGCAAGCCTTGGCGAATCCAGCATCGCTCCTCCTATTTCTTAAACGCTTCTTCCGGAAATGGCTTTTCGAGCAGGTACTTATAAATAAACCGCGCCGCTTCCATTTGCTGGTGCGCCGCTTTTGCCGGGTCCCTGAAACCGTGCCGCTGGCCGGGGTATAGCAGGAATTCGAAGTTTTTACCCTCGTCTTCCAGCTTATTGATCAGTTGTATGCTGTTTTGCGCGTGTACATTATCATCCATCGTACCATGTACAATACGCAAAACGCCTTTCAGCTTGCCGGCGTAAGTAAGCACCGAGCTGCGCTTATAGCCCTCGGGATTGCTCTTTGGGGTGCCCATATACCGCTCGGTATAATGCGTGTCATAAAGCGACCAGTCCATCACGCCAAAATTGGCAATGCCATGCGTAAAGTAACCCGCCCCATAGGTAAGCGCGTAGGCGGTAATGTAGCCGCCGTAGCTGCCGCCGGTAATGCATATTTTTGTCGAATCCACGTAGCTTTGTTTACGCAGCCATTTTACCATTTCGATATAATCATTCATTTCCCATTTGCCAAGATCATGGAACATGTAGTTTTGCCCCACTTTTCCAAAATGGCCCGAGGCGCGGTGATCCATTGACACCTGTATCAATCCTTCTTTTGCCCACCATTGCGCCTGCCCGCTAAAGCGCCAGGTATCCATCACAGTGCCGGCATTGGGGCCGCCGTAAACGCTGATCATTACGGGGTACCTTTTATTGGCATCATAATTTAAGGGCAGCATAATGGTCATCGGCAGATCAAAGCCATCCGGCGTTTTAACCCGAATCAATTGGGTACTTGCTAAATCATACTGGTCGTATTCCGGCCCTTTGCTATCGGCTATCTCCCTGATCAATTTACCCGAGGTACTGTACAAAAGCGTTTTGGCAGGTGTTGTAACATTTGAATAGGTATCGGTAAAATAATTTCCTCCCGGGGATACGGAAACCTGGTTATTAAAATCGCCAGGCGTTAAACGGGTAAGACCTTTGCCGTTGAAATTTGTTTTGTAAAGGTCGACCCTCGCCGAGTTTTCCTTGCGTGCCGTAAAATAAACGCGTTTGTTTTTCTCATCGATCAGCTGTATCCCGGTAACAGTATAATCGCCGCTGGTAACCTGTGATTTCAATTTGCCATCCATGCCATACCAGTACAGGTGCATCCAGCCGCTTTTATCACTGCTCACCATAAAGCCTTCATTGTTTTCCAGGAAGTATATTTCTTTGAACCAGTCGAGCCAGGTCTTTTGTTTTTCATCATAAATTTCGGTCTTTTTGCCAAGCACAGGGTCGACCGCGTAAATTTTAAGGTTGTTTTGCTCCCGGTTCATCCATTGCATCCATAGGGACGAGCCGTCGGGCGTCCAGAAAGGCGTACCGAGGTAGTTGTCTGCCTTCTCGTCAAAATCGGCCCAGCTAATCTTATTTTCGGCCAGCGAATAAAAGCCCATTTTTACATAAGGATTTGGGTCGCCCGCTTCGGGATAGCGTTGCTTTTCGACGAAACCATGCTGCCCCTCCGAATTATAGATCGGGAACACGGGCACCGGAGAATCGTCGAAATGCATCCAGGCAATGCGTTTACTGTCCGGCGACCACCAGAATGCCTTATAGCGCGTTGCCCGGCCCAATATTTCTTCGCAATAAACCCATGAGGCATAGCCGTTGTACACTACATCCGAACCATCGGTTGTGATCTGCGCGCTTTTTCCGGAGGCCACATCTTTTATATATAAATTGCCTGCGAAGGTGTATGCTATTTTACTGCCGTCGGGCGACGGCGTTGGATTTTGCTCTTCGTCGCCGGCTTTAACGGCTGCATTTTTTGCCTCGTACGGGGTTTCCTTGCCGGTGATTACATCAACCGATACCATTTCACCTCCGCCCCTGCGGCCGCCCGAGCTTTTTATATAATGTGTATCGTCAACCCAGCCGGTTATTTGCGGCAGCGTATTGATAGCCCTGTTGGGGGCGTTTTTGAGCATTTGCTCCGTAGTAAGCTGCTTTTTTTGCGCCTGCACAGAGAGCGCCGAAACAAAGGCAATTAATGTAAGGGCTTTGCGGATAAGTAAATTTGACTTCATATACACGACGGTTTAAAAGTTTAAAGTTTATAAAAAATTGATGGATAGGACCAAATGCAGTAGAAATTTTACAAAAGAGGGCTTGGGTTAATTTTAATCTTTAATAAATTGACTTTTTGATTATAGGCTACCGCTCAAATAGTCGCATAATTGTTATTTCTTTGCAGAAAAAAATAAAAATGTCATTACAACCAGGTACCCCCGCGCCGCAATTTACTTTGGTATCAACAGAAAAAAAGAAGTCTCTTTAGCTGATTTTAAAGGTAAAAAGATAATTCTTCATTTTTTTCCCTTCGCATTTACAGGCACATGCACTAAGCAGCTTTGCGCTATGCGCGATAATTTCGGCTATTATGAAGGTCTGGCTGCCGTTATTTTGGGGATTTCTGTCGATTCGCCCTATACACTTTTAAAATTTAAGCAGGAATTTAATTACCAGTTTGAGTTGCTGTCGGACTTTAACAAGGAAGCCTCGCCGGCCTACGGCGCTTTTTATGACGTATTTAATTTAGGATTGAAAGGCGTATCAAAACGGGCTGCTTTTGTGATAGATGAGGCGCAAAACATCATTTATGCCGAAGTGCTTGAAAAAGCTGGTGACCTTCCGGATTTTGATGCCATAGCCGCCGCAGTTAAGTAATTTTGAAAAATATTATAGCGGATCGAAAAGAAATCCTATTTTTGCAGTCCGTTTTAAAAAGCACTTGTACCTGCCTGCCGGCAGGCAGGGCTCAATTGGATAGAGGACCTGACTACGATATATGTTTTACGTATACGTTTTACTAAGCGAAAAAACCGGGCGTAGGTACGTTGGAATGAGCAATGATCCTGAAAAGAGGCTTCTCCAACATAATGCGGGATATACTAAATCAACAAAAGCTTACCGCCCGTGGGTAAAAATTTATTCGGAAAGCTTTGAAACTTTAGCGGAAGCGGTAAAACGAGAAAAACACCTTAAATCAGGTGTTGGACGCGAATACTTAGATAGAATATTGCACTTGTAGCTCAATTGGATAGAGCACCTGACTACGGATCAGGAGGTTAGGGGTTCGACTCCCTTCAAGTGCACTTATTTTGTACTGGCATAGCTCAATTGGATAGAGCATCCCGATTGCAAATCGGGAAGGTTAGGGGTTCGACTCCCTTCAAGTGCACTTATTTTAGTCATTGGGTCATTGGTCATTTGCTTCGCGTCATTAGTCATTGATCATTAGCAAGGCTCAACAAATGACCAATGACCAATGACCAATGACTAATGACAATTTAATCATGCTAAACCTGGTATTGTTTGGCCCTCCCGGAGCGGGAAAAGGCACCCAATCACATAAGCTTATTGAAAAATATGGGTTGATCCATCTTTCGACCGGTGATTTGCTGCGGAGCGAAATTGCGCAGGGAACGGTGCTTGGCCTGGAGGCAAAGAAACTGATGGACCAGGGGATATTGGTGCCGGATGAAGTGATTATTGGCATGATCAGTTCAAAGCTGGATGCCAACAAAAACGCAAAGGGCTTTATTTTCGATGGCTTCCCGCGTACAGTTGCGCAGGCCGAAGCATTAGACCGGCTGCTCGAGAGCAAAAAATCACCTATATCGGGCATGATAGCCCTTGTAGTTGACGATGCGGAGCTGGAATACCGTTTGTTGTTGCGGGGAAAGGAATCCGGCCGGCCAGATGATGCTAATCCCGAAGTGATCCGCAAACGCATCAAAGAGTATAATGATAAAACGGCTCCGGTTGCAGGGTTTTACAAAAGCCAAAATAAGTTTACGAGCGTCGACGGAACCGGATCAGTTGAGGAGGTTTTTGATGCGATTTGTAAAATACTCGATACCTGGTTAGCCGGTCATTAATTCCGGTAGAAACAATTTCTCATTTACTTTATTGTATTTTTAGCTTGCGGACTTTTTGGTAGCTATCTGGGCGCACGTTTCTGGCGTCAGCACTAAAAACAAATCCGAAATCGAACATCCGAAATCCGAAATCAAATGAGTCAAGGTTCAAATTTTGTTGATTATGTGAAGATATGCTGCCGCTCCGGCCATGGAGGGGCCGGCTCGGCGCATTTGCACCGCGACAAATTTACGGCCAAGGGCGGCCCCGATGGCGGCGACGGCGGCAGGGGCGGGCATGTTATCCTGAAGGGCAATGCCCAGCTGTGGACCTTGCTTCACCTGAAATTTCGGAAACATGTTATTGCCGGCGACGGTGAATCCGGCGGAAGCTCGTTAAAAACGGGAAAAACAGGGCGGGACGAAATATTGGAAGTGCCCCTGGGCACCATCGCCAAAAACGCGGAAACGGGTGAAACCTTATTTGAAATAACATCCGATGGCGAAACCCGGATATTGACAGAAGGCGGCAGAGGCGGACTGGGCAACTGGCATTTTAAAACACCGACGCTTCAAACGCCGCGTTTTTCGCAGCCCGGCGAGGATGGCAAAGAAGAATGGAACGTACTGGAGTTAAAAATACTGGCGGATGTGGGATTGGTGGGCTTCCCGAATGCAGGTAAATCAACCCTGCTCTCAGTTGTTTCGGCTGCAAAGCCCGAGATTGCCGACTATGCATTCACCACACTGGTTCCTAACCTGGGCATAGTAGCTTACCGTGGGTCTAAATCATTTGTTATGGCGGATATACCCGGTATTATCGAAGGCGCCTCGCAGGGAAAAGGGCTTGGGTTCAGGTTTTTAAGGCATATCGAGCGTAACTCGGTATTGCTATTTATGGTTCCCGCGGATACTAACCGCACTATCAGGGAAGAATACCAGATATTGCTCAGTGAATTGAAGGCATACAACCCCGAACTGGTGCACAAACCACGGGTTTTGGCAATTACCAAAGCCGATATGCTGGATGATGAACTGATGCAGGAAATGAAAAAGGAACTTCCAAGCGATGTCCCTTCGATCTTTATCTCGTCTGTTGCTCAAAAAAATATTAATGAGCTAAAAGACCTGCTTTGGCGGGAGATAAACGTTAGTTCATAGTTAATGGTTCATGGTTCATGGCGGGAAGATTGGTTCGTTTACCTGTCAACCACTCACTTAATCAACTTAATCAACCACTCACTTAATAATCAACCACTCACCTCCTCATCTTTGCCTCATAGAGCACATAGTTGGCGCTCAGCATGGAAAGGTCCCAGCCGGCGTAGCCGGGGAAGCATTTCATGATCATTTTCTCTTTTGGGCCGTTATAGCTTTCCGGCAAAACGATATAAAGCGGGCCGGCAAAACCTTCGTACCTGTAGTCGTCCATATCAATTTTAAGATCATCGCCTATTGGTTCCAGGTTGATGATGCGGTTATGCAGAACTTCGAGCCCGATGTCATCGCTGATAAAAACAAACGTTGCATTCTTATTTTCCCTGTCGAGCTTCATTACATAATTTAGCGATTGTTGGTCAATGTTGGGTTGGGCGACGCCCGAAATTCCGTGCGCATTGTCGCTATTTATTTTATACCCCTTTACCACATAAACCACGCTTGTATAAGCCAAACCGGCAAATATGAAAGCGAAAAATAATTTGAGGCTGCCCGTAAATTTACTGACCAGGTAAATTATCCCGGGCACAATTAAAATGCCTATGATACGGAAGTGCCTTGCTTCGTAAGATATATTAACCTGGTGCAGGTACGCGAAACCAAAGAATACAAATGCTAAAAGGTAAAAAACAACCAGGTATACCCTGTAATTGCTATTGGGTACGTTGCGGACAAGGCTTAGCATCAAAAGCAAACCCAATATTGCCAGGGCGATCAAAATAGCAATGCTCCATGCAGGGTCAAATAAAGGCTTGCCGGTATGATATATTAGTCCGTGAACGAGATCGTCAACCGAAAACCCTGATAAAATTGGCGAAGCAAGCGGGAAGCTGAAAGTCTCTGCTGTTATTTTGAACCCGCTGGCGCTTGAGGCCGGGCTTTCGCCCTTCGAGATAAAGCACACGTAAATAACCAGCAACGACAATGCGGCCGGCACGGCTATCCATGTCCCCTTTTTTATCCATTCCAAAATTGTGCGGTGGTTTGAGGTTAGCCGTATCAATAAACAGCCTAAACCTGCCGTATACATCCACAAAAACGATGACTTGCAAAAGAACCCAACCCAGCCTGATACCAACACGAACAATACCAAAACCACCCCCGGCTTTTTTAACGATGCGCATCCATATAAAAACCAGCCTTCGAAGGCAAAAAGCAATACTTCGCCGCCGTTGTAATAAACAAAAGGCACAACAAAAGCTTGCTGGCAAACAATAACAACTATGCTGACGGCGGCTATCACCGGCGAAAAACCAATTTTCTTAAAAAAACAATAAAAGCCGCCAATGCCGCACAACTGGGCCAGTGTAACCGTTATGGCTATTGCCTGCCCGGTATTAAGGCCTGCAACCAGCTTAAACAGGTACGGCACAAGATACTGGCCGGGAGACCACCACGTTAAAAACTCGGTGTAGTTTTGCGCTATATCGCTTTGATCGGGGGCTACAAAATTATTAAAGCCGCCGCCGAGCTGCATGCAACGTAACACCTGGAATCCGTGCGCCGGGTCGGGAAACAAGGCCGGGGGAATAAAAAACAGCAGAATTCCTAATACAAGCACCGTTAAGCCGGTAACTGCCAGGATGATCTTATGCGAATTTGGGTTCATTGGTTTATTGGTTTACTGGTTCATTGGTTCACTGGTTCATTGGTGTTGGGTGACTAATTATAAATTTCTGCATCACTATGGTCAATTTGCAAACATGCCAGCCGCAGCTTCTTTCGGACTTTTCCGACTTTCCGACTACTCTATAACCCGGTCGCGGATCTTTACGGCCGGGTTTCCCTGGTAAATACTGTAAGGCTCCAGGTTTTTGGTAGCTACAGAGCCGCTGGTTAGCATTGCATGCGAAGCTGCGGTAACGCCGGGCATAACCATAGCACCGGCGCCAATCCAAACACCATCTTCCAGCACAACGCTTTTTGTTACCAGTTTAAAAGAAGTGGTTTTATAGTTGTGGTTTCCGGTGAGTAAAACCGCTCCCTGCGAAAGGCAAACATTGCTGCCGATGGCGATAGGCACCAGGCTGTCGATCCAAACATTTTCGCCTATCCAGGTGTGATGGCCGATAGTGAGATGCCATGGATACTTAACATTTACTCCCGGTTTTATCGTCACATCGCTGCCAACCTTAGCCCCGAACAGCCGCAGTAAAAACCGCTTGAAGTGATTGGACGGAACAAGGCATGTTTTTAAAAATAAGGCATTCAGGTAATACCATAAAACCCGTTTTACAGCATTGCCACCGGGATGGAACGGGGCATTATTATACGTGGAGAGATCAGTTTGCTGCATCGTTTTTTTCTAAGGCGCTATCATTCCTTACCCAAAAATAAAGGCTTATCGCAATAACAAGATACATAAAGATATTAAAAACGGTATGATGATCAAATATCCGTGGGTTGTGCTTATCCCAAAATAGCGCCAATACTATAAAACGGGTAATATTCAAGAGTTCGATACCTAATATCCCGCCAATTAAAAAAACGGACTTCGATCCCCGGCCTGCAGGGTAGGCGATAACAAACGCGGCGAAAAAGCTGATGAGCCCCAAACCAAGGCATGAGTAAACAAGTTGTAATATGCCATGCCCTGCCACCAAAAGCTCGTAGTCGTTTGTGATAGCGCTATAGCCAAGCCAGTTTAATACCTGCGCGCTTGCGTGCAGCAACACCCAGCGTAAGGCCGCGATATAGTTTAAGTAATGCGCGAAGAAGGTGTTATAATGTCTTGCGCCCGGCGTAGTTAGGCTGAAATAAAATATATTGAAATAATAAAACGCCGCAAACAGCACAATAAACAAAACGGCAAATTTTAACGGTCCATTTTTTTTACGGCGGCGCATCTTCGCATCGTCTTTTTGTTGCTGCAGTATCTCATCAATTTTTACATCGACAATAAGCCTGAACCAAAAAGCCTGCAAAAAATGGAATATAATGCCCGTACGGCCATCAAGGATCCCCAACTGGAAAACCATGCGGTAAATAAAATAAAGCATGGGCCGCGTGTACCGCGGCAGCTGCCACCACAGTTGTTTGTAGCGCGCCGTACGTTCATCGGGCGAGCCGAAAAACCGCGGCTCAAGCGTTTGCGAACGTAGCTGCTGCATCCGTTCCACTTCTTCGTGCGCTACAAGGTCGCTGTAGCGGTTATGCTTGTCGATCCAAAACCGGATGTTGTTTTCCTTTAAGTTTTCTTCTAAAATATAGCCTTCTTTCCAGATCATAGTTTTGCCCGGAACGATAAAGCGATGGTCCATATTTTCATTCAAATCCGAGTATCCTATCCCGTACCTGAACATCTTTAACAGGTAAAAAGGCGAATATCCGCCATGCTTTATCCAGCGGCCTTTAAAAAAGTTTTTCCGGTTAAAGTAGATACCATTTACCTCCCGATAATCCTCATCCCTGAATTTTTCAAGCTGTTCATATAAGCCGGGGGTTACAATTTGATCGGCGTCCAGGCAAATTACCCATGGCGTTTGGATATTGAAATTTTTGAGCGCAAACGCCCATTGCGCCGGGTGGTTTTCAAAGGGGTGCTGTAAAATAGTCGCGCCAAACTCGGTACCTATCGCAACAGTATTGTCGGTGCTGCCCGAATCTAATATAAATACGGGCGCATCCAGGCCGCTGATAGATTTGAGCAGCCTGGGCAGGTGCATCTCTTCATTATAGGTGATTATAATAAGTGAAAACTGGCTGTTCAAGACATTTTAGCTTTGATCATCGATTGCAAAAAGATGGTTTACACATGGTTTACATAATTCACGGTTTACACTGCTGTAATTGGTTGACAATCAGGTTTATACACGGTTTACACTCCGATTTTATGGTTTACACTTTTTTTAAATATCAATTTTTTTAGCGTCTCTTTTGCAAATTTACATGTTTTTCTTTATTTTTACAGAATGAATAAAGAAAAATATAAATTATTATGGAAACAGATGAAATTGATTTAGCAAAAGTAACAGAAACCGACAACAAAATTGCGGCTTTGCTTCAACTTGAAAAGATCACCGTGGCGGACCTGCATAACTTCAGCATCCCGGAACGTCGCTATGCGGCGGCCGTTTTCACCAAAGTATTAGAAGAATTAAAAGACAGGGAAAGAGATGATTTTATAGATAAGATAGACTTGATCGTTCCGCCAACTACTAAAGATCAACTTTGGGAACACAATCACCAGGTGATCGCTGCCGCCATTTCAAAGCTAATGCAGAAACATGGTTGTATGCCTGCTAAAAGTCATTTGGCTCTTGAAACAGGTTTAAGCCGGCAGACCATTGTCAAACATCTTAAAGAATATAAAAGCCACCCGGAGTATACTGCAGAAATTGAACAGTTCAGGTTTATGACTTCAAAGCTGGCTGCAAAAGTTTTTACCTTTGCTGTTAACGGCGACATGAAGGCTGCAAGGCTTTATCTCGAAATGGTTGGCGCAATAAGTAAACGGCAGGGTAATGCAGTTATTAACGAGCAAAACAATTATATTCAAATTAATAATACCATTTTAAGCCAGGAAAATTTAAGGTGCTTAAGCGCCGAGCAACTAAACCAAATAGAAAATATTATTACGATGGGTTTGCCGGAAAGGCAAAAGCTAAATAAAATGGCGCCCGGTCAGAGTTGATCTTCATTAACCTTTTCATCGGCGCCTGCCCTATCTTCCCAACGCTTATTACGTGTTTCCATCAGGATCAATGCGGCTATCAAAATAACCGTTGCAACCGAAAATAAACCAATACCTGCATAAACCTGTGGCTGCTGTACTATCCAAAGCGTTAAAATAAACAGGGCCAGGCAAATGACGTTGCTTATTAAGGTTAAATAGCCGATAAGAGATTTAGCGCAATATTGCACCACCGCCAGGTTCAAAAATCCGCTGAAAACCAGCATAAAACCAAAGCCGATAAACCAAAGCACGCCAGCATTAAAAGTAATGACAGGAAATGCAAAACTGATATGGAAGATCCCCAAAAGCATGATAAGGACCGCTAGAACCCTTCTGCTTCTTCTTAATGTGATTAATGTCATGAGCTGCGCAAAATAATAAAGCTTTATTGTGTCTTCTGCTGAGGAGCCGAATACTATGCCCAGCCGAAAACTATCTGTTATTCTTGTACTATCAAATCTACAAAGATGATCCTCGCTTTCGCCGGGTTTATTGGCCTATTTGCGCTTTAATGATCATCGATTTCCAAAAACAAGGCGCCCGGCCACAGCCTTTAAATGCAACAACCTTAAAACCTGCGTCGGTTAGCAGCTTGCCCAGTGTCGCCCTCGACCAGAATTTTATATGCCCCCCCTGCCAGCCGGGACTTAAATGGCGGTCCCATTTATTAAAAAGGCTGAGCGTAAGGTTTTTCAAATAGCCGTGATAGGGTGTTGTAATAATGATCCCGCCTTTTCCTTTTAAAACACTTTTACAAAACGCTATAAATCCTGCCGGGTCATATAAATGTTCAATTACCTCTGTTGAGACGATAGTATCAAAATTTAAGCCTTGCAGTTCCGGCGGTAATTTACCTGTCGACAAATCCTGCACGAAAAACTTGTCCGGGTTGGCTTGCCGGGCTATGGCAATGCCTGCTTCGGATGCGTCGGTTCCGTACACATTATAGCCCTGCGAAATAAGATAGTTTACCAGGTACCCGTTTCCACAGCCTATATCCAGGATGCAGCGATTGGTGTTTTTATCGAGCATCGATAGCAAAGGAGCCTGCAGGTACTGAAAAGTATGTGCGGGCTCGTCGTTATAAAAACCGTAATCTTTGTAGTCTGTCATTGCTGAAATTCAAATTATAGCGTGTGAGTCCGCACGTGTGGGATGTGAGCGGGGTTAACGCTAATGCATGCGCTCCGTTGACTCACCCCGATCCCGTACGTACGGGGCTGCGCTCGTAACCCTCTCTATTTTATAGAGAGGGGAAAAAATCGGGGGCCGTTCAGCTCCCCTCTTTGCGCAGCAGAGGAACAAGCGAAGCGAAGTTCGGGTGAGTAAAATAAGTGAGCGAGGTTAACGCTAATGCATGCGCGCCGTTGACTCACCCCGACTTCGCTACGCTCGTCACCCCTCTCTATTTTATAGAGAGGGGAACATAAGGAATCTTGCAGCTCCCCTCTTTGCGCAGCAGAGAGGGGTGTCGGCGAAGCTCGACGGGGTGAGTTAATTAAGCAAGCGACATCCCCACCAGCCCCCGGTACATCGTTATATACCGTTTCACTAAATTATCTTCGTTAAAGTCCTCGTAAATAATGCCCGGAGCAGTTTTTCTGATCCGCTGAAGTTCAGCCTGTTGATTGTTAGCTATTTCATTTATCGATTCGCCAACCGAAACCGGGTTGGTTTGGCAAACCCATCCGAGATCATTTTTCTTTACGTAATCGCACAAGCCCACCTCGCTGCTGACCAAAACCGCCGTGCCCACGCTCAGGCTTTCAATTACTGCATTGCCGAAGTTTTCATCGTATGATGGAAGCACAAACAGGTCATGCCCATGCAACAGGGCGAACTTGTTTTCATTTTGAAATCCCAGCCAATTGATCTTGTCGCCCACACCGATATTTTTGGCCATTGCTTTTAAGTGCCCAATATAGCCTTTATCGCCATCGCCGGCAATAGTAAGCTGATAGGGGACGGTAAGCATGCTCAGTGCATCGATCAGTATATCCAGCCCCTTTTTTTCTTCGATCCTTGATAAAAAAATCATTTTGAAAAGGCCGCCGGGCGCTGTTTCCGGGTATTTTTTTAGTCCCGGTAACCTGACAAAATTAGGAAGGATGGTTACGCTTTTCGGCTGCACGAGCCGTTTTATGGCTTCGCTTTCGCGTTCGGAAGTGGCGTGCATATGGCATTTGTTCAACAGGTATTTGCCAAGCAGGTGATGAATGAACCATTTAGCGCCTATGTTTTTATTTTGAAATGAATAGGGGCTTAAGGTACCCCTTGCCGATACCAGGACCGGGACCCTGCGCCGTAAAGCCAACACGCACGAAAATACCGATACCAGGTTCCACCAGGCGTGGATATGGACGAGATTAAAGTTGCCTGCATCCTTCCGCAATCTTTTTAAAAGGGCAGGCGAAAAATGTGTATGGTCCCCGGTAACCCTTTTAAAATAAGTGACCGTAACGCCGTCCACATTCACCGGTACACCGGGGCTTACCGGCAGTTCGTCCCTCCCGTTTGCGGTCGTTGCAAAAACTTCGGTTTCAAAACCTGCCTTTACCAATTGCTCGCTAAGCATGGATACCGACATGGTTGGGCCGCCGTAGATCAGCGCAGGTTTATAAGCGGCACATATTTGTAATACTTTCAAACCTCCTTCAAAATTTTTGTCCGGCGCAATATTTTGAATATAACGATCATACTGATATAGCTCCAGAAAACAGAATTTATAAGGAACTCAAAACTCAGCCCCCGCCAAAAGATCTGGAACAGGCCGCTGAAAATAAGGGCAGTCCCCAAAATATAACCGCCAAACAGGTATTCGGCTTTCAGCGATATTAATTGAACAATGGCGCCATATAAAAATAAACCGATAAAAACCCCTATGGTGCCACCCGACAAATAAGCGTCGACTATAAAAGCGGGTTTCGCCGAAACGGTTGATCCCCGGCGGATAACGCCGGCATCGTACACACGCTCCATCACCATATCTTCGGTACTAGGTTTTGAAGGCCAGAATGCGCGCGGGACCACCGCTATAGCCGACTGTTTTAACAGTTGCAGGCCGTAATAATCCACATTTTTCGGGGTCGATTGTACAAAATCGGTAAACATGTCAACTTCGCTCATCCGGTAAACTAAAAATCCCCAGCTGCTGTTGTCACCGGATTTTTCACTTTCAAGCGTGGCGTCAAGCGCCAGTTTATAGGCCTCATCAGCGTCAACGTCGTTTCCCCAGTTATTTTCGCGGAATACCGCATTATAGGTAGGAAGAAACGTGATCAGCAGCAACAGCGCCGGGATAAAAGTGATCAGCACAAGCTTTTTGTAATTGGGGTACAAGAACAGTCCCAGCACCAAAACGCTGATGATGATTGGCTCTTTAAATCCCGATGTAAGGGCCTGGTAAAAGTTAGACATGTAAAGCACAGCGCAAAAAACGGTGTTCCAAAGTTTTTTTAGCGGTATGGCAAACGCCAGCGCAAGCGTGCCTGCGATAAAGCTTAACGAGCTGAACTGGAAATAAAATTGGGTTAAGCCCGGAATTTTTAAGAACAGCAATGATGCCGGCAGTGTGATAAGGGCAGTTACGAATAAAATATTGGCCAGTTTTTCCGTTTCGATATGATATTTTTGTTTAACGGGATATTTCATAAATGCCACAATACCTGTAACAAAAGCCGCGTGGCCCAAAACGTAATAACGCTGGCAGAGGGCTGTTAATTCCAGTTTTTCCCGGTCGACCACAAAAAACGGATTGTTAACCTTGGTAAAATCTTCATACCCCAGCAGGTTGAGAAAATAAAAGATGGAGCTGAAGGCCATATAACCCGCAAATATTATTTGCACGATAAAAATGGGCCGCATTAACTGTTCAGCGATAGCGCGATCGGCAGGCAGGGGTTTTAGCCAGCCGCTCAGGCTAAGGAAAAAAATTAAGATGGTACCAAACCAGGCGATAAAATACGATAATATAGGATCCGACTGAAACAGCAGGGATAAGCCCCAGGGGATATAAAGCACCAAATATTTTTCGATGTGTTGGTTTTTATCCATCGATCACTGTTGACTCAATTACTTTTACCTGGTTTTCAAAGTTCCAGTCTTTTATTAGTTCCTTTGAGCGCTCGCCCATTTTCAGCAACTCATTTTTACCGCTTTCAATAAGGGCATTTAAATGACGGCTTAAATCGGCTAAATCTCCGGCCTTAAATATAGCGCCATTTTCTCCGGTTTTCATAAGATCGGCAGCGGCGCCCACCTTGTCTGATGTTAATACCGCTTTGCCGGCAGCCATGGCCTCGTTAACCGCCAGCCCCCATGTTTCACCGGGCCCTTTGGAGGGGAGGCAAAAAAGATCGCAGGCCTGGTAAACCGCCGGCATTTGCGACTGGTTTTGAAAATCCATAAAATGAACGCGCTGGTTTCCCTTAGCCTTCTCTTTCAGCATTCCCTCCAGCGGGCCGTTGCCAACAAAAAGCAAATGGGCGGCCGGTTTGTCTAATTTCATAAAAGCCTCAAGTAAAAGCCCAGGGTCCTTTTTTTCTTCCAGCTTGCCGGCGAACAAAATAATCAATTCATCGTTCTTTATACCCTCTTCCCGTCGTAAAAAGGCCTTTTCGTGTTTACGGTCGAGGCCAAAGCGGTCGTTATCAACCGCGTGGGGCGCAAATTTTAACCTGTCATCGGTTAAACCATACTTTTTAAAGTAGGCTTTAGTGTTTTGTCCCACATAAAATGCATAATCCACATCTTTATATACCCATTTTAAAAATACTGGCTTTAGCAAATATTTTGCGCCATTTTTTTCATCGAGCAAACTGGAATCGCCGCGGAAGAGCACAGGTATTTTATTTTTGTAATGCTTGATAACCTTTAAATGGCTTTGAAAACCCCAGCCATAAACCAAAATAGCATCCGGCTGCCAGGCGTTTACCCGGTCGATTATTCCGGGGTTCACTATCCCGGTAAAGTGATGGGTGCCGGGATCATTCGATGTGTTTTTTACCCACTCATACGGGTAGCCTTCCAATAGCGGGATATCCCATTCTATTTTCCGGTTAAAGCCGGGGTCATACTTTTTTACAGAATCCTGGCCCCAGGTGAAAAATACTTTTATACTGATCGCCTGGCGCTCATTTAATAATTTAAAAACGGGCGCATAATATTGAATGGGATGTGTTGTTATTATTGCCAGTTTTTTCATTTGGTTGTTAAATTACCGATAGATAAAAACGGTTTTTCCAGTAAGTTATAACTCAACAGCGAAAGCGGGTACAAGATAATTGCGCTGATGCAGGTGGTTACAACCGGTGCTATTATTCCTTTAAAAAATGGCAGATATTGTATAGTAAATAGTGCAATGGTATGAAACACCAGGCCATGCAATAAATAGAAACTATATGATATCCTTCCCATTGTTTTAAATAGTTTATTGCCCAAAATAAGGTTGAGCTGTTTACCCGACGTGACCGCCAGGTACAGTATCCCTGCAAAACCAATGCCCATAAACGTGTAGCCTGCAAGCCGGTATAAATTATAGTAATAGCGCGACAGGCTTAACAGGTGCTCGGATATCAGTATCCTGCCGGTATAAGCAATAATGATAAATACAACGATCCATAGTATGCGTTTCTTTAAAAAAGCGTTATTTTTTATCAGTAACCGGGCGGCAATTATTCCGCAGCCAAATTCTATCCCCCTGAAAGGTATGGTGCCGGTAAGCAGGTCGAAACGGTTTTGTATGATAAAAACTGAAGCGATGGCGGCAAAAAAAACACCGCCAAAAATGAGGGCAAAGGCTTTTTTGAAGCCAATTTTAAATTGATAGATCAGCAGGAAGGGGATAAGAAAATAAAACTCCCACTCGGTGCTCAACGTCCAGAAATGTGACGCGGTATTGTATTGACCGAAGATATAATTAAGATAAAAAACGCTGTGCAGGAAGGCGAATACCGGGTTTATATCACTATGCTGCATTGTCTTTTCAACCACTATGTAAATGATTGTGGCGCCGTAAAAGGCGGGAGAAAGCCTCACCCATCTTTTTACGATAAAGCGGTAAAAATCGTGATAGGTAAACTCGCTTTTTGAACCGTAAAAATAATACATGCAAAACCCGCTGATCACAAAGAAAAGATCGACGCCATTGCCGCCTATTGCCATGAAATCCGAAAGATCCAGCTTGCCGATGTAAAACCTGGGCGTACCATGTTCCATCCAGCAGTGAATCCATAAAACGCCTATGGCGGCAAGAAATCGCAGGCCATCAAGTGTTTGTATTCTTTGTCTCAAATGGTGTTGATCGTAATTAAACCGGAAGAATAATGCTGCCTCAAAATCATACAATAAGACATGGCGCCATGTGCATTTTGAAAGCTGCTTGTTTGTGTCACATTGTGAATTCCTTGTGTTCTTTGTGTAAATTAGACCATGATGTACACAAGGCTGGCTCTATCACATTTTGTGTGGGCAAGATAGTGGATAAAATAGAGGCGTAGTCTCGGACAATGTTGTAACAGCGGATTTTAATCCGTTGAAAAAAGATGATAAATAATAAAAAGAACCGTAGGTTCGGCCCATATATTACACTTAGTTTTATTTGGTGTTTAGTTACGATTGACTTCAATTTAGCTGTATAATATGGGTCGTGCCGATGGCACTTAATATTATTTCCTGATATCTGCAACGGGTTGAAACCCGTTGTTACAACATTCATCGAGCCCATGGCTCTTAAAAAATCTAATATCAGCACGATTCATCATAGACATAAGGGGTTCACGGGGCGACGGTTCAAGTTTATAGTTTTCATTTTTGACATTCAAAAGCAGCAGCTTCGAAAAACCTTCCTTCTTCCTCCACCAGTTTAAACATGGGATCCGGGAATCGCCAAATTTGCAGGGGCGGATATTTACAAATCCCGCTTTTTTCAGTTCAAATTCCAGCGATTTATAATCCCACATCCAGAGGTGTTTGGAATTTCCATACATGTTTTTCAGGTTTGATGACAGCGTTTTAGGCCGTGTCTCAATTCCCAGCATGGTGTTTTGCATCAGCGAATTTGCCGGGGCATCGAGCATATCATATCCTTCCATGTAATTCATAACGGCTGCTTTCAGATCAGGCACAACGCCTCTGAATATGCCCCCGGGTTTTAATATAAGCCAGGTGTTTTTTATAGCCGTTAAAAAATCTTCGTACGCAAGATGTTCCAATATATGTGAACAATAAATGCCATCGCAGCTGTCCGGTTTCTCCGGCAGACCTTTTACTACATCGCCGAATTTTACATTTGACGGGAAACGCTGCTTATTGCGGGTATATAATTTGCCTATTACCGGCAGCCTTTCGAACCTGAGGGTGGGTGACGCGTCATAATTTACCCATCCGTCAGGGGCCGTAAATCCGCAGCCATATTGAACGTATCTCTTCATTTGGGTATTATCGATAATTCTTTTCGTAGAGACGCAATATTTTGCGTCTCGGACCTTAATATTTGAAATTAATCCTAAATGCCGTCATTTACTCCCAGACGCAAAATATTGCGTCTCTACATTCTGAAACCCTTATCATTTGTCTCTGCTATCACCAAATTAAACAAATCGCATTGGCGCTTTGTCATCACCTGGGCCGAATATTTTTTAATGACTGCCGGGTCGTAAGCATCTGCATGCGCATCGCCATTAAGTATATCCTTAAAAAAACCGGCGATCTTTGCATTCAAATCCGGGGTTTTGTTGTAGCTATAGGCATGTTTGGCCCCAAACTCATGCAAAATACCGGTCGCCGAACTTTGCGAATTAAATATTGCCAGTAATGGCTTATGGGTTAGCAAGTAAGGATAAATTTTCGAGGCTGTATACTGCGGGTCATCAGATCCCGGGATAAACAAGGCATCGGCCTGCTGTAAAATGATGAGGGTATGGTAGTAACCGATCCTCGCGGTAAGCTCAATTACCTGCGCTGTTATTCCAAATTGCTCGGCCAGGGGCGCAATTGTTGGGCTTTCCTGCCCGGCAGGCGCATAGCTGGTACCGATAAAATAAAGCTTTATCCTGCCAAACAGGCTTGCGTCATTTGCTAAGCCCTGCCTTAGTGCTTCGAAAAGCGGGATTACAGCATCGTACATGTCCATCCCGCCCCTGCCAATGTACACGATGTTTTTAAAGCCCGGGATAAGAAGCGTTTCAAAATCATTTTTGTGTCTCGCCGCAATTTCAAAATCAGGCTCAAACGAACCAAACGTAATTGTTGCCGAAGGGATATCTTTTATTTGCGGGTACCGCTCTTTTAAAATTTTTATATAGCTTTCTGATACGCTGATCAGGCCGCCAACCTCCTTCATAGCCTTAGGCTCCAGGTATTTATTTAGCCTGTACGACAGCTTGTATTTTGGCGGCTGCTGCTGTTTGGGTTTGTCGTGGTAATAATCGGTATGCCAGGGGTCCTGCATATCGATGACATAGGGTACTTTAAATCTTTTTTTCCAGTAGGCTCCCAGGGTACATACCTGGAACTGCGTTGTTGAAAAATAAATAAGGTCGATCCCGCCCGCCTTGAGCAGCCTGTTAACTTCTTTACGGATAAACCAATAGGAGCGGTAAGCAATGCTGCCGAAGCCTGTTTTTGATGTCCAGCTTTTACTGAATGCCTTTACCAGGTGTATTTTAATATCGGGGGGGATGCTTTCAGTCAGCAGCGCGTCCTGCGGCAGATCGGTATATCGGGACGCAACGGCTACCACTTCCGCCTGCCAGCCGTTTTCTTTGAAATAAGGCAAACTCATGCGTATGCGCTGCACATCGGCGGTATTTACCGGTGGAAAGTATGGCGAAATGATGAGTAAACGCTTCAATCAGGCTGCTAAATTGAGGTCTTCGTCATGCTTTTTTTACCCTCTCCCTTGGAGAGGGCAGGGTGAGGCGACCGAAACTCATATCGCACTCACGTTGTATTTGCTGTTAATCATCCGCGCAAGTTTATGGCCGGGCTTTTCGACTACCAGGTAAAAGCCATATGAAATCAAAACGGTGATCAATATAAAAACAGGGTAAGTGAAGACATTATAGACTATAAATATCTTTAACATTACATACAGAAGCGGATGGCATAAGTAAAGCGAGTAAGAGAATTTCCCCATTTTTTCGAGCACAGCACTTGCAGGCTTGGTTTTAAAGTAAACGATCTCCGTTTGCAGCCATTTGTAGATCAGGAGCGCGAAAATGTTCATGGTCAGGATATAGCTCAAATGCAAATGAAACTTGCCAAAGCAGCAGAAACAGCTAATCCCAAAAACAACTACCCGGTATATCATTACCGATTTAAAAGTTGCCTGTTTTAAATCATCGATATGCTCTGCGATCAAAACACCGAGCAGCCAGCAGGGTAAACCGACTATCCAGGTTAACCAGGGGCCAAACTGCCAGTAATAGCCCTGGTAATTGATATTTGTTTGTTTTACGAATGCCATGATATCATGCCAGGAAAATAAACAAATAAACAAAGCGGCAATTGCGTAAGCCCCCAGGAATTTAACCCTCCAGCTCAGGTTTATCTTCGCCATAAGGGGGTATAAACCATAATAGATCAGCTCGCAGTACAAGCTCCATACTACCGCATTTTCAGGGTGGTTAAAAGCGATACCCGCGATTAAGATTACCGCTAATGGTATCAATATCCGCAGGAACCGCCTGATCCAAAATTCTGTCAAATTGGGAATGCCATTTTTGTTGGGATAATGAATTACAAATCCAGAGATAATGAAAAAAGCAATAACGGCAGAAGTACCATCGAAGGCGTTTGCCAAAAAATAACCGGCATCGCGCAACAGCGAATGCGAAGCATGTTTTAAAGCTGTGGCATACACATTATCAAAATGCGACAGCATAACAATAAATGCCAGGATGAACCTGATGCTGTCAACGCCGTAAAACCACTTGTTAGCTTTCATTTTTTACCGCGGAATTTGCAAGTACGCTATTAATAACCGCCAAAAATTTCTGACTTTCATTTTCCCAGTTCAACTGGCTTTGCCCGGTTTCAAAAGCCTGTTTTTTGGTTTGGAAAAGCAGCTCCCGGTTTTGGTCGTACGCAGTTATTATTGCTGCTAACTCCTTAGCGCTGCGATACGTTTTACCAGCTCGCGGGTATTGCGCCATTAGCGCGCTTTGGGCCGGCGTCTTGCTCCCCGCAACTGCCAGGCCGCTTTGAATATAGGTGAATATCTTATTGCTCAAAGCCATGTTATTGTTAAGACAAAAACCCGTTTCGGATGCCAGGCCTATATCAAATTGTGCCGCTATTTTAAATAGCTCATCAGCCATCACGGGCTCGTGAAAATATAAGTCATTGCTGGTAATGCCTGCATTTTGTGCCAGTTGTAAAAGATGACCGCCATAACCGTCTGCAAATTTTCCGAGTATGTGCAGGTCAACAGCCGTCCGCGCGGATGCTATTGCTTCAATGATCGTTTCAAGTCCCCGGTTTGGGCCGATGGTTTGCGAGAACCAAAACAACCGGAGCGGCTTATCTTCGTTTTTTGTGACCGAAATGGCTGCCGTTTTTGGAAATACATTCAATATGCTGGTTACTGTCCGTTTATAAAACACCGCATATTTTTCCGCTATAAGCGGGCTCGAAGCTGTTATATAATTTAGCCCCGGCAGGTACTTGTCTTCAAGATAGCTGACAATTTTATAGTGGTATGAATTCGTGTCGTCATTAACCTCCTGCCGGTGGAAGTCCTCAGCATCGAATCCACTTGGCTTTTTGTAAAGTCCGGCTGCTTTAACCGCGGCAGGCAAGGCCCCTAAATTATGGGCGATGTACAGGTCGGCCTTGTGCTTTTTTGCCTCTTTTATTAAAAAATAACTGGCCCTTGCTGTAGCAGTATCAGCGAAATATTTGTAATTACCCGTTCTTTGAAGCATCATCGTTGCTGTCTTATGTATTAACCGGCTTAAAAACCATGCAGCCCGTTTTTGCACCGGATCCCCGCCCGCACGTATGGCTTTCCATTTTTTTGAGGGGAATAATTGTGCATCGTGCGTGGTGCCCCAATCGTTCCAGTAGCTGTATAATACGGTCACCTCATAACCTGCACTTGTTAAAGTATCGGCCTCCTTTACCAGCCGGGGATTAAGCGAGGGCTGGCCCGAGGAAATGAGCAGTATTTTTGAGGGAGCGGATACGGGCAAACTATTTTTTAATAACTGTCTTTTTATAGCACATAAGAAGTACGCCAGTGATTATTGTGGGTAACCAAAGGAAGAAAGAATACATGCCAAGTTTGCTGATAACAGGGTCTAAGTTGGTGCCCGTATAAGAAAACATCGATGCGCCAAAAAGGAACATGCCAACACCCAACAGAATTAATGATAAACCAATTATTTTGAACTTTGACATTTTGATTTCAATAACCTAAAATAAAATCCCGGTCTTTACTTCTCATGCTCAAACGCTTCTTCAATTACCAGCACGTGTTTTGCCTTAACCTTGCTAAACCGTGCCTTTAGCTTCAGGAATGGCCGCTCGTAAAAATAATACGAACAGCAGCTCACAACAATGATGCAAATGATATCATAAGGATAAGTTACCATAAAAGCCGGTAACCGTTTATCTCCAGCAGTGAAAATTTGCTGCCATATATAAATACTGTATGATAGTATGCCTATGATATTCAAAACCTTTGTATTCAGCACCTTAAAGATAACATCCTTACCGGGAACGATGTTCGAAACGATAAGATATCCGACAACCATCGAAATTAAAAGACCCGTGAAAACGCTTTCTAAATTGTAAAGGTCATCATAGGGGATCATTACAATTAAAACAAAGGCTATGATGTTAAAAATGATTTTTGCCCTGCCCGAAACCCATTTACTAATGGGATATTTGAACATTAATACCGCAAAAAGGCAGCCCACCGCAATGGCCTGGAACTTAATGATAAAGTGGGTAAAAGCATAAAGAACGCCGGTGTTCAATGCCGGGAACAGGTATTGCAGGGTAAGGACCAGGGGCAATACGAAGATCATAGACAAGATCACCGAAAGGTAAACCGTGAATTTTCTTTGCAGGATAAACGGGATTATTAAATAAAACTGCTCTTCGACCGACAGCGACCAAAAATGCCCGGTGTACCACGAAAAATAGTACTTACGGAAATAGGAGCTGAAATCCATCAGGTAAAGGGACGTGCCCAGGAAATTCTTATAATGAATACCCAGTTGAAAAACGAGGTTTAAAATGATCAGTACAACGATAAACAAATAAGCCACCGGGAATATCCTCAATGCCCGCCGGATATAGAAGTTTTTTAGAGAAAGCTGCCTTGTAACGGCCTTCTCTTTTAAACACAATGTTGTGATCAGGAAGCCGCTGAGTACAAAAAAGATGTACACGCCGCGTGTTCCATCGAAAATTACGCTGTACCAAAGCATGCCCGATAACTTAAGGTGCGATAGCACAACCATCAGGATAGCTATTCCCCGTAAGCCGTTTAACGAAGGATAATAGGCGTTTTTAAGTTCAGGCGGAACTGTTTTTATGTCAGAAAAAAGACCTTTTAAAAATGTATTGCTCAAGCGGACGGAATATTGTTAAGACGTTTTGGCTGTACCATTGAACAAAGGGTATAATCTATAAATAAAGTCTTTATGAAAGTCGTACCCCGTATTGTGCACGTAATGTTTGCTTATTACTTCCTTGCCGATCGTCCTTGCTTCCTTTCCTAAAGCATAGGTTTTTGGCAATTCTGAAAAGTTTCCTTTGAGGCTCGCATACATCGCAAATAAGGTTTGTTCCAAATGCCATGAGCCGCCGGCTTGTCGTTCTTGTTCCAATATGGCATCAACAAAGCCAAAAAAGCTCTCGTCAAAATTGTGCAGAAACACGCCCGCGTTAAAGTTGTGTATCAGCGGCGCCGGAATGTATTTAGCGATGGTGGGATCATCAAAGGAATACATGCTAAGCACATCCCGGTTATAGCAACCATTTAAATCGCCTTTTTTTACGATAGCTAAAATTTCAGCCGGCTTTGAAAAGAAAAGCACATCGGAGTCAATCTGTAAAAGGTAAGGCGTTTTCTTTTCGATGATCATATCGAAGGACCTGATCGCAAAAAGAAAATGGCCGCGCAATTGCGCACAGTGCGGCAGGCCCTTTGCCAATAAATAATCCCCAACTTTTTGGCTTTGTTCGCTCCGGATAAAAATGGTTATACCCGGAAATTTTTTTTTAAGGATCTCAAATTCATTTTCGCTAAGCGTTCCGTCCTCGTGGTAATGGACCTGGATATTCCGGTTCCAAAAGCAAAAGCTGTAAAGGGCTGCTATTGATTCATAAAAGTTTTTTTTATTGGCTAAGATGGCAAGCGTCAATTGTGCATTGTCCTTCCGCAGGGAAATTGGCGGCAGCGCGTTGACCTTTTTCCGTAGTATCCGCTGGTAGGTTTTTTTGTTGATCTTGTCAGATATCCTGGTATAATAACTCGTGTTGTTAAACCGCAGCTCGTATCGTATCTTGTCAATGATCTTTTTTAGCATTTACCGGTTGAATAACGAAAGGTATTGATTAGCGATCTTATTTAAATTGAACTTTTGCACCGCCGTTACCCGGCAGCTTTTCCGGTCTATCGATTTTATTTCCGCTATTTTGCTTATCATTCCGGCTTCATCATTTACTATAAACCCCGTAACATTATTTTCAACAACCTCGGGTACCGATCCCCGGTTATAAGCGATTACCGGGGTGCCGCAGGCCATCGCCTCTATCATTACCATCCCAAATGGCTCGTCCCATTCAATCGGGAACAACAATGCTTTGGCCTGCCCTAAATAGCGGTTTTTATCAGCATCGTTTAAGGGGCCCAGGTATCTGATTTGGTCGCCGTCGATTTGCGGTTCAATTTGCTCTTTGAAATAGGCCATGCCCTCGGCCGTATGGGAGATGTTGCCCGCAATAAGCAATTTGTTGTTCGCTTTCTTTGCCACTTTTATAGCTGTGTGTGCGCCTTTTATCTTATCGAGCCTTCCCAAAAACATTAGGGGCGCGTCGCCATCAACTCCGGATTTTAGTTCATATTGCGAAAAATCAATCGTATTGTAAACGGTTTCCCACCTGCCGGCAACATTCCCCGTTGATACGCAGTAGTCGCTGCATGCGGTAAATATTAAGTTGCGGTTGGGCAGGGCATTTACAATTTTTATCCCGGTGGTTGAAACCGGCCTGCCATAGGTCATTATTTTTTTTACAGGATGATCTAAAACCGGCAGCAGGTAAACCAGCCTTCCAAAATTATGAACGAGGTCGAAGTTGCCCCGGTTTTGGCGCAGGTATTTCCAAACAAAGCGCGCCTCTTTTAACCTTTTCAGTTTGGAGCGCCCCAGGTCGTTTTTTCCGAATATGACAGTCTGACCGCTGCAATAGGAACCCGGCCCGGCAAGCAGCGTCACCTCGTGGCCAAGCTTTTTATACTCTTCGGCAAATAAATAAACCAGCCGTTCGTGGCCGCCGTACATTGCCGGCGGTACTGGTATCCCGGGATCCATGATGAGTAGTATTCTCAATTCAGCTCCTTTTCAACCTGGCGGTAAATCTGTAAATATTTCTCAGCGCAAATTTCAAGGGTAAGGTTTTCCAAAATATATTCCCTCGGTTTAAAATCATCAAGCCCCGTTAAAAAGATCCGGAGCTTTCCTTCAAAATCTGCGGCATCCGTAAATCTCAGCCCGCAGCGTTGATCCCAGTACGGAACAGAACTAACCGGCTCATATTTCACTTTGCCAGGATAATACGCCCGGTCCTGCCAGTAACCGCCCCGGTCCCAGGCCAAAATTGGGGTGTTTGTCGCCAATATTTGCTGGTAAGCCAGGCCCTGCGTTTCATGCTCACAAAGGAAGATCACTGCCTTTGATGTTTTAAGTTTATCCGTTAATTCCTGGTGGCTGTAATTTCCATACCTGATGAACTGGTATGATAAACCTTGCTCATCCAGCGCAGTAATAACCGGGTTTATTAGTTCGGTTTCCTGTTGCAGGTGCTCCCAGCGTATCTTGTCGTATATCAAAAAATCAAATCTTTTATCACCGCCGTATGGCTGCCAGTGATCCGTATCGATACCTACCGGCCAGGCCAGCACCTTTTCGCCATACCAGGGTTCGCACATTTTGCGCATCCACTCGCCGGGCACCAGGAAGCGTTTTACATTCGGATAGCGCTCAAACAGATCAGGGCAATCAAGCGGGTGCGAGTACACGCCCGCGCCCAATATTACCGGGTTGCGCCACTCCCTTTCGAAAAGCAGATGCGGTTTACCAATAATGCAGGCAATTTCTCCGGGGTGTTTTTTAATATAGCTGTAATCGTTAAACCTGTAAGGCGCAGCTATTTTATCAAGGCCCTTCATCAGGTTGATGGCGATTGTCATTACCCCCCCGGGCCGCTGTTTTCCCCTTATCAATCTGCGCACAAGCCTGCGAGGGTATCGGTCATACTTAATCCAGCGGTCGGGATCAGGTTCACCGTAAAACAGGTTTAAGGGTTTAACCAATTCGTTTTGCGATAATCCCATAGCTCATTCCACAGGAGGAGGCGTCCCGCAATTCAATTATTTTTTTTATCAGTCTCGAGGCTAACTTTAATGGAATACCGAACCCACGTAAATTTTTGTCGAATATATTCGTTTTTCCTTCCAGCGTGGTAAATTCCACTATTTCAAAACCCGAATCGGTGAGCAGCCGCTCAACAATATGCGGCCAGGGCGTAAATACGTGGTGGTTCAACTCCAGGTCGGTCGGGGTAAAACAGCTCAGGTAACCGCTCTTCAATACATCCAGCCGGCTATTGCTCCATCCGGGATTAGGCGTAGTTAAAACCAGGTAACCGCCGGGCATAATCGTATTATAAATATTTTTTAAGCAAATCCATGGATTTTTCAGGTGCTCAACAATCTCGAGCATCGTGACGATCTGCGGTGAAGGATAATTGTAAGGAAAAGGCTTTTCGATATCCCATTTTTCAGCGGATTGATCCAAAGGCTCAAGGTCAAAGGCCCTGTAAAGTATGGCAGGTGAGGAAATATAGTTCTTTAAAATATTATCACGCGATCCGATATCAAAAACAGTTACGTTACCTGTGGCCAGGTGCTTGTATTTAATTTCATCGATTTTTTTTGATGTCCATAAATACCGGTCCAGGGGTGAATTTTCACTTAAGTTTACCGCGGCATCCGTTTGAAAAACCGGCTTGGGTGATTCTGTCTTTTTAAGCTTCCCGCGCCGGCGGATCCGGAAAAACCGCAGCAATTGTAGTATTTTATGCGTGTTATCAGCCCCGGCATTTTTATACAACAGCCCCAATATGCCTTTTTCCGGTATTTTAAAATCGGGGGATAGTTCCCTTATCCATTCAAGCAGTTGGCCGGCTTCCTGGATATTTTCCCTTGCTATCCATTGGCATAGCGGCCACAGTGTATTTATCGATGCCTTAATCCTTCTTCGTGTAAGTTCCCCGTTTTGCTGCAGTTGCGCCAGGATGGTTTTATAAATGTTAAGATGCTGAAAGTTTTGGACAGTTTGCTGCATGCCGCGGCTTTGCTGCAGCCGCGGTTTTTTGTGTTGGGTGTGCAATAAGGCAAACCCCTTATGAATAGCAACTTTAGGATGCTTTAAAGCGGCTTCGAGCACAAAAAGCCTGTCATCCCGATACGCATAATCCGGCCGGTGCGGAATATCTTCAACAAATGTTTTTTTGAATAAGTAAGCCGAATAGTGGGAACTGTCGCATTCGCCCAGCTGCTGCGCGATAAAGTCGTCGCACTCAATCCAGGGCTGATGCTTTAATACCTGCTTGTTTTCATCGATTAATATATAGCCGCTGACTACTATCTCGCTTGAATTTTTCTCAGCCAGTTTAAATTGTTCATCATTTGCGCCTTCCGTCAGGCTGTCGTCCGAATCGAGGAACCTGATATATTTTCCTTTTGCGATGCCGAATGCTTTATTAACCGCCCAACATTTGCCTAAGTTCATTTGCCGCAAAATAACAATGTCTTTCTGCTGCTGCAGCCATTCCCATGTACCATCGGTGCTGCCGTCATCCACCACGATGATCTCCACGGCGCATTTTGCATTGCGGCAGCTTTCAATGGCTTCCGGGAGGCACCAAAGGCGGTTATAGGTTGGAATAATTATGGAAATGTCAGTGGCTGGCATTGGGTTTTAAGGCTCTATGACGTTTTGTGTGGGTGAGATAGAAGATAAAATAGAGGCGTAGCCCCGGCGAATGTGGTAACAACGGATTTTAATCCGTTGAAAGAAAGTAGCATTAATAAAAAGAACGGTAGGTTCGGCCAATATACTAAGCTCAGTCCTGTTCGATGTTCAAAAACAATGGGCTTCAAATTAATCTGTATAATATCGGCCGTGCCAATGGCACTTAACATTATTGCGGGATACTTGCAACGGGTTAAAACCCGTTGTTACAACATTTACGAGCCAATGGCTCTTTAAAAAAATTAAACATCGGTTCAAACACCAAAATCCAATACCCATACGATTCACAATAAAACCAAATTTTAGTCTACTATCCGCTCCGATCTTTTAATTTTTCGCACCCCGAAAAACCTGCGATAAGTTGCCCTGAAAGTATTCCTCAGGAAATGTTCCAACCTTCCGGGATATTCTATAAAAATTAAACTCTTTAAATTATTAACCCAGCCTAATTTGTTGTCGGCAATCTTTGAAAGCCGGTAAGCTTCCCGCCGGTATGGGTAAAGCTGGGCATAATGGCCCAAAAAATGCACTACCGTGGGGCTCACTTTTTTAAAGGGGTACCAGTCCTGGTGCAGGGGACTGGGCTTTGGCGGGTTATGCAATACTGCTTTGCCCTTTATTACATCGGTAAAAAACTCACCGGGGCAGGATAGGGGGTCGCTCATCACGCTGCCATCGTCGAATACCGGCTTTTCATCATTTATAGCCATCGCAAGGGCGATGATTACTTCATCATTAGGACGGTTGCGCAGGCGGACATAGCCTATCTCATCATATTGCGTTTCCAATTCCCTGGCCATCTGGTAAATTTCGGCTGCTTTCTCACCTTTTTCAAGATAGTAAATGCCTCCGTTAAATTTGGGTATCTGTTTAACATTGAATTTTTTGCAGATAGCGGCCACATCGCCAAACCATTCGCCTGATGAAATATAGCCCCCGACAACCGAAACCGAATGGCCGGCAAACTTTTCAAATACCCCTTCAAGATTTCGGTAGACAAGACAATCGCTGTCTATAAACAACGTATGCCCTTCGGGCGCCAGTTTATCAAGATGGAGCTTTGGCGAAAAGCCCTCGCCAAGTTCGCCGGGCTGAACAGGTATTATCCCGGCAAATGCCGTAACGTCGGCCGGTAAATACTGTGGCAGATCGGTAGCTATGTAGAAATTAATCGGCGTACCCGAGTTCCACAGCCAAAACGACCGGGCCAGGTTAACAGCCATATCGGCGTAAAGCTTTTTCCCGGTTGCGATGGTCAATACATTAAGCGGTTGGCTCAATTGTTCTTTTTTTGGGGAGGAATGGCCTTTCAAACAATTTGTAGTTGTACCAGGCAATTACCGGGACCAGGAAGACCCCGATGAATACGCCGGCTGCTTGAAACTTGTCGGGAAAGTATTTATGCGCCAGGAAATTTTTTAAGTAAATCAGGGGCACATGCATCAGGTAAAGCGAATAACTTGACAAGCCGATGGCCGCTGGAATTCTGATAAGCCACGAATTTTGATGTTGCCTTAGCCAGTTTTCCTTCGACAGGAGAAATAGTATCGGCGCAGCCCATACAAGGATGTTAAACTGGTCAAAAAGCAAAGCCAGCTTATTTGGGATATAGTTTAAGCAGACAAAGGCAATAAAAATAACCAGGTAGAAGACTTTGTAGACCGGCTGTTTCAGGTTCCCTGGGTCGAGCAATTTTTTATCTGCCAGAAATGCACCGCAGCACCAGGCGAACCATAAATTAAAAACACAAAACCGCTGCGGGAGCGTAATATTGCCTTTATAAATGTACCAGGCAATGCTTAGGGATGACACTGCTAGCGTAAACAACAAGGCACGATTTAAACCGTATTTTAATCTGACATAATAAAAAAGCGGGTAAATAGCGTAAAATGCCAGCTCGATGCTGATGGTCCATAAAACAATGTTTATGGTGTTGAAATACGGAACTGTAAATCCCTGCAGCGAAAATAGGTGAATTAAAACATCACCAATAGCCGGCTTGTAGGTGTTCAGCGTAAAATAATTTACGGCCAGCACAAAAATCAAGGCTGCCAGGTAGGCCGGATAAATTCTCAAAAACCTGCGGAGGTAATATTCCTTCAAGGGCAGGGAACTGTTTGCCTTCAGATATTTTATATTTGACGCATGGATACAATAGCCGCTAATTAAAAAAAACAGCGGAACGGCATAAGTGGCCCCAAATGCGTCGGTGGCCATAAAAAAGGATAGACCAGTTATTTTTGCAATTATAAAGCCTGCATGGTTGTGAAAATAAAAAACCCCCAGCGCTGCCAATGCCCGCAAAAGATCGATAGCTATAATTTTTTTTTGGCCGGTGTTATCCTTCATTAGTCTGTCGTATGGTTTTTAGCAGCAATTTTTTATCTATCTCAATGTCTCCCCAATTGGCGCCGGGTGGTTTATCGCCAACTATGTACCAGTAATTTAACTTCCTGATGGAGGATAGCGTATAGTAACAATCGGTCCGGAAATAGTCGGGTGAGAACAACTCGATTACGGTTGTATTATCGCGGCTGAACAGTAAATTACTTAATGCCGCGCCGTGGGCGCCGACGATGATTTTTGCCTGCTGCATTAAGCTGACCTGTTCATCAATACCGAGGCTACCAGGATCGATAATATCAAATCCATTATTTTGAAGGAGCGTTATTATTGCGCTTTCATTTAAAATTTTCCGTTCAGCGACATCGCCGCGTTTAAAGTATATTTTTTTTGATGGTGGTACATTCTGCGGCGATTTGACCAATTTTTCGCGCACATATTCAACCGCCCATTGCGGCGAGCGGCCTTCACTTCCCGGCAATGACGCCACGTACAAATGATCAAAATGCAGCTTTTCCTTATCATTTACCAAAAGGATCTTCTCGGGTGGGATCCCAAAATCTTTTAAAATGGCAATGAATTTTCGCGGCACATCCGAGGCGATACAAAAGTGGTCGACCTGGTCAAGCATGTCCAGGTAAAGCCTGATCCGCGGCAAAACGTCATTCAGCCAATGGTAGTAGTTGTGGCTTTCCGGCGATACCAATACCGCGCCGATCCCGCTTATATGTTTGGCTTTGGCTGAAAAAATATAAAAAGGGTTTTTCCAGAGGAATTTCTTCAATGTAGCGATGCCGAAATGATGGCTGAACTCCTGGAAAACTTCGTGGTTTGCGGTTAATACCATGCCCTTATGCCCAAATAGGTAGCTGTTTTGAAGATAGAAAAGGTTCGCCTTTGCGGTTGGATAAGCCTTGTTAGCATAAAAGGCGTTTTCATTTGGCGGCCCCAAAGTTCGCGGTGCGGTATTATTTATAAAGCCTTCCGGGAAAATAGTTTTAAACCAGGGGCCGCGCTGACTGTAGTAGGCGCCTTTCCGCTTCCCATCTTCTGTGATCCATTCCGCGCATGAGTTGATCACCTTTGCGGGATAGATAAAAGGGAATTGCCTTAGTAAGTATTGCGCTTTTGCTTTCAGGCCCATTGTCGTATAAAAGCCATCGTAAAAATTTGTGATTTTTCATTGCCGTTGGCTTCAGCCAACGGTATTAAATAAATTGTGCAATTGGCTTCAGCCAAAATAGCGCAGCGGCATAAATAGCGCCTTTTTTGGCTAAAGCCCTTATCTTGATTGCCATTATTCCGTTGACTAAAGTCGACGGCAATGAATTTCGTCGGTTGCAAATTTCCTTAACCAATTTTGGATAGCCTTTTAAAGGTTTGCAGGTAATGAGCCACCAGCCGGGCAAATTTCCACCCGGCAAAAGCAGCTAATGCATGGCCGCTGCGCCCGCCGACATATTTTTCGCCGGCGTAGCCCAGTTGCTTTGCCTTGTTAATACAATAGGCCGACAAGCTTTTAAATTGCGGGTAAGCCAGCACGCCCGTCCACCA
>Ga0134126_10001108_pt1 | contig 34190 bp, 28 predicted proteins | sample KB31752_FD_96881 | JGI IMG/M metagenome (GOLD analysis project Ga0134126, IMG submission 96881) | Terrestrial soil microbial communities with excess Nitrogen fertilizer from Kellogg Biological Station, Michigan, USA - KB3-175-2 | ecosystem: Environmental > Terrestrial > Soil > Unclassified ...
CGCGACAACGGCATCGGCATCGCCCCGGAGGATATCGCCCGTGCCCTTTCGCCCTTCGGCCAGGTCGACAGCCGCCTCAGCCGCCGGTACGAGGGCACCGGCCTGGGCCTGCCGCTGGCCCGGCGCTCGTCGAGCAGCATGGCGGCAAGCTGGAGCTGGAAAGCGCCCCCGGCATCGGCACAACAGTGCGTGTGGTGCTGCCGGCCCATCGCCTCGTCGAGCGCGAGATGCGACGCTGGGTCGCCAGCTGATGGTCACGGCGCCGACGGTGCCGGTAGCCAGGATTCGCTGTTTGCCCTAGGATAGGTGCCGCTCTGCGCGGCTCCAGCTCACGGGCACGGTATGAGACTGCATGTCATCGTCGCATTGCTGCTGACAGCTGGCCTCGCCGTTCCGGCCCTTGCCGCGCCGGAGCGCTATGATTACCGGGTCATTCATCCGACCTACGGCGATATCGGCACTTACAGCAATACCGTCGAGCGACGCGGCGAAGACACCGAGGTGCATAGCGAGCTGCGCATTGCCATTCGGATGCTCGGTATCGTCATCTATCGCCAGGAAGCGACGCGCACCGAGCGCTGGCACGGTCAGAAGCTGGTCTGGTTCGACGGCGTCACGGTCACCAACGGCGAGCGGCTTCCCGTTCACGGCGAGGCAAAGGGGGGCGCCTTTGTCGTCACCACCCCATCGGGAAGCGTCCGCGCACCCGCCGAGGTCCACCCCTCGAATCCGTGGTCGCCCATGGTGCTCAAGACCGACTTCATGATGTCGACCCGCACCGGCGCGGTGCAGCCCGTGCATGTGAGCGGCGGCGAGCTTGAGCCGGTGAAGCTGCCTGGAGTCACTTTGCGCCTCCACCAGTATGAGGTGGTAAGCGACAAGCATCAATTCGTCTGGCTGGACGACAGGGGAACGCCGATCGCCTTCCGCACGGTCGAGAAGGGCACCCCGGTCGATTTCGTGCTGACTCGGCGCGAGCAACTGGCCTCGGGCGACCGCTGACCGATTCCACTCCCTAAAGCAGGTCCCGCAGCACCGCCACCAGCGGCTTGTCCGCCGGCGGCATGGCGTATTGCTCAAGCTTCTGCGGCCTGACCCAGGCAAGGCGCTGGCCTTCCCGCGCGCTGACGACGCCGTGCCACCGCCGGCAGACGTAAAGCGGCATCAACAGGTGGAAGGTCTCGTAGCGATGCGAGGCAAAGCTCAGCGGCGCCAGGCAAGCCTCAGTGACGTCGATCCCAAGCTCCTCGGCAAGCTCGCGGATGAGCGCTGCTTCCGGTGCCTCGCCCGGCTGCACCTTGCCGCCCGGGAACTCCCAGAGGCCGGCCATCGCCTTGCCCTCGGGGCGCTGCGCCAGCAGAACCCGGCCGTCGGCGTCGACGAGCGCGACCGCCACCACCAGGACGACGGGAAACGGCTCAGCTCCGGTAGCTGCCATTGATATCGATGTAGCGATGCGTGAGATCGCAGGTCCACACGGTCCAGCGCCCCTTGCCGATCCCGAGATCGACGGCGATCCGGATCTCGCGCCCGGCCATGTGGCGCGCCACCGGCGCCTCGTCATAACCGGGCACCGGGCCGCCCTTCTCGGTGATGCGAACGCCGCCGACGCTGATGGCGAGCCGGTCGCGGTCGGCCTTCTCCCCGGCCTTGCCCACGGCCATCACGATGCGGCCCCAATTGGCGTCGCCGGCGGCGATCGCGGTCTTGACCAGCGGCGAGTTGCCGATGGCGAGACCGATGCGGCGTGCCGCCCGCGGCGAGGCCGCGCCGTTGACCTCGATGGTGACGAATTTCTCCGCGCCTTCACCGTCGCGGACGATCTGCTGCGCCAAATCGATCATTACCCGGTCGAGCGCCTGGCGGAAACCTTTGAGGCGCGGGTCGCCGGCGCGCGTAACGCGCTTATGCGCGGCCTTGCCGGTGGCGATGAGCAGCACGGTGTCGCTGGTCGAAGTATCGCCGTCCACGGTGATCGAGTTGAAGGAGCGCTCGTTCGCCGTCTTCAGCAGTTCCTGCAGCATGCGCGCGGGAATCGCCGCGTCGGTGAAAAGGAAGGCGAGCATCGTGGCCATGTCCGGGCCGAGCATGCCGGAGCCTTTGGCGAAGCCGCTGATCGCCACCGGCACGCCGTCGATCTCGGTACGCGCAGTGGCAAGCTTCGGGAAGGTATCGGTGGTCATGATCGCCTGCGCGGCTGCGAGCCAGGCGTCGGCCTCGGCGCCGGCAGCGGCGGGTGCCAGTCCGGCGACGATCTTCTCGCCGGGAGGCGGCTCACCGATGACGCCGGTCGAAGCGATGTAGACTTCCCGCGGGTGGCAGCCCGCGATCTTCGCCATCGCGTCGGCCGTCTGCTGCACCACCTGCCGGCCGGCGCGCCCGGTGAAGACGTTGGCATTCCCGGAGTTGACTACGATCGCTCGCGCCTTGCCGCGCGGCAGGCACTGCCGGCACCAGTCGACGGGCGCGCCCGGCGTCAGCGAGCGGGTGAAGACCCCGGCTACGGTGGCACCGGACTCAATGAGCGCAACCATCAGGTCGGTGCGACCGCGATAGCGGATGCCGCAGCTGGCGCTGGCGAAGCGGACGCCGGACAAGGGCGGCAGCTCGGGCGAGCGCTCAGGCGCGAGCGGTGATGGCGCGGTCATGACGTCTCTCCGATGGCCCAGCCGGTCTAGTCCTTCGGCTTGGTGGCCGGCGAGAGGACCGGCACGCCACCGGGCTCCGCCTGCGGCGACGCCCCCTCCAGTTCAGGCAAGGGGCCTTGCCCCTGCGGTCCGGGGGCCGACCTTGGTGCCGACGCGGCGGGCGGCGGCGCTCCGATCTTGGAGCCATCCGGATTGAAGATCTCAATCTTGGCCGCCGTCTTCAGCTCCTTCAGCTTTTGGTTGATGATCTCATGCGCGAGCTGGTCCACCAGCTGCGGCCGCAATTCATCGAGGCTCGGCGGCTTCGCGACGCGGCGGTCCTCGACCTTGATGACGTGCCAGCCGAATTGGGTCTTCACCGGGGTCTTGGTGAATTCGCCCTTCTTCAGCTTGAACGCGGCATCGGCGAATTCGGGCACCATCTGATCCTTGCTGAACCAGCCGAGCTCGCCGCCCGAAGCCTTACCGGCAGGGTCGGTGGTCTTCTCTTTGGCGAGCGTCGCAAAGTCGGCGCCCTTCTCGAGCTGCGCGATCACCGCCTTGGCGTCGGCCTCGTTCGACAGAAGGATGTGCCTCGCACTCACTTCCTCGCGCGGCGGCGCGGTCTTCAGGTATTTGTCATAAGCCGCCTTGAGCTTCGCTTCGGAGATGTTCTTCTGCACCAGCCGATGGACGTAGGCCTGCGCGATCAGCTGATCTTGCATCAGCAGCAGTTGACGCTTCACTTCCGGCTCGTCCTCGACCTTGGCCCGTCGCGCCGCCTGAGCGACGAGCGTGGTCGCCACCATCTGATCGAGGATCGCGCTGTAAAGCTTATTCGGCGGCTGCTGGCGCACTTGCGGCGGCAGACTGCGCGCCGCGTCCTCGATGTCGGAGCGATGGATATCAAAGCCGTTGACGCGCGCGATCACCGGATCCTTCGCGGCAGGCTTCGCCGCCTGCGCCCAGACCGGGCTGGCGAGGAGAATAGTGATGACAAGCACAAAGACCGCCCGAAGCGTCATGCTGGTTTCCTTAAGATCCGAGGGCGCAACCGGACCGGCGGCGCCAGACGCGCCACCCCCTAGAACCGGCAGGCACGTTTTCGAGCGCCCATAAAGCATATTGCCGTGCGCGAGGCAATCTCCGGCATGCTGCCGGCGCCGCATGGAATTGACACTCCGGGCCGATCCGCCTATCTGTCAGGCGGGATTCGCGCGGCCCTGACCCCTCCCGCCCGTACCGCTTCGAGGTTTGGATGATTGGCGCCCTAGCTCGGCGGCTCTTCGGCTCAGCAAACGATCGATACGTCAAGGGTCTGCACCGCAGCATCGACGAGATCAACGCCCTGGAGGCCGAGCTTGCGCCGCTCTCGGACGAGGCGTTGCGTGCCCGCACGCCGGCGCTGAAGCAGCGGCTCGAGCAGGGCGAGACCCTCGACGATATTCTTGCCGACGCCTTCGCCACGGTGCGCGAGGCGGCGAAGCGCACGCTAGGCCAGCGCCACTTCGACGTGCAGCTCATGGGTGGAATGATCCTTCATCGCGGCATGATCGCCGAGATGAAGACCGGTGAGGGCAAGACGCTGGTCGCGACGCTTGCGGTCTATCTCAACGCGCTCACCGGTAAGGGCGTGCATGTCGTCACCGTCAACGACTATCTCGCCAAGCGCGACAGCGAGTGGATGGGGCAGATCTATCGTTTTCTTGACCTCTCCGTCGGCTGCATCGTGCATGGTCTCGATGACGAGGAGCGCCGAGCGCAGTACGCGGCCGACATCACCTACGGCACCAACAACGAGTTCGGCTTCGACTATCTTCGGGACAACATGAAGTTCCGGCTCGAAGATATGGTGCAGCGCCCGTTCCAATACGCCATCGTCGACGAGGTGGACTCGATCCTCATCGACGAAGCGCGTACGCCGCTGATCATCTCGGGTCCGGCCGAAGACTCCTCGGTGATGTATCGCACCGCCGACGGCATGATCCCGGCGCTCGAGCCCGAGGACTTCGAGAAGGACGAGAAGCAGCGGCAGGTGGTGCTCACCGACAGCGGCGTCGAGAAGATCGAAGCGGCCATGCGCGAAGCGGGCCTGCTCCAGGCCGGGACCCTCTACGACATCCACAATATCGCGCTCGTCCATCACGCCAATCAGGCGCTGCGCGCTCACAAGCTTTTCGCCCGCGACACGGACTACATCGTCAAGGACGGCAAGGTCGTCATCATCGACGAGTTCACCGGCCGGATGATGGAGGGGCGCCGCTACTCCGAGGGGTTGCACCAGGCGCTCGAGGCCAAGGAGCAGGTCGAGATCCAGGCGGAGAACCAGACGCTCGCCTCGATTACCTTCCAGAACTACTTTCGCTTGTACCCGAAGCTTGCCGGCATGACCGGCACGGCGATGACCGAGGCCGAGGAGTTCGCCGAGATCTACAAGCTCGAAGTGATAGAGGTGCCGACCAATGTTCCGGCGCTGCGCATAGACAATGACGATGAGGTCTATCGCACGGCGCGCGAGAAGCACGAGGCGATCATCACCCAGGTGCAGGAATGCTACGCGCGCAAGCAGCCGGTGCTGGTCGGCACGGTCAGCATCGAGAAATCGGAGGCGCTGTCGACCTTGCTCAAGAAGCGCAAGATCGCCCACCAGGTGCTGAACGCGCGCTACCACGAGCAGGAAGCTTATATCATCGCGCAGGCCGGCCGGCTCGGCGCGGTCACCATCGCCACCAACATGGCCGGCCGCGGCACCGACATCCAGCTCGGCGGTAATCTCGACATGCAGCTGCGCCAGGAGCTTCCGGTGATCGCCGACGAAGCTCTCCGGCAGCAGCGCAGTGTCGAGATCCGAGCCGAGATCGATGCCGCGCGGGAGGCGGTGCGCCAAGCCGGCGGCCTCTATGTCATCGGCTCGGAACGGCATGAGAGCCGGCGCATCGACAACCAGCTGCGCGGCCGGTCCGGCCGGCAGGGCGACCCCGGCGCTTCGAAGTTCTTCGTCTCGCTCGATGACGACCTGATGCGCATTTTCGGTTCCGAGCGCATGGACGGAATGCTGCAGCGTCTCGGCCTCAAGGAGGGCGAGGCGATCATCCATCCTTGGATCAACAAGGCGCTGGAGAAGGCGCAGCAGAAAGTCGAAGGGCGCAACTACGAGGCGCGCAAGTACGTCCTCAAGTTCGACGACGTGATGAACGATCAGCGCAAGGTCGTCTACGAGCAGCGCAAGGACATCATGGCGGCGAAGGATGTCGCCTCCACCATCGCTGACATGCGGCATGAGACGATCGATGCCATGGTCGGCCGCTGCATCCCGGAGAATGCGCTTCCCGATCAATGGGAGGTTGACACGCTGCACGAGGAGTGCCTGCGCGTCCTCAATCTCGAGCTGCCGATCAAGCAATGGGCCGCCGAGGAGGGCATCGGTGACGCCGAGATCAAGGAGCGCCTCACTCAGGCCGCCGACGCCAAGATGGCCCAGAAAGCCGCCAACTACGGCGCGGACATCATGCGCATGGCGGAGAAGAGCCTGCTGCTTCAGATTCTCGATCAGAACTGGAAAGAGCACCTCGTCCAGCTCGATCACCTGCGCCAGGGGATCAATTTGCGCGCCTACGCCCAGCGCGACCCCGTCAACGAGTACAAGCGCGAGGCCTTCGAGCTGTTCAGCGGCATGCTGGTCGAGCTGCGCGAGACGGTGACGCGGGTGCTGGCGAATGTCGAGCTGCGCATCCAGCGTGGCGAGGAGCCGGAGGAGGCGCTGCCGCCGCCACGGCGACCGCGCGCGATGGTCGAGCGGCGCGGCGATCCCGCCCTCGCCGAAGCAGGCGGCGACGGCGCGGCCGGGGCCACGGCGGCGGCGACGGCGGTTGCGGCGCCTTGGGGCAAGACGCCCCGCAATGCGCCCTGTCCTTGCGGCTCCGGCAAAAAATTCAAGCACTGCCACGGCCGCATCTGAACGCGGCATCCGCCGCGCCGTCTTTCTCGCGTGGCGCGAGTTACATCGGTGGAATGCTCCCGGCGCGCGGGCAATGCCGGTACAACGTTACACGGATTTAATCTGCGGGAAGGGGTGGCGTAATGCCAGGCCCGTATATCTGGCGCTGCGCGCGCCGAGCCCAGCGGCATGGCGTTGAGCTATGCGACGATCCCTGTTTCCGAGAGGTAATCTGATGTTGTCCCCTCACTCCCCACAACCGACGGCCGCGGGTTATCGGCGAATACGCGCCGCGGCGCTGGCGACGAGCGTCGGGCTCAGCCTGGCACTGGCGCCCCTTGCCTCGGCGCAGACCGCGGCGGCGCCGCAGGGCCTGCATGAAGCAGCGGCGCTGCCGAGTTTCGCGCCCCTGGTGAAGAAGGTGTTGCCGGCCGTCGTCAATATCTCGGTCACCGAGAAGGCGAATGCGCCGGATGAAGAAGACCAGATGGACGGCGACCAGAACGGCCCGCAGCAGGGCTTCCCGCCCTCGCCCTTCGACGAGTTCCTGCGCAAGTTCTTTGAGCAGCAGGGGCAGGGCATGCCGGGCATGCCGAGCCAACCTCTCCCGCACGCGCAACGCATCGCACTCGGCTCGGGCTTCATCATCGATCCCGCCGGCTACATCGTCACCAACAACCACGTGGTGAACGACGCCGATAAGGTATCGGTGATCTTTCAGGACGGCACCAAGCATCCGGCGAAAGTGCTGGGCCGCGATCCCAAGACCGATCTCGCCCTCCTCAAGATCAACGTCAACCACCCGCTGCCCTATGTCAGCTGGGGCGAAAGCAATGCGCTTCAGGTCGGCGACTGGGTGCTGGCCGTAGGCAATCCCTTCGGCCTCGGCGGCACGGTGAGTTCGGGCATAATCTCGGCGCGCGGCCGCGACATCCATTCCGGCCCCTATGACGACTACCTTCAGCTCGATGCCGCGATCAACCGCGGCAATTCGGGTGGCCCGACTTTTAACCTCCAAGGCCAGGTGATCGGCATCAACACCGCGATCTACTCGCCCAATGGCGGTTCGGTCGGCATCGGCTTCGCGATCCCGTCGAGCCTTGCAAAACCCGTGATCGAGCAGCTGCGCGAGCACGGCAAGGTCGAGCGAGGCTGGCTCGGGGTGCAAATTCAGGAAGTGACGCCGGAGATCGCCAAGAGCCTCGATCTGCCCAAGGCCGAGGGAGCGCTGGTCGCCGACGTGACCAAGGATAGCCCGGCCGCCAAGGCCGGATTCAAGCAGGGCGACGTGATCCTTTCCTTCGACGGCCATGAAGTGCACAAGGTGCGAGACCTGCCGATCATCGTCGCGCAAACCCCGGTCGGCGAGAAGGCCAAGGTCGATATCTTCCGCAACGGCAAGCGCGAGGCGCTCGGCGTCAACATCGGCAAGATGCCGGACAATCCGCAGGTGGCGTCGAACCAGCGAGGCGGCGAGCATCAGGGCACGGGCGAGAAAACCTCGGCGCTCGGCCTGCAGCTCTCGCCGCTCACCAGCGATCTCAGGCAGCGCGCCGGCGTGCCGAAGGATGTTACGGGCGTGGTGGTCACCGGGATCGATGACAACAGCCCGCTCGCCCAGCTCGGCATCCAGCCGGGCGACGTCATCGAGCAGATCAACCGCGAGCCTGTGACGACGCCGAAGCAGGTGGCGGAGAAGCTGAAGCAGGCGCAGAAGGGCAAGAACGAGAACGTGCTCCTGCTCATCAATCGCCACGGCACCAACCAGTTCCTGGCGCTCTCGGTGAGCAAGGGCGGAAACGGATGAGTGAGATGTTCGCCGGGTCGGCGCGCCGCGCCGACCCCGGCGACATTTCGTCGAGCAAGCTCATGCGCATTCTTCTGGTCGAAGACGATCGCGAGGCCGCCAGCTACCTGGTGAAGGGCCTGACCGAGAGCGGACATCGGGTCGCGCTCGCCGAGGAGGGGCGCGACGGGCTCGAGATGGCGACGCAAGAGAATTTCGACGCAATGATCATCGACCGGATGCTGCCGGGCATCGACGGGCTTTCGATCGTTGCCGCTCTGCGCGCCGCGCGCAATCAGACACCGGTGTTGGTGCTGAGCGCGCTCGGCGACGTCGAGGACCGGGTGAAGGGGCTACGCGCCGGCTGCGACGATTATCTTTCGAAGCCCTTCGCTTTCGTCGAATTGCTGGCGCGGCTGGAGGCGCTGACGCGGCGCGGCACGGCCGAGACTCGGCTCAGCGTTGCCGACCTGGAAATGGACCTGCTCACGCGAACGGTCAGCCGCGCCGGGCGCACGATCGATTTGCTGCCGCGTGAGTTCCGATTGTTGGAATATCTGATGCGGCATGCCGGCCACATTGTCACCCGCACCATGCTGCTCGAGAAAGTCTGGGACCATCATTTCGATCCCCAGACTAATGTCATCGACGTGCATGTAAGTCGCTTGCGCCAGAAGCTCGACAAGGGGTTCGCGACGCCACTGCTGCATACCGTGCGCGGCGCCGGGTACACGCTCCGTGCACCGGGCTGAACCGCTTACACGTCGTCGTCGCTGCCGACATTCTGGTTGCTGTCGTCGGCGAAGCTCTGGTCGTCCGTGAAGTCGCCGCCCGCGTCACCCTGGCTGGCACCGCCGGTGAAATCCGCGCTCTGCAGCCCAGGATCGTTGCCGGGATCGACGCCTTGCAGGTCGGCCTGGCCGGATTGCGCGTCCGGCTCGCCGTAGTAATTGTTGATGACGGTCTCGCTGAGACCCGGCTGCATCGGCATGCCGCCGAGGAAACCACCGCCGTAATGTGGCCCAAAGAGCGAGCGGATGCCGTCGAACAGCAGGGCGCCCCCGGCGATGCCTGCCGCGGTCGTGGCCGCTTGGCGGAGGAAGCCGCCGCCCGAGCCCGACAACATCTGCGGCGGGCTCAGCGCCGGCTGCGGCGATGCGGCTTGCGGCGCGGCCGCTCCGGCTCGAGATTGCGTCCAGACCGGGCCCGGCGCGGCAGGCGCAGCCGCTTGCGGCCACGCTCCGGCAGAAGGCACGCTGCCGCGTCCCCCGAGGAAGCTCGGCGCTGCCGTCGCCGCCGGGGGCGCCGCGAGCTGACGCTCGAGCTCGGCGATGCGGCGCTGAGCATCATGGAGTGTCAGGTCCTGAATCAGCACCGTCTGAACCAGCAGGTAGGGCGCGTCCGGCTGTGCCGCCATGCCCTGCCGGATGAGCGATTCCGCCTCGGGGTCTTTGGATTGGGCCGCCTGCTGCTGCAGGCGTCCGAGCAGGGCGGTGATGAGATCGCGTTCTTGCGGTGTCATGCGGTACCTCGCCGAGACGGAAATGGAGCTGGCTCTTAGATCGGGCCGGGCGCGCGGCGCGGCAAGGGGATCAGAGGCCGCGATTTCCCATGGCGAGGAATTTCTCGCGCCGCTGCTGGCGCAGCCCGGGCCCGTCGAGGGTGGCAAGCGGGCGCATCGCCTGCTCGATGGCATCGCCCACGCCGGCGATCGCCGGGAGGCGCTCGCGATGGGCGCCGCCCAGCGGCTCGGGGATGACCGTATCGACGACGCCGAGCTTCAGTAGATCCTGCGCGGTGAGCTTCAGCGCTTCGGCCGCATCCTGCGCGTTGTCGGCGGTGCGCCAGATGATCGAAGCGCAGGCTTCGGGTGAAATGACGGAATAGACCGAATGCTCCAGCATCAGCACCCGGTTACCCGCGGCGAGCGCCAGCGCTCCGCCGGACCCGCCTTCGCCGATCACGGTGGAGATCATCGGCACGCTGAGCTGCAGGCAAGCCTCCACCGCGCGTGCGATGGCCTCAGCCTGGCCGCGCGCCTCGGCATCAATGCCGGGATATGCTCCCGGTGTGTCGACGAAGGTCAGGAGCGGCAGGCCGAAGCGGTCGGCGAGCGCCATCAGCCGGCGCGCCTTGCGGTACCCCTCGGGCTTCGCCATGCCGAAATTGTGCTTGAGGCGCGTTTCGGTGTCGGCGCCTTTCTCATTCGCCAGGACGACGACGCTGCGCCCGCGGAAGCGGCCAATGCCCCCGAGCACCGCGCGGTCCTCGGCGAAGCCGCGATCGCCGGCGAGCGGCGTGAAGTCGGTGATGAGCTCCTTGACGTAGTCGGAGCCGTGCGGTCGGTCGGGATGGCGCGCGAGCTGGACCTTCTGCCAGGGCGTGAGCTTGGCGTAGGTCTGGCGCAGCAGCCGGTCGACCTTGCCTTCGAGGCGCGCGACCTCATCGGCGATGTTGATATCGCTGCCGTTCGAAAGGTGCCGCAGCTCCTCGATCTTGCCTTCGAGCTCGGCCAGCGGCTTCTCGAAATCGAGGAAGTGGCGCATCGGGCGCGATGCCTAGCACAAGTGCGCGCCCGATGCCACAGGCGATCAGCCCGCGCCGATCGCTTCCGCCTTCTTGACCAGCACCTCAGCCTGTCGGATCGACGCGATGTCGATGAGCTTGCCATCGAGCGCGACGGCGCCCCGGCCCTCGCGCTTGGCTTGTTCCATGGCCGCCAGAATGCGCCGCGCGCGTTCGACCTCCTTCGCCGAAGGGGTGAACATTTCGTTCGCGAGTGCCACCTGCGAGGGGTGGATTGCCCATTTCCCTTCGCAGCCCAGTGCCGCCCCCCGCCGAGCCGACGCGCGATAGCCCTCCGCATCGGAGAAGTCTCCGAAAGGACCGTCAATCGGGCGCAGCCCGTTGGCACGGGCGGCCACCACCATGCGCGCCAGCGCGTAGTGCCACATATCGCCCCAATGGGTTTCGCGGCGACCTTCCGCATCCTTGTCGGTAAGGATGGCGTAGTCGGGATTGGCGCCGCCGATATTGGTCGTCCGCGCACGCGTCGACGCGGCGTAGTCGGCGACGCCGAAATGCAGCGATTCGAGCCGCTTCGAGGCGCCGGCGATGGTGTGCACGTTCTGCATGCCGAGCGCGGTCTCGACGATGAGCTCGAAACCGATGCGCTTCTTGAAGCGCTTCGCGGTTTCGATCTGGGTGACCAGCATGTCGAGCGCGTAGACGTCGGCCGCGGTGCCGATCTTGGGAATCATGATGAGGTCGAGCTTGTCGCCCGCCTGCTCGACCACATCGACGACGTCGCGATACATGTAGTGCGTATCGAGGCCATTGATACGCAGCGACATCGTCTTGCCGCGCCAGTCAACCTCGTTGAGTCCCTGGATGATGTTCTTGCGTGCCTTTTCTTTCTGGTCCGGCGCTACCGCGTCCTCGAGATCGAGAAAGACGACATCGGCGGCACCGGCCGCCGCCTTCTCGAAGAATTGCGGATGGCTGCCAGGAACGGCGAGCTCGCTGCGGTTCAGACGCGCCGGCGCATTCTCGACGGTGGTGAAGCTCATGACTGCCTCGCGGCGATGGGGAGCGGATCATTAGGCGACGGATGCGACGAGGTAAAGGCCGATCCTCTATCGTCTTGCACGGCCCGCTGCTCAGCTGCGGCGCGGCTTCCGCCGTGCGAGCGGATGATGCTCGTTTACCAGGCGCTGCAGCCGCTCGCCCGCAACATGGGTATAGATCTGGGTGGTGGCGATGTCGGCATGACCCAGCATCTCCTGTACGCTGCGCAGATCGGCGCCGCGCTCGAGCAGGTGGGTCGCGAAGGCGTGGCGCAGCACATGGGGCGAGAGCCGCGCCGGATCGAGACCGGCCTCGAGCGCGAGCTCTTTGAGGAGCTGCGCGCAGCGCCGGCGGGTCAGGTGGCCCGCGCCGCTGCGGGAGGGGAAGAGAAAGCGCGCCGAGCGGCCGCCGCTCTCGAAGGCGCCGCGCACCGCAAGGTAGTCCGCAAGCGCTGCGCGCGCCGGCTCACCGAGCGGCACCAGCCGCTCCTTGTCGCCCTTGCCGCGCAGCAGCAGAAAGCGCCGCTCGCCGCGCACCGCAGCAAGCGGCAGGCTCACCAGCTCAGAGACTCGCAAGCCCGCTCCGTAAAGCAGCTCGAGCAGGCAGGTGAGCCGTGCGCCCTCGATACCGCCGCGTACCCGCGCGGCGGCGAGCAGTCCGTCTGCTTCGGCTTCGCTGAGCAGCTTAGGCAGTGGTCGGCCTAATCGGGGTGAATCGAGTGCCGCGCTGGGATCGTCGCTGCGGCGGCCATCTACGACCAGAAAGCGATAGAACTGCCGCAGAGCCGAAAGCCGCCGCGCTGCGCTGCGCGGCGCCAGACCGGCGCGTGCGATCTTCGTCAGATATCGGCGCAGATCCTCGGTGTTGGCTGCCTCGACCGCGCTCCCGAGGAACGCCGCCGCATCGCTGAGGTCGTGCCGATACGCGGCAAGCGTCAGCCGCGCGGCGCCGCGCTCGGCCGCCATCATCTCCAAAAAGGCTTCGATGTGGCGCGACAGCGGCGCCGGTGGCGCAGACTTGCGGCCGGGGCGGCTCAAAGCCCCGCGCCGAGCGCTGCCTCGAGGGCGAGTGCGCGCGCATCCGCCTCGAGGCCAACCGCCTTGAGCCCGGTCACCGCGCGGGCGACGACGACAGGCTCCGTCGAGAGATGATCGCCATCACGGGCGAGGATGAGCGTGGTCAGCACCGTCTCGCCGACACGCTTGCCGGCCGCCGCATCCTGCTGGTCGAGCCAGACCGCCGCGTTGGGCAGGGTGCCCGGTGCCGCAGGGCCGATGAGCGCGGCCCAATCCGCGGGAGCGACCGGCAGGTCGAGCGCCTTCATCACCGATAGCAGCATCGTCGCCTGCTTCCGGTCGCGTCCGGCCGCGGCAGCAACCGCATCGTGCAAGGCTTTGGCGTCGCTCCCGGCGGTTGGCGGCTGCGTCAAGCACAGCAGCAGCGGCGCCGTGCCTGGTGGCGCATGGATCAGCCAGGGCGCCGCGGCATCGGGTCGGCCGCCGGCATAGAGCGCGCGAACCGCCTCGGGCGCGAAGGGCGCGAGATCGTCGCTTGCCGGCAGGTCGGCGAGGACGGGCGCGACCACCCTCGCCATGGTGAAGAAATCATCGCGCTTGCGCGCGCCCGCGAGCAGCGCTTTGAGCGCTGTCGCCCGCGCCGCGGCTGCGGGATCGGTGCGCGCCACCTGGTAGAGCAGCGCACGTTCGCGTGGGGTGGTGGGCGCCCGGCCTTGCTTGATTGCCGACCCGAGCTCGTCCGGCTTGAACTCCACCTTGGCGTAGAGCGCAGCCAACGCGGATGCTGGCATCGCCCCGAGCGCGGTGGCGCGCTCGGCGGCGGCGAGACGCTCGAGCGGTGGCACCGCCTCGTTGCCGGCCCAGGCGCGCAGCGTCGGCAGGTCGGCTGCGGCCACCGCTTCGGCCGGCAGCGGCAGCTTGGCCGCCGCGACCAGCGTCACCAGGATCGGCGACGGGTCCGGCAGCCGCACGAGGCGCATCGGTCTGCCGGCCAGCGCCTCGATGAGTTGGTCGAACACGCGGTCGGGGGGCACCTTCTGCTCGCGCAGCAGGCTCAGGCCGAGCGACGCCTTGGCGCGGTCCCCGGCAAGCGCCTGGCAGGCGATGAGTGCGCGCTGCCACCAGTCTGTCTGGTATCGCTCGATGCCCTCCTGCACGCGCTTGCAGCCGCCGGCGACGTCGTCCTTCGCGAAATAGAGCTCGGCGCGCTGATGATCGAGCGCATCGGTGCGGGTCTGTGCGGGTAGCGCGTCGAGCACCGCGATCGCCCCGTCGACTTCGCCCAGCGCGATCAGCCGCTCGACGCGCAGCGCGGCAAGTCCGGGGCGGTCGGCGGGGTCTTGCCCGGCGGGGGCGATGGCGTTGCTGAGGAGCAGCCGGCGCGACAGAAGCTGCAACTCGGGCGATGTCGTCGGCTCAAGCTGGCTCAAGGCCGCGGCGACGAAGCTCCGCGGCGTGCCTTGCCACATGCTGTCCGGCAGCGGGTTGCCCGCGCTGTCGAGCGTGCCGATCCACGCGCTGTCGACCGGCGCCAAGGCCGTGGCGCGGATCGATGCGCCCTGCTCCGCCGGCGCGGACGTCCCCCCCTGTGCTGCAGGCGAAGGGGCTGGCGCCTTCGGAGCACTAGGGGCGGTGGTGTTGCCGGTAGGTTCGGTCGGGACGAGGCGGACGGGCGGGCCAAGCTGCGCCCGCGCTGTCCAGGGCGTCAGCAGCCCGAGCGCGACCAGCGCGGCGGCAAGCGCAAGCCGGCGCTCATTTCGGGAGCTTGGCATCCGGAATAACGTGCTCGACTCGGGCGGAAGGTGCCGGGATGTTCCAGAGCATCAGCGTGCTGACCACGCCGACAACGATGACGACCAGCACGGCGGCGGTGATCAAAGCAAATTTTGCCATCTTTTCCGTAGGTTCCTGCGCAAATTGCGCGACACGGCGTGGGCCGCCGCTCGGTTGACGCTAAAGTCGGGCGATATGCTAGGGTGCCATCATGGCTTCTTCGCGGCGAGTGTATCGGCGCCTCAAGCTGGTTTCAACGGCCCGGCCGGGTGCGGCATGAGCGCACTACCCGCGCGGCCGACGCGGACGATCGCCTTGGTGGGCTTGATGGGTGCCGGCAAAACCAGCATCGGCCGCCGTCTGGCGCAGCGTCTCGGACTCCCCTTCGTCGATGCCGATGCCGAGATCGAGGCGGCGGCGCGCAGCACCATCGAGGAGATCTTCCTGCGCCACGGTGAGGCTGCGTTCCGCGACGGCGAGCGCCGCGTCATCGCCCGGCTGCTCGAAGACCCCCCGCATGTGCTCGCCACGGGCGGCGGCGCGTTCATGGATCCGGCGACCCGAGCGCACCTGCGGGAGTATGCGGTGACGGTGTGGCTGCGCGCCGACCTGGAGCTGATGCTGGAAAGGGTGGCTCGCCGCAACAATCGGCCGCTGCTCAAGGCCGGCGATCCCCGTGCGGTGCTCGAACGGTTGATCGCCGAGCGCTATCCCGTCTATGCCGAAGCCGACGTCACTGTCGACAGCCTGGATGGGCCGCCCGACATCACCGTTGAGCGCGTGCTGGCGGCGCTCGCCGAGCGCGAGGCCGCCCCGCGGCGGCAGACGTCGCCATGAGCACGGCCGAGCGGCTCGCCGTTGCGCTCGGGCGGCGCAGCTATGACATCGTCGTCGGCAGCAATCTCCTCGCCGAAGCGGGGGCGCTGCTGTCGCCGCTGATCCGCCAGAAGCGCGTCGTGATCGTCACCGACACCATTGTCGCGCCGCTGCATCTCGCGCGCCTGGCCGGATCGCTCGATCAGGCCGCAATCCGGCATGACACGATCGTTCTGCCGCCCGGCGAAGCGACGAAGGATTTTGCGCATTTCGCCCAGCTCTGCGAGGACGTGCTGGCGCTCGGGATCGAGCGGGGCACTACGCTTATCGCGCTGGGTGGCGGCGTGGTCGGCGACCTCGCCGGTTTTGCCGCCGCTTCGCTGTTGCGCGGGCTCGATTTCGTCCAGCTGCCGACCACACTGTTGGCGCAGGTTGACAGCTCAGTCGGCGGCAAGACGGCGATCGACACGCGGCACGGCAAGAATCTCGTTGGCGCTTTCCATCAGCCAATTCTGGTGGTGGCCGACATCGACACGCTTGCGACATTGCCCCGCCGCGAGCTGCTGGCCGGCTACGCCGAGGTGGTGAAATACGGCCTCATCGGCGATCGCGCCTTCTATGATTGGCTGGAGGGGCGGGGCGCTGCGCTGGTCGCCGGCGATGTGGCGGCACGACAGCAGGCGGTGCGTCGGAGCTGCGCCGCCAAGGCGGCGATCGTGGCCGCCGATGAGCGCGAGGAAGGCGAGCGCGCGCTGCTCAACTTCGGCCATACCTTCGGCCATGCGTTCGAGGCGGCGACGGGCTTCGGCGAGGTGCTGAAGCATGGCGAGGCGGTGGCGCTCGGCATGCAGCTCGCCTTCGATCTCTCGGTGCGGCTCGGATTTTGTCCGCCGGCTTCGGCCGAGCGGGTGCGCCGTCACCTCTCCGGCCTGGGACTGCCGACCGTCCCTTCGGCGCTGGGCCGGCCGTTTGCCGTCGAAGCGTTGCTGCCGCTCATGCAGAAAGACAAGAAGGTGAAGGATGGCCAAGTCACGCTGATCCTCGCGCGCGATATCGGCCAGGCCTTCATCTGCCGCGATGTCGCCCCGGCCGTGCTTGCCGATTTCCTCACCGCCGCGCTCGCGCGCGGACGGAATGCCGAGTGAGGCGCTCTCTTACAGCAACAACAGCGATCAGTCTTCCCCATGCCGCTCTCACCCGCCGCGCCGCGCGAGCATATTCACACCCGTTCCATCGAGTGCCGCGGCTATCGCCGCGAGGACGGACTCTGGGATGTCGAGGCGCACCTCACCGACACGAAGACCTATAGTTTCGATAATCATTTCCGCGGCGAGTTGCCGGCGGGCGCGCCGGTGCACGATATGTGGCTGCGGATCACGGTCGATGATCGGCTCGTCATCCATGCCATCGAAGCTGTGACGGAGGCCAGCCCCTATGCCGCCTGCCCGGCGGTGACGGCCAACTTCCAGCGGCTCAAGGGGTTGCGCATCTATCCCGGCTTCCAGAAGCAGGTGCGCGAGCGGCTGGGCGGCACCGAAGGGTGCACGCATCTCGTCGATCTGCTCGGGCCGCTGGCCACGACGGCGTACCAGACGGTGTTTCCGTGGCGAGCGCGGCAGGAGGAGCGGCGTCTGGCCCGCGAGGGCAAGCCCGCCGCGCGCCCGACCCGCCGGCCGAAGCTGGTCGACAGCTGTCATGCCTTCGCCAGCGACGGCGAAGTGGTGCAGCGCTACTGGCCGGAATTCTATACCGGAAGGTGACGGCCGGGACTGCCATGCCCGGCGAGGCGGTGCCCCTCGTCCGTTGCGGCAGCTCGAAAATAGCGCAGCAGATAGACCCGGATGGCCGCCGTGAGGCTCGATTCCGAGCGCTGGCGGTCGATCTCCGTCACCAGTTCATTCAGCGTCTTGCTCTCGCGCGCGCAGATCTGCTGCAGCGCCTCCCACATCATCGGCTCCAGCCGCATGCTGGTGCGCCGGCCGCCCACCGTGACGTTGCGGTTGACGAGGGTTGAGGCCGACCGCGAGAGCTCGGCATTCGCGGCGAGACCGGAGGGATGGTGTGCCCGTTCGCGCTGCTGCATGGGTAGTAAGAATAGATCAAATTTTTTCGAGCTGCAATCATTTCGAGAAAAATTAACGAATCGGCAACCGCGAGTTGCCGTCAGGACGCTCAGCCGGAATGCGGAAGGTCAGCAGAAGGGCGATTTCGCTTGTCTTCCTCGGGCGTTAGCGTAACGAGCGCGAGCGCATGGATGGGTCCGGCCAGCTCTTCCGCGAGCAGCGCATAAACGCGGCGCTGGCGTGCCACGCGGCTTTGGCCGGCGAACGCGGCGGCGACCACCTCGACGCGAAAATGACTTTCGCCTTCCGGGCGGGCACCGGCGTGGCCGGCGTGCCGGTGCGACTCATCCTCGACGCTCAGCCGGGCCGGCTGGAGCCCGGCGGTGAGTTTCTCGCGAATACGATCGACCACCCGCATGCAGCGAAGCTGGAATCCTCGGCGCGCGCTGTCAAGAAGGCACCGCAGGGCTGCGCGACGGTGGCTTGTCAGCGCTTGGGGCACCCCCCATACTCAGCCCCATGCCACGCGCCAGCATCGAAGCCAGCGCCGAATCCGCCGCGGCGGCCGCGGCGGCGCGGCTCTGCGACCATCCGGGCTGCTCGGCGAGCGGTGATTACCGCGCGCCGCGTTCGCGCGATCGGCTGCGTCACTTCTACTGGTTCTGCCTCGACCACGTCCGCGCCTACAACGCGCAATGGAATTACTATGCCGGCATGAGCTCTGCCGAGATTGAGGCGGAGATCCGCAACGATACCGTCTGGCAGCGTCCGACATGGCCGCTGGGCGGCCGTTTCGGGCTGTTCGGCGCGCGCGTCCGCGATTTCGGCATGTTCGGCTTCGAGGACGAGGAAGAGCGCACGGCCAAGGCGCGAAAGCGCCCGCTGTCCGAGCAGGAGCAGGCGCTTGCCGTGTTCGACCTGACGCTGCCCGTTACCTTTGCCGCCCTCAAGGCGCGCTACAAGGAACTGGTCAAGCAGCATCACCCGGACTCCCATGGCGGCGACAAGGTGGCCGAGGAGCGTCTCAAGATCATCAACCAGGCCTATACGACGCTGAAGGCGAGCTATTTCCCTTCAGGTTAGCGCCGACGGCCTGGACAGAGACCGACCTTCCCACCACAGAGACTGATATCCCGATGGCTTCGCCACAAACCTCCCCGGTAGAGACACCGCTCGACCAGCCCGACATCACCGTCTCCGTCCGGCAGACCTTCGGCCTCGACAGCGACATGCAGGTTCCGGCCTTCTCGCGCCCCGACGATCACGTTCCGGAGCTCGACGAGGCCTATCGCTTCGACCACGACACCACGCTCGCCATTCTCGCCGGCTTCGCCTACAACCGCCGGGTCCTCATCCAGGGCTATCACGGCACCGGCAAGTCGACGCATATCGAGCAGGTCGCGGCGCGGCTCAACTGGCCCTGCATCCGTGTCAACCTCGACAGCCATATCAGCCGCATCGACCTCGTCGGCAAGGATGCGATCGTGCTGCGCGACGGCAAGCAGGTGACCGAGTATCGCGAGGGGCTGCTGCCCTGGGCGTTGCAGCATCCGACGGCGCTGTGCTTCGATGAGTACGATGCCGGGCGGCCCGACGTGATGTTCGTCATCCAGCGCGTGCTCGAGGTCGAGGGCAAGCTCACGCTGCTCGATCAGAACCGCGTTATCCGCCCACATCCGGCGTTCCGCCTCTTTGCCACCGCGAACACCATCGGCCTCGGCGACACCAGCGGCCTCTATCATGGCACGCAGCAGATCAACCAGGGTCAGATGGACCGCTGGAACATCGTGGCGACGCTCAACTATTTGCAGCACGAGGCCGAAGTGGACATCGTGCTTGCCAAGGCGCCGAGCTGGGACAACGAGGAGGGTCGCCGCTCGATCAACGCCATGGTGGCGCTCGCCGAGCTTACCCGCGCCGGCTTCATCAACGGCGACATCTCGACCGTGATGTCGCCGCGCACGGTCATCACTTGGGCCGAGAACGCGCGCATCTTCAACGACATCGCCTTCGCCTTCCGCCTCACCTTCCTCAACAAGTGCGACGAAGTCGAGCGCGCGACCGTGGCTGAATATTATCAGCGCTGCTTCGGCACGGAGCTCAAGGAGACCGGGGTCAAGGCGCAGCTCGTCTGACCATGGCCGAGAACGAGACGCCGCTCGACGTCTTCAAACGCGCGACCGCGGCGACGGTACGCGCCATCGCCGAGCGCGAGGACGTGACGGTGAGCTACGGCGCGGAGCCCGCGGCTGCTTCCGGGACGCGCGTCCGTCTGCCGTTGCCCGGACGCGAGCTCAGCGCCACCGAGGCTGCCCCGGTGCGCGGCGCTGCCGACGCGGTCGCACTCAAGCTTCGCTACCACGACGCAGCGCTTCATGCGCGGCGGCAGCCGGCAAGCGAGACCGCCCGCGCTATTTTTGAAGGCGTCGAGCAGGCGCGCGTCGAGGCGATTGGCGTCAGGCGAATGGCCGGCGTCGCCGGCAATCTTGCCGCGATGCTCGACGAGCGCTACAGGCGCCAGGGTTACGAGCACCTCGCCGAACGTAATGACACGACGCTGGCCGAGGCGGTCCGGCTGCTCGCGCGCGAGTCCCTGACCGGCGCGCCGCCGCCTCCCGCGGCGCAGCGCGTCGTCGAGATGTGGCGGCCGTTCCTCGAAGGTAAGGTCGGCCGCGATCTGCTGGAGCTCGGACGTCACATCGGCAATCAGGAAGCCTACGCCAAGACCGCCCGCCAGCTCATCCAGGATCTCGACCTCGATCTCGGTGATGCCGAACAGGATGCCGAGAGCGAAGATCAGGAGGGCGAGGGCGACGACGCCGACCAGAATGACAGCCAGAGCGACGGCGGCGAGGGCGCGGCGGCCGGGGCGCAAGGCGCGCTCGAAGGCGGCGTGCCCGAGCACCAGCAGGAGGACGGGCAGCCGGCCGGCGCCGAGGAGATCGAGGGCGAGCTGATGCCCGGTGCTGGCGACGATGATCCCGGGCGGCCCGGACGTCCGGGCAACATGCCGCGCCACGGTCTCAACGACGATCCCACCGCCTACCGCGCCTTCGCCACCGAATGCGACGAGACGGTCGAGGCGGAGGCCCTCTGCGACCCGGACGAACTGACGCGACTGCGCGGGCTGCTCGATCAGCAGCTCTCGCATCTGCAGAGCGTCATCGCCCGACTCGCCAACCGGCTGCAGCGCCGCCTGCTGGCGAAGCAGACCCGCGCCTGGGAGTTCGACCTCGAAGAGGGCATGCTCGACGCCGCGCGGCTGTCGCGTGTCATTACCAATCCCGTCTATCCGCTCTCTTACAAGCGGGAGAAGGAGACCGATTTTCGCGACACGGTGGTAACGCTGCTCATCGACAATTCCGGATCGATGCGCGGCCGTCCGATCACCGTGGCGGCGATGAGCGCCGACATCCTGGCGCGCACCCTGGAGCGCTGCGGGGTCAAGGTCGAGATCCTGGGCTTCACCACCCGCGCCTGGAAGGGTGGCCAGTCGCGCGAGCGCTGGATCACCGCGGGCAAGCCAGCCAATCCTGGCCGGCTCAACGATCTGCGCCATATCATCTACAAGCCGGCCGATGCGCCCTGGCGGCGCGCGCGCCGCTCGCTCGGCCTGATGCTGCGCGAGGGCATCCTCAAGGAGAACATCGACGGCGAGGCACTGCTCTGGGCGCATAACAGGCTGATGGCACGGCCGGAGCAGCGCCGCATCCTGATGGTGATCTCGGACGGCGCGCCGGTCGATGACAGCACGCTGTCGGTCAATCCCGGCAATTATCTCGAGCGGCATCTGCGCGAGGTGATCACCGATATCGAGCGCAACTCGCCGGTCGAGCTGGTGGCCATCGGCATCGGCCACGATGTCACGCGCTACTATCGCCGCGCCGTCACCATTGTCGATGCCGAGCAGCTCGGCGGCACCATGCTCGAGAAGCTCGCCGAGCTGTTCGACGAGGACGAGAAGCCGACCCGCGCTGCGCAGCGGCAGCGGCGGAAGCTGGCCGGCTGAGAACGCTCGCCGATCAGCGGAGGCCGTGCTGGCTGAACCAGGCAAGCATGCGCTTCCACCCGTCCTTGGCCGCCTCCGGCTGGTAGCTCGGCCGGCAGCCTAGTAGTCGAGCTTCCAGTTGACGCCGACGCCGGTACCGACGTCTTGCCCGCCTGCAGTGGTCTCGATGCTGATATGGCGCGTCACGTCGATCTGCACGTTCACGGCGCTCGAGCTGGTCCCTAGACCCTGCACCACGCCGACATAGACACCATTCGCCACGTATTTCCCGGCGCTCACTGTGGTCGCGCCGACCCCGCCGCCGCCTCCGGTCGCGGCGAGCGGCGTCGGCGCGCTGCCGACACCGGCGGTGGGAAAGGCGCTCGGTACGCCGGCCGGCGTCGTCGGCATGGTGACATTGCTCAACGTGCTGGAGGCGCTAGCCGAGCTCAGGCTCAACCGGTCGAGGCCGAGGCCCTGTCGGATGCGATCGAGCACGCTGGGATCGCCGCCGGTGGCCAGGGCCGCCGCCGCTTGCGCGAGCTCGAAGCCTTCCGCGGGGCTGATCTTGCTGACGCTCGTGCCGAACAGCAGTCGCGACAGTATCTCATCCTGTGGCAGCTGCGGCTCGGAGGAGAGCCTGATGCTGGGGCGGGTCGCCGTGCCGGTGATCCGCACGATGGCGACGATGTCGGTCGAGCTGGCGCGCGCCTCGATGTTGATCCCGGGATCGATGCGCTTGCCGCCGAGGAAGGTGATGGTGCCGCTGCTCAGCGTCGCGGTCCTGCCGAGGAAATTGTAAGTGCCGTGCACGACCTCGAGCTTGCCGTTGATCGTCGGCTGGGCGGTGGTTCCGGTGACGTGCAGATGCCCGCGCCATTCGCTGTCGAGACCACGGCCACGCACGAAGACTTGGCCCGGTAGCTCGACGCTGACGTCGAGCGCAAGCGAAAGCAGGGAGACGTGAGCCTGGGTCTCCTCGGGCGTCGACAATACTTGGCCTGTGGCACTGTTGATCACGGTGGCGGCGACTGGGCGCACATTCTGCGGAAGCCGATCGGGAACGCGCAATTCCGCATGGTCGATGCTTAGTCGCGCTCCCAGGCGAGGTGCGTCGAGCGTTCCGGCGAGGGTGATATCGCCGCTTACCGTCGCTGTTGCCTCGTCGCGCTGCACGGCGCGGAAGCTCTTGAAGGAGCCCGAGACGTCGAAGCGCGGTCCCGCCGGTCCGGCGAGATCGACGGCGCCGGAGAGCGCGAGGCTGCCCGTGGCGCCGTCGCCGGCGCGGAAGTGCTCCAGCACGAGGCGATCTCGGTCGCCCACGAGATCGAAGCTCATGCCGGTCAAGGTGGTGCCCCAATAGAGGCTCTCATATCGCCCGTCGCGCACCGTGAGCTTGCCGCTCGCTTCGGGTGCAGCGACGCTGCCGCCGACCGTGACGTCGACGGCAAAACGCCCGGCCAGCCGATCCTCGCCCAGCGGCAGCACGTCGGAGAGCTTGGCAAGCTCTCCACCGCCTTCGAGATGCAGCGCGACGGCGCCTTGCGGCGGGAGATGCGGCCTCAGCGTCTGCGGATCGAGCAGCAGCGGCGCATGGCCGGTGAAGCCCAATGCTGCATTGTCCGGGCCGGCGAGGCGTCCTTGCGCCGTTACCACGCCGCCCCGCCAATCGGCCGAGAGGACGAGACCCAGTGGCGCGAGATCAGGGCGGCTCGCCCCGGCGAGTCGAAGCTCCTCGCCGTCGACGACGAGGCGCCCTTCGGGCTGCCGGAGACTGCCGGCGAGCGTCGCTTCGAAGCTGAGTGTACCGCTCACATTCTGCTGTCCACCCAGTTCGGCGAGACTGTGCACTGGCAAAGCGGAACCGCGAATATGGAGCGTCAGGGTGGCCCGCTTGAGCGAGCCGTCTCCGGCGACACGGCCCGTGCCGAAGCTGAGGTCGAGGCCGGCGAAGGCGAGATCGTCGCCGCGGCGCGTCAGCAGCAGCGGCTTGTCCAGTTCTACCGGTAGCTTGCCTAGCGCGCCGGCGAGCCGCGTCACCCTGAGTTCGATGTCGTTCCCGTCAAGGCGCAGGTTGCCGCTCGTGTCCAGCGTATAGGCCTCGCCGGCCTTACCATGGGCCTTGGCATTCAGCGCGAAGCGGCCCGGTCTCTGCGCCTCGCCGGTGAGACTGAGGCTCGCTACGGTCGCCTTGCCGAGGGTCGCCTGTTCGACGGCAATCTCGACGCGGCCCGCCGGCCTCGTCGCGAGCTGCGTGAGCCGCACCGTGGCGCGCAAGCGTTCGGCGCGCATACCCTTGAGCGACAGCGCCTTGCCGTTGAGCGTGACATCGGCCGACTGCTCCTTGTCGCCGCTGAGGCGTGCCTCGAGCGCGGCACTGCCCGCCACCGGCGTGCCGAGCAGCGGCGACCAAGGTTTGAGATCGGGTGCGGTGCCGGTGAGCGAGCCTGCGATCCGCTTGCCGGAGAGGCTCAGCGCGAGGTCGCCGGCGAGATGCGTTCGCGCGGCGTCCAGGCGAATACGGCTCAACCGCAATGTGTCGCCGGCCAGCGCCGCGGCGGTCGATGCCGTGCCGTTCAGTCCGGCTCGGCTGAAGCGCACGTCAAGGGTTCCGGAAAGCTTGGCGAGATCGGCGATCGAAGCCTGCGCTTCCAAATGATCGAGGTTGAGATTGCCGGCGCGCAGCGCCTCGCCGCTGAGAGTCGCGCTGGCGGTAAGCGCCTGCGGCGAGCCGCTAAGCGTCCCCGTAATGCTGGCCGAGCCGGCCAATTGCGGGCCGAGGGCGGCAAGCCGCGGCAGCGCCAGATGGTAGTGGGCATCGAGGTTCCCGGTCGCGCTTCGGCTGCCGGAACCGGCAAAATTGGCGTTGGCAGCCTCGATGCTGATGTCACTGGCGCTCAGTACGCCATCGGCGGCACGCGTAACGGTCGCGGTGATCGTCGCCTTCTCGCCGAGCAGCCGATCGACCGCGCCGGTGCCGCTGCGTGGCGCGTCGAGGGTCCCGCTGACTACGGCGGTCGCACTGCCATCGGCCGCGGCGCGGAAATCGGCGGCAACGGCGAGCGCGCCGGAAGTGCCGCCGGTGAAGCGTCCGATATCCGGCACGTGCAAAGTCGCTTCGCCGGCAAGCCCGTCCACGCCGCCCGCAGCCCGAGCGACGAACTCGCTGCCGGCGTCCTCGATTTCGATCGCGTTCAGCGCGAGGTGCTTGGCGGCACGATCGAACTGCGCACCGAGCCGCCAGTCGAGCCTCTCGCCGAGTCCGCCGGGCAACGCGGTCGCGCCGGGTACGACGCCCCGCAAATCGCCGCTTGCCGAAATCTCGATCGGCGTGTCCGGGACGGAAGGATTACCCATGGCGCCGAGATCGATGGTCGCGCCGGCCGACGCGATGCGATCGTGATCGAACGCAAGCTGCCCGCCTGCGAGCGTGAGACGCGCCCGCGGCGCTTCGAGCGTGCCACCCAGCGCGAGCGACAGGTCCGCGGTGCCGCCGAGGCGGCCCCCCGCGAGCGCCGAAAGCGGCGCCAGATCAGGCAAGTTCAGCTTGCCCTGGCCCGACAGAGCGCCACTGTTGCGCGCAAAGGCTCCACGCGCGTTGAAGCGCGCGGCGCTCTCCGAGAGGGTAAGGTCTGTGAGGCGGATCTCGTCGCCGGAGAGATCGAGCGCAGCGGAAAAGTCGAGCGTGCCGGCGAGCAGCGGTTGCAGCCGCGCCGGCAGCAGCGCTGCAAGCTGCGCATTGCCGGTCGCGCTGACGCGATAGCCTGCGTTGCCGCGGATGCGGAATGCGGCATCGAGCGCCGCCTGCGTGCCGGCATGAAACGCGAGGCCGCCGCGCCAGTCCGCGAGCGGACCGCGGCCCGCGAGGTGTAGCACGATCGGAAGCGGCTCGGACTTGCCGAGCGCGTCGGCAAGGAGCCTGCCGCTCGGCTCTTCGACATCACCGGAGAGATCGAGCACCGGCGGCGTGCCCGAGAGCGCGAAATGAAGCTTCGCCTCGCCCGGCGTCGCGTCGATGCGGCGCAGCTCGAGATCGGCGGCGGCACTGCCGCCGCCGAGGCGGCCGCTGGCGTTCAGGGTCACTGCAACCGGCTCGCCGATCAACGCCGGCCCGAGTGCGAGGCGGTCGACGTGCAGTTGCTCCAGGCGCAGGGGGAGCGGCGGGTTCAACAGAGAGGATAGCTCGAGATGGGATGGTGTGGAGGAGAGGCGTCGGACCTCGACATCGCGCGCCGCAAGCCGGCGCACGGTCAACCGTCCGGCGAGCAGATCGGCCGGCGCGATAGAGATCCCAGCCCGCACGATAATGATTCGCGGACCTTCGGCATCGGCGATCTCGATCCGTGCCACGCGCAGGTCGAAGGGCACGAGACCTTCGAGGCCGCTCACCGTGACGCGCTCGCCGGGACCGGCGAGCGCGCGGCCCAGCGCGGCGGCGATCCAGGCGCGTCCGGGTGGCGTCTGCGCCAGTGCGAAAACGGCTGCGAGCAGCAGCAACACCCCTAGAACGATGCCGCCCGCGAGCCTCAGCGCCCTTAGACTCCTCGCCATTGCTCCTCGGCTAAAACGCCTGGCCGATACTTATATATACCTCGATCGGTTTGTCCCCCGGACGATGGGTGAAGGGTGTCGCAAGATCGAGGCGCAGGGGGCCGACCAGGGTGTAGTAGCGCAGGCCGACGCCCGCGCCCCAGAACAGGCTGGAGTTGTCGGGGAGGCTCGTCGGGTAGACGTTGCCGCCTTCGACGAAGGGGACGATGCCGATCGTGTCGGTGATGCGATAGCGCAGCTCGGTGCCGAGCTCCAGGCTGGATGCGCCGCCGACCGGCACCCCCGCAGCATCGAGCGGCCCCGCATGCTGAAAGGCGTAGCCGCGCACAGAACCCGCGCCACCGGCATAAAGCCGCTTGTCGGCCGGCAGCTCGTCCCGGCGCGCGCCGACGATGGAGCCAAGAGCGGCGAATCCGGCGAGGACATAGCGGCCGGTGTCGTCGAGCCGTTGATAGTGGCGCAGCTCCAGGCGAGAAGTGACGAAATCAAGGTTCGGGCCGGCCACGGCGTGATAGGGAGTCACCGTCAGGTTCTGCCGGCCGCCGATCGTCGGATCGAGCAGATCGTCGGTGGTGTCGCGGCGCAGCACGACCGGCAGGCCGACCAGCGAGTAGTTCTCGTCGCTCAATCCAAGTTCGTTCTCGTGCACCGTCGCGCGCTCGAAATCGAGGCCGGTGACCAGCGTCAGCGAGGGCAGGAGCGGACGTTCGACGCCGAGAAAGATCTGCGCGCGCCGGCTGTTGAAGGCGTCGGTCGTCTGCTTCAGCAGGCCGGCGTTGGCCACCAGAGCCTGATTGGGATCGATGAAATCGGGCTTGCGGAAATCGAGCGCCAAGCCGAGCTGGCGTTGCGCCACGCCGGCGGTGGCGCGCAACCGCTCGCCTTCGCCGAAAAGGTTGCGATGCTCCCAGAACGCCTGACCGCCGAGGCCGAGATTGGTGTTATAGGAGACGCCGGCGCCGACCGATCGCGGCGGCCCCTCGACCAGGTCGACGGTCATCGCCACCTCGCCGCCCGCGTCCGGCGATGCGGCATGATCGACGCGCACCGCGCTGAAGAGGCCGGTTCTCACCAGGCTCTCTCGCGTCGCCTCGACCTGGCGGCTGTCATAGGGACTGCCCTCCTTCCACGCGATTCGGCGCTGGACGAAATCGCGATTCACGCGCTTCAGTCCGTGGATCGCCAACCGGCCGAACCGCGCCGGCGGCCCGGACGAAACGGTGAAGCTCGCGCTCATTGTGTGTTTGGCCACATCGATCACGACCTTCCGATCGGTCACCGTGGCGAAAGGATGGCCGTCGCGGGCATAGACGTCGACGATGCGTGCCTCGGCGGCGGCCACGGGTGCAGAGCGCGCCGGTGCGCCGATATCGAGCCCGACGGCGCCGGTCCCCAGCTTGTCGAGGAGCGGCGGTGTGCCGCCTTCGGGCGTGCGGAACGTAATTTCCGCCAGCCGGAACAGTGGACCGGGCTCGATGGTGATGGTGACCTGCTCGGGCTTGCTGCTGGTGTCGAGCGTGTAGGAGACTTTTGCCTGCCAGTAGCCCTCCGCGCGCATCACCTGCGCCAGTCGTGGCAGATCGTCATCGGCGCGCCGGCGTAGCGCACCGTTGCTTGGCGGCGGCTTGTCCTGAAGTGCGATGAGCTGTGAGGCGGATTTAAGCGCATCGCTGATACGTGAATTGTCGAGACCCTGCAGTTGGAGCTCGGTCTTGTAGGTGATTTCGGGCGGCGCCGCGGCGAGCGCCGGCGCGGCGAACGGAGCCAGCGCCAAGGCCAAGCGCAGGGCGCGGCGTGTTCCGGTGAGTAGCGCACGATCCCCGCGCCTCGTCATCTCGGCCTGCAAGGAAGCGTTCCGCCCGTTGCCACCCGTTCTTCCCCGAACCTTCGCGCCCGCTATAGCGGGATTCGCAGGATAAAGTAACCCGGAGCGTTGCCGCTCCATCGGGCTGCTTGCCTCGCGCCGTCCGGTCGAGGAAGCTCTGCGCGGGAGGACCCGATGCGATGACCGAGAATCCGCGCTGGAAGCGCCGGCCGGCTGGATCGACCTGGGGCGATTTCGGCCCCGATGATCAACTTGGCCGGCTCAACCTGATCACGCCGAAGAAGGTGCTTCAGGGTATCGCCGAGGTGAAGGAAGGGCGCAGCTTCTGCTTGTCGCTGCCGCTCGATTATCCTGGCGGCAGCAAGCTCAATCCGCGCCGCCATCCGCCGGAATTGCGCCCGACGCTGCGCGGCGGTGGCCCCAATTTCAATTATCCGGTCGGCCGGGACGACCCGAAATTCACCGATGTCGTCTGCGACGATCTCGTGCTTCTGACGCTGCAATACTCGACGCAATGGGACACGCTCGCCCATGTCGGGCAGATGTTCGACGCGGACGGCGATGGCAGGCCGGAGATGGTCTACTACAACGGGTATCGCGCCGGTCAGCACGTCATCGGCCCGCGCGACTGGACGACCGGCAAGGAGCAACCGCATCAAGGAGCGCACGCCCTCGGCGTCGAGAACATGGCCGTGAAGGCGATTCAGGGTCGTGCCGTCATGATCGATCTCGAGGCGCATTACGGCCGTGAGCGCAAGCTCGTCGGCTTCGAGGATCTGATGGACATCCTCAAGCAGGACAAGGTCGAGATCGAGGAGGGCGATATGGTGTGCATCCGCACCGGCTTCGCCCAGCTCGTGCTCGACATGAAGAAGGAGCCCGACGAGAAGGTGCTGCATGGCGCTTGCGCCGTGCTGGACGGCCGCGACGAGCGCCTGCTCAACTGGATCACCAGGAGCGGTCTCGCCTCGTTGATCGCCGACAATTACGCGGTCGAGGCGTTTCCATCGCGCCCCTGCACCGGAGATCATTGCGCGGCGTTGCCGCTGCACGAGCATTGTCTCTTCAAGCTCGGCGTCAATCTCGGCGAGCTCTGGTATCTCTCGGAGCTGGCCGACCACCTGCGTGCGCAGAAGCGCAACCGCTTCCTGCTGACGGCGCCGCCCCTGCGGCTGCCCGGGGCGGTGGGCTCGCCCGCCACCCCGGTCGCGACCGTCTAGCGCGCCGCCAAATCGCCATGGTTGAATCGTGGCGCCAGCGATCGCGAGCAGGTCGATCAGTGTAAGGCGCAAGCCTACAAGGCGGCGGCCACGGCATTGGCCGCCCGGCTCGCCGGCGAGACTAGCGCAACGCCCTTTCCACCAGCGCGTCGAGCACCGTGGCGCCCTGGCCCGCCGCGCCCACCAGCACGGGGTTGAGATCGATCGAGGCGATCTGCCCCTCGGCCGAAGAGATCACCGCGCCGAGCCGCCATGCGGCGTGGGCGAGAGCCCCGACATCCGCGGGTTTTTCGCCGCGTATGCCCTTCAGGATCGGCGCGATGCGCAGCCGCAGGATCGCGGCACGCGCCTCGGCTTCGGAGAAAGGCGGCAGGAGCAGCTCGATGTCCGGCAAGGCTTCGACATATTTTCCGCCGTCGCCGATCATGACCACCGGACCAAAGACGGGGTCGAGCTTGGCGCCGAGGACGAATTCGCGCTGCCCTGCGACCATGGCGGCGATGATGATGCCGTCGGGTGAAGCACCGAGCTCTGTGAGCTTGGCGAGTTGTGCGGAGAACGCCTGGACTACCGCCTCTTCCGAGACGAGATTGAGCGCCACCAGCCCCAGCTCCGATTTGTGCGGCACGTCGGCCGAACAAGCCTTCACCGCAACCGGGCTGCCGAGCTCGCGGAAGGCGAGGCGCGCCTCGCGCTCGCTGCGGCAAAGCCGGTGCGGCACCACGCGGAGCCCGTGCGCCGCGAGCAGAGCAAGGCTCTCGGCCTCGTTGAGGAAGCGGCCGGTTCCCGGCGGCAGGGCGGCGGCGAGACGCGGCAGCGGCGGCGGGTCCGGGCGACGCAGCAAAGCCCAATGCCGTGCCAGCTTATCGAGCGCCAGGATCGCCTCGGTCTCGGCGGCGAAGGCCGGAATGCCGGCGGTGCGGAAGCGGTCGGCCACCAGCACCTGCGGCGCTGCCACGGCGACCGGCTTGCCGGTGAGGCGAGCAAATTCGGCCGTATCGCGGGCAAAGGCGTCGACGTCATAACCCTGGCCCGCAACCGGAATGGCGATCAGGAAGAGATCGGCGGCGGGATCGCGCGCGACGATCGGCAGGATGGCGCCGAAGAGCCGGCTGTTGGAGAGCAGCGCCGCGGTGATGTCGATGGGATTGGTGGTGGTGGCGAAGCCGGGCAGCACCTCGGCAAGTGCGCGCCGCGTATCTTCCGCGAAGACCGCGAGCGGCAAACCGAGCTCCTCGGCGAGGTCGGCGGCCATGACGCAGCTCGCGCCGGAATTGCTGATGGCAACGAGCCGCCTTCCTGTGGGCCGCCAGCCTTTGAGATACATCTCGACGGCGCTGACCAGCCCCGCCATGTCGCGCGCGCGCCAGATGCCGTGCCGGCGGAAGAAGTCGTCGACGACGCGATCCTCGTTGGCGAGCGCGCCGGTATGCGATTTGGCCGCGCGCTGACCCTGCGCGGTGCGCCCCGTCTTGAGCGCGACGATAGGCACCTGCCGCTCGCGCGCCCGCCGCGCCACTTCGGCCAGCATCGCCGCGTCGGGAACGGCCTCGAGATAGAGCAGCAGCAGCTCGACCCCGTCGTCCTCGATGACCGCACGAGCCAACTCGGCCACGCTCACATCGGCATCGTTGCCCGTGGCGTGGCAATGGCGCACGCCGATGCCGCGGGCGCGCAGCAGCCCATAGGGCACGGCGCTCATCGCGCCACTCTGACTGATGATCGCCACCGGCCCGTCCTCCGGCGGCGCTTCGAGGAACATCGTGGAGAAGCTCGCCACCGCGCCGGTGCCGAAGTTGACGAGCCCCTGCGAGTTCGGCCCGACGAGGCGCATGCCATGGGCGCGCGCCGCCGCGACCATGGCGCGCTCGGCGCGCATGCCCTCCGGCCCCGTCTCGCCGAATCCCGAGGCCATGCAGATGGTGAGCTTCACGCCGCGCTTCGCGCAGTCTTCGACGGCCTTGGCGGCGCTCTCGCCCGCGACCATGACGATGGCAAGGTCCGGCGCCTCCGGCAGGCTGGCGAGGTCGGGATAGGCCTTCACGCCTTGTACCTCGGCGCGGTTCGGATTGATCGGGTACAGCCGGCCGGCATAGCCCCAGCGCCGCAGGTAGAGGAGGGGCCTGCCGCCGACCTTGTTGGGATTCTCCGAGGCGCCGATCAGCGCGATCGATGCGGGATTGAGCGCGCGGCGGAGCGTCTCGTGCGAACTCATGGCTGTTCCTCCCGAAGCCGCACGAAGCGCGGCAGCGCGCGCGCGCCATGCGCTTCGAAGGTGGCGCACACGCGTTGGCCGATCGCGAGTCCAGGCTCGCCATGCGCCATCATGCGGAATCCTTCGTCGAGATCGACCAGCAGAATGGCATAAGGCGCGAGCTGCGCGAAGTCCGGTGTCGGCGCGCGCGTGACGTGGGTCACGGCATAGACGGTGCCGAGACCGCGCGAGGCTGCCCAATCCGGCGCGGCGCCGCAGCGGGCGCAGAAAGGACGAGCGTGCAGCTGCGCCGCGCCGCAATCCGGGCAGCGTTGATAGCGCAGCTCGCCTTGCGCGCAGCCCTGCCAGAACCGTTCGGCAAGCGCATCGGCCACGGCTCACTCCCGCCTCAGCACCAGGCTCACATGCGACGACATCACTCCGCCGTCGCCGTGCAGGAAGGCGATCTCGGGCTGGCGCACCTGACGTGCGCCGGCACGGCCGGCGAGCTGGCGCCCCGCCTCGACGAGGTGGGCGAGGCCGCCGGCGACGCCGCTATGGCCAAACGAGAGCAGGCCGCCATGGGTGTTGAGCGGCCAGAGCCCTTCGCGGCCGAAGACGCCGGCGCGCAACCGATCGGCCGCCTTGCCGCGCGGCGCAAATCCGGTTTCCTCGAGCAGCACCAGCAAGGTGATGGTGAAGCTGTCGTAGATCGCCAGGAAGTCGACGTCATCGACGCCGATGCCTGCTTCCTCGCGTGCGCGCTCGGCGCAGCCGGCGAGGCCGAAATCGGCAAGATCGGCGGCCGAGCTCACATGCTGATGCGGATGGGTCTGCGCCGCGCCGGCGATGCAGATGCGCGGCTCGCCCGGTGCGGCACTCACCACCAGCGCCGCCGCGCCATCGGATACCGGGCAGCAGTCGAGGAGCTTCAGCGGTGCGGCGATCGGTCGGGAGGCGAGCACTTCGGCGATGCTGATCGGTGTCCTGAACTGCGCGCCGGGGTGAAGCGCCGCGTGCGCGCGCATTAGCACGGCGAATTCGGCGAGATCCGCCTCGCTGATGCCGTGGACATGCATGTAGCGGGAGGCGATCAGGCCGTAATAGGCGGGGATGGTCGGGCCGAACGGCACCTCGTAATCGCGCTGGCCGACCTGCGCCAGCATCTCGACGGCGCTATCGCGGCCCTGGCCGCTCAGGCGGTTGTCGCCGGCGACCACCAGCAGGTTGCGGCATTCGCCGCGTTCCACCAGCCGTTCGGCCAGCATGACCATTGCCGCGCCGGTGGCGCCGCCGGCCTGGAGCGCATGCGCGTAGCGCGGCTTGAGACCGAGATACTCGGCAAAGAGCGTCGCCAGCATGAGATGCGGCAGCGTCCCGGAATAGCCGCAGAGCACGCCGTCGATCGCGTCGCGCTCCAGCCCTGCTTCAGCGAGCGCGGCCGATGCGGCGCTCGCCATCAGGCTGAGCGGTGTCTCGCCCTCGAGCCTGCCAAAGGCGGTGTCACCGACGCCGCTGATCCAGGCCATGTTCTCTCCGCCATCAACCGCTCGACAGAAGCGCCTCGACGCATTCTTGCACGGCCAGCGCCTCGCGGAAGCTCGGCAAGCCGTGCAACTTTCCGGACAGCATGTCATCGAGCGCGTCGAGCTGTGCCCGATACGACATCTCGCGCACCGACCCCTCGCCGAAATCGACGTCGAGCCAGCCGCCGTTGATGCGCCGCTTCAGACTGTACCAGTCATGCAGCTCGAACGCGCCCTGCCGGCCGGTAAGCCGCCAGCGATTGAGCTCCGGCACCGAACCGGCGACGCGCCCCTCGACGCTCACCGGCACCTCGCCCGCCTCGAGCCGCGCCACGACGCCGATCTCGGCGGCGCCAGGCTCGGCCGGGTAGTCGACGCGGCATTCGAGCAGACGCAAAGGGCCGAAGAGCCGAAGGCTCAGGAACAGAAAATGCGACAGCACCTCGCGCACGAAGCCGCCTTGCTCGCGTCGCGTCAGCCAGCGGGCCGCCTCCTGCCAGGCACGCGGCCAGCGCTCGAAGGCGAGCTCGATCTCGACGCGATCGACCGCCCCGAGCTCGCCGGACTTGAGGCCCGACGCGATGGCGCGCGCCGCAGGCGCCGACGCGAAGGGAAAATTGACGGCGGCGACCCGCCGCTCGCGCTCGATGCGGGCGACGCAGGCGCGGCTGGCTTCGGTATCGACGGCGAGCGGCTTCTCGCAGAACACCGCCTTGCCGCGGTCGAAGGCAAGATGGGCATAGCCGAGATGGCTGGCCGGCGGGGCGGCGATGTAAAGGCAATCGATTGCGGGATCGGCTATCAGATCGGCGGCGGTCACTGCGAAGCGCGCCTCCGGTGCGATCGTCTGCAGCCGCTCGGCTGCGTCGGCGGCCGGATCCCAGGCCGCGGTCACGCGGAAAGCAGGATGCTTTCCCATGTTGCGTGCCATCCGCTCTCCCATGACGCCCAGGCCGATAATCCCGATCCCATGCGCCATGCCGCCCGCCCTCGCTCTCCCTGGCCTGCCGAGAACGGGGTTTAGGCCGCGGCGTTTCCCGAGGCAATCCTCGGGCCACAGGGCCGCGCCGAGACTTATCCACACATTCGGCCATTCCGGGCGTGCCCCTTACACCCCCATAGGTAGCGTTGAGTAGTAAAACGACTTACTACTGCTACGACGGCAAGGATTCGTGGGTGCGGCGCGGACTTTCGCCAGGGCAATCTTCTATTTTTACCACGCAGCGAAGGCGCCGAGTCCATGGATAAATTCGCGCGTCTGTTGAAGACGCCTCTTGATCGGTCAGGAATTTTGCTCCACG
>Ga0134126_10001109_pt1 | contig 34189 bp, 31 predicted proteins | sample KB31752_FD_96881 | JGI IMG/M metagenome (GOLD analysis project Ga0134126, IMG submission 96881) | Terrestrial soil microbial communities with excess Nitrogen fertilizer from Kellogg Biological Station, Michigan, USA - KB3-175-2 | ecosystem: Environmental > Terrestrial > Soil > Unclassified ...
CGCTTGTTCATCTCCCCGTTCGTCTCATCGAAGCGCTTGTTCATCTCCCCGTTCGTCTCACCGAAGCGCTTGTTCATCTCCCCGTTCGTCTCACCGAAGCGCTTGTTCATCTCCCCGTTCGTCTCACCGAAGCGCTTGTTTGTCTCCCCGGCAAACGCGTCGAACTTGCTTTCCGTGCGTTCCCTGAACTCACGAAGCTCGGTTCTCAGGCCACGAACATCTGCCTTGATATCAACGATATCACTCTGCACATGCCGCACATCCGAGCGTAGCTCCGCTACCTGTATGGCAAGATCGCTGCTTTCATTAGCCACGACCGCATCCTCCGAAATCTCGCGCTTGCGTGCTGTTGATCTGCCCATAGTTCGTCATAGCCTCTCCAGATATGGCCCACTGAACCCGCTCACGACACACCATTCCGCTACAGCCACTTCGCACTTCGCGCCACGCCGTACAACAGCGTCCCCGCCAACGCGACGTATAGCCCGAACGCCCAGAGCTTCGCTGAGGACAAGGAGTCCTTGATCTCATCGAACCGCTTTTCCGTGCGCTCTTTGAACTCGCGTAAATCGGTTCTGAGGTCGCGAACATCTGTCTTGATATCAACCATGTCCTTCTGCACATGCCGTACATCAGAGCGTAGCTCTGCTACCTGCACGCCGAGATCGCCGCTCTCATTGACCACTGCCGCATCCTCCGAAATCTCGCGTTTCGCGCCAACCCATGGCTCATATCGCACCCGGCCTCTTCCGTTGATTGCCTCGGTCATTTTCCGCAAGCTGTCATTGTATGCAAACCAAAGTTTTAAGTGAGCGAGTGTTTGATAAAAATTAAAGCGCCGTGTTGGATCGACGCCGCTTTACCTACACGCTTATTCTCACGCTTACTTCGCGACCAAAAGCCGACGTCGCATTACCACGCGAATTACCACGGTGCCCACAGCAGCCGGAAGGCGACGAAGATGTCGACGGCACACTTGCCGTATCGTATCTTCGGAACCTTGCGAGGTATGAAGGCAGGTGGTCCAAATGACAACTCATGAGGGCGGATGCCTCTGCGGGAAGGTGCGCTTCCGAGTCACCGCGCTACCAATCGACAGTGGCTACTGCCATTGCAGGATGTGCCAACAGAACTCCGGTGCACCAGTAGTAGCCTGGGCCACCTTCCCCATCGCGAGCTTCTCGTGGATTGCAGGGAAGCCAGGCAGCCATGCGTCCTCTGCGCGCGCCAGGCGCAGCTTCTGCGCGAACTGTGGCAGCTATCTGGTCTTCATGAGCGAGGACACACCGGCAGAGGTAAGCGTGAACACGGCCTCCTTCGATACTCCAGAGGCATTCCCTCCACGCAAACACATCTTTGTCACCAGTCAGATCCCCTGGCTACACATCGAAGATGATCTGCCCCGGCACCCTGACTACGGTCAGCCGGTCTAACACAAATCCGATCTACCCCGCCGCACAGGCACCCGCTGTCCGATTGAACCGGCAGTATAGAAACTGCTGCTCCGCGCCCCAGGGGGTGCGATGAACGGTGAGCAACGAGTCGGCCAACTGGAACTCCGACCCCAGCTCGCGGGCGAGCGCAGCGCTGTCATACCGAGCCACAGGTAGCCCACTGCAGCGCTGCGGCCCTTCGGGGCCAAACGTCGCGAGAATCACATGTCCCCGCGGCTGCACAGCGCGGTGCAGTGCCTCGACGTAGCGCGCACGATCTTCGGCATCGACCAGAAAATGAAACACCGCTCGATCGTGCCAAAGGGCATAGCGCCGCGTGGGGTTGAAGGCAGTCACGTCCTCCCGCACGAAGGTCACCCGTGCGCCGCGGTCTCCCAGACGCTCGCGCAACCTGCCCAATGCTTCGGCGGATAAATCCAGAACGGTGATATCACCGTATCCAGCCTCCAGCCACTCATTCACAAGAAGTGAAGCACCGGCGCCAACATCGATGAGCGCGTCGCTCTGACGCACGCCAGTCGCGCGAACGAGCTCCAAGGAGTGCACCGGTCGAGCCTCGTACCAGCTCACCTCGGTGGCTGATTTCGTCCCGTATACGTTGTCCCAATGCGCCTGCAGCGTGGCCTTCCCGGTCATGGGATTTCCGTCAGGCGCGTTTGGACTGCAACGCCAACCCCACGCCGAATGCTACAAACATCCCGCCAGTCACCCGATCGCAGGTTTGCACTACGCGCGGCTTCTCGAGGAAGCGCGCAATCGGCCGGGTCGCGAGAATCAGGGAGGCGAACCAGATGAGGCCCTGCACAGCGTGGATAGCTCCGAGCAGCAGGATGAAGGGCGCGACCGCAAAACCATGCGGCACGAACTGCGGGAGGAAGGAAACGTAGAACACCCCAACTTTGGGATTGAGAAGATTGTTCAAAAGACCTGTTGCGAAGTCGGCGCCTTTGGGATTGCGGTCGCCTTCTGCGGGAACAAAGCTACGGCGCGGGTAGCGCAACATCTTGTAGCCCATCCAGACGAGATAGCCGCCCCCTACCCAGCGCAGGATGGTGTAGGCGATCTGTGAGGCCGCGAGCAGCGCGCCCAAACCCAACGCCACCAGGACAGCCCACGCGAAACAGCCGACACAGACTCCCAAGCTCACCAGTGCCGCTCGCCGCGCGCCGCCTGTGGCAGCCGTTCTCAGCACGAGCGCCGTATCCAAGCCGGGCACGATGGTCACCAGAGCAGCAGCTGCAAAGAAAGCGCCGAGAGATGCGTAAACTGACGTCACTGGCAGTCCTCCCGTAGTCCCACGGCGCTACCTCACGACTCGATCAGGACGAACGTCCGCTCCTGCGGTAAAAGCGCCGCAATCTCTTCTGCAGACACTACATCATCGGCCCAGATTTGCAGAAGTTTCTCGCTCGACAAGGGAACCCGTACGTGGAACTGCACGATCCGACGCTGCTGGACGACGTTGAACACATCCTCGCGCGCGATTTCAGCAGCATGGCGGACCGTAAAACCAAAGGGCCGGCGACGGCGGCCGCGCAACACGATACTGTTCCGTTTGAAAACGATCTCGCCGGCACCGAACAGCTGCCAATGGCTCGCCGGGTGAGGCAGAAGGCGCGACCACGGGCTCGGATTAGAAAAATAAACCGGAAAAGCCGTGATACTTTCTACGGGCGCGAAAGTGGGTCCGATCGCTGACATCGTTTACCAGGCCATTAAAGCCCCAAGGCTCCGTGAGGTCAATCGTGCGCCTGCCAATTGCAATCGCCATGGCGATACTTTGCGCCATACCGCTAGACGGACGGGCCACGAACAGCCCCGAAACCACGGCTCAAATCGATGCGGCCGTACAGGAGTGGCTCGCCACCAGTGGCGCCCCTTCCGTTTCCATCGCGTTGGTACAGGACGGCGCGCTGGCCTATGCGCATGCCTATGGCAACGCGCGACTCGCACCGGATACCCCGGCGACAACCTCCATGCGGTATCCGGTTGACTCGGTGTCCAAGGAATTCACCGCGGCAGCTGCGTTACTCCTGGTCGAGCAGGGCAAGTTGTCACTCGATGACACTGTGGGGAAGTGGTTTCCGGACCTTGGCGAGGCATCCAAAGTCACGGTGCGGCAATTACTCAACCACACCTCCGGCCTGCGGGATTTCTGGCCACAGGACTTCGTACCCCCGGAAATGCTGCGCGCTACCACGACGGCGGGCATCATCAATGAGTGGGCGCGGCGCCCACTCGACTTTCAGCCGGGGACGCAGTGGCAATACTCGAATACCGGATATGTCGTCGCCGGAGCCATTATCGAGAAAGTCAGCGGTGAGCCGCTGATGGGCTTCCTTCATCAGCGGATATTCACTCCACTGAAGATGGAACGTGTCACGGAGGATGACACCCGTGCGCTGCCCGAGAGCGATGCGCGAGGTTATACGCGTCAGGGCCTGGGCCCCGCGCGACCAGCGCCCAAGGAGGGCTCGGGTTGGTTGTTCGCAGCCGCGGGATTGGCCATGACGCCCAGCGACCTGGCCCGTTGGGATATCAGCCTGATCCATCGCTCACTGCTACGGCCGAGCTCCTACGAGGCCGAGCAGGAGCGCGTCACACTCAAAGACGGAACGAAGAAAGACTACGGCCTGGGGCTCGACATCCAGCATTCACAAGGTCGGACACGGATCGGACACGACGGCGCAGGCTCGGGCTTCCTGTCGGCCAACAGAATCTGGCCCGACGAGAAAATCGCGATTATCGCCCTGACCAACGCCGACTGGGCCGATCCGGATGACCTTGTGGATCGCATCGCTTTCGTCGTGCTGCCGCCCACTGCGGAAGAGGCGCGTGCCCGCGCGGTGTTTGCGCAGTTTCAGCGCGGCCTGGTCGATCGGTCGTCATTCACTGAAAGCGGCAACAGTGTGATCACGGAGGAGGCTCTGACCGACATGAAGGCCAGCCTCGGTCCTTTGGGAGCACCCGTGCTGATCCAGCTGGAGCGCCAGAGCAAGCGCGGCGGCATGATCACCAGAACGTGGCGGATTCTATGTCACTCGAAACGACTGCGGGCCATCGAAAGAGGCTACCCGGATGGCAAGCTGGAGGAGTTTCTGGTGACTCAGCTGAATGATTGAACAGCTCGAGGCGCTAGAGGTTGACGCTCACCGAGGCGAGGACTATCCGTGGTGAGCCAAGATGCGCCAGCAGACTGCCGGTATTCGCGCCAGTGAGGTTGCTGGGCCCGATCGTCGACCAGTAACGCCGATCGGTGACATTGTTCACCGCAAGACGCCAGGTCACCGCTTTGCTGAAAAGCTGCGCGGTGTAGCGCGTACCGACATCGAAGAGATTGTAGCCGGGCGCCACGAACGAATTTGCGTCATCGGCGGCGCGCGTGCCGGAAAACTGGTAGTCGAAGGTCGCGACCAGCCCTGCGAGGCCGGGCACCCGGTACTCGAACAACATGTTGCCTTTGACCTTGGGCGCACCGACGTAACTCTTGTCGTTTGTCGCCAGCAGCGGCGTGTGTTCCAGCTTCGCGCTCAGCAAGGTCACACCACCGTACAAAGTCAGGCCATCGACAATCTCGCCGACGGTGGACAGCTCGAGACCTTTATTGACCTGCTGGCCGCTGATCTCGAAGAGATTGTCCGCCGTGTTGGTATCGGCAAACGGCCGCTCGATGCGGAACAAGGCGGCGGTGAAATCGAATTTTGCCAGGCTCGCCTTGTACCCCAGCTCATACTCCTTACTGCGATAGGGAGGCAGACTCACGCCGGCATTGGCGGCGGTCCCCGGCGCAGTGTCGCCTGCCTGCAGGCTGCTGGCATACGTGATGTATGTCGTCATATTCGCAGCAGGCTTGAACAGGATGCTTCCTGTCGGGCTCACGCCGTGATTGACGTAGCGGGTCGTGATGGCGCCCTTGGTATTGTAGTTATTGGTATGAAACCAGTCCTGGCTGACGCCCACGCGCGCCAGCCAGTAGTCATTGAACCGCAGGGTGTCGTTTAAATTGATGCCCTGCTGGTAGTTGTTGGCCGAATCATAGTTCGCCAGCACGAACGGCGGCCCGCGCACCGGCTCCGGGAAAATCACGGGATCGTAGATGTCGGCGGTTCCGAGGCGCACGCTCGCAGGCGATGCTGGCGTTGTGACACTGTAACTCTGCGCCTTGTAACCGGCCGTGCCGAGTGTCAGATCGTGACCAATACCCCAGGTGTCGAGACTTCCATTCAAATACGCGGTATCGCTAGTAATGATGAACCGAGGCGCAAACCCTTGAGCGAATGAGGAAGTGTAAGCGCCGGCGCTCGAAGTCAGGTTATTGACCGGCGTATTGATGACGCGCGACGCATCCTGATTCAACACGCCCACGACCAGATGCCAGTTTGAGCCGATATCCTGCTTGACCCGGGCGCTCGCGATGCGCGTATGAAGATCCACGCCCGCATAGGACTGTCCATATCCAATACGGTCTGGATCGGGCGCGGGCGGCAGGTGGATGCTCTGCCCGTATGTAAACCAACCGGGGTATCCCTTGTCGATGAGACGGTAATCGCTGTAATTCAGCTCCAGCACCCCATGATCCCAGGGGCGTACGTCAATGCCCAGGTCGCCCAACGAGCGTCGCTGATGACTTGCATCGACGTAACCCTCACCGCTGCCGTACAGCGCATTGAGCCGGTAGCTGAAGATCCCGCCCGGATCGATTTTGCCGCCCAGATCCACCTTGGCCGTGCCGATGCGGTCGCTCGTGTATGACGCAGTGACTTCACGCAGGTCATAGTCCGTCGGGCGCTTGGAGACAAAGTTGAACATGCCGGAGGGGTTCGCCGGACCATATAACGAGGCGGACAGGCCGTTGACCACTTCGATCTGTTGAAACTGTTCCAACGCCATGGCCACGGTAATGAACAGGGTCATGCCATCCAGACGGGTGTTCTGGAAGTTGCCTCCCTGTATGCCGCGGGTCTGCGGGCGCAGGATGTCCGGCCCTTGTTGCTCCTGAAAGGCCACCAGCGGCAGGTACTTCGAGACATCCTTGAAGTTGATCGCCTGGGAGTTTTCGATCAGATCCTGCGGCAGAATCCCGATGGAGTACGGAGTATCCAGAACCGGTGTCGTGCCCAGGGGCCCGACGGAATCCACACCCGGCACCCGGTAGTTGCTCTCGTTTTCCCGTATTCCGGTAACCACCACGCGTGGCGTAGCACTCTGCGCAGGCGAAGCAGGGGACTGTTGAGCGTCGTCGGCATGTGCCGCAAGGGTCTCGAAGATCAGGGGCAAAAGCGCAAGCAGCGCGGGAGCATTCGCTTTATCCATGTCTTCTCCCCATGAAGAGCGCCGAAAGCTACCATGAGGGATAACCGCTAACGATATGAACGAGCGAGCATAAGTTGCCCGTGAAGGGCATTGGCTATAATCGGAAGGTAGAGACGGACGGCGACCACGGATACCGCTACGGCAATCACACCGCAAATGGCTCAGGAAGCGATCGAGGCGCGGATCACCCCGCTGCCAGCCGAATCGCGACCCTTGGAGCACTGCATCGGCGCGACGTTGCGGCAGCATGTGTACGCCGAGCGCGATAACCCTCCGTTTGACCGCGTCTGCATGGATGGCATTGCCGTCAATAGCGACACGTTGAGCCGCGGCCTTTCGCGTTTCGCCATTGAAGCAACACAGCCAGCCGGGGCACCGGCTGTAACGCTCGCGAATGCAGATAACGCTGTCGAGGTCATGACCGGCGCGATGCTTCCGCACGGCACGGACTGTATCATTCCCTTGGAAGAATACGAGCTCACCGGGAATATCGCCGCATTGCGGGCCGGCACTGTTGGCACTCCATATCGCAATGTGCAGCGCCGTGGATCGGACAGTGAGCCTGGCGTTCCCATGCTCACGGCCGGCGCGCGATTGGGTCCGCCCGAGATCGCGGTAGTGGCATCAGCCGGTCTCGCCAGCGTGCAGGTAAGTCGTGAGCCGCGCTTTATGGTGATCTCGACGGGCGATGAGTTGGTGGAGCCCGGGCAGCCCATCGCAGAGCATCAGGTGCGTCGCTCCAATGCCTACGCCGTCGTCGCCGCTCTTCGCAAGCGAGGCTTCGAAAAAGTGGGCAACGACCACATTCCGGACGAGGCGCAGCGTCTACACGCCCACTTGGCTCAACACCTTGCTGATAACGACGTGTTGATTCTGAGCGGCGGCGTTTCGAAGGGAAAATTCGATTTCGTGCCGCAGGTGCTGAAGAGCCTCGCGGTGGAAGAAGTGTTCTACCAAGTGGCCCAACGGCCCGGCATGCCGCTGTGGTTCGGCGTCGGCCCTGCCGGCCAGGCGGTGTTTGGCCTGCCAGGCAATCCGGTTTCCACTTTGGTGTGTTTGATTCGTTATGTCGTGCCGGCAATGACGGCTGCGATGGGTACGCGTCGGACCGCCCCCGAGCCGATTTCACTGGCTGCGCCGGTCAAGTTCTATCGCCAGTTCGCGTACTTCCTGCCCGTCTCGGTGCGTTACGACGAGCGCGGACGCGCACTAGCCGTGCCGCAACCTACAAATGGACCGGGAGATTTTCTCGCCCTGACTCAGTCGGACGGATTTGTCGAGTTGCCGCCGCGATCGGAGCCGTTCCCAGAAGGGTTCGTGTGCCCCCTTTATCGTTGGTAAGGCCCCGCCTCCCGCTCGAGCCGTCCCGCGATCGCGGCAAGATCGGCCCGGGTGTTGAGGTTGGCGAACGCTTCGGCCGCTTGGAAATGAACGTGCGCAGCTCCGAGGCTTTCCAACATAAACCATGTCGGTGGATGAGCGCCGCCCGCAAGCGCTGCGATGACTTTCGGCAAAGCACTTACCGCCCACACCGCACACAACGGCTGCCGGCCGTCAGCGGTTTCTGCCATGGCAGAGCCGTCGCCTGCTGCATGGATGAGCCGCGGAAACAGATCGTCAGGAAGCAGCGGCGCATCACACGGGCTTACGGCGAGGGCCCCGGCACCAAGCTCTTGCGCCCAGGCAAGTCCCACTTTCACGCCAGCCAACGGACCGGCGGCATCACCCTGAGCGTCATACAACACGGGCAGGCCCTCGGCTCGAGCCAGAGCTTCGGTCTCGGTTCCCGGCCGGCTATTCACAGCCACAGCGACGCAGCTCTTCTGCAAGCGTCTCACCGCCCACATCAACAGCGGCGTGCCGGCAAGCCCCGCGACCGCCTTCTCCCCGCCGAACCGCACAGAGCGCCCTCCGGCAATCACGATGCCGGCCACTGATAGAGGTTTTGGATCGACGGCCATGAGAGCGAAATATACGGCAATATACTTGGGACGGCTGATTGCAGTCGGTATCGTGGCTCTATCAGCCACCGCCGGTCCAGCCGCGCAGGCCCAAAACGACGCGGCCAGGCAGTCAACCGCTCCTGGGGAGCCGACGGTCGAGATCTTCGCAGCCGGCAGCTTGCGCGGCGTGGTCGGCGAGCTCGCCAAGGAAGCCGCCGCCACCTTTCACATCGAGGTCGAAGCGAGCTTTGGCGGCTCCGGATCCATGCGTGAACGCATCGAGAAAGGCGCGACGCCCGATATGTTGATGTCCGCCGATCTGGGATCGCCGCGCAGGTTGGAATCCCAAGGCCGCACGGTCGTGCCGGTAATTGCCTTCGCCCGCAACCGAATGTGCATCGTGTCGCGACGATCGGCCGGAGTAACGGCCAAGAATCTCACCGAGCGTATGCTCGCGAAGGATGTGAGAATAAAGACGTCGATGCCAATCGTGGACCCGTCGGGTGACTATGCATGGGCGATATTCAATCGCATCGATGCCTTGCATCCCGGCATGGGCGCAAAGCTCAAAGACAAGGCCCGGGCTGTCATGAGCGCCAACGCCACTGCGGCTCCCGGACAGAGCGCCGCGGCGGCATTGTTCGCATCGAAGCAGATCGACATGTCCATCACGTACTGCAGTGCCTCAGGTACCCTCGCAAAAGAGCTACCGGAGCTGACCAGCCTGGTCGTGCCGCCGCAGCTCGACCCAGACCCTGTCTATGGACTTGCGCTCCTGTCGGACAAGCCGCAGGCGCAGCGCGTGGCGTTGTTCTTATTGTCCGAAAAGGGCCAGGCCATCATCGCCCGCAACGGACTGCTGCCCCTGATGGACAAACCTGACCGCGAGCAACCCCGACCATGACTAGCGCCCAGGTGCTCGGCATTGCCGGATGGAGCGGGTCTGGAAAGACGACGCTCATCACGAAGTTGATTCCCCTGCTGGGACAGCGCGGTGTCCGCGTTGCCACCCTCAAACATGCTCACCACGCCTTCGACGTGGATCAGCCGGGGAAGGACTCCTACGAACACAGAAAGTCCGGTGCGGTGGAAGTCATCGTCTCGTCGGCGCGACGCTGGGTACAGATGCACGAGGTCGGTACCGGCACGGAGGCAACGCTTGCGGAATTATTGCGGCGTCTCTCACCCTGCGACCTGGTGCTGGTGGAGGGGTTCAAGACGGAGCGCCATCCCAAGTTGGAAGTGTTCCGGGCAGCGGTGGGTAAGAGCCCGCTGCACCCGCAAGACGAGCGCATCGTGGCGATCGCGAGCGATCAGGGCTTTCCCGGAGTCGGAATACCGGTCGTTGACATCAACGACATCGCCGCCGTCGCGGATATGGTCATGGCGCGGTCGGAACCGCTTGATCGGGTGTTAGCGGTGTTGAACAAGCTGGCGCCTTCCGCTTAGACCGACTCGACCGCCTCCGCCTCCGACACCGGCGACACCCGCGCGGCGCAGAACTTGAACTCGGGGATCTTACCCGCCGGATCCAGTGCCGGGTTGGTCAGCAGGTTAGCGGCCGCTTCGGCGTAACAGAAGGGCATGAACACCATTCCCACCGGTACATCGCTATCCGCCCGGCACTTCACCTCAATGGCGCCGCGTCGCGTCTCCAGACGCAACTTGTCACCAGGATAAAGGTCGAGCCGCTTCAACTCGCGCGGCGCCAGAAACACCACCGCCTCCGGCTCGAGCGCATCCAGTACCCCGGCGCGACGAGTCATGGCACCGGTGTGCCAGTGCTCCAGCACGCGGCCGGTGGACAGAACCATGGGATAGTCCATGTCGGGAATCTCATCGGGCGGCCGGATGTGCGCCGGAACGATCCTGGCGCGACCGCTCTCGGTTGGGAATCCGCTGTCGAAAATGATGTCGTTGCCCGGCACGTTGGGAGCATCGACCGGGTAGGTGACAGAGCCTTCGCGCGCCACACGCTCCCACGTGATGTTGTTGAAAGAGGGCATGGTGCGCGCCATCTCGGCAAACACATCGGCTGGACCGGAATAATTCCAAGGCAGACCGAGCCGTTTGGCGACCTCCTGAATGATCCACAGGTCCTGACGTGCATCACCCGGAGGCGGCAGCACCGGATTGGCCATTTGCACGCGACGGTCGGTGTTGGTAAAGGTTCCGGCTTTCTCGGCGAAGGCCGACGCCGGCAAAACCACGTCGGCGTGAAACGCGGTCTCGGTGAGAAACAGATCCTGGACCACAAGATGATCCAGCATCGCGAGTGCCTGGCGGGCATGGTTGAGGTCTGGATCCGACATGGCCGGATTTTCGCCCTCAATATACATGCCGCGAATCTCGCCCGCGTGCACCGCATTCATGATCTCGACCACGGTGAGACCGCTCTTCGGATCGAGCTTCTGACCCCAGAAGGCCTCGAACAGCTTGCGTACCTCAGCCTTTTCCACCGACTGGTAATCGGGATAGACCATCGGGATGAGGCCCGCATCGGATGCGCCCTGCACATTGTTCTGGCCGCGCAGCGGATGCAGTCCGGTGCCTTTGCGTCCGATCTGGCCCGTGATGAGAGCGAGCGCAATGAGACAGCGTGCGTTATCTGTGCCGTGTACGTGTTGGCTGATGCCCATGCCCCAGAAGATGATCGAGGCCTTCGAGGTAGCGTACAGGCGGGCAACCTCACGCAGCGTGTCGGCGTCGACGTCGCAGACCGCAGCCATCTTTTCCGGAGTGAACCCCGCAATAGTCGCTTTCAACTCCTCGAAGTTCTCGGTGAACGCGGCGATATATTCCTCGTTGTAAAGTTTCTCGCTGATGATTACGTGCAACATGGCATTGAGCAGCGCCACATCGGAGCCCGGCTTGAACGACAAGTGCCGGTAAGCATGCCGCGACAGAGCCTGGCGGCGCGGATCAATGACGATCAGCCTGGCACCCTTCTGCTTCACGGCATTCTTGATGAAGGTCGCAGCGACAGGGTGGTTCACTGTCGGGTTTGCGCCAATGACAATGATCACCTCGGCATCCAGGGCAGCCTCAAACGGCGCCGATACCGCACCAGAATTGAGCCCTTCCATCAAGGCCGCGACAGAGGACGCGTGACACAGACGCGTGCAATGGTCGACGTTGTTAGATCCAAAGCCTGTTCGAACGAGCTTCTGGAACAGGTAGGCTTCCTCGTTCGACCCTTTTGCCGAACCGAAGCCCGCCAATGACTTAGCTCCGCGGGCATCGCGAAGCTGCTTCAAGCCGGCGGCGGCGCGATCCAACGCCTCGTCCCAAGTCGCTGCGCGGAAGTGCGTCCAAGGGTTGGCAGGATCCACCTGGTCGTAGGGATCCTTCTTGGCGTTGTCCAATCGAACCAAGGGCTGTGTGAGCCGGTGCGGATGATGCACGTAGTCAAAGCCAAACCGCCCCTTCACGCACAAGCGGTTGTGGTTGGCAGGGCCGTCACGTCCTTCGGCGTAGACGATCTTTTCGTCTTTCACCTTGTAAGAGACCTGGCAACCGACGCCGCAATAGGGACACAGCGAGTTAACTTCTCGCTCGGGGTAGACGATGCGCGTTTGATTCTGATCGAGATAGGCCGAGGGCATCAGCGCGCCCGTCGGGCACGCCTGCACACATTCGCCACAAGCCACGCACGTCGATGCTCCCATGGGATCGTCGAAATCGAACACGACCTTGGAGCCATGTGAACGGTAGGCCATGCCAATGACGTCGTTAACTTGCACCTCGCGGCAAGCACGGACACACAGATTGCACTGGATACAGGCGTTGAGATTGACACGCATGGCCGGATGGCTGGCATCGGGCTCCCAACGCTCGGCAGCCGGGAAGCGACTGACGTCCAACCCGACGAAATCCGCCTGACTCCAGAAGTGGGACGTCGGGTCATGCGAGGTCTGCCGCTCCGGCTGGTCGGCGAGCAGCAACTCCAACACCATGGACCGGGCCTTCGACGCGCGCTCCGTCGCGGTCTTCACTTTCATGCCCACCGCTGGCACGCGCTTGCAGGATGCGGCAAGCACACGCTCGCCTTCGATCTCCACCATGCACGCACGGCAGTTGCCATCGGGGCGGTAGCCCGGCTCCGGCTTGTGGCAAAGATGGGGGATGTGTGTACCGAGTCGCTTCGCCACCGCCCAGATGGTTTCTCCGGGTTGTGCCTCGACCTGCACGCCATCGAGCTCGAACGCGACAGCTGGCGTCTGAAGATTCTTCGCGTCGATCTCGCCGCTGGGAATCGTACCGGCTTCGCCGCCGTCTTTCGCTCCTTGTGAATACGTGCCGCCGGAGTTGGGTTGGGGCGCACCTGTCGGACCGCCGGCATCCTGGCGCTCGGATGCGCGAACCACCTTGGGTTGGCCCGTTTTGTTGGGCTCTAGCCCGACCTCGCCGCTCACCTTGCTGCTGGTCATCGTCATTTACCTGTGGGGAAAAGCTCCGGAAAGAACCGCATCACACTGGTCAGAGGATTCGAGGCAGCCTGGCCCAGGCCGCAGATCGAAGCATCGCGCATGCATTGGGACAGCTCGCCAAGGAGCTCCGTGTCCCACTCGCCTTGCTCCATCAACATCCGCGCCTTTTCGGTGCCAGAGCGGCAGGGGGTGCATTGGCCGCAAGACTCATCCTCGAAGAAGCGCATGAGATTGAGCGCCGCTGCCCGGATATCGTCCTGGTCCGAGAGAACAATCACCGCGGCTGAGCCGATGAAACAGCCGTACTTCTCCAACGTCCCGAAATCGAGCGGGATGTCATTCATGGAAGCAGGCAGTATGCCGCCGGAGGCGCCACCGGGCAGATAAGCTGTGAACTTGTGCCCCTCGCTCATACCGCCGCAAAACTCGTCAATCAACTCCTGAACCGTCACTCCGGCAGGCGCAATCTTCACGCCCGGGCTCTTCACCCTGCCGGAAACCGAGTACGACCGCAGGCCGAGGCGTCCATTACGACCGTGGCTTTTCCACCAGTCCGCGCCACGCTCGATGAGATCACGCACCCAGAACAGGGTCTCGACGTTGTTGATCAGCGTGGGCCGCCCGAAGATCCCAACCTGGAACGGAAACGGCGGTTTGTGGCGGGGCAGACCGCGCTTACCCTCGATGGACTCGATGAGGGACGACTCCTCGCCGCAGATGTAAGCGCCCGCCCCACGCCTGAGATGAATCATCGGTCCGCCAGCGGGAAGCTTCGCGATCTCGTTCTTCAGAATCTCGCGAGCAATCGGATACTCGTCACGGATGTAGATGTAGATGTCAGTCGCTTCGACGACGTGCGCCCCGATCAACGTGCCTTCGAGGAAGCGATGCGGATCGGAGTTGAGAAAGTATTGATCCTTGAAGGTTCCGGGCTCACCTTCATCACCGTTGACGGCCATGAGCCGCGGACCCGGCTCGCCGCGCACCGATCGCCACTTGCGCCCGGCAGGAAACCCCGCACCGCCGAGGCCGCGCAGCGAGCTGTCATCCAGAACTTTCAACACCGCTTCGACGCTCAGGCTACCGGCGCGTAGTCGCTCGAGCGCCTGGTATCCGCCGGCAGCCCGATAGGCGTCGTAATCAATGTAGTCGGGAACGTGCGGGTGGGTGTCCTGATGGGCGACTGCAGACTTGACGGTGGCGAGGGTCGCATTTTTCAGAAAGTTATGGCCCACCTCCGCGGCCGGTGCGTGATCGCAGAGGCCGACGCAGGGTGCGCGCACTACTCGGACATGATCTCCTAACTGTCCGTCGAGCGAGCTCAACAATCGATCTGACTGAAACATAGCGCAGGTGAGACTGTCGCAAACCCGGACCGTCAGCGGAGGAACGCTTGGCGCGCCCTCTTTCACCACGTCGAAGTGAGCGTAGAACGTTGCCGTTTCGAAGACTTCCGCGAAGGCCAAGGCCATGTAATCCGCGAGGGCGGCCAAGTGCGCGGCGGAGATCTGGCCGTAGGTGTCCTGAATCCGGTGCAAGTACTCAATGAGGTGGGTGCGTTCCCGGGAAGCGTCGCCCAGCAACCCCTCGATTTCCGCCTGTGCGTGGGGGTCGACCTGTCGCCCCTTGGGCACCGACCGCGCGCGGTCCCGCCCACGGCCCGGGTGCTCGAATTTGCGGATTTTGGCGACGTCGATAGCGGTTTCGTGCGTGCTCATATGACCGATCGTAGCGGAAGGACCAGACAGGCGGGAGAAACTCCGCCGGAGGTGGCCCGTCCGGGGTCAGGTATCCCATATTTGGCACACTCAGGCGGGCTAAGGTTCCCGGGAACCCGGGCACAGACAGGCAGGCGAGCGCCGAACCCAAAACACCCGCCCGCTGCGGCACATCACCGCTTCATCGCCACCATGGCCTCAAAGTTCTTACCCCGACAATGACAGTACTTCTCCTGGCACCGGCGGCAACACAACCGGTCGGCGACGTCCTTGAGCAACTTTTCCGGCCCGTGGCGCTCGATCAACTTGCGCGCGGGAATCTCCGCCATGTGTCGGCAACACCGGCACCGCAGCGACAACGACCAGAGTCCGCCGAAATCACCGAGTCGTCGAACTTTCTGCAGAGGCATCACCATGCGCGCTAGCGTGCACCTTGCACGAAGATCTCGTCCAGCCAGTGCTCCTAACGTGTCAGTACTGGATGCTTGCGCACACTGCTGATAGATTGACCGCGATGAGATCCGCAAGTCCCGGGCGCACGAATGTCGCGCCCTCCATGCCGCCGATGCCCCCAGACAACATCGGTGGCTTTCGAGTGCTGTTGGCTTTACGCAAGAACGCTTATCGGGCGTTTCCACCGCGCTGCCTCGACGAGCCGGTCGTGACACTCGGAGCCGCAGGGCGCTACCTGGCTCTGGCCACATCTCCCGACGCCATTCGACACATCATGCTCACTCACGGCGAGGATTACGTGAGGCTGCCGCTGGGGCGACGGGTTCTCGGACCAATCGCCGGTCGCGGGCTCATCGTCAGCGAGGGACAAACATGGCGAGAGCAGCGGCGCGCGATGGCACCCGCGTTCACGCCGCGCAACGTTCCTATCATGGCTCAGCACATCATGCGATGTACTGAGACATCTTGCGATCGGCTCGCACGCACTACCGGCAAGGAAGTGGACCTGCTACGCGAAATGCAGCTGCTGAGTCTGGACATCGCGGCCACCTCCCTGTTCTCGATGGAGGCCTCGACCTTCGGCGCCGAGTTGTGTCGGACGGTGACGGAGTATATGACAACCGTGGGGCGACTCTTCCCCAGCGACGTATTCCTTCCCGAAGCAATCCCTACTCCGCTGCGAGCGCGCCGCGCCGCGTTTCGGCGTCGATGGACCGGGTTGATTCGCTCTATCATTGAAACACGCCGTAAGGCGGAACGTGTCGATGCGCCCCGTGACCTGTTCGATCTGCTCTCGGAAGCTCACTGCGCAGACCGTGAAGACCTGCTTGTCGACGAAGTCTCCACCATGATCGTTGCGGGGCATGAGACGACCGCGCTGACTCTCTTTTGGGCGTGCACCTTGTTGGCAAGGTCGCACGAATGGCAGGAGGCACTCGCTGCTGAGGCGCGGCAGACGGACTTGTCCGTCGAGGGCGCCGCAGCAAGCCTGCCGCAGCTGGTGCTAACCCGGGCGGTGGTAGAAGAGACCCTGCGGATGTACTCGCCCGCGTTCATGACCGGCCGACTGGCGAACGAGACTCACGAGATCTGCGGTACCCGAGTGCCCGCGGGCTCCATCATCCTGCTACCTTACTGGCTGTTGCATCGGAGCCCACGCTGGTGGTCGCACCCGGAGACCTTCGATCCGACGCGATTTCTGGACGGCTCCGAGCCGGATCGGCTCACCTACCTGCCCTTCGGAGTCGGCCGGCATGTCTGCATCGGCGCGCAACTGGCAATGTCCGAAGCGGTCCTCGCCACTGCCAGACTAATACGCCAGTTCTGCATCCAAATGACCAGCCGCCGTCCGGTGCTGCCAGTGGGAACCATTTCCACCCGGCCTGACTATTCGCCGGATTTCAAACTTCAGTTGCGTTGACGGCCGAACGTAGTGGCTGTCAGGGCACCAGGGTAAGCGCTTTCTCCATCACCGGGTCACGGCCGGCGGCATACTCGGCAAAGCTCGGCTCGATCTCGATGTCAGGATGAAGAGAGATCCGCTGGCCATCCTGGGGTCCCCAGACGACCACCGGCCAGAAGCAGCGCTCCAGATCGTGACAGCCCTCGCTCCAATCGTGCAACCCCGTGGACACACGGATCCCGAGCTTGGAATCGGGTAACGGAACGCGGCTGCCTTCCGCGTAGAAGCGCTCATTGTCGCCCATGTCCGTACCCAGGAACGTGACGCTCGCGCCACCGTATTCCCGCAGCATCGCCGCAGTGAGTATGGCCGCCGAAAATGTGCTGCGACTCACCAGAACCAACACCTTGCCGCCCGGAGACAACACCTTGGGGAGAGCCTGGCAAAAGAGCACGGTGTTCAGGAAGTTGCCGCCCTGATTCAGGCGCAGATCGACAATGACGGCTTTCGGCCGGTTCGGCACGATCTCGTTCATGAGCAGCTGCACCAGCTTCAGCTCGAAGGCTGTCAGGTTGCCATCCAAAGCGGACACCTGATTGCTCCGCAGATACAGCACCCGATGGCCGGCACCGATCCAGTGAAATGCCAAATCGACGGGCTTTTGGTAAATGTCCGGACGCTCTTTCACCCCGTCAAGAACGTGAGGCCAGCGACCGACCTCATCCGGCTCCTGCGGAATGAGCACTCCGTAGGTATCGGATTCGGCATTGGGTGGCGCGTCACTGCCCTCCTGCACCGCCAGGGTGACTTTCTTTTCTTTCCCGGTCCGCAGCCGCACGGTCAGGCGGGCTCGCGTGTCGCTGTCGGTCATACCCAAGCGATGCAGCAGCCCCGGAATCCGCAAGTACGCAGGACTGGCATTGCGGACATTGGCAACGTTACCCGAAATGAAGGGTGTCACAGCCGAGAGCGCTTCCTCAGCCGTCCTGGACCCGATCTTGTCTATCCGCGCGCCGAGCAACTCCGCGTTAGCCGGCGCAGTCTCGACGATGTACAAACCATCTCGAAACCACCATGCCTCGAAAGGCAGCCCGACGAACGGCGGAAAACCTCGATTGACGTTGGTATGTCCGTTGCCGGACAAGGCAACAACCCGCGATACGCGCATCCAGAACGAAACTGGATCGAGCTCATCCGCATGAGCGATATCGCTGGCGATGAGCCGGTTGAACTCTTCGGACTGCGCGCCGGTGAAACTGTGATCCTGCGGCTTCCAGACATCGCGCAGGAATTGCAGATCCCCGCGCATCTGCGCGTGAGTCAGATTGGACAGTTCCTTGCTAGTGGCGGGATCAACGGCAGAACCGGCGAAGGCAATCGAGGTAGCACCGATTGCAAGCCACACAGACAGGCCGGCGATCCATCGATGGAAGAAACGCATGATCGTCCTCGCGACCGCGAAAGTTTCGTCCCCAGCACACGGGATCGGGCGCCATTGTGAAGCAATGCACCGGGCGCCCGCCAATCAAGTCATCGCAGGCGCACGTCGTTTAAGCGATACTTGGCGGTCATGGCTTATAAGATCGCACGCTCCGCCCTCTTTCTCCTGCCTCCCGAGAAGGCCCACGCGCTGACCCTGGACGCGGTTCGCCTCAGAGGGCGCTTGCTTGCGCCACCAGCCGGCACTGCTTCGACCGCGGTCACAACGCTGGGTCTGTCGTTTCGTAATCGCATCGGGTTGGCCGCCGGGTTCGATAAGAATGCGCTTGCGGTCGATGGTTGGTTTTCTCTCGGCTTCGGACATGTCGAAGTGGGAACTGTGACTCCCAAGCCTCAGGCCGGGAATCCGACCCCGCGAGTCTTTCGACTGACCGAGTTCGAAGCGATCATCAACCGGATGGGGTTCCCTAACGACGGTGCCGAACGCATCGTGGCGCGCCTGCGCGCCCGCCGGAGCTCGGGGGTAGTGGGAGTCAACATTGGCAAGAACGCCGCGACCCCGCTCGAGAGGGCTATCGATGACTACATGCTCTGCCTGCGCGCGGTCTTTCCGGTCGCGGACTACGTCACGGTCAATGTATCGTCGCCGAACACGGCAGGACTCAGATCTCTCCAGGCCAGCGAACAACTCACGCCGCTCCTCTCGGGGCTCCTGGAGGAATCACACGTTTTGGAGCGAAACCACTCGCGACGCGTGCCCATTCTCCTGAAGATTTCACCGGACCTGGAACCTGAACAAGTCCGGGAAGTCGCCAAAGTCGCCGCCTCCGTGCCCGTCGCCGGCATCATTGCCACCAACACCACGATCTCGCGGGACGCTGTCTCGAATCATCCCCTGGCAACTGAAACCGGCGGGCTCAGTGGTCGCCCCCTCCTGGCGAAGTCTTGCGAAACCGTGCGGCTCCTGCGGCAGGCGCTCGGGCCGAACATGCCGATTATCGGGGTGGGCGGGGTGTCCTGCGCCGAGGACGCGCAGATGCTGCGCAGGATGGGCGCAGATCTGGTCCAGCTCTACACCGCCATGGTGTATCGCGGACCTGGCCTGATTCGGCAGGTGGCCCGCGCCTGCACCTGATCCGTTGACGGGCGCTGCCCGGCCGCCGTAAAGTTCCTGCTCGATGTCGGGCGACACTGACCAACAGTTGGGGATGCATCGGCCCATTTCCCGTCGGGACTTCGTCAACGGTGTCGGCGTCGCCCTCACCGGCGCGATGTTCGCGGGAGTCTCCGAAGCGGCGCTCAGCGCACCCGAGAGCACGACATCCCCCGCCCTGGATCCGTATCCCCCACGACGCACCGGACTACGCGGTAGCCACCCCGGCTCGTTCGAAGTGGCACATCACTTGCGCGATACACGCACTTGGGATCCGGCCTCGGCCGTCGACTCGAACGAGTCGTACGATCTGGTGGTCGTGGGCGCCGGCCTGAGCGGCCTGGCCGCTGCACACTTCTACTTAAAGCGAATGAACGTTTGCGCGAAGCGTACTTCTTCGACCGCGAGACTTGTGGGCGCGATCGGCTGCTGGTGGGCGCACCGGTAGATGGGAGCGGATTTGACGCAAAGTTCTTAGCGCACTGCCCCCTGACCGAGGCCGCGAAGCGCGACCTGCGACGACTGTACGACTCGCACCAACCTGACTATCTGGCTGGAGCGAGCGAGGCGCACAAGAAACTGCAACTCGCGCGCATGAGCTACCGCGACTATCTGCTCAAGATAGCCAAGGTCGATCCGTCGCTGTTGTGGTTTTTTGCGCGCGCCACCGAGGGCTGGTACTGCGTCCCTCACACCGACGCCGCGATACTTGAGGCACACCGAGCGGTGATCGAGGTGCTGGATCGCAGGGCAATGCCGATGCTGACCTAGACCATAGCCTGAGCTGTGGCTGGCGGCCTGAATGTTACTGCGTGAGGCCATGGATCGGATTCGGGCGCAGCTCGTCATTCCTTGATGGGATGCCAGAGCATTCCAGAGGGATAGTCGTCAGAAATCGCGTTTGGGGCTACCGTAAAGGTGCCGGGCGCGAGGCCGGCAATGCCCGGCGAGTTACGGTAGAAGCGATTGAGGTTACCGGGCGCAACGTACCCGCCATCGCCCCCGATGTCCTCGAGGCTAAGCCCGCGAGTTTTGAGAATGGTGGGAATTGTGACTTCATAATGCCCACTCCAGCCCCCGCAATAGGCCTCGTGCACGGCTCTCAAAGCGGCGTTTGACAGCCGGCAGAGGGACAACAACGCGCGCACCCGGTCCTGTTCGGGGACTTTCCGCGGACTCTTCAATGTAGCCCAGTTATCCCAACCCGGCCGGAACGCGTAGTCGAAAATCGTGGTCGCGAGCAGATCGCTGCGATTGGCGGCGAAGTGCCGGAAAAAATCCATCCAATGGCCGGTGAAGCGGACATCGTATTCCATGAGCCAGTAGCCCTCGTAGCGCGGACTGTGTTGGAAGAACCACAGCAGCGGCAGATCGATGTTGCGCGACCAGAAAGTTCCGCGGTGCTCGCGATGCTTCTCGCGATACGGAAGCTCACGGGTGACCTGTTTGCAGTGAACGATCCGGGCGTTGGCAATGTGCTCGACTGGATAGGATTTTCTGGTCTGATCGAAAATAGGGACGATGCTGAAGCTCGCGCCACATTCATCCTGGAGCTTGCGTAGCGCAGCGGCCGCACCAGGCTCGGTGTGATGCGACAGAAACACGATACACTCGCCGGGCTCGCTCACGCCAGCGCCCCCGAAAGCAGATCAACGTAGGCACGATCAATGAGTTGTGAGGGCTCCGCGGTCTCACCTTCGCGCAGAACCACTTCGAGCTCGAGGAAATGGCCCAGACTCTCGACAATGTCGAGATGAACCCGGGTGCGGCCAATGAGAAACAATGTACGGCGCTTGCGCACATGACCGGCCTCGCCGTACGCGAGCGCATCGCTACGCCGGTAGAAAATCAACTCCCCCTGAGTGTTGGAGAGGGCACGCAGCTTCAAACGGCCGGATGAGCAATCGAAGAAGGTGTCATCCTGCGCGATCTCAGTCGGACCTTGCGTGGCGAGCGGCGCAACACGTTCTGTCAGCGCAGTAACACTTTCAATGCGGGCTTTGATTTCAATGTTTCGTGCCACTGCGCGCCTCCCGACTGCGACCGACTCCATGGCGCGGTCACTGCGTTCCAGCCGGCCGAACTGTACACCCTTTCAGGGCCCGCGGGTGTGCGCGGGCATGTTCCTTGCGGCAAGACTGCCATAACGCTTCAGCACGCGTTGCGCTGAGCACAGCCAAACATTGCAGGAGGAGGAGCGTCTATGAAACAGGCGATTCGCATTACCCTGGGCAGTTTCCTGATGGGACTGTTCCTATTCGACTTGTCCGGTTGCGTGGTCGAGCCCCGCGAAGGCTACTACGACCACAATCACCACCGTTGGTATCACGAGCACCACTGGCACAATTGCATGGACCGCGACGATCACTGTCACTGATCCACGCGGAAGGCTCGGTGATCCTTCTGATATAGTTGCTCGGCGTTAAGCGAGCTCCAGCATGCCGTGAGCTCACACACGGCATGCTGGATCTATAAGAACAAATCAGGAAGGAAGGGGGCCGATGTCAATCATCCGCAAAGGTTTGTCACAGGTCGCGCTGCTTGCGCTGTGTTCCACGGCTGTCGCGGGCGGCACCAAACAGCCGGCGGCGTCCTCTGTTCAGGACGCGGCAACCGCTAAGGCCATCCTGGCCGAGCTGCTCGCCATCGACACCACGTACGCGAAAGGAACTGTGGGAGCGGTCGAGGCATTGCGTAAGCGCTTTCTGGCAGGAGGCTTTTCGGAAGCAGACCTGGTCGTAGTCGCCAACTCCGAGAACCCGTCGCAATCGAACCTTATCGTACGCATGAAAGGGCACGGCGCAGGTAAGCCGTTATTGTATCTCTGCCACCTCGACGTCGTGGCCGCTAAGCCCGAAGACTGGACGGTTCCGCCCTTCGCACTGACCGAGAAAGAGGGCTGGATTTACGGGCGCGGCAGCCTCGACATGAAAGGAGAAGATGCTAACGTCGCCGCGGCACTCCTGCGTCTCAAACGGGAAGGTTATGTGCCGGCCCGGGATATCATCGTGGCCTTTACTCCCGATGAGGAAAGCGGCGGCACTGAGGGTGTCGGCTGGCTGATTCGGGCCCATCGCGACCTGATCGATGCAGGGCTGGTTTTGAACCCGGATTCCGGGACGGCGGCATTTCGCGATGGCCGGCGCGCTTTTTACGGAGTGCAGACCAGCGAGAAAACCTACGTCACCTTCGTCGCGGAAGCCACCAACAAGGGCGGCCACAGCTCCGAGCCGCGCCCTGACAACGCCATCTATGAGCTGACCGCGGCGTTGGATCGGCTGGCCGCGTTCAAATTTCCCATCGAGGTGACCCACACCGTCCGGGATTTCTACGCAAGCCAGGCGCAGTTCGAATCCGGTGAGCGTCAGGCCGACATGCGCGCTGTCGGAAAAGGCGACATGGCGGCCGCGGAGCGCTTGACTGCCGATCCGACCGACAACTCGCAACTACGCACGACGTGCGTGACGACCATGCTGGAGGCGGGTCATGCCGAGAATGCCCTGCCGCAGCGTGCCCAAGCCACGATTCAGTGTCGCCTGATCCCTACTGATACGGCGGAGCAGGTCACGGCAACCCTGCAGCAGGTGCTCGCCGACCCCAAGCTGAAACTGACTCTCACGCGACCCTCCGGCCCGAATCCCGAGTCGCCGCCGACCGCTGCCGTGATGGCGGTCTATAAGCGTGTCGTGCAATCCATGTGGCCTGGACTGACGGTGATGCCGAGCATGGATGCCGGTGCCTCCGACTCAAAATTCACTCGTGCCGCAGGCATACCCAGCTATGGCGCGATCTCCAACTTCTACGACCTGGAGGACATGCGCGCGCACGGCCAGGACGAGCGCATCAGGGCGGATCGTTTTACCGAAGGCGGGGAATTCACCTATCAGCTGATGAAGGCATTCAGCGAGCCGGGAGCGCCGTAACGCGAGGTCAGCAACTATCGGGTGTCGGCGCAGAGCGTGCGGCAGCGATGATGGGGGCCACTCGACAAGGACCATTCATCGGAGAACGCGCCATGCCCTTTCGCATCACAGGCCTTTCGGTGGAACCGTTTCGGCACCTGTTTGGGCTGTCCGACGAAGAGTTAGCCACTCGAGGGATCATACGCCGCGTGGCGGATACGCGGCCCGGCCTCCCCGATAGGGTCGAAATCCGCGACGCACAGCCGGGCGAGACGGTTCTGCTACTGAACTACACACACCAGCCCGCGAGCACGCCGTTCCAAGCCAGTCATGCCATCTTCGTACGTGAGGGAGCCACCGAGCGTTACGACCGGACCAACGAGGTTCCGCCGGCCATGCGGCAAAGAACATTGTCACTTAGGGCCTTCGACAATAACGACATCATGATCGACGCCGACCTGGTGGAAGGCGCTACCGTGGAACAACTGATCGGGCGCTTCTTCGATAATCCGAAGGTGTCGTACATCCAGGCGCACTACGCGAAATGGGGCTGCTACGCAGCGCGCATCGATCGAGCTTAATACGATGAAGCGAAGAGTCAGCTCGGCCGCTGCGCGGGACAGGACGCCTCTTTGACTGCGGTGACGGCTGCGAGGCGCTTCTCGCGGAGACGCTCACCAAGGAACGGCCCCTTGAGCTGCTGGCGCTCTTCTTCGGAGAGCGCCACGGCCGCGGCAGCGTCGCGAGCGCGGAGAAGGTACGCTGCCTGCGGATAAGCCTGGTCTTCCAGTCCGGCGCGGCCCCGGGCGTCGCACTCGCAAGCGATCAGCAACTCGCGAAAGCGCTCGGGCCGTCGAAATGCGTCGACGGTTTCCAACAGCTTGAGAAGCGTGGTAGGCCGAAGCTCAGCGGCACGATGCACGGAGGCATGGTGACGCGCGGTCAGGACAGCAAGCTCACGATAACCGTTGGGGACCTTGAGGCGATCGCAAAGCTCCTCGATGAGCGGAACCCCGGCCTCCTCGTGCCCGCGATGGCTCGGCCACTTATCCGCAGGCGAGAGCGCCTTGCCAAGATCGTGCGTGAGAGCCGCAAAGCGCACGATGGTCGGAGCGCCAATTTTGGCCGCATATCTCACAACTAACATGACATGCACGCCGGTGTCGATTTCGGGATGCCAGCGCGGCGGCTGCGGAATACCATAGAGCGCCGCAATCTCCGGGAAGATCTTCGCCAGCGCGCCGCAGTTTCTGAGGGTCTCGAAATAGAGGTCCGGCCGGGTCTCCCCCAGCGCACGCTCGGTCTCCTGCCAGACGCGCTCCGGCACCAGGGCATCGACCTCACCCGAGTCTGTCATACCGCGCATCAATGCCAGAGTTTCATCGGCCACCCGAAACCCAAGATCCGCGTATCGGGCAGCAAAACGAGCCACTCGCAGAATGCGCACCGGATCTTCCACGAACGCCTCGGAGACGTGCCGCAGGAGTCGCGCCTCCAGATCGCGGCGGCCACCATATGGGTCGATGACCTCTCCGGTGGGAGTCTCCGCCATAGCGTTGATGGTAAGGTCGCGGCGCCGAAGATCCTCCTCCAGCGTGACATCCGGAGCGAACTGCGTGGTGAAGCCTCGGTAACCGAGACCCACTTTGCGCTCGGTGCGAGCGAGAGCGTATTCCTCATGGGACTGAGGATGCAGAAAGACCGGGAATTCGCGACCGACGGGCTGGAACCCGTCGCGCTCGAGCTCTTCGGGGCGCGCGCCGACGACGACCCAGTCACGCTCGTGCACCGGACGCCCGAGCAGACGGTCCCGAACCGCACCGCCAACCAAGTAAACTTCCATACCTCGTATTTTACCTTAAGAGGCGCCATGCGCTGCGCGGAGTTTGCAGGCACCGGTTTGCGACTGTTGTTTCTGGCGACACTGCTGGCCACTGTGTCCGGCTGCTATGTCATGCAGGCGGCCACCGGCCAGTTGCGCGTCATGAGCTCTCGCAAACCGATCGACAAAGTGCTTGCAGATCCGAATACACCGCGGTCGCTACGCGACACACTGCAGGAAGTCGAGGCCGCCCGGAATTTCGCCTCACAGGAGCTCGGGCTCCCCGACAACCGCAGCTATCGAACTTACGCGGATGTCCATCGACCGTACGTCGTCTGGAATGTCGTGGCGGCACCGGAGTTTTCCGTGCACCCCAAACAATGGTGTTTCCCGATAGTGGGCTGTGTAGCCTATCGAGGCTACTTTTCGCAGCAGAAAGCGCGCGCTTTCGCAGCCAACCTGGCCAGGCGCGGCTTTGATGTCACGCTCGACGGGGTACCCGCCTATTCAACTTTGGGGAAGTTCGCCGACCCCGTGTTGAGTACCATGATCCGCTACGGTCCTGATGAGCTGGCGGCAATCATCTTTCACGAGTTGGCCCATCAGCTGCTCTATGTGAAAAACGATACCCAATTCAACGAGGCTTTTGCCACGACCGTCGAGAACGCGGGGCTGGAGCGTTGGTTGGCGGCCAACGGCCATTCGGATCGGTTCAACCGCTATCGAAAAGACAGCGCGCGGGAACGGCAGTACGTCGAGTTGCTCGCGCAAACTCGGGCGCAACTGGCAAAGCTTTACGCATCCGGCGCCCCTGCGGCCGAAATGCGGGAAAAGAAGGCACAGGCATTTGAGAAACTGGCAGCCGGGATCCAGGATCTCGAGCGCCGCCAGGGGGTCCATGCGACGGTGTATGACCAGTGGATCAAGGAAGGCCTGAACAACGCCCGGCTGGCTTCCGAGGCGAACTACTACGACTGCGTGCCGGGGTTCGAGCGAGTGCTGGCGGACGAGGGCAACGATCTGGTTCGCTTTTACGCCGCCGCCCGCAAGCTGGCGAAGCTACCGATAGCCGAGCGTCATGCAAAGCTCTGCAGGACGGCGGTGCCGCCAGGTAGCGAGGCGGCGGGCGCCCTCGAACAGGCGCCCTGAACTGGGCCGCCGCTATTTGCGGGGCGGGACTTTCACGCCACCGGGACCATTGGCGTTCTTGGCGTTCGGGTCGTCCTCGTCCCAATGATCACGCATCTTGTCCGCCCAGTTCTTGTAGTTCGACCAGGTGTAAAGATTCTTGGTGATCGCCGCGTGCCGCGCGCGAGCGCGCTGCATGCGATCGAGCCAATTGGCATACGGATCCGCGTCCGCGGGTCCCGGAGTGGTGCCGGACGAAACCGGCTCGTGCTGTGAACCAGGCGCGTCGCCGCGCCCTCGATCTGCTGAGCTCATGAGAAGCTCCCTTAACATTTTCAACAAAGGTACGGGCGTTCGGCCCGAGGTCGCAGGAACTGGTTCACGCTCATGTCGCCGATTGACTACGCTGCGACGTGGCTTCGGTAAATCGCCGCGTGTTGTTAAATACACGCGGCGTTATGTCACCAGAAAATGTTAGATCGGTCGGCTTCAGGCGACAAAACGATACACCGGACGGTATTCGCTGCCGGGCAATTTCATACGCCGCTGCGCGACAAAAGCCGCCAGCAATTCATCGAGCAGGTGCACAATGCCCGGATCGCCCGTGAGCTCGTACGGTCCGTGGCGCTCGATAGCCTTGATGCCGTACTCCTTCACGTTGCCCGTCACGATGCCGGAGAACGCGCGGCGCAGATTGGCGGCGAGTTGATGCATCGGTTGGTTTCTGTGCAACTGCAGCGCGCGCATCGACTCGTGGGTCACCTCAAAAGGCCGCTGGAAGTCCGGCTGAATCGACAGCAGCCAGTTGAAGTTGTAGGAATCGCTGCGCTGCTTGCGAAATTCGCGCACCGCCTCCATGCCGCGCACCATGTGGCGACCGACTTCGGCGGGATCGTCGATGATGATAGTGAGGCGCCGCAGCGCCTCCTCGCCGAGGGTGCCGACGATGAAGCGGCTCACGGTCTCGAAATAGTCGGCGCTGGCGCGCGGCCCTGTTAGAACGACCGGAAACGGCTGATCGCGGTTCGCCGGATTCAACAGGATGCCGAGGAGGTAGAGTATTTCCTCAGCCGTACCGGCGCCGCCGGGGAAAACCACGATGCCGTGCGCGAGCCGCACGAAGGCCTCCAGACGCTTCTCGATGTCCGGCATGATCGCGAGTTGATTCACGATCGGATTCGGGGGCTCGGAGGCGATGATTCCGGGCTCGGTGATGCCGATATAACGGCCGTGCTCGATGCGCTGCTTGGCGTGCCCGATGGTGGCGCCTTTCATCGGTCCCTTCATCGCACCCGGGCCGCAGCCGGTGCAAACATCCAAGGCACGCAGACCGATCTCGTACCCGACGTTCTTCGTGTACTGGTATTCGGTGCCGCCAATGGAGTGTCCACCCCAGCAGACGACGAGGTTCGGACGTGCCTTGAAGTCGAGCAACCGTGCGTTGCGCACCACATGAAACACGGCATTGGTGATTGCAGCGGAGTCCGTAAGATCGAAACGGCCGCTCTCTATGATCTCGTTCGAGATGAAAACCACATCGCGCAGCACCGCAAAGAGGTGCTCCTTGATGCCGCGGATCATCTGTCCGTCGACGAAAGCCGCCGCCGGCGCGTTATGCACCTCGAGCTTGATGCCCCAGGCGTGCCGCACGATCTCGATGTCGAAGTCGCGGTATCTGTCGAAGATTTCCTTGGCGTTGTCAGTGCCGGCGCCGCTGTTCAGTACAGCGAGCGCGCACTGGCGGAAGAGGCGATAGAGCCCACCCTGCCCCGAGTCGAGGAGCTTGCCGATCTCCGCCTGTGAGAGGTTCTCGAGGCTTCCCCGCGGACCAACGCGGGCATCAATAAATTCGGGAACAATGATGCTGCTGTCCAAGGAGGCTTCCCCGAATCGTTATAGACGCGCCCCAGTGGGGGCGCTTACGGAAGAATGTCGATCGGCACGTTGTCCGGCGTGAGCAGCCAGACTTCGACCATGTCGGCGTTCGACAGAGCGATGCAGCCGTCGGTCCAATCGCTGATCTCGTAATACTTGGGCTCGTGCTTCAACTGATTGGGCAGCCCGTGAATCATGATGGACCCGCCGGCGTCCCAGTGATTTTTACGAGCCCGCTTCAGATCGGCCTCATTCGGATAGGAGACCTGGATCGAGAGGAAGTAGTCGCTGCGCGGGTTGCGGCGGACCAGGTAATACCGCCCTTCTGGCGTACGGAAGTCCCCCGCCCGCTCCTTCGTTCCTATCGGATTCAAGCCGAGGGCGATTTTGTACGAGCGCACCACCGTCTCGCCGTGCAAGAGCAGCATCCGTCGCTCATCCTTATGCACGACCACGTGGTCGACGGCAGGCAGGCTCTCCGTAGACCGCAACATGACGCGCTCCGCCTGGGGAAGCGGGTCGCCATGAGCCACAAAGGCCGTAAATGTAAGAGCCAGGGTCGCCAGGCTGAGGCGAAATACCATCATCTTTCGTGCAAACAAGCACTTGCCAAGCATTGTGCGAATTATATGCGCTTAGATCGCAACCGGCGACGTACATCCGTCACACCGTCGCCGGGGGTAGACGGTGGGAACTGTCACGGGATTCAGGAGTTTGACCCTGGATCACACTTTCGGTTCTATGGGTGCCCCGTTCTGCCCGGCCACTATACTGCATCCCAATGAAGCTCAGCCGTACCGTCTCTTATACAGCTCCGGCCTGTTGGTCGCGCCCGGCTCTGGTGATCCCCGTGGTTCTGGCACTGGCGGCCTGTGCAACGCCGGGGTCTCAACCGGTCGTCGAGCGGCTCGATCCTGACACCGCGACGACGCTTACCGCGCTGAATAAGCCGGTAGAACTGGTTGCAGAGAATCTCCACAACGCCGGCGGTGACCCGTTTGCCTTCTTCGGCCCGTTTGAGACGGATCGGAGCGGGAACCGTACCCAGTACCTTTGGGTGTCAGCACCGGGTGTGGAGAACATGAAAGTCGAGCCGCAACTGCTGTGCGACGGGCAGCCGCTCACCCTATCGGCCGTGGACAGCGACCTCACGCACATCGGGCTCGCGCACCCGCCGTACGAAAAGCCCGCTCCGTGGAGCGTGCAGTGGTATTTCCAACTTCCGCCAGACACCCTGAAGTGTCTGACGGAAGCGCGGAAAGTCACTCTCCAGACTCACGCGCAGAACGGGGAGTCAGATCAGTTCACGGTCGAGAGCAAGGGCCTCACCGCACTGAAGTCGTTCGGCACGCATTAGTCGGCACTATCCTCAATCGGCACTACCGGCCGCCACCGGCTCCACACGCGGCATCACGATCTGGGTTCCCGGATGTAGGTCCGCAAGGTCCAAGTCCGGGTTGTACTGCTGGATCAGCCACACGGGCAGGTCTGCGAAGCGCTGCGTGATTGTCCACGTGGAGTCGCCACGGCGGGCGATGTACACCTCAGTCCCCATGATGCGGTGAGACGCGAAGTAGCTCGCCTGCAAGGTCTGATGGTACTCACGCCGCTTTTGCTCAAACTCCTCACGCGACACCCGATGGAAATCGAGGTGCACTTTACGCCCCACGATCACCGGCTTGCCGTAGCCAAGTCGGTTGAGTTGCCGCAGCTTTACGGCGGACACGCGGAGCCAGTCGGCGTAGTGCCCCAGTGTTTCTGCCGTGGCCACTACAATCGTGTCGTCTTTCGCGACTGAATAATCGGTTGGATCGGCGTTCTGCTGCACGTCGTCAGCGGCCGCGCCCAGCGCCGGACTAACCTCTTCGGCCTGCGCCGCCGACACCGGTTGCGGATTCTCCGCGCGCCCGTGAGATTTCTTCACCGCCGTCGCAGCAGCAGTGTCTTCCTTGCTCTCCTCCTCAGCGACAGATGCGGATACGGCGCCGGCTCCGACCTGCCCGCTCGCTGTGTCGCGGGCAACAAGAGGAGGTGTCGCTCCCGCACGATCGGTCGCCTGACTACCCGGAGCGGCAGTCGAAGCCACCTGCGCTGGCGGCTGTACACCCGGCTTGATCGCCAGCTGCTGGCCCTCAAAGATAAAGTCCCGATTGCGGATACCGTTGAGCTCCAGCAGCTGCCCTTCGGTTAATCCGAACTTCGAGGCGATCTCCGCCAGAGACTCGCCACGCTTCACAATGTAGATTCCTTCCTCTTCGGTCGCCGCTGGCGGCGGAGTCGAAGTGCCAGGCGTAGCCGGCTGGGCACTTGGCATAGCTGCGGGCGGCACGCTTGGCGTACCCAGTGTGGCCGGAGCCTGTGGAGGTGCCGGTGGGGCCGGCGTAATGGCAGCAACTGTCACAGGCGGCTGTTCCGGCAGGCTGATGACGCGACCCGCGCGCAACTTGCCGCTCGTTCTCATCCGATTGAGCCGAGCGAGCGCTTCCGGACTCACTCCGTAGTCTTGCGCAACGCTGACAATCGTATCGCCCTTGTGTACGCGGTAGCGTCGCGGGACTGGCTGCCCCGCAAACATTTCCGACGGGTTGAGCCGGGCCGCAAGCATCTGGCTTGTCCATTTCTCTCCGTCGATGGGCAGTCGAAGGCGGTAGGACTTCGGGACATTCCGTTGGCCGTCCCAAACCGAACGCAGCAACGCCGGATTGAGCGCACGCAGCTTCGGCTCGTTGAGCTTCAACGCCCGCTCGAGCGATCCGATCTTCACGAAGGCTGGGACGAGCACTTCCTGAAATTTCGCTTCGCTCTGCTTGTCGATGCCACCGAAATACTTCTCAGGGTTGTGGTCGACATCGAGGGCCGCGAGAAACGAGACGTAAAAGTTGCGCGACGCGAATCCGAACGTCCGGCCGTTGTATTGCCGAACGATTTTGACGATGTCGTCTGTGCCCAGGGTTTCCTTCGCATGCCGGACGCCGGCCGCGCCGTGGTTATACGCCGTCAACGCAAGCGGCCAAGTCCCCAGAATGCGGTAGTTGTAGGCCAGCAGCTGCGCGGCGGCTTCCGTGGACCGGAAAGGATCAAGACGGTCGTCCACGGCACTGTCGATGCGCATGTAGCGCCGCCCCGTGGAGCGCATGAACTGCCACAAACCTGCCGCCCCCACCTTTGAATATGCAGCGGGGTTGAAGGACGACTCGACGTGCGGGAGCACAGCGAGCTCAGGCGGCAATCCCAGATTCGCCAGGGTCTCAGCGATATGAGTCTCCCATGCGCCAGAGCGGATCAAACCTTCGCGGAACCGATCGGCCTGCCCGAGCTGAAAGCGGATGTCGTCAGTCGCTTCGAGAAGGCGCGAGGGAGTCCCCTCAGCACCCCACATGTCCTTGATGCGCTGATCATCCTCAGATAGAGCGCCCTCCTTCGCCGCCGCGATCCTGCGGAGCGCGGCCACATACTTGTTGCGCTCCTGATCGACGATGTGCTCGCGCTGGCGCGGAGATGTGTTTGGGGCGAAGTGGAGCGTCTCGTAGACCACAGCCAGGTTGTACTGGTCGTGCAGGAAGCCTCCGTTCGTATCGACCTGGGTGTAGACGCGAATCCAAAACTGCACGTCGCGCTCGAGAGCCGCGGGTCGCGGCATGACTGTGCTCTCGGGCTTCGGGGTAGTGACCGCGTCCTCACCTTCGGTGTCAGCCCCAGATGGTCCAACCCCCGCCAGTGCACTCGTCACGGTCAGCCAAGCGAACATCACACCCAAAATCCACGGGAACGCCCTAGACGCTCGCCGTGCTCCCCATGTCGAGTTCATTTACACCCCGGATAAGCGAAGTTTCGTAGTCCAATCAAGACTTTGTGCAGCGCGTCGTGATCGGCGCAACAAGCCGTCCGACCCAAAGCGTCGAGGATCTTGACACCTTGATGTCGGCGCCGTTGCGCGCTCGCTCGCTTTGGCCCATTCCCGGCCTGGCGACGACCGGCAAAACTTCTCATAACGGCGACTACGTCACACTTGAACCACGTCGCAGATACAACATGTCACATCAGCAGCGCTCCAGGCGATGCTGGCATGCGTGTTGCTTATATAACAAGCAAGAGAGGCGAAGGCGCCCATCGGGAAGGAAGCACAGCTAGCGGGATACCAATAAAGCGCGGGTCTGGAATGAGTCATCGAACTCATCGGGTACTGCGTAGATCGGACAAGAAAAACAAGAATCCTCCACACAAGCAGGCGACAGATGACCCCGCGACCAAGCGGGGTTTTTTTTGGCCGACGGACTTTGCGGTCGCACGCGGCGAGCGCATCGCATGCGAACACGAAGATGCGCGTCAGTGCGAAGTGTCAGTCCTTGGAGCGGCGGTTGCGTCTTTGCAGGTCAGCGATGATGTATCCGGTCGCAGTGGCGGCGCGGGCTCGCAGGACCGCTTCACTACGTGGACGCTGAATGAACGCAAGGAATACGTCCATCTGCTCTTTGGTCACCGAGGCCAGGCTCAGTGGGTCGGGCAACGCTTGCTGAGCCTTTTTGATGGCGCGCGCGGTGACGGCCGCGGCTTGGGCCTGAAGGGCTTTCTTGTCGCAGATGTGGATCGGCTTCCGCAAAGAGGCCAGATAGTCTTTGACCGAGAACTTCGGAGGGCGCTTTTTCATGGGAAGCCCAACTGGTTCAGGACGGCGAATGAGAGCTGTTCAGTGCGACAGGATAATAGAACGATATTGCGGAAAGACGAAGGCGAAATTAGTAGTACTTATTGATCTCGCCTGTCAGGCCGCTGAGCTCCTGACCAACGCCGCATGGTGGACGTCTGACACCACGCGCCCGGACGGATCCAACGCAGCAGCGAAGCTTTCATCCCACGCAATCGCCGCCGGTGACGAACAGGCTATCGACTTCCCTCCCGGTACTGTTCTGGCGCAATCCGCGTCCGGAAATGCTGCTCGAAAATGCGTCGGTAGTAATAGGCCTCTTTCGTTTGTGGCGGGTTGATTGGAAAGCGTGCCTGGGCCCTGGCGAAATCAATATCGCTGACCTGCGACTGTGCATAGGCTTTTAATCCGTCGATCCAGCCATACCCGACTCCGTCGCTGAACTGCTCCTTTTGGCGCCACAGTATCGCCTCGGGCAGATAGCCGACAAACGCCTCGCCGCGGCAGCCACTTCCGCCGCCGCAAGATCGGGCGACCCGTCCAGGCCGATTGCGAACGAATGTAGCCGCGACCGCCTCGCTTCGGCGCGAGCCGCGCAAGCGGCTACCAAGGAGGAGTCCAGCCCGCCCGACAACAGCACGCCATAAGGCACGTCGCTCATCAACTGCCGGCCGACGGCTTGCTCGAACGCGGCACGCAACTGACGCCTTGTGTTGCTTCGTAGTCGCGCCACGCCGCTTTGTAATATCGGACGGGCTCGTGCCCTCTAGATGCCATCCATGCTTCACTTCGTAGTGCCGAAGCTTGTATATTTTGATAGCGCCTTCATCCAACGGTATGGGTTAACGCAAAATCTGAAACCAACTCGCTCTTTCCACCGGATCTAAGACAAACGCCCTCTGCACGTACCATTACTCAGGACCACGAATCGTACTGCTCGCTTGCAACACCACTATACGTTAGCCGCTCTGCAGATCTAAAAGCACATATGCACTGACGATAGCGCGCGAAAGACTGCCACAAACAATGCCCACAACAGACGCAGTTCTCTATCTACCCATCAGCATTGGAATGCTGGAAGCAGTGCTTGATGATGATGAGCCGCTCGAGCTCGCGCTTTCAAACCTCACCGTTCCTCAAGTCGCGTGCTTGGTTGTCATTCAGCAGCTTCCCGCGCTAGCAGGGAAACAAGCGCCAACCCCCGAACGGATGCTTGCTCAGACGATACAGATCGGGAATACAAAAGCGTCACGGGAAGACCCTGGAGCCTTCGTCGCGGGAGTCCTTCCAATTATGGACCGCGCGAAAATTCGTGCGGGCTGCGAGTTCTTTGCTGACTTCAAGATCCTGCTCCTGACCGATGAGGAGGTCGCGTTTCGTAGTTACTTGATCGCTGACGGCAACTGGGATTACTCCTTCTCCAGGCGACTCCGAGAGCAGAGCCGCCAGAGATTGCAGCACGTGGACTTTCCGTCCGGCGATCGCAGAATCCTCACTCTTGAGCAAAGCAA